>Ga0157369_10010772_pt1 | contig 10410 bp, 7 predicted proteins | sample C25metaG_FD_113461 | JGI IMG/M metagenome (GOLD analysis project Ga0157369, IMG submission 113461) | Corn rhizosphere microbial communities from Kellogg Biological Station, Michigan, USA - C2-5 metaG | ecosystem: Host-associated > Plants > Roots > Rhizosphere > Soil | place: USA: Michigan...
TACGGAGTGTTCTCAACGGAGAGGCGCCGTTCTACGAGCCGAGCCTCGAGAATCTGGTGCGTGAAAACGTGGCTGGCGGGCGGCTGCGCGCAAGTACTTCACTTGCCGACGCGCTGAAGCGTGCTGAGATTGCCCTGATTTGCGTTGGAACGCCATCGGAGAAGACTGGAAATCTTGGCCTCGATCAGCTTCGCCGCGTGATTGGAGAAATCGCCGGCCTGATCAAGGACCGACCGACTCCCCTGATCGTTGCGATCCGCAGCACCGTCTTCCCTGGTACTTGTCAGGAAATCGTTATGCCCGTCTTGGGTCATCATGCGATGGCCGTTTCGAACCCGGAGTTTCTGCGCGAAGGAACTGCCGTTAAGGATTTTATGGAGCCATCCCTGGTCGTGGTCGGCGGCGACGATCGGGAAGCTGTGCGGAGGACAGCGGCGATTTATACGCCGCTCGGATTTCCGCCTTCGCTAGTCTCCTTGCGGACGGCCGAAATGATCAAGTACGCTTGCAACGCATTTCACGCTGTGAAGATCGCCTTTGCCAATGAGATCGGAGCCCTCAGTTCCGCGCTCGATGTGGACGGCCGCGAGGTAATGGAAACGGTTTGCCAGGACGTGAAGCTAAACGCGTCCGCCGCCTACTTGAAGCCCGGCTTTGCATTTGGCGGTTCGTGCCTGCCGAAAGATTTGCGGGCTTTGGTCTATCGGGCCGGTAGATTGGATTTGCATTTGCCGATGCTGGAAACGGTGCTGCCGAGCAATGATGAGCATCTGGTGCGCGCTATCGGCAGGGTGCTGGATTTACCCGCCAAACGTCTCGGTGTAGTGGGACTGGCTTTCAAAGAAAATACCGACGATCTCCGTGAAAGTCCGGTGGTGACTCTCCTCGAGCAGCTCATCGGCAAGGGGCGTGAGGTCAAAGTATTCGATCCGCACATCCAGCTCGACGCCATCTACGGCAGCAACCGTAACTTTATCTTGCAGACCATCCCACACATTGGACGCCTGTTGTGCTCATCGATAGACGATTTGCTCGCTTCGTCGGACCACTTGGTCGTCGTGCAGAAACAGGTCGAAGATATTCGCACCAAAATCGGCCAATCGGGATTGCCCGTCTTGGACTTGTTGAGTGCGTAGACTAGATAAGGGAGCTGCGGCGTCACTGTGAAACTCTCGGAGGCTCTGTCTCTCGTCCAGAAAGCGCCCGCAGACGCTCAGCCGTTTCCGGTTTTGCTCGCGTGCGGTTTTACTCCGCTGCATTTGGAAAACTACCTGGCGGCCCATCTCCAGACGGTCTTGCCCAATCGCAAAGTTCGCATCGCGACCGGGCTCTACGACGACCTAGTAGGAACGCTCGAGCAGTTCGATCCTGCCGGCGCGGAGGCAGCAGCGGTTGTCATCGAATGGTCCGATCTGGACCCGCGGCTGGGTTATCGGAAACTCGGCGGCTGGGGACACCGCGTCGCTGCGAACATTCTCGAAACTACGGAAGCCGCCTTGGGGAGGATCGAGGCAGCGCTTTTGAGGATCACCGCTGCGACCAGGGTAGCCTTCGTTCTGCCGTCTCTTTCGCTCACTCCTGGATTTCACACTTCCGGCTGGCAAGCGAGCGGCGACGAAATCGCGCTGAGAGGATTGGTCGCTGAATTTGCCCGCCGTCTCATTTCGCGTCCTTCCGTAGCGCTGCTCAATGAGCAGCGATTGAATGAGCGATCGAAGCTCGACGAGCGCTACGACCTGCGCACTGATTTGCATGCCGGTTTTCCATACACCCTCAAGCATGCCGACGCGCTGGGCGAAGCCCTGGCGGCGCTGATCGCGTCGCCCCAACCTAAGAAAGGTTTGATTACGGATCTGGATGACACACTCTGGCTCGGGCTGGTGGGCGAAGTAGGGCATGATGGGGTCGCCTGGGATCTTGCGAGCCATGCGCAAATCCACGGTCTTTACCAGCAGATGCTCCAGGCGCTGGCCGATCAGGGAGTGCTGATTGCTATCGCCAGCAAGAATTCAGCGGAGGTCGTGGAGCAGGCGCTGGCTCGGCCGGATTTGGTGCTCCCTCGCGAGAAAGTCTATCCGGTCGAGGTGCATTGGGAGGCCAAATCGGGGTCGGTCGAACGGATACTCAAAACCTGGAATATTGGGGCCGATAGCGTTGTGTTCGTGGATGACAATCGCATGGAACTCGAAGAGGTCCGTGCGCGCTTTCCGGACATGGAGTGTATCCTCTTTCCGAAGTCGGATTATGCAGCCGGTTTGAAACTGCTCCATCGCCTGCGTGATTTGTTTGGCAAGCCGCGATTGGCGGAAGAAGACGCCTACCGGCTCGAGAGTATCAAGCAGAATCAGCATGTGGCAGATAGCATGCGAAATGGCGATATGGCCGAGCGCTTCCTGGCCGCCGCCGAGGCGTCGATGGGCCTGGAGTTTAATCCGCCCGCAACTGATAAAAGAGTAGTCGAGCTGGTCAACAAGACGAACCAGTTCAATTTGAACGGTGTCCGTTACACCGAAGCGGAATGGCAACAAGGGCTGAACGACCCCGATTGCTTTGTGGCAGTGGTCAGCTACCGGGACAAATTTGGTCCTCTCGGCAAAATTGCCGTGCTACGGGGAGCGCGGACCCAGGCGCGCGTTCGAATAGATACTTGGGTGATGAGCTGCAGGGCATTCTCGCGCCGTATTGAGTATCAATGTTTAAGCCAATTATTTCAGAGATTTGGAGCGGATGAGGTCATTTTTAACTTTATGTCTACTCCCAAGAATGGACCCATGCGGGAGTTCCTTTCTGCTGTCGTTGGCGAGCCGGGCCTGGCTTTAACGCGTCAGGCCTTTGCCGCGAAGTGCCCAAAGCTTTATCAAAAGGTCGTCGAAAACTATGGATAGTAGAGAAGATAAGTTAGTGAAAGTTTTTCAGACCGTGTTCCCCGACATGGACGCCCATACAGCCCGTGGAGCCTCACAGGAGTCCGTGCCCCGATGGGATTCCGTTGCCGCCATAACCCTCATGAACGTGATCGAGGAAGAATTTGAGGTTCAACTCGACTTCGATAAGGCTGCGGATCTCACATCGTTCCCTCAGATATTGGACTACCTGGGCGAAATCCAGGCGGACGCTGCGCGGCTTTGAGTGCTCCGAAACCTGCTGGCAAGAGCGAAGGAACGAAACTGGATTCGTCACCGGCTCGTAAAGAATACGGCAGCGCTTTTTGTTGTCCAGTTGAGCGGCTACGCCGCGCCATTGCTGGTGCTGCCATACCTTTCGAGAGTATTAAGCGTCGAACATTTCGGACTGATCGCGTATGCGACGTCCTTCAACTGGTATTTCATCAGTCTCGTCGAATATGGCTTTAACCTGACGGCTACCCGGCGGATCGCGATCTGCGCTGGAGATCCGCGTAAGACTTCTCAGATTTTTAGCTCGGTCATGGCCGCGAAAGCCTTGCTGACTGTCCTCGGCTTCCTCATCATGGTGACCGCCGTGATAGCGACGCCGAAGCTGCGTCCGCACTTCGCCTTGTTTTGCATATCCTACCTGGCGGTCCTCGGCGATCTCCTTTTTCCGCTGTGGCTTTTTCAGGGACTCCAAAAAATGGAAAATCTGGTGTGGCGCGATCTCAGTGCGAAGCTATTGTCGATGTGCCTCATCTTCGGGTTTGTGCGCCATGATGGAGATTATCTTTGGGCAGCCGGTTTCCAGGCCGGCTCCTCGATGCTGGCCGGCATGGTGGGCTTGATCACCGTCCCGCTATTGACGAAGGTACAATTCGTGGCTCCCTCGCTGGCGGAAATTTTCACGGCGCTGCGCGAAGGGTGGCCTGTGTTTCTGTCGATGGCTGCCATGACTTTGTCATCCTCCACGAACATTGTAATTCTCGGCCTCCGTGCCGGGCCCAAGGAAGTCGCGTACTATTCGGCCGCTTACCGGCTCCTGGTGGCGATGCGCATGCTTGTGCAGCCGCTCGTGACGACTCTCTATCCGCATGTCAGCCACATGGCGGTGACCTCCCGCGACGGCGCGCTGGCTTTCCTGCGGAAGTACGCGCTGATTCTGGCCGCTCCATTCCTCTGCGCCTCGCTGGTTCTTCTTTTCGGGGCTTGGCCGATCGTCCACCTCTTATATGGCCAGGGCTACGCTCCCGCGGCGCTCCTGCTGTCCATCATGGCCCCGGGAGTGTTTCTGCTTGCGCTACAACATATGTACTCGACTTTTTACATGCTGGCCTTCGGCTATGAAAAAGAGTGGTCCCGCCTCATTTTGCTGGCGGCGGTAGTGAATTTTGCGGTTCTCATTCCGCTGATGTATTGGATCTGGCCTCCCGTGGCAACCGCGATTACGGGTTTGACGGTGGATGTATTCCTGACTATCGCGACCTATCTCTTTTACCGGAAAAGCTCCGTCATCGCGCCCGCGGCCGTGACGGCCTGACCAGGAATTACGCCATGAGTTTCTTTTCGGAATTCAACCTGAAATTACGGCGCGGAGAGAGCCCATTCCTACGGACGATTCGCGACGCGATCAAGGGCCTGCTGCGGTCGAACCTCCCGTTGCCGGGCTTCTTGCGCCCGTTCTATCGCGCCCTTTATGAAGCTCATTTTTTGATTCTCTACAGCTTTCGGTGGCTGTTGAACTATTTCTACCGCGAGCCCGCCTTTCGCAGCCGATGCACCAGCGTGGGTAAAAACCTTCATCTGTGGCTCATGCCTGACGTTAGCGGACACGCGGAAATTTATATAGGAAACAACGTAAATCTCTTCGGCCATCTCGGCATCGCGAGCGGTCGCGTATTCGATCGTCCCAACCTGGTGATTGAAGACCGGGTGGACATCGGACACAACGTAGCAATCATCGTAAACAAAGAAGTCATCATCGAAGAAGATGTGAATATAGCGTCCGGAGTACAGATTCGAGACAACGACGCTCACCCGCGCGATCCGGAGCTCCGCGCTAAGAATCTTCCTCCACCGCCTGAAGACATTAAGCCCGTGCGAATCTGCCGGCGAGCGTGGATCGGGCAGGGAGCCTACATTATGAAAGGCGTCACCATTGGAGAGGGCGCAACGATTGGAGTGAATAGCGTCGTCATCTCCGACATCCCGCCGTATTCGGTGGCAATCGGCAATCCCGCTCGCGTTGTCGTAAAGGATGTGCGCACCACGCTTGCAAACGCGAAAGCGGATAGTGCGTAGATTGCTACTTAATGCAGATGAAGCGCGTCGCTTCGGTGAACGTAAGGGCCAGCGACCGCGCCAAACCGATTCGCTTTGCCACCCGCACAACGTTGCGCCGCAATTCCGTGCTGACATGCCCTTCGTCGGCCGCTTCCACTCTGTCCAGAATTCGCGAAAACCCCAGCCGCCTAAATTCTTTCCGCAAACAGGAATGCGTGAACTGATGGAAATCGATGCCGAGCTTCATGATGTCTTCGCCCTCCACTCGTTTGCGCAACGCGTAACGCCAGCAATTGGGTAGCCATCCGTAAAGCGGAACGCCTGTATATTCACCCGAGACAAAGCTGAACTTGTTAGTCGATTCAAAATAGAGCACTCCGCCTGGTTTGAGTGTTTCGTACACCTTCGCCAGGCCGGTTCGCCAATCCTCGACATGCTCGAAAACCGAAGACGCCATGACGATGTCGTAGAAATTAGGCGGCAACGGGTAATCTTCGAGATTTCCCAGCTCGATGTCCGTCTTCACCCCCCGCTGACGGCCATTTTCTCTCGCTAGCTCAATCAGTTGAGGGCTAATCTCTAAACCTTTGCAAGAAAGTCCACGTAGAGCGCAAAAAATCGGGAACCATCCGGCGCCGGTGCCAATTTCCAGGATCCTGGTCTGGGCCGTGAGTTCCTTATAACGGCTTAGCACTCTCGTAAAGTTTTCAAACTGCGGAGTTCTCTCCTCTAAAGCGACGCTCCCGTGATTGTCTATGTATTTAGTGACATCGGTGGTGGCTTCGTAGTGAATCTTCATCGCCCTGAACGCTTCTATCGGCGTAATTTGAAAGGAGCGTGAAGCTCCCCGGCTCAGAATAACACGCAATGCCCTGAATTATTTAGGTGCGAAAATGGCGTAAGCGATGCAGCAAATCATCCGCAAAGGGATTAAGGAGATTCTGGTCGACGAAGTGCCTGAGCCGATGACGGTGCCACACCACGTTCTGGTTCGGCCGGTCTTTTCGCTCATCAGCAGCGGCACGGAAACCGCCAGCATTCATCAGGAAGGAGTGCTGAAAGAGGTCGCCGACAATCCGTCCCACATCCAAAAAATACTGAATGTGACGAAGGTGAACGGTCCAGCCGCGACCCTGCGCGAGGTGCGTGCCAAATTTAGCGAGTACGCGGCGCTGGGCTACTCGGGAGCGGGCCTGCTGCTGGAAAAGCATCCTACCGTGACGGATCTCGAGGAAGGCGATCGTGTCGCGTACGGAGGCGAGGGTACCGGTCACGCCGAGACAATCGTCACCGGCCGTAATCTGGTGGCGCGGGTTCCCGCGAACGTGCCGTTCGAACACGCCTGTTTCGCGACCCTCGGCAGCATCGCACTGAACGCCGTGCGCATTGGCGGCGCCGGTCTCGGCGACCGAGTTGCCGTCATTGGTCTAGGACTGGTGGGTCAGCTTGTGGCGCAACTGGCGCGTTTGCAAGGCGCGGTCGTGATCGCGACCGATCTGAAGACCGATCGAGTGGAGCTAGCCGGCAAACTCGGCGTGCAGGAGCCGATTTTGGGAGGTGGAGCGCTGAAGGAGCAAGTGGCCGCGTTCACTGACGGAAAAGGTGCAGACTGCGTGGTCATCGCGGCCGCCTCGAAATCATCCGCGCCGTGCAAACTGGCGCTCGATATCTGCCGCGACCGGGGCCGCATCGTTGTCATTGGAGCCGTGGATCTCGCCTTCCCGTGGAACGACATGTATCTGAAAGAGATTCAGCTCTGCATGTCGCGGGCATACGGTCCCGGAAGCTACGATACGGCCTACGAGAAGCAGGGACACGACTATCCCTACTCCTATGTGCGCTGGACCGAGAATCGGAACATGGAGGAATTCCTGCGCCTGGTGAGTAGCGGCGATGTCCGGATAGAGCCGCTCATTACGCACCGATTTCCGCTCGCGCAGGGACCGCAGGCGTACGCCACGATTCTCGACCCGGCCTCTAATAGCTTGGCTGTGCTGCTCGAATATCCGGCCCCCGAGCCGGTCGAAGGTGCTGCGCCGCATATGCCGATTCGAACCGTCGCTATCCGCCAGGACAACAAGCGAAGCGGTCAGGTCGGCGTAGCTCTTGCTGGCGCGGGCAACCTCGCACGCTGGGCCCATCTACCCAGCCTGCAGAAGTTGCCGAACGTCAACCTGCGCGCGATTCATTCCACCAGCGGCGTCCGCGGAAAGAGTTACGGAAACCGCTTTGGCGCGGCTTACTGCACGACAGACTACAACCAGATCTTGCTCGATCCGGAAGTGGATGCCGTTTTCATCACGAGCCGCAATCAACATCACGCGGTGCAGGCCCTTGCGTCGTTGCGGGCAGGCAAGCACGTTTTTGTAGAAAAGCCGATGGCCCTGACCGAGGCCGAGTGCCGCGATCTGGTACAGGCAGCGGACGAAACGGGCCGCCATCTCAGCGTCGGGTTCAACCGCCGTTTTTCGCCCTTCTATCGGCCACTCAAGGAAAAACTCTCGAAGCGCACCACGCCAGCGGTGCTCCACTGCCGCATCAATTCACCAGGAATTTCGGGAGCCTACTGGATGGCCGATCCGGCCCTCGGCGGCGCAATCCTCGGCGAAGCCTGTCACTTCGTAGACCTGATGTATTGGCTGCTCGATTCTGAGCCGGAGAGCGTGTCCGCCTACACGCTTCCCACCGGCAAGCACGACCCGATTGGCGAGAACAACATGGTGGCTTGTTTTCGTTTTGCCGACGGATCCATCGGCAATTTGACCTACTGCACGGTCGGCAGCCGCACTTCCGGCGGCGAGCGCGTGGAAGCCTACACGCAAGGACTGGGTATTCAGACGGAAGATTTCAAGCAGCTTACCGTCTGCGAGGGCACCCGCCACCGGCGCAGGCGCATGTTTGCGGAGAAGGGCTATGGCGCGCAAATTGAGAGCTTCATTCGCGACCTGAAAAATGGAAAGACGCCCGCGGTGACTGTACACGATGGCGCGCGGTCCACTATCGGCTGCTTACGGATGCTGGAATCCGCTAGAGATCTAATGCCGAAATTGATCGATTGGAAGCAGGCGGTCGGCTGCCAGTGCTGAACATTGCCGCTTGTTCACGCGCGCGGCCAGCACGGAGCCCCGACCATTGCTTCCACAGAAGCCTTGCCTGTGGCTCTTTCGTGCCTCATCCAATGCTCCAGGACGAACAGATACCAAAGTTGAAGAGGAGCCCACTGCCGTTCGGCGGCAGTTTGGAGCTGCTTGAGCACTGCGGACCCGTGTATCCAGCCTTCATGATCAAGCAGCGAGTCCTGAAACATGTCGCGCGCTCGCGAAAGCCAACGACCGGCTAGCCACCGCTGTGCGGGAATCGTGAAACCGCGCTTGCGCCCCCTTGCAACCCGGTCTCCCAGGTGGCGACGCGCCAGTTCCCGAAGCACAGCTTTCAATACACCCCCTCGGAGACGAACCGAATAGGGCAGGGCAGCGGCAAATTCCCAAAGGGCCTGATCGAGAAAGGGTGAACGCGCCTCCAATGCGTAGTACATTGCGCCCCCATCCACCTTGGTCATGTATTCACCGGTAAATCTTCCCGCACGGTCATAGGCGAGCATTTCCGTAAGCACCTGCGTGGCCGCTTCAGGGGACCATTTCAATTCCCTCTGCCAAAGGCGAACGTCGGCAAAACGGTCGCCGATCAGGCCATATCGTTCATAGTTGGGCCAGCCTTCATGAGCGGATGCGACCGCCGCTAAGCCGCCAGTCGCATAGTCAAGAAAATGAGCCGGACGACGAAAAGACGGAACGCAAAGAATGTTTTCGCGCAGTCGATACCAAGACCGGGCAAGCGGACCCGGAATCCACCGGGCCAGGCGCTGGGCAAGCCAAAGATGTTTGTGTTCCGGATACCCCAGGAACACGTCGTCGCCCCCGTCGCCGGTCAGCAGGACGGTGGCTTCTGGCTTTATGGACTGTGAGAGCTGAAGCATACCCATCGCGGACGAGCAGGCGAACGGGTCGCCGAATGCGGCGACCAACTCGTCGACGCCTGCTATCGTCTCGGGCATCATGGGCAAGACCTTGTGCGGAATTCCAAGCGAACGGGCGGTTGCAACCGCATCAGCGCTTTCATCGGCTGCGTCACCGGGAGTGCTGATGGTATAAGCCGTCACGTTTCCACCGAGCTTGGTAATGGCCCAGCAGATGAGACTTGAATCGACACCGCCGCTCAATAGCGCGCCCACCCGGACATCCGCGAACAGCCGCATGTCTACAGCTTCGAGCAGCAGCCGTTCTGTCTGTTCGACAGCATCTTCGAACCGTATGGCATGGTGGGCGGAGATGTCGGGCGGTGTCCAATACGTACTCTCCTTGACCCCACCGTCGAACCATTCGAGCAAGTGACCGGCACCCAGCTTGCTCACTCCCGCGTACATACACCGTGCATCCGTAACGTAGCCGAATTCCAGATACTCGGCCATCGCGGTCGGATCCAAATCGCCCGTAAGTCCCGCCGCGCGCAATGCGCGAGCAGTGGAGGCAAATGCGAGCGAACCGTCTGGCCGCAACGCGTAATAGAGCGGCTTTACTCCGAGCCGGTCACGGATCAGATAAAGCTTGCGTAATTCTTCGTCCCATAAACCGATTGCGAACATTCCGCGCAGCCGCGGCAGAAGGCGGGCCAAACCCCATTCCCGATAGCCGTGCAGCAGAATTTCCGTATCCGTGTGACTCATGAAGCGGCATCCATCGCGCTCCAACTCGGCTCGTAATTCGCGAAAGTTGTAAATAGCGCCGTTAAAGACTACCGCGATCTTGCGATCGGGAGTCGTCATCGGTTGTTTGCCGGCCTCGCTTAGATCGAAAATCGAGAGTCGCCGGTGGCCAAGTACGGCACTGCTCCAGGACTCAAGTCCTTCACCATCAGGGCCCCTGCGGGCGAGGGACCGGTTCATAGCGCGAACTGCCTCGATCGCAGACGATGGAGACACACCCACCCAGCCCGATATGCCGCACATTATCTTCAGAATACAAAAGGCTGCAATCCCATCCTCGCGCAACCGATACCAGCGTTAGGACTGAAGAATAAAGCTAAAATTGTCGTTTGGGATGATGTCGCCGATTAGTGCAGCCCCGGAACCACAAGAACCACCGGAACAAGATCCGCCCGCTGAGCCGAAAGTTTCTCGTGCTGTTATAAGCGTATTGCTGATCGGCCCTTCTCTCGATATTTTGGGCGGCCAAGCTGTCCA
>Ga0157369_10010776_pt1 | contig 10408 bp, 8 predicted proteins | sample C25metaG_FD_113461 | JGI IMG/M metagenome (GOLD analysis project Ga0157369, IMG submission 113461) | Corn rhizosphere microbial communities from Kellogg Biological Station, Michigan, USA - C2-5 metaG | ecosystem: Host-associated > Plants > Roots > Rhizosphere > Soil | place: USA: Michigan...
CATGGCTTTGGATGAGGAATGACCGGCATGTGGGCCTTTTTCGAGCGCTTACTGGATTCGTCGGCGCTGTCGCCGCATGGCATCTGCCTGTTGTGGGAGCCCGAGCTGATCTGGTTGCACGTAACATCGGATGCGATCATCGCCGCTTCCTATTTTTCGATCCCCGTGGTGCTGTCGATTTTCGTGTCCAAGCGGCGCGACGTCGACTTCGGATGGATCTTCTGGGCCTTCGCCTTCTTCATCACGGCTTGCGGCTTTACGCATCTGCTCTCGATCATCACGCTGTGGGTGCCGATCTACGGCATCGAAGGCCTGATCAAGGCGCTGACCGCGATCGCTTCGATCGTCACCGCCATCATGATGTGGCCGTTGCTCCCGAAGGTGCTGGCGCTGCCGTCTCCGGCGCAGCTTCGTGCCGCCGAGCTCGCGCTCGAGCAGGAAGCTTCGCAGCGGCGTGAGGCCGAGTCGATCCTGCGCCACACCCAGAAGATGGATGCGATCGGCCAGCTCACCGGCGGCGTCGCGCATGACTTCAACAACCTGCTCACCATCATCAGCGGCAATCTGGAGATCGCCGACCGCAGCACCAAGGAATGGGGCGAGAATACGCGAGAACGGCTGACGCGCGCCATCGCCAGGGCCTCGAGCGGCGCGCAGCGCGCGGCGATGTTGACGCAGCGGCTGCTTGCCTTCGCGCGTCGCCAGCCGCTCGATCCCCACGTCACCAACGTCAATCAGTTGATCGGCAGCATGGCGGACTTCTTCCAGCGCACGCTCGGCGAGACCATTGATCTGGAGATCGTCGGCGGGGCGGCGCTGTGGCGCGTCGAGGTCGATCCGAGCCAGATGGAGACGGCGATCCTCAATCTCGTCGTCAACGCCAAGGATGCGATGGGCGGCAAGGGTAAGTTGACCATCGAGACCAGCAATACGTTCATCGACGAAAGCTATTCGCAGCAGAACGCGGCCATGCCGGTCGGCCAGTACGTCTTGATCGCCGTCAGCGACAACGGCGGCGGGATGTCGCGCGAGACCCAGGAGAAGGCGTTCGATCCGTTCTTCACCACCAAGCAGCCGGGGCAGGGCACCGGGCTCGGGCTGAGCCAGGTGTATGGTTTCGTCAGGCAGTCCGGCGGGCAGGTCAAGATCTACAGCGAGGTCGGCCAGGGCACGACGGTGAAGGTCTATCTGCCGCGCGCCCATGCCGAAGCGCCGGCGTTGAAGGAGAGCGAGGAAGTGCCCGTGGTCGGCAGCCGCGGCAGCGAGACCATCCTGGTGGTCGAGGACGAGGACGACGTCCGCTCCTATCTCGTCGAGACGCTGCGCGACCTGAACTATCGTGTGAAGGAGGCGCCCGACGGTGCTGCGGCGCTGGCGCTGATCGAATCCAGTCCGGGCCGTATCGACCTGCTCCTGACCGATATCGTGATGCCCGGGATCAACGGCCGCCAGCTGGCCCATGAGATGCAGCACCGCCAGCCCGAGCTGAAGGTGCTGTTCATCACCGGCTATTCCCGCAACGCTGTCGTGCACCAGGGCCGGCTCGATGCAGGTGTCTCGCTGCTACAGAAGCCGCTCTCGCAAGGCATGCTGGCGGCGAAAATCCGCGACCTGCTCGACAAGCGCTGACGCGCAGCCGTCTCGCGCGGCGAACAGCGCGCTCGCCAAAAATCCGCCTGCCGGGGAGCGGCAGGCGGATTCTCCACGAGGCGGGAGGGTACGCGCTACTTGGAAGCGGTGTTGGTGGCTTCGGTATTGACCACCTGAACGCGGCGGTTGATCGGATCGTCCGGATTTGCCGCGTCCTTCAGCCGGGTCTTGCCGTAGCCGACGGTGACGAGGTCGCTGGCGGCGATATGGAAGTGGTCGACCAGATAGTGCTTGATGGTATCGGCGCGGCGTTCGGACAAATCCTGGTTGAAGGCGTCGCTGCCGACACCGTCGGTATGACCCGATACGATGAAGGTCGAGCCCTTCAGTTGCGGATTCGTCAGCGCCTCACCGAGATGCTGCACGGCCGACATCGAACCCTTGCTGATTGAAGCCGAGTTGAATTCGAAATTGATCTCCAGGTCGACCTTCGGCCGGTTCGACGCGATCGTGTCGAGCTGGTTGCGCTCGCCCATCGAGAGCGATCGTGTCGAGCGGTTGCGCACGCTGTTGATGAAGCTGTTGTCGGCAGCCCGCTGCGGGTCGACCGACAGGCTGCGGGTCAGCGCCGGTGCTTTCAGCGAGTTCACGATGGCGTTGGTGGAAGGATTGTTGTCGCCCGCGAATGCCAGGCCCGCGGTCATCGACAGCGCGGCGCTGATGGTAATCGCCTTAAGTCCGAAAAACCTGACGAAGCTGGTCATTGTCGTAATCCCTAAAATTACACGCCTGATGACGATTGGATGGGCGGAACATAGGATCGGTTCGAACACTTGAATGTGATGTACGTCACAGGACGAAAAGCGACCGAAGCACTGGGACTTAGGCTCCTCCCGCGGCCGGGGGGCTGTCCAGCCTGAGCTGGAACGCTCTATTCACTACTTTCGGCTTAGCGAAGCCCGGTGTTGGCCAGACCTTGCGCGGGTCATGTCGAATCCCGAAGCAAGTCGGTTCGATCGCCGTAGCCGCGCTGCAGAAGAGGACGACTCGACATCCTCCTCATCGGACGACGATCACTCCTCCTCGCCTGCGCGTCACCACTACAGCGGCGGTAGCGGTAGCGGCGGCCGGCGCTATTATCGCGGCGGGGCGGCGGCTCCGGCGGATCGCCTTTGTCTTTAGGACTAAGTCGATCGGAGGTTAGCGACGGAACAATCCGCCCATCATGCCGCCGAAGAAAGCGCTCGGCTCGCTTTTTCGCTGAGAGTGGGAATCACGTTATCGTTCCACCGTCTGACCGGCGACTTAAAGCTGTCGCGTCAGCGCCGATCTGCGAACAACAAATCGGCCAGATGCGCACCTAGAACGCATTTCCAAACAAGAAAAGCCAAGAAAAAAGCTAAAGAAAAAAGCGAAGCAGGGGCCGTGATTCCGTCAGTAAAGCGACAGAGTGAGTATCAGGGGTATCGCACCGGCGGACCGGATCGACCGATTGCAATCAATTCGATGCCGATCCTGATCGGCGCGGCAATGATCGCAGCGGCGATTCTGCTTTCGACGCTGGTGAATGCGCTTGGGACTCGCTATTTCGGTTTCGAAGGCCCGACCGAAGAGAGCGCCTGGCTGATCGATCGTCTGACTGGCCATGTCTATCGCTGCGAGGCGCCCGTGCGGGGACCTGCCTCCTGCGACCCCGATATCGCCACCGGCAGCATACCGGCCAAGCCGAAACCATAAAGCCCAAACCTTAAGCCGTGAACCGGCGGGCCCGTGCCGCCTGGCTGGCACCGTACGGCCCGACGCTGATTCGTGATAGGCTTGCTAGCTGCGCCGCAGCAAAAAAATGTCTTCTCCCGGAAACGTTCGCGGTGGAGAATACGTATCCCCGTAGTCAGCAGGATGCTGGCTAACTTTCCATAGCGAGGTTCAGATGAGGATATTGGTTGCTGCCGCCATGCTTTCCGGCTTGGCGCTTTCGTTGGCTGTTTCTCCCGCTTCCGCAGCGAAGATGGCCTGCACCGCCGACAACATGGCGAAGTCCGCTGCGACGATGGCCCCCGGCCAGACCCCGGCCAACAAGGAGATGGCAGCGGCAAACACCGATATGAGCAAGGGCAAGATGCGCAGCGCCTGCCACCACTACATGAAGGCGCAGAAGCTGAGCATGGCCAAGTAAGGCCTCTCACGCCAAAAAGTCTTTTTCTTTTAGCCTTGCCGCGCTGCTGCCAAAGCCAGCGCGGCTTTTTCTTGTCCGATTTCTTGTCCGTTTTGCTTGTTCGCTTTCTTGCGCATTTCTCCTGGTGCGAATCCCGCTAGACTGGCGCGTCATGTCCCGCGCGGTGCCTTCCCATCCCCTGACGAAACTTCAAGCGAGGCGCATCTGGATCGCGGCGCAGCGGCTCGATAGGCCGGCGCCGTTCGGGGCCGGCGCGAGCGCTGTCGCGGATGCGGTCACGCATCTCGGCTATGTGCAGATCGACACCATCAACGTGATCGAGCGCAGCCATCACCACATCCTCTATACCCGCATTCCCGACTATCGCCGCGCCGACCTGCGTGAGGCCCAGAGCGCCGACCGAAGCGTGTTCGAATACTGGACCCATGCGCTGTCCTATGTCGCCGCCAGGGATTTCCGCTACTTCATCCCCGACATGAAGCTGCACAAGCGCGAAGGCCATAAATGGTACCCATCGGTCAAGCCGGCCGATACGCGCAAGGTGATGCGGCTGTTGAAACAGGGACCGCTCACCATCCGCGACATCGAAGATGACGTCCTGGTCGAGAAGTCACATCTGTGGGCGAGCCGTAAACCATCGAAGCGGGCGCTACAGCTTGCCTTCTATACCGGCGCGGTGACGATCTCCGAGCGCAACGGCATGCTCAAGACCTATGAGCTGATGGACCGGCACTTCGGCTGGGACAAGTTGCCGAAGGCCGCCTCGATCGCCGAGGTCACCGCCTATCTCCTTGACCGTGCGTTGCGCTCGCAGGGCGTGGTGTCGCTGGACTCGATCTGCCATCTCGACGCGCCGCGCAAGAAAGATATCGCGCGCCTGATCGCGCAGCGGGTGCGCCGCGGCGAAGTGGTGCCGGTTGCGCTTGAAGGCGGCGGCAAGCACGAACACTGGTCCTCGCCGGAAGCGCTCGCGCCTGCGGGCGAGGCCCCGCAGCTCGTGCATATCCTCTCGCCCTTCGATCCTCTGATCATCCAGCGCAAGCGCACGCATCTCTTCTTCGATTACGAGCACCGCTTCGAGGCCTATGTGCCGAAGGACAAGCGCAAGTTCGGCTATTTCGCGCTGCCCGTACTGGTCGGCGAGGACATCGTCGCCGCCCTCGATCTCAAGACCGACCGGCAGAATCGAAAGCTGCTGATGCAGAAATGGAGTTGGGTCGGCTCGGGTAAGAAAGCCAGGGGCGAAGCAAAGGCGGAATTGAAGCGCCGCATCGAGGAAGAGCTGCACCGTTTCGAGCGGTTTCAATTGGGGGATTGAGCGCGGAGCGTCGTAGGGCGGATTGGCGCCAGCGTAATCCGCCGGACCATCCCTCGGCGCAGGACGCTGACGCTGTTGCGCCCACGCCTGCAGGCTTCACAAGCCCCGCAGAGGCGTCAGGAAAGCGGCCCGAAAGCAAGGCCGGTGAGCGAAGTTAACTTTCACGAAATCCTGATTACTGACGATTATTGACTTTTGTCATTAAACAATCGACACTCTATCCAAGGTTCAGCCAGAGGAGTGTCGGATGTTGGCCCGTTCGATTTTATCGAATTATTACAGGCTTCTAGCCGGTGCATCGCTGGCGTTTGTGGCGATTGCGCTGGCCGGTTGCAACGATCAGGTCGCGGAGAAGCTAGCCCCGTCGCGGCCGGTTCTTGTTGCAACCGCCCATTACGAGGCCGAAACGCCCGAGCGCAGCTTTGTCGGCACGATCCGTCCCCGGATCGAGGCCGACATGGGCTTTCGGGTCCCCGGCAAGGTGGCCAAGCGCCTGGTCGAGGTCGGCCAGACCGTCCAGGTCGGCCAGCCGCTCGCGACCCTCGACGAAGTCGACCTGAAGCTGCAGGCCGAGCAGGCGGTCGCCGAATTCACCGCCGCGACCGGCGTGGTGGCGCAAGCTGTCGCTGCCGAGAACCGCGCCAAGGAATTGCGCGCAAAGGGCTGGACCACCGACGCGCAGCTCGACCAGGCCAAGGCCGCCGCCGATGAAGCCCGCGCGCGTCTCAGTCGCGCCGAGCGCTCGGTCGATCTGACCAAGAACTCACTCTCTTATACGACGCTGGCGGCGGATCATCGCGGCGTCGTGACTGCGACCCTGGTCGAGCCGGGCCAGGTGGTTGCCGCGGGTCAGACCGCGATCCGGGTCGCACGCTTTGCCGAGAAGGAAGCCGTCGTCGCGATCCCCGAGACCTTGGTGGACCGCGCCAAGACCGGCACCGCGAGCGTGACGCTGTGGTCGGAGCCGAACAAGAAATACGAAGCGAAGCTGCGCGAGATTTCGCCGAGTGCCGATCCCGCCACCCGCACCTATCTCGCCAAATTCTCGCTGCCCGGCGCCGGCGACAATGTCGAGCTCGGCATGACCGCGACCTTGACGCTGTGCGACCAGAAGGCCGCGCGCGTGGCGCGCCTGCCGCTGTCGGCACTCTACGACGCCGGCGACAAGCCGTCCTTCTACGTGGTCGATGGGCAGGGCGGCATCTCGCTCAAGCCCGTCACCGTGAAAGCCTATGACAGCAACGACGTCGTCATCGCCAGCGGCGTCGACGAAGGCGCCAAGGTCGTGGCGCTCGGCGTGCAGAAGCTCGATCCCTCCCAGAAGGTCCGGGTGGTGTCGTCGTTGTCGTTCTGAGTGATCCCGTCATTGCGAGGAGCGAAAGCGACGAAGCAATCCAGACTGTTTCCGCACACGCATTCTGGATTGCTTCGTGGAACCTGTCATCGGGCCGGGCTCTGCCCGGACCCCGCTGGCTCGCAATGACGGCAGAGAGATGCGGTTTTCCTCCTGGAGGGTACGATGAAGCGCTTCAATCTTTCCGCCTGGGCCGTCGGCCATCCCGCGCTGGTGATGTTCCTGATCGTGGCGCTCGGCGTTGCCGGCTTCTTCTCCTATCAGAAGCTCGGGCGCGCGGAGGATCCGTTCTTCACGGTGAAGGTGGTCAACGTCTCGGTGATGTGGCCGGGCGCGACCGCCCAGGAAATCCAGATGCAGGTCGCCGACCCCATCGAGAAGAAGCTGCAGGAGCTGCCCTATTTCGAGAAGGTGCAGACCTATTCCAAGCCGGGCTTCACCGCGATGCAGGTCACCTTCCGCGACTCCACGCCGCCGAAGGAGGTGCCTTATCTGTTCTACCTCCTGCGCAAGAAGCTGGTCGACGTGCAGGGCGACCTGCCGTCGGGCATTCTCGGCCCTGTCGTCAATGACGAGTTCTCCGACGTCGATTCCATCCTCTACATGATGACCGGTGACGGTGCCAACTATGCGCAGCTCAAGAAGGCGGCCGAAGGCCTGCGCCAGCGGCTGCTCAAGGTCAGCGGCGTCACCAAGGTCGACATCTACGGCACCCAGGACGAGCGCATCTTTGTCGAGTTCTCGCACGCCAAGCTCGCCACCCTCGGCATCACGCCGCAGGCGCTGTTCGATTCGCTGGCGAAGCAGAACAACGTCGTGCCCGCCGGCACGGTCGAAACCTCCTCGCAGCGCGTGCCGCTGCGTGTCACCGGCGCGCTCGACGGCGTCAAGGCGGTTGCGGAAACGCCGGTCGAAAGCAATGGCCGCGTGTTCCGCCTCGGCGATATCGCGACCGTCACCCATGGCTATGTCGATCCCCCGAGCTTCAAGGTGCGTCAGGAAGGCAAGCCTGCGATCGGCATCGGCGTCGTCACCGCCAAGGGCGCCAACATCCTGGAGCTCGGCAAGGACGTTGCGGGTGCGACCGCCGACTTCATGAAGGCGGTGCCCCAGGGCATCGGCGTCGACCTCATCGCCGACCAGCCGAAGGTGGTCGAGCAGGCCGTCGGCGAGTTCGTCCATTCCTTCGTCGAGGCGCTGGCGATCGTGCTGTTCGTCTCTTTCCTTGCGCTCGGCTGGCGCACCGGCTTCGTGGTCGCAGCTTCCGTGCCGCTGGTGCTCGCGATCGTCTTCATTGTGATGGACGCGATGAGCATCGATCTGCACCGCATCTCGCTCGGCGCGCTCATCATCGCGCTCGGCCTGCTCGTCGATGACGCCATCATTGCGGTTGAAATGATGGTGGTGAAGATGGAGCAGGGCTGGGACCGCATCAAGGCTGCCTCATTTGCCTGGGAGTCCACGGCGTTTCCGATGCTGACGGGCACGCTCGTCACCGCCGCCGGCTTTCTGCCGATCGGCTTTGCCAACTCGGCGGTCGGCGAATATGCCGGCAGCATTTTCTGGGTCGTCGCGATCGCGCTGGTCGCATCCTGGTTCGTGGCCGTGATTTTCACGCCCTATATCGGCGTCAAGCTGCTGCCTGATATCAAGGTGCATCACAACCACGATCCGCACGCGATCTACGAGACCCGCATCTACCGCGCGCTGCGCAGCGTGATCCAGTGGTGCGTCAATCACCGCGTCAAGACGGTGGTCGCGACCGTGGGCGTCTTCGTCGCCTCGATCGTGGCGTTCGGCCATGTGCAGCAGCAGTTCTTCCCGCTGTCCGAGCGGCCCGAGCTGTTCCTGCAGTTGCGGCTGCCGGAAGGCACCGCCTTCAACGTCACTGAAAAGGCGGTGAAGGAGGCCGAAACGCTGCTGAAAGGCGACAAGGACATCGGCACCTATACCGCCTATGTCGGGCAGGGCTCGCCGCGCTTCTGGCTCGGCCTCAACCCGCAGCTTCCGAACGAAGCCTTTGCCGAAATCGTCATCGTTGCCAAGGACGTCGAGGCGCGCGAGCGCATCAAGGCGAAGATCGAGAAGGCGGTTGCCGACGGTGCGCTGACGCAGGCGCGCGTACGCGTCGATCGCTTCAATTTCGGCCCGCCCGTGGGCTTCCCCGTGCAGTTCCGCGTGATCGGACCCGACACCCAGAAGGTGCGCGAGATCGCCTACCAGGTTCGCGACATCATGAAGCAGAACCCGAACGTCACCGAGCCGCAGCTCGACTGGAACGAGCAGTCGCCTTACCTCAAGCTCGTCGTCGATCAGGATCGCGCTCGCGCACTCGGCTTGACGCCGCAGGACGTCTCGCAGTCGCTCGCCATGCTGATCTCGGGCGTGCAGGTGACCACGATCCGCGACGGCGTCGAGAAGGTCGGCGTGATCGCGCGGGCCGTGCCGTCGGAGCGGCTCGATCTCGCCCATGTCGGCGATCTCACCATCACGTCGAGGAACGGCGTGGCGGTGCCGCTGCAACAGATCGCCAAGATCGAGTATTCCCACGAGGAGCCGATCCTGTGGCGGCGCAACCGCGACATGGCGATCACGGTGCGCTCCGACGTCAGGGACGGCGTGCAGGCGCCCGATGTGACCAACCAGATCTGGCCCAAGCTGAAGGATATCCGCGACCATCTCGAGCCGGCCTACCGGATCGAGGCGGGCGGCGCCTTCGAGGAATCGGCCAAGGGCAATGCCTCGATCTTCGTGCTCTTCCCGGTGATGGTCATGGTGATGCTGACGCTCTTGATGATCCAGCTCCAGAGCTTCTCGCGGCTGATCCTGGTGTTCCTGACCGCGCCGCTCGGCATCGTCGGCGCCTCGCTCGGGCTCAATGTCGCGGGCCAGCCGTTCGGCTTCGTGGCGCTGCTCGGCCTGATCGCGCTCGCCGGCATGATCATGCGCAATACCGTGATCCTGGTCGACCAGATCGAGACCGATGTGAAGCATGGCCTGACGCGGAAAGAGGCGATCATCGAGGCGACCGTCCGGCGCGCGCGCCCCGTCGTCCTGACCGCGCTCGCCGCGATCCTCGCCATGATCCCGCTGTCGCGCTCGGCGTTCTGGGGCCCGATGGCGATCACCATCATGGGCGGCTTGTTTGTTGCAACCTTCCTGACCTTGCTGTACCTGCCGGGTCTCTATGCCCTCTGGTTCCGCAAGAGCCTGGAAGAAAGCGGCACGAGCGAGCAAGCTGATCTCGCGCCGCAACATTACGGTCCCGTAAAGCCCGCATTTCCGCTTGCCGAAGCGGCCGAATAATTGAACATTGGGTATGCCGATGACACTCGTAGCTGAACATATCGAGCCGGATACGCGGGAGCGGATTCTCGTGGTGGCGGAGCGTCTGTTCCGGCAGATCGGCTACCAGAAGACCACGGTCGCCGACATCGCCAAGGAATTGCGGATGTCGCCGGCCAATGTCTATCGCTTCTTCGAGTCGAAGAAGGCGATCCACGAAGGCGTCGCGCGCGGCCTGATGGGCGAAGTCGAGGGGGCCGCGCACGTCATCGAGAAGGCGGAGGGGCCCGCGGCCACGCGGCTGCGCGAGATGATGACGACCATCAACCGGATGAACACCGAGCGCTATGTCGGCGACGCCAAGATGCACGAGATGGTCGAAATCGCGATGGAGGAGAGCTGGCAGGTCTGCGTCGCTCACATGCAGGTGATCACCGAGAGCATCGGCGGCGTGATCGCGCAAGGCGCGGCTTCCGGTGAGTTCGACGTCACCGACGTGCCGACGGCCGCGCTCTGCGCCTGTACCGCCATGATGCGATTCTTCCACCCGCAGATGATCGCGCAATGCGCCGACAAGCCGGGCCCCACGATCGACCAGCAGATCGATTTCGTGCTGGCAGGGCTTGGTTCGCGGAAAGCCGCAAGCTAATACGTTTTCGTCATTCCGGAATGCGTGCGCAGCACG
>Ga0157369_10010779_pt1 | contig 10407 bp, 7 predicted proteins | sample C25metaG_FD_113461 | JGI IMG/M metagenome (GOLD analysis project Ga0157369, IMG submission 113461) | Corn rhizosphere microbial communities from Kellogg Biological Station, Michigan, USA - C2-5 metaG | ecosystem: Host-associated > Plants > Roots > Rhizosphere > Soil | place: USA: Michigan...
ACAGGTGGGAAGGATTCAGCCTGGGCTCTTTCTATACACATGGAAATTCGCACTCCATGGTTCCGCAGATTGTGGCGGGACAAATACTGACGTCGAGGTCGGCCACGGACGTGTATGGCGCGAACCTGTCGCATCAGATTCCACTGCATGGATCAGCATCGGCGAGCGTGAACCGGTCGAACTGGAACAGCGAGTTCCTGGGCTATACCTCAACGGGAACCATCGATACGGTGAATGCGCTGGCTGGTGTACATCCGACCAACAGGCTTTCGTTCTCTGTCAGCACGAACTACTCAGATAACCTTACGGGCCAGTTGGAACAGTCGGTGATCTCTGCGGGAGGCGTGTTACCGGGACTCGACACCAGCCAGTCGTCGAGTTCTTTCGATTTGATGGCTGTGGGAACCTACACGGCGATGGTGAACCTGCAGACGGCGGCTTTTGTGGAGCGACGGACGCAGTCATTCTTTGGCCAAACTTACGGTGTGACTTCGTACGGTGGCGATGCGACATATACGCATGGGCTGCTGAATGGGACGGTCAACGCGTCGGCGAGCGTGACAGCAAACTCCGCCGACAGGACGGGCGAGGATACGATTGGATTTTCGGCAACGGAGACTTACTCGAATGTCCTGTTCGGCTGGCACTTGAATGAGTCATTCAATTACGCGCAGAATGTGCAGACGCTACTGGTTACGTATACGAATTCCTACTACAACTACTCCGGCAACGTTCGGCGGAACTGGGGAAGGTTCAACCTGAGCGGGGGGGCTGGCGGGGCACGAACAGCACTGACGCAGCAGAAAGGCACTACGAACAGCAGCGAAACCTACAACGGCAGCATGGGCTTTGGAAGTTACATTGCAGCCACAGGGAGCTTTTCAAGAGCAGACGGGCAGGCACTGGCGACGGGGGCCGGTCTGGTTGGGGTGCCGGTACCTGTGCCGGTCCTACCTTCCGATCTGGTAAACCTCTTTGGCGGCAAGAGCTATTCGGCGGGACTGTCGAGTTCTCCGGTGAAAAAGCTGATCATGTCGGCCACGTATGCGAATTCGAACAGCAATACGTGGAGCAACGGTATTTCGAGTGCGAACAAACACACGCAGTTCAACACGCTGATTCAATACCAGGTACGGAAGATGAGCGTGGTAAGCGGATTTTCGCGACTGGAGCAGGGATTCACGGGCGCGAGTGGAAAGCCGGAAATCATTTCGACGTACTATATGGGGCTTACGCGGTGGTTCAATATCTTCTGAAGAGCAGGCTGATGAGTTGTCGAAAGGCGCTGACAGCGTCTATGTTTGCTGGTCTGCTGACGGCTACCGCACTGGCGGGCGGCAAGCCGAAGATGGCGAAGTCGGGTGAGCTTTGGCAGCTTTCGCTCGATGGCGGGAGGAGTCTGACCTGGCAGCATAGCTTCAACTCCGAGTCCGAAGTGAAGCCGAACCGAGGGTTCTGGAACAAGCTGGTGGATGTGGTTGCCGGTGCCCCAGACTTTAAGTTCCTCGTGCGGCCGTATAGCGTAATCACCGATTCGAAGGGGCGCATCATCGTGACGGATCCCGGAGCCTCGGGAGTCCACATCTTCGATTTTGCGCAGAAGAAGTACAAGTTTATAGAGCGGAGAGAGAAAGCTCGCGACGCGATGCTGGCCCCGCAGTGCGTTGCGGTGGATGCGCAGGACAATATATATGTCACGGATTCCGAGTCCGGGAAGATTTTCGTCTTTGAGCCTGGCGGTAAGTATGTGAGGGCGATCGGAAGCTTGAAGGGCGGGGAGGGTTACTTCAAACGTCCCACTGGGATCGCGGTGGACTCGGTGGCGCAGCGGATTTATGTGAGCGACACGCTTAGGGATGAGATATTCATCCTCGATCTGCAAGGAAATGTGCTGGACCAATTTGGCAAAACAGGACAGAGCGAGGGCGAATTCAACCTGCCGACGGAGCTGCGGCTGACTGGGCAGGATTTGCTGGTGGTGGATTCGATGAACTTTCGGGTGCAGTCGTTTGACCGCGCAGGCCACTTCCAGTTCTCGATTGGCAAAATCGGCGATACGACGGGAGCAATCTTCAGACCCAAGGCCGTCAGCGTAGACTCGGAGGGCGACGTCTACGTTGTGGATGCGTTGTGGGGTGTGGTGCAGGTGTTCAATCGGCAAGGGCAGCTCCTGTATAACTTCGGCGCAAAAGGGACTCATGCAGGCGAGTTTCAGTTGCCATCAGGACTCTGCATTGACCACGATGATCGGGTTTACGTCGTGGACTCGTTCAACCGGCGCGTGCAGGTATTTCAATATGCTGGGTTGAAGAATTCTGCCGGAGGACAATAACGTGAGGTCCAAGGCACTGTTAGCCTCCTTCTTTCTTTTGGTATTGGCGGCGGCACGAGGTCAAGTAACCGGTGATGCGCTTGGGGTGCACAACCTGGGGCCAGGGAGTTCTTCGCCCGTTACGGGATCGCGATCGGACGCTTGTGCTTACTGTCATGCTCCTCATTCGGCGCTGAGTACGGGGCTCTGGAACCAGAAGCTGACGACGCAGAGTTACAGCACCTACACGAGCAATACCGGGAAGAACATTACGACGCAGCCCACGCTGGGCGGCGTGAGCAATCAGTGCCTCAGTTGTCATGACGGTACAGTGGCGGTGGGCGCTACGGTGGCCTATGGTCAGGTGACCACGCACGGCGCGATGAAACTGTCCGATGTTTTCGGCAGCAATATGCAGTCGTCGCACCCGTTCAGCCTCGTGGTGCCGTTGAAGGACAGCATCGACCTGGCGGCGTCGCTGGTGGCAAGCGGAAAGACGGCTGACCCTGCAGGGGCAGTGACGCTGATCAATGGGAATGTGGAGTGCACATCGTGCCATAATCCGCACGTTCAGGCCAAGGATCCGTTGTCGCAAAACTTCCTGGTCAAAGACAGCTCGAACGGGCAGCTTTGTCTTGCATGCCACGATCCAGCGCGTACGATGGGCGGGCAGGTGAATCCGCTGGCAGACTGGGCGACGAGTGCGCACGCCACTTCGCAGAGTAAGGTTTCGCCATCCGCGATGGTGGGCAGTTATCCGACAGTAGCGAGCGATGCGTGTAACTCGTGCCACGCGCCGCATAATGCGAGCGGGCCGGCTCGGCTGCTTCGAGGGCAGAACGAACAGGACTGCATCGCGTGCCATAACGGCGGGTCGAATATTTCGCCCATGCCCGCTTATGGAAATGTGTTTGCAGAATACACAACGCCCAAGGTGGGGCATCCGTTCCCGGCATCGACGAACCCGCATGATGCCAGCGAAGGCGCGCTGCTGAATAACAATCGGCATGCAACGTGCGTGGATTGCCACAACGCGCACGGGTCAGAACAGGTCGCGTCGTTTTTGCCTCCGCCGGCGATTCGCACGTCGCAGAAGAACATCGCAGGTGTGAGCGCCTCTGACGGTACCACGGTGCTGACACAGGCCGTGAACCAGTACGAGAATTGCCTGCGCTGCCACGGCACGAGTACGGGGAAACAGTTGCTGCCGATTTACGGGTACTTCCCGGTGCGCGGTGTTGTGCCCGGAGATCCGCTGAACCTGATTCCGCAGTTTGGACAAACTGCCACGTCGAGCCATCCGGTGATGCACGCGCGGAGCAGCGCTTTGCTTCAGCCGAGCCTGCTGGCGAACATGCTGAATCTCGATGGAATCACGGCGAGTCGCGCGATGGGAACACAGATACTCTGTAGCGACTGCCACAACAGCGACGACAACCGCGAGTTTGGCGGGTCGGGCGCGAACGGGCCGCATGGGTCGCGGTGGACGCACATTCTGGATCGCCGGTACGAGAGGAGCCAGGCTGCGGTGCCGGGTGCACTGATCACCAATCCATTTCCAAATCCTGATCTCAGCGTGAACGGGCCATACGCGTTATGCGGGAAGTGTCATGATCTGGCGAATCAGGTGATGAAGAATACGAGCTTCAACGATCACGCCAATCACATCAATGCGGGGATGAGCTGCTCGACGTGCCACACGGCGCACGGTATGGGCGCGACGAGCGGAACGATCAGCGGCGAGCGGCTTGTGAACTTTGATGTGAACGTGGTGGCGCCGCTTTCCGGGATGCCGATCTCGTACACTCGGGCAACGAACTCCTGCACGCTGGCCTGCCATAACGTGAAGCATATGGGCGGGTCGACGGGAACGATTGTGAGTTCGAACTAATCGACTCAGTTTGAGTTTCACTTAGAACACCGTTCCTGCGGTGCTTCCGTTCATCTCATTTGATTTGTCGCCGTGACACTGACGGCAGAACTGGGCCGTCTGGTTCGACGTCGGGTTCGTGTTGCTGGGGTTGTAGGGAGCACGCAGGAAGAACATTGTGGCGTAGTTGCCCGGCGGTAGTCCCGAGTTTGAGTTTTGCGTTACTTTAACGACGTTCATCACGTGGGGATCGTGGCAGGTGGTGCAGACAATCACCGCGCGATTGTTGTAGACGCCGGGCTTGACGAAGAATCCGTAGCTTGAGACGAAGTGACTGGAGTTGGTTCCGCGCATCGCAATTGCCCCGTTGACCTCGGCACAGTCCCAACCCGATCCGCCGCAGCTGATGTTTGCGCTGAGGCCCATAGGATGCTCGCTGACGAAGCTGCCGGCGCTGATAGTGCTGCTACCGATGAGGGTTGGGATCTGCGATCGCATGCCATACGTTGAAGGCAGCGTCTCATAGACCTTGTTCTTCATCATGGCAGCGGGGGCAAAATTTCCATCGTGGCAACTGAGGCAGGTGAGCATGCCTGAGACGTCCGGGGTGCTGACGGACATGCTTGCGGGAAGCACTTCAACGAACTTGCCTCCGCCGGAGGTGATGGTCTTGCCGTAGAGACTGGTGACGTCTTCACCCCAGAGGATGGAATTGCGCGTGGATGCCGCATCAAGATTCCGAGCTGTTCCATTGCCCGACGCTCCACTGTGCGGCGAGTGACAAGCCGTGCAGCCCCGGCCATAGTTGAGATGCGCTCCGAGAACGTCGGTACCGGGGGTGGTGATTTGCGCGTTGGCGATCATGCTGCCGAGAAGGAGCATTGACAGGACAAGTGAAATCCGATTCATGGAAAGCGGCCTCACGGTTCTTTCCATCTATCGGCAGAAGAGCTGCGCGAGATCAGTAGAGAATTGAGTTTTCTGGTCCCGAAGTGCGAGCCTTGCTTACCTACGCAAGCCGCGAAAGCTGCGGCCTGAGTGGCGAACCCAGCGGTATGGCCGAAGTCGATTGGCTCTAGCTCTTCAAGGTTGCGGCTACAGCGCGGGTGTTATGGATGAAGGCGTCATCGTCTGCTGAAAGCCCGGGCTTCATCGAGCCGAGGTTGATATCGACATTGGAGAGAGCTCCCTTCAAGGCTGCCTGTGCGAGCGCAACCCCGGTGATGAGATCGGAGGCCATATTGGGGTTTGTAACAGGCTTGAGCGCTTCTGCAATTCGAGAGACCTCCGCAGATCGTTCCGCGACCCCGAGGGGAACGCTGGTGGCCTGCCGGAGGGCGGCATTCACACCGACACCGCCATCGTCGGTGTCGCGAGCGGCCCGATAGGCCTTCATAACGACATTGTAGGATTCAGCATCTGCATCGATGGCAGTTTTCAACTCCTCGCGCAATGTGCCAAGGCGGGCAATGGCTTCGCTGAGCTGGGCTTCGAATTGCAGGTAGGCCTTCTTGCCTCGAGACATGGAGGCGACCATGCCGGCCAGTCCGGCAGCCATGGCTCCGCTTGCAGCCGATGCACTTCCGCCGCCGGGCGTGGCCATGGGCGCTGCGAGTTGCTCAATGAATGGCTCGACGCCGGCGCGGAGACCGCCGATGGCCATCTTGCCACTCGTGACGGCTGCGAGGCGGTTCTCAAGGATAAGGGAAGAATCGAAGTTCTCGACCTGGAGGAACCATTCAGCGGCCTGCTCGAGGGCTGACTTGGGAATGAGGCCGACAATCTCACTGGAAACGGGCATTACGCCGTATCGGGCGGCCTCGCGCTTTACCAGCTCGAACACCCGATGAATTGGCGTCTGCTCGAAATCGGTGAGGTTCATCGAGACCTGTGCAGTGCCGCGCACCAGGAATCCCGCGCCTTTCACGAAGCGCATACCGCCGCTCGAAAAGCGCACCGCTTTTGCAATCTTCTTCGCAACGTCAATATCGGTTGTGTTCAGAAAGACGTTGTAAGCGATAAGGAATTTGCGAGCCCCGACGACGGTGGCGCCGGCCGTTGCATGGACGCGAGGTTCGCCAAAGTCGGGACGGCGCGCCGGATTAGTTGCGATCTCGGAGCGAATGCCCTCGAATTGGCCGCGACGTATGTTCTCCAGATTCTGGCGCTCGGGCGACGTCGCAGCTGCTTCGTAGAGGTAAACGGGAATTTCGAAGCGTTTCCATATCTCAGCGCCCACATGCTTCGCCATGGCCACGCAATCCTCGATCGTCACGCCCTCGATCGGGATGAACGGCACTACATCAGCAGCGCCCATACGCGGATGTGCACCCTGGTGCTGGGTGAGGTCGATCAGTTCCGCAGCTTTGCCGACGCCCCGGATTGCCGCTTCCTGGATGGCTTCGCGCTCGCCCACGAGAGTAATCACGCAGCGGTTATGATCCGCATCCATTTCGCGGTCGAGCAGGTACACGCCCGGCACTTTCATCGCCTCGACAATGGCGTCGACTTTCGCCTTGTCGCGGCCTTCAGAGAAATTGGGAACGCACTCTACTAATGTGTTTGGCACGAGGAGAAGGATAAATCAGCAGGGTATGTGCAGAGGAATGATGAAAAGGCGTTTCCACAGATAGCCATTGCATGGCACGATGGGAGTCCATGAACGAAATATCACCCGCGCTTCAGGACTTTGCAGATCGGTACACAGCCGCTTGGTGCAGCCAGGATCCGGCCAGCGTTGCGGCGTTCTTTGCCACTTCCGGGTCCCTCGCCATCAATAGAGGCACGCCGTCCGTCGGACCTGCAGCGATCACTCAGGCTGCCCAGTCATTTATGACTGCCTTTCCGGATTTGCGCGTAACGATGGATCGGCTCACTCCGGCTGGGGAGCGCATCGAATATCACTGGACGCTCACGGGGACGAATACAGGTCCGGGCGGGAGCGGTCGTGCCGTGCGGATCAGCGGGTTCGAGAGTTGGTGTTTCGGAGCCGACGGATTGATTGATGAATCGCTGGGCAGTTTTGATGCAGACGAGTATCAGAGGCAAATCTCCGGCGGCATTCGCGATTGATTTCGGCACGGTACAGTTTGCCTATGTTGGCGTTTTGGGCGCGCGACCAGAGACATGAGCGGCAGTAGTATCCTCTACTTGGAAATCGAGCAGGAGTTCACCATGACCACGGCAACCTCTCCCGTTATTCGCGCCCCTCGCGGCACCCAGCTTCGTTGCAAAGGCTGGCAGCAGGAAGCGGCGCTGCGCTGCCTGATGAACAATCTTGATCCTGAAGTGGCTGAGCGCCCGGCAGACCTCGTTGTGTATGGCGGAATTGGACGGGCAGCACGCAACTGGGAATGCTTTCACGCTATCGTAAGGGAGCTGGAGCAGCTTGGTCCGGAGGAGACTCTGCTGGTGCAGTCCGGCAAGCCAGTTGCGGTGTTTCCAACGCATGACATGGCCCCGCGAGTGATCATCGCGAACTCAAATCTGGTAGGGAAGTGGGCGACGTGGGAGCATTTCAACGAACTCGACCGCAAGGGCCTGATGATGTACGGCCAGATGACGGCGGGATCCTGGATCTATATCGGCACGCAGGGAATTTTGCAGGGGACGTTCCAGACATTCGCGGCACTGGCGGAACGCCATTTCGGCGGGAGTCTAAAACACAAGCTGGTGGTAACTGGGGGGATGGGGGGAATGGGCGGCGCCCAGCCTCTGTCGGTGACGATGAATGGCGGCGTGGTGCTTGTCATCGAGGTCGACAGGCATCGCATCGAACGGCGGCTCGAGACGCGGTATTGCGACACGATCAGCGAGGACCTGGAGGAGGCGCTGGGGTTGTGTGAGTCGGCCAGGCGCGAGGGTCGTGCATTGTCTGTGGGGCTTGTGGGCAACTGTGCCGATGTGCTGCCGGAGATTGTGCGGCGTGGCGTGCAGGTGGATGTGGTGACAGACCAGACCAGCGCGCATGATCCGCTGAATGGATATGTTCCGCAGGGCCTGACACTCGATGAAGCAGCGGATCTGCGCAAGAGGGATACAGATGAGTACATGCGTCGCTCGACTGCCAGCATGGTGGAGCATGTGGATGCAATGCTTGCGCTGCAACGGGCTGGAGCTGTGACGTTCGACTATGGCAACAACATCCGGCGTTTTGCGTTCGATGCGGGATGCGCCGATGCGTTTCTAATACCCGGGTTCGTGCCGGAGTACATCCGGCCGCTGTTCTGCACGGGCGCTGGGCCCTTTCGGTGGGTTGCGTTATCGGGCGACCCCAGGGACATCGAGGTAACGGACGAACTCGCCCTGGAGCTCTTCCCTGATAACGAAATTCTTACGCGCTGGCTGCGGCTGGCGCGAGGGCGGTTTGCGTTCCAGGGTCTACCGGCGCGTATCTGCTGGCTCGGATACGGCGATCGCGCACGGATGGGCGAAGCGATCAATGATCTGGTGAAGAAAGGGAAGATCTCCGCGCCAATTGCGATTGGCCGCGACCATCTCGATACTGGATCGGTCGCAAGTCCTTATCGAGAGACGGAGAAGATGCTGGATGGGACGGACGCTGTCGCAGATTGGCCTTTGCTGAATTTCGCTCTCAACACTGCATCGGGCGCCACGTGGGTCAGCTTCCATCATGGGGGCGGTGTTGGGATGGGTTTCTCGTTGCATGCCGGGCAAGTCACGGTTGCAGACGGGACCGAGATGGCATCACGGAAAATTGCAAGGGTGCTCAACAACGATCCCGGCATCGGAGTAGCGAGACACGCCGATGCGGGCTATGAACTGGCGCGGGAGACCGCGCGGGAGAAGGGCATTCACATTCCGATGGCGGGGAAGTAGGCGTGGCAAGTACAACCGCGATCGTGAACATCGGCCAGCTTGTGACGCTTGCCGGACCTGCTCGACCTCGCGTCGGCGGTGAACTCGGCGACCTTGCGATGATCAACGATGCGGCTCTGCTGATTGAAGACGGCCGAATCGTTGCAACAGGTCCGTACCTTCAAGTCAAATCGAAGATCTTGCCCGAGTCGAAGATCATCGATGCGGAACGGCGTTGCATCACACCCGGGTTTGTGGATGCGCATACGCATCTGGTGTTCGCCGGGAACCGTGCGGCGGAATTCGAGCAGCGAATTGCGGGAGCTACATATCAGGAGATCGCGGCTGCGGGTGGAGGCATCCTGCGGACTGTGGCGCTCACCCGCGCGGCAGCCAAAGACGAATTACTTGAAGCTACGCGGCGGCATCGCGATTGGATGTTACGTGGCGGAACCACAGCACTCGAGGCCAAATCCGGTTACGGGCTGGATCGTGATACGGAGCTCAAGATGCTGCGGGTGCTTCGCCGCCTGAATGAGGAAGGGCCTGTTCGCATTGTTCCAACGCTGCTGGCCGCGCACACAGTGCCGCCGGAATACGCGAACCGAAGGGCCGAATATGTGCGCTTCGTTGCGGAAGAACTGATCCCGGAAGTTGCGGCGGATGGGCTGGCGGAGTATTGCGACGTGTTTTGCGATGATCACGCCTTCACGCCTGACGAGACAATGAACGTGCTGAGCGCGGCGCAGCGCAATGAATTAAAGCTTCGCGTGCACGCGGAGCAGTTTCGGCCAGGTACCGGCGCCGATCTCGCAGCGGAACTTGGGGCGGCGACCGCCGATCACTTGGAGACTGCAACGGATGAAACTTTGCAGCGTCTTCGAACTGCTGGTGTCCAGCCGGTTCTGCTACCCGGATCTGTCTTCGCTCTCAGTCGCACCCAATATCCGCCGGCGCGGAGGATGGTTGAAGCGGAATTGGCTATCGTTGTCGCGACGGATTTCAATCCTGGCTCGTCGCCGGTGCCCTCGATGCCCTTCATGCTGTCGCTGGCCTGTGTAGAGATGCGGCTTTCGCCAGCGGAAGCGCTCTCGGCTGCGACGATCAACGCAGGCTACAGCGTAGGCCTTGGCGATCAGGTCGGCTCGCTTGAACCGGGGAAGCAAGCTGACCTGGTGATTCACGAGTTTACGGACTACCGCGAACTGGCCTATTTCATCGCCACCCCGGCGCGTCCTCGCGTCTTTATCGCCGGGAAAGAAGTTACGGCGTAGAACTCAGCGGTTACGTGCGTTACGCGATGACAGTGTCTCGCCGAGCCCTGCGCCGTTCTGCTACAAAAATGGCTATCCCCACTCCAAGCTGGATCAGCGTAGCTCCGGCCACCTTTACGACTGCAAGTACCTTG
>Ga0157369_10010780_pt1 | contig 10407 bp, 6 predicted proteins | sample C25metaG_FD_113461 | JGI IMG/M metagenome (GOLD analysis project Ga0157369, IMG submission 113461) | Corn rhizosphere microbial communities from Kellogg Biological Station, Michigan, USA - C2-5 metaG | ecosystem: Host-associated > Plants > Roots > Rhizosphere > Soil | place: USA: Michigan...
ATCAGCCATTTTTTGATGCATCGCTACAACTGGATTAGGCCTCATCAATTCAACGATGGGTTGGCCCCAGCGCGGGCCGAGGAAAAACTTAACGTCGTGTCCGGGATTAGTTGACCACTACATGCCCACGCTATGACCCTACTTCGCATCAGATGACCGACGGATGACGACAGGTCAGTCGCAGAAAAACATAACGTACAAAGGATGCACGATAGATGACGACGGCAGCCTTGACCCTGTGTGGAACAAGGTCGACATGTTAGAAGCAGATGACAGCAAGCGGGCGTGTATCCCTGCCAAGCTGCAACTGGCCGATTTCTTCCAGTTACGACAGGCAGAAATCGGCCAGAAGCAGCCTGTCACGATGGGCTGCAATTGGCCAAAAAGCGCAGCGCAAGATCACCTCTGCACATCGACGCCATCGCTGCCAAGCTCAAGCGCCTTCCCCCAGCCTGTGCACCAACTCTGGCTAGCTCTGCAACGCGCCCAACTTGCTGTATTGAGCCACAGGCGAAGGCTGGGATCGGATTGTGCTGCATCTGCTCGATGAAAGTTTGATCGCCTTTGTTCAAGTGGTGATAGTGCAGTTGGAGAGTAAAGACATTCGCGGTGGTGGCAAGGGGATGTGGTGAGGGAGCCCGCATCCGCGATGCCATGACTTGGTAACCCAAGCCCTACGATTGTGCAGAGCTAGCCACCACCGGCACCGGCTCAGCAATGGTCAGCAGAACCAGAAAGCTGGCGAACGAGCCAATGGCCATGAACAGGAACACCTGAGACCAGCCATAACTGTCGAGCAGCAAGCCCACCAGAAACGGAGCCGCAGCGCCGCCCAATTGCCCGCCCATGTTGACGATGGAGCTGGCAATTGGAAAGGTCTTCTTGGTCGCCAGACCCATCGGGTAAACCATGTAAGACGAATAGCCGATGCTTATCAGGGTGCCGGTCAGGAACAGCAATGCGGCGTAAAGCGTCGGGTCATTCGGCGAGTTGATCAGCGCGTACATGGTACCCACCGTCGCCAGTGCCGAGAGCATCATCCCCGGCTTGCGTCGCTTGCCCAGCACGCGGTCGGACAGAATCCCACCGAGCAGGTTGCCGCAGATCGCGCCCACCCACGGTGCAGCGGAGACAAAGCCCATGTTCATGATCGAGAACTGCTTGACCGTCATCAAGTAGGTCGGGATCCACGACAACAGCACCATGGTGATCCCCACCTGGAAGCTGTAGCTCAGGGCGCAACCGACGACGTTCCAGGAACGAAACAACCGGCGACTGGTGTCGATGGGCTCCACCTGCCGGACGCGGATAAAGGCGTCCAGGCGTTTGAAATGCCGCTGGGCACCTTCGGTTTTCTGGGTGATGACGTTATTGGTTTCATCGGTGATATGCGCCAGCTCGGCGGCGCTCACAAAACGGCTCTGCGCTGGCTGGTTGGCGACGAGGAAGTACCAGGCGATGGACAGCACAATGCCCGGCACGGCGAAGATGTAGAAGATCTCGCGCCAGCCCCACATCGCCACGATGGCAACGCACAACGGCGGCACTATCACCGGCCCGAATTTCACTGCTGCGAGAAAAATACCGGTAGCGGTGCCCTTCTCTTTTGCCGGGAACCATTGGTTGATGGTCGAGGCGATACCAATCGGCAGCGGCCCTTCGGCAATGCCAAGGGCAAAGCGATAAATCTTCAAGGCCAGTACCGAATTGACCGTACCCATCAAGGCGGTGAACACCGAGGTGGCAATCATCGAAAACGAAAAGATCTTGCGCACCCCGAACCGGCTGGAGGCAAAGCCCGAGGGGATTTGCGCCAGGGCATAGGCCAGCAGGAACACACTCAATAACGCGCCGGCTTCGGCGTTGGTCATCGGGTATTCCTTGCGAATAAACGGCAAGGCTACGCCCAGGTTGGCGCGGTCGGCCGAGGCCACGGTGTACACGAGAAAAAACAACCCTGCGACTACCCAACGAAAGCGCGAGGGTTTTTCGGTGGTGGAGTCCTGATTACTCATACGGGATACCTGATTTTATTATTGGAATGTGCCGTGTGTGCCGAATCCGGGGTGCAGACTCCCGCTGAGGCTTGAGTGAAGCCTCACGTGGTGTGTTTCTTTGGGTCCTTGTGAAGGTCAGGCAGGAGTCATTGCCCGGTCTCGTAGCGCCGACTCTAACGCATATTGTTTTAGTTTTGTATTTTTTTATCGACGGACTAGCGACTCGCTGCGCCGCGCCATAAAGCGCAGGTAGGCCATGCGAATGTGGGTTTGCATGGCACGCCTGGCCAACTCGCCGTCGTTTTGCTCGATGGCGTAGGTGATGTCCAAGTGCTGCTGCAGGCTGCGCTCAAGGTCTGCCGGGCGATAGAGGAAAAACGAGCGGGTGATGACCGGCATGTCGATCAGGGTGGAGAGCATCGACTTGAGCCGTTGCGAGCGGGCGATCTCCACGACCTGGCCATGAAACGCCCGGTTGGCCTCTTGGACGCGCAGGGTCACATCCGTGCCTTTACCGGCGATGGCGGCGGCCATTTGCGCGTTGATACGCTGCAGCTCGGCCACGTCTTCTGGGGTAGCGCGCTGGGCGGCGAGCATGGCGGCATGGGGTTCGAGCAGCTCGCGAAAGCTGAACATCTCTTCCAGGTCCCATTGAGTCCAGCCTGCCACGAAGACCCCGCGGTTGGCCTCGATAACTGCCAACCCGTCCTCCACCAGTTTTTTCAAGGCGGCCCGAACCGGCGTGCGGCTCAAGCCAAATTCCTTACCCAGCGGCTCTTCCTTGAGTTGTGTGCCGGGCTCGTACTGGCCGGCGATGATGCGGTTTCGCAGGGCCTCATAGATGAGATCGTTGGCCATTGTGCCCTTCTGATCAATTGGATTTCAGGGGTTCTACCTCGGACGCTTACGCCATGCAAGCAGTCGATTTCAGAGCTGCCCCTCATCCACCACTCAGGCACTTTGTACAAAAATCGTTTGCAATCGAGCAAATTGTATTTTAATTGTATTGACACCTGAATCCGGAGGCGACATGAAAATAACAATCGTAGGGCTCGGCGAAGTGGGCCGCTGCTACGCCCAGGCCTTGGCAAACAACACCACGCTGGAACTGTCGTTCTGTGAGCAGCGCATTGCCCCAGCGGCGCAAATGCTGGCCGACGAGTTGGGCGTCGCGATTCACCCCAAGGTGGGTGCATGGCTGGGCGATTCCGACTGTGTGCTGTCCTGCGTGGTCGGTACCCAGTCCCTGGAAGTCACCCGTGAATGCCTGGCCCACCTCAAGCCCGGCGCACTGTTTGCCGACTTCACCACCGCTGCTCCCGAACGCAAGCGCACCGCCGCTCGCGAAGCGACGCAGCAGCAAGTCGACTACGTGGATGTCGCAATCATGGGCGCCATCGCCTACCTGCGGGAAAAAACGCCGTTGCTGTGTGCCGGGGCCAAGGCCGATGCCTTTGTCGAACTGTTGCTCGCCGCCGGGGCCACTGCACGCGCCCTGCCGGCCAGCCAACCCGGTGACGCCATCACCCTGAAGATCCTGCGCAGCGTGTTCACCAAAGGCATGGAAGCACTGGCCGTGGAAGTGCTGCTGGCTGCCGAACGCCAACAACTACGCCCCGCCCTCTACGAGGTGCTGGCCGATATTGACCAGGCGCCCTTGCCCGCTTTCCTCGAAATGCTCGTGTCCACCCATGTGGTGCACGCCACGCGGCGCCTGCATGAAGTCGAGGACGCCGAGCGCCAGCTGGCCTTGCTGGGCATTGGCAGCAGCGTGCTGGGCGGCGTGCGCCAGCGCTTCAGCCATAGCAGCGAAGGTCTGGCCGTTGAGCCGATCACCGAAGAACGACCGAGCCTCAGCCAAGCGCTGGATTGGCTGTCTCGCCACACCCCTGCCGCCTGACATCGACCCTCAATAAAAAAACGGAACCCACAATGCCTATCACCCAAGACCAACTCGACGCGCTCAAACAACTGGGCACTGCCACTATCCACGAAGCCCAGGGCCAGACAGGCGCACTGGACAGCGGCCTGCGCCCGGTAGACCCCAGCGTGCGCATGGCGGGCCCGGCCCTGACGGTCGACTGCCGTCCCGACGACAACCTGGCCATCCACTACGCCCTGACCAAAGCCAAACCCGGTGATGTGCTGGTGGTGGACGCCAAGGGGTTTATGGAGGCCGGCCCCTGGGGCGACCTGCTGACCCTGGCCTCACAAAAGCTCGGGGTCGTCGGCCTGGTGATGAACGGCGCCGTACGCGATGCCAATGCGATCATCGACATGGGCTTCCCGACCTTCTCGCGCGGCCTGAGTATCAAGGGCACCAACAAGTGCCAGCCGGGCAAGGTTAATGTCCCGATCGTGATCGGCGGTGTCGCCATCAACCCGGGCGACATCATCGTCGGCGACCGTGACGGCCTGGTGGTGGTGGCGCAGGATCGCGTCGACGAAGTGATTCGTTTGAGCCGCAGCCGCGAGGACAAGGAAGACGGGATTCGTGCAGGACTTGAGGCAGGTAAAAGCACGGTTGATCTACTTGGCCTGGCGCCGACCCTGGAGAAATTCGGCATGAGTTGATACCTGATGAATAAGCCGGAGCCGCCCACGCAGCGGCGCCGGTCAATGTGCATAATAAAAAGCGTCACCTGGAGTGACCTGACACGCCAACGGAAACTCATCATGTCCAAACGACTGCGAGATTGCCTTTCCCTCCACGATTTTGAAGAAGCCGCCCGCAAAGTCCTGCCCCGCCCTCTGTTCGCCTATGTATCCGGTGCCGTAGAAGATGGCCTGTCCCTAAGTGCCAATCGCGCATCGTTCGCCCACTATGGGTTCAAGCCGGATGTACTGGTGGATGTATCCAAACGAGACATGTCCGTCGAGCTGTTCGGCCAGCGCTTCACTGCGCCCGTGGGCATCGCACCAATGGGGCTTGCGGCCCTCACCGGTTATCGCGGTGATGTGGTACTGGCCCAGGCAGCCGCCGAGGCGAACGTGCCCTGCATCATGAGCGGCTCCTCGCTGATTCGCCTGGAGGAGGTAATGGAAGCGGCGCCAGGCACGTGGTTCCAGGCTTATCTGCCCGGCGCCCAAGACCAGATCGATGCGCTGATCGCACGAGTGCAACAGGCCAAGGTGCAAACCTTGATCATCACCGTCGATACCCCCGTGGCCGCCAACCGTGAGAACAACGTACGCGCCGGATTCTCTACGCCGCTTAGGCCGAGCCTGGGCCTGATGTACCAAGGCATTAGCCACCCACGCTGGCTGTTCGCGACATTCTTGCGCACTTTGCGACAGCATGGCATGCCGCATTTCGAGAACAACTACGCTACCCGCGGCGCGCCGATTTTGTCCTCCAGCGTGCTGCGGGACTTCTCCGATCGCGGGCATTTGAATTGGGATCACCTCACGCAAATCCGCAAGCAATGGCGCGGCGCGATGATTATCAAAGGTGTCTTGAATGCCAGCGATGCCGCGCGCTGCCAACGCCATGGCATGGACGGGATCATCGTTTCCAACCACGGCGGGCGCCAACTCGATGGCAGCGTTGCGCCGTTGCAGGTATTGCCGGAGATCTTAGCTGCCGCGGGTGAAATCGTCGTGATGCTCGACAGTGGTATTCGTCGCGGCACCGACGTGCTCAAGGCATTGGCGCTGGGGGCGAAGGCCACATTTATCGGGCGACCGTTCAACTACGCCAATGCGGTAGCCGGTAGACAGGGGGTCGATCATGCCCTGGGACTGATCGTTGAAGAGATCCGGCGGGACATGGGGCTACTCGGTGTGACCCGCCTGGATGGGATTCGGCTCGACCATTTGGTGGTCAACGGAGACACCCAGGGCTTTGGGCCGCTCATGAATAGAGCGAGCGATGCGTGACGGAGATTGCTTGAGCCCTGTGGGTTAACGTGCGTTCGCAGCCAGGTTAGTTGACGTGGCCCACCACCAGCGTTTCGTAGCCTGAGTGACGCTGTTTGTCGCTGAGTTGGCCGATGAGCTCATCGGCCTGGGCGCAGGCCGAAGCGCTTTGAACCTTCGCGCCGGTCGTGTCTGGGCATCCATACCAGCTAGGCTGGCACCTACCAATGACTATGTTATGAAAGTGAGCCTCTCACTACTAAGACAAATTAGAGCTAGTGGATGAGTCGCCCCTGATTTGTAGATTATCGAATGACTGATTTTGGCCGAGAGCGGACTTTTTGGGTTACCCCTCGCTCCGCTAGATACCTGCATGAGACGCTTCGACCTCAGCAGACCTAATCCTGCAGTGCGGTATAACCCACTTGCAATAGACACGCTCAGTGCGAATCGAGTAGTGTCTCAAAATGCTTAGCTTAATCGTTATGGACAATTTGATTCCGGAAAAGGAATGAAGAAATTAGAAATTGGTATATCTATATTTTGAAGCTTGAGCTGAACTCATGGTACGTGGGTACAGCTAAAGGGTTGAGATCAAGGCTGCGAAGCCATGGTAAAAAAAGCCCTTACTCTACATTAAATAAAAATGGCGCCATCAGATATATAGATAGCGGCCTCACGGGAAAGAGAAAAGCAACTCACTTACATGCGGCCTTTAGATCAATTGGCGATTGTTTCTGGGTGACAGAGATTGAAAATACTATCACTGTAGCTCTGGGACAAAAGTATGGCTTCGATAAAGTTAGGGGTGGCTCTATAATTCACCCTTGGAATCACAAGCTAAGTGATATTAAAGTGGAAGACCTAATTCGACGATTTAGTTGTAGTGATATTAGACTTAAATACAAGCTAAACGAAATAAATTTAACTCAAGAAAAGCCATTTGTCTTCCCGCTCACTCGGCGAAGGAATACATAGCAAGGCATTCAAGCACGCTCGCCGGACGCGCTTTCAGCGCGCCAGCCCAGTCCCAGTGAGACTGTCCGCTTTGGGCCGGTTGCGGCGCTTCGAGGGAGGCAACATCCGCCCCGAAGCTGACATCAGGCGATGGGGATGTTCGTAGATTTCAAATCCACCTATGTCGGTTCGATTCCACCCTCGGCCTCCACGCTTACCCAACGACCCAAGGATAGCTTTGTGCTAGCATCAGATTCGCAGGCTTTTTTCTGCACCTACAGGATGGCACCTCATACCTGGTTCTGACAGCACTATCGGGTAAGTGGTTTCACAACCAGGGGATTGGTATGGCGGCCCTCAATATATTTAAAATATACACTGCCCAACTGGATAATTTGGTCGAGTCATTAACAGCTAATAACCTTACGTTCGTACAAGAAATAGAACGTGAGCACGAAGAGAAACGTTTTAATCTGAGGCTCTTCTTTACACAGAGCGCCTATCCCACTCCAATAAAGTGGACCGCCGACCTAGCAAAAAATTTTCAAATCGAAGAAAAGAGCACCCCTCATTACGCCGCCGCCGTGATAGTTACCTTTGATGATCAAGCATTTGTATTAAGTTATGGATCAGCGCACTTCTATATCTCGAAATTTTCCGATCTCGACTTCGGTATAGATATAGCCAGTCGACTGCTGAGCTCGTTCAAAATAAAAAGTTCGCAAGAGTTTGCCGGAAGCCGATTAAGAAGCATCGACACATATAAAATCATTTCAGATCTGGCGTATGAAGCTGGTGAAGCTGTCGATTACATTCGAGGTATTCCAGCTGACATCACAATGTGGGGGCGGAACATCAGTTGCGGACATTCAGTTCATCTTAGGCACCGAAAATTTGGAGTAGAAAACTGCCATCTCATATGCCAGAGACTCGTCAGAGTGCTTGAAGGTGATATTGTAAAACAGATTCCTCGACGAATTATGATCCATCAACAAGACGTAATTCTTCAACAAGATCAAAAGTTGATAGAAGCGATTGAAAACGATCTGTATATGGCCGACATCAGTCCAACGCAGCTATCAGGTGTCGCTCTGATGTTTCCTGAAGAGCGCGACTATGTGCTTAGGACACCCAAACAACGATTTGTCTTGAATGACGAACTTGAGTTGACGACGCTTCGTACCATTGCACGTGAAGATTTCGATGGAGATTATGAAGCGCTATTCAATGCAACAGTTGCTATTTTGGGTGATGATGGCGAGAGGCAGATAACAACACTCAAGGACATCTTGGATTACAAGGATGAAGAAGGCTACTATCTCGAGGGTGGTAGGTGGCATCGATATGATTTAACTTACCTGAATACAATTCGTCAAGAAGTCAATCGGATTGATACTAGATTTTCGATTGAAATGCCTCTATTTAATTATGAGGCTTTTGAGATTTGGAAAGGACAGCAGACCGGCAGAGTTAAATATGCCGAGCGCTTTGTCAACGTAACACTGGCCGAAAACTTTGGGTACTGTGACGGCGATCGTGATTTGAGCTCACCCGAAGGTGCTACGGTAGAAGTTGCCGATCTTTTTAAGGATGAGACGATCTTCATCGTAAAAATTGGAGAACCGCAAAAACTGAATTATGCAATTGACCAGGCGATGGCGTCTCTTAGTGTTCTTGAACGAAGCTCATTCATTGCTCAAGTAAATGGAACAGACTTTTATGTAAAGCAGGTATGCTTATGGTTATTTATCGAACGCCAAACAGACATTGAACGCCTGTCTGATCTGAATTCTCTTATATTCCTCACTAAGCTGGCCAACTGGAGAAAGTTCACACTTCTACGCGGAAGAATCCCCATAGTAAACATTAGTTACAGGCGCACGCCCCAACAAAACACTGCTGCGCGACGATAGCGAACCAGTCCCAAAACTACTCCCAGATCAATTGTACCTCTAGGGAAGACTTGGGTCAGCCCGTTGCCCGATGCCTAAATCGTCCATAGTTTCCCAGATACCAGCGACTGGCTCCTATTGGCCGAACGCGTGCGCTTGTGAGAGGCCTCTTCGGGAATGGGGCCGCTTCCCGGCTGGTCGTCCGCTTTTGGCCGAGGCAGCGTAAAGACGTTTTTGAGCACGTCTGATGCTCAAAACCGGACTGAAAATCGCGTTTCTACGCGAAATCCACATCTGCTGACGTGCCGATAAATTTAAGATTTAACGCGGATGCCCACACTGCAATTTTGGCGAAGCGTTTTACACACTCTGGGCCGATTGCTGCCTTCCACAGCAATAATCACGGTCAGCAATCAATAAACCAGTTGTAAAATTGGTATCCCGCGCTAACCGACACCGCACATGTGCCCAGCGTCAATAGAGGCCACTGTCCTTCGACACCAAGCCACCACTGCACCTTGAACAGAAGAGCTCCCACCAACACGCAGGCCAGAACACCAAGAGCCAGGCCAACCAAAGCGAACAGCCGAGCCCCTAACCCTGGGTTTCCACCGTGCCAGTTCTCACTCAGGCAAAAGGGGCAATGATTGGACGAAGGCGAATACCCCCAGAAACCACGGCTATATGACGCCCTCGGAACCATCGCGTTACCACAGTTGTGGCAGGTAACCATCGAGTGTCTCATACCGCACCTCAGCTCAAATCGTCCTAGATGAGCCCATGGTGCGCTACCGCGGAAAAAACCCAACCGCGTGACCTGACATGTACCCAGCACCCGGTCTGAGCTGGACATCAAACCCTCCTGGCCAGGCAACCGAGGTTATGCTGTACACGAATGAGTTTATTGAATGCTCGCCGGTGGCTGACTGGCCTCGCCCGGTCGCATAACGATAACTCAGGACGCCAGTTCAACTCTTCAAATAGCCGCTCATCGGAAATACGTGCACGGGGGCATTTATGGGGGCACTTACTAATAAATCTATAAAAAAATCTACTTAAAACAATAGCCTATTTAAATATTTTAAATCCCCCCGGCTCCACCATTTCATCATCTAAAGACGTCCACGGACGTCTTTTTTTGTGCCTGAAATCCAGTGAATACGGCGGTTTCAGGACTATTGGGGCTTTCGAAGTTTTTTGAGTTCCAGGCAGTTTGATATTCCCAATGGTACTCCCAACTCCCCGCCGCAAATGGTGGGAATACCAAAAGGTGTCAAGGACTACCTCTCATGTACGCCCCCCCTCCGTCCGCCGCTCAAGGCAGTCAAACCAAAAGACCAGGACTACGCCCTCACCGATGGCAACGGGCTCCAGCTGCGAGCCAGGGTCAATCGCTCGATAGGCAGACATCGACGTCAACAAACGCATCTGGACCATCCCTGCGGAGAGAATGAAAAAGCGTCGTCCGCATACAATCCCGTTGACCGAACATGCACTCTCGCTATTGGAAACGCCTAAGCCCCTGCCCGCCTATGCCCTTCAAACAAAGCCCCTGGCGCAATTCACTCTTGTGCGGGGGTTCTGCGCAAAACCAACATCGCAATGAAAACCGCACCGACGCCCCCCACCGTGATCATCAATCCATGCTCGCTGATGTAGGACACTGTGGCCCCCGTGGCAATGGGCCCCAACACGCTGCCCAA
>Ga0157369_10010781_pt1 | contig 10406 bp, 8 predicted proteins | sample C25metaG_FD_113461 | JGI IMG/M metagenome (GOLD analysis project Ga0157369, IMG submission 113461) | Corn rhizosphere microbial communities from Kellogg Biological Station, Michigan, USA - C2-5 metaG | ecosystem: Host-associated > Plants > Roots > Rhizosphere > Soil | place: USA: Michigan...
CTTCCGACTGTCGCCTTTTCCCCGTTTTGGCACCTTCTTGCTTTCTTCAGACTTTGCGCCTTTGCCGGGCCTCATTTCAGAAGCGACTACCGCTGGGGACGAGTTCATATTTTGCTGAGTCCCGTCGAGATCTGATGACAGATTACTATATCGTGCTCTCTCTAACGATTCGGACGAGCATACAGAACATTTTGTGTATTGATTGTAAGTCGGGCTTCATGGGCTCACAGAAATCGCACGGATCTCGAAGACGGAGTGGAAGTCAAATACGTGCCAGGGCTCGATCACGACGGACTACCAAAACCAAGAGGGCGGGGAAACGAAAAGTGCACACTGTTATCACACCATTTTTGCGAAATGATCAAAGGCACACGAATCAAAGGCAAACGGAACAAGACGCTGCTGTTTCCAATGCTGCGTTTGATGCTTCGTTTGATGCTGCGTTTGATGTTGCGTCTGCAGAGTCGGCGTCCGATGATATCCTGGGTTCTTGCCCGCTTCCGGAGGATAGTCCCGAAGAGGTTCTGTCCCCGGTGCACCCAATTTTCCAGTCATTTTTCAAAACCCTACCACCAGTCACGCGACCCATACGACTTCCGCCCCCACTTCAAATACCTAAAAGAGGCGCGCCCGTGGACGAAGGTCAAGCGCAGACTCCCCTCCGTACTCCGTTTAGTTCAAGTCCTCACACAGCCACGATTGTCTCACCAACGACGCCAACAAGCGCATCACCGCCCACATCGGCAGCTTCCGCAATTCCTCTCATTGACCGACCGTCGCCGGACACCGGCTTACCAAGCCCCTGTCGGCCCGTTTTAGGACCGGAAATCATACCGGCTGCAAAAAAACTGGTAGATGAATCATTGCGAAGTTGGACAGCACCCCACACAGTTTCGACCCCTGATGATCCTTTTCCCAATTCAGATGCGGAAGACTATCTGGCACAAGCAGCAGGGGCCAACATTTTCTATCTGACTTCCACCGCCGGTGCGGGCAGCGGTAACGAACTGTGTCAAATGGCGATATCTATGTCTTACTTCTCGCTCTATTTGCAGCCAGATATCATGAAGGTCGCTCTGGGAGAGGAGGCTCCAGATGACGGTATTCCCCTGCAGATTGATGAAGAGGTTATTTCGGACATGGAGGCACGCCGATCCAACCCGCCGAACGAATATGTCAACGCGGCAGTTTCTCATCTGACACGGATGGTTCAAAACGGCATCGACGCAGCGATTGCCACTACAGGCGTCAACCCCACCGAAAGGATACGTCTCATTGCCCGTGCCCACAAACGCTTGGCGAGGGCAGCGAGCAAGCAGGCCGTGCAGTTTCTGGCCGAGCCGCTTACCGCGCTGCCTGGAAAGGTTCGGGATATGTCCTGTCGATTGCAGTCTCTCATAAGCAAGACGGCCGACACCGCACGCGCTACGGGTCGTCTCGCGGTGAATGCTGGAGATGTCGCTGTCCGAGGAACCGCTGCGACGGGTCGCTTGGGAGTGCGAGCTGGTCTTACGGTGGCCCGTGGCACCCGAAAAGCCGTCGGCTTGGGGAGATCTGCCTATCACCTGTATCGTGACGCCAAGGACACCTACGAGGCGCTGGCCCTCACAAGTGCGGGAATATATTTCGTGGTGCCCGTTGTCACAAAATTTACATCAATGTTTCAGAATTTCCTGTACAAAAACTTCAAGCCGGGCACTCCGTTTGGCGACACAACAGCCGGTAAAATTGTTCGAAAAACACTTATACAGGATAAGGCCGAAACGGTGATTGAATTGGCGGCGGACGGGGCGGCAGCAGTCTTAGGAATAGACGCGGCCCCTGTCAAAATGACTGCCAAAACGGTATACAGCGGTTACACCCTTGTCAATACCGTCAACGAAGGGTATACAAATGATATGTTTCGGAGCATCGGCCAAGGTAATCCAGCAGGCGTTTGGGCGAGCGGGGTAAAGGCATGGCCGGGAGTGCAACGTCACGGAGACACGTTTCTCGAGAACTGGCACAATCTGAGGCTGTCGATCTATCACCAATTCGGGAGCAATAGCTTCATTCTTCCCGCAGGTGGGGATATGTGCGTGGCCGCGGATGGCACCTGGGGCGCAGGAATGCACCTGACAATGGGTGATGTGGCATCGGGGACTTACGATTCCATTGAGAGTATTTCATTTAGATTTACAGGTCATGGGTTGCCAGTATCCAAGGAAACCTTCACTACGGATGTGTTCAGTCATATCATTGGGTTTCCCGCCCTGGCTGCAAGGGCGCTCCCTTATGCTCCGACTGCCATAAGTTGGCTGCGAGACCCAAACAGAAATCAACCAATGAACAGGTTGCTTTACGCTGCCTCGGTGATTCCCTGGGAACAAGTGACGGGCTTTCACGGGGCTCTTGCGTATATTGCGGGAAGGGCGGCACAGTTGCTTCTCCTCAGTGCCGCTGCGACATCGATGCGGGGAGGTCCCGCACTGCAGATCGGTAATGGACCCCACCGGCGTCGTTCGGCGCGAAGAAGAAACGTACGGTCAAGGTAAGTGAGATTCCGCTAGATCCAACGAATCTTTCTTGGCAAAGTCTAGCAATGGATCGAGCAACTCGTGAAAGCTTGGTACCGGCCGAGTTCCGTCAAGCTAGCACGCTCGCAGAGCGGAGGGAGCAACTTGTGAAGCACGCGCGCGTCTTCGATCAACCCCGCTGGGTTTCGGCCCGCAAGGATGTTTCCGGCCAGATGGAAGACCTGCGTCAGCGTATGCGAGACTTGATTGGGGTGATGGCGCATGATTCGCTGTGGCTGGAAGAGCTCAGAACGCATGCATCGGACGCGAGCAACGTGTACAAACGACTGCTGACGCGGTTTCATAATGACAACGACTCTTTGATGCAGGACACTGACACCCTGATGACTCTGAGTCGTGAGACGCTGAGTCAGCTCGAAGGATTGCACGACATTTCCCCACCTTTGATCCCATGGGACCAGGCCTATCTTCATGATATCGTTGACGACTTGACAAAAGTGCTGGTAGCGCACGAGGGAGGTGGCCTGAACGAAGCGCTGGTCGAGGAATACGTGAATCAGATCGGGGCCCAGGTCCGGGCGTACGTTCAGAAGAATTATGTGGGTGGACCCACCCAGACCGATATTGACGCCGCGGTCAGAAAGCAAGTTGCGGAGTTGTTCGTAGAGGAGCAGCTGGGTGGCTACCGGAAATCGCGGCGCAGGCGCTTGTCTCGCGCTGGGAGAGGAAGTAGGGGTCACCGAAGAAAAACGACTTACCGAACAGGGAAGACTCACCGGACAAGGAAGACTTACCGAAGGTGATTGCTCTGGAGGTGACTCTCTTTCGCATTACAGCGGTGCCCGCTCCAAACGCATCCGGGCTTTGCGTCACAGTCCCGTCTGGTCCTCCTCGCTCGACACCGCTTGTGTCGACGGCTAGCCTCGGCTGCTCTGATTGCCAGATTCTTCGCCATCTCTTCGCTCACGACATCCGCGCCCGACTTGCTGCTGTCAAGAGAGGTTGCAGAAGTGGAAGCCGCAATTTCCTCGGCTAGCGCGGCGGTCAAATCTTTGTCGAAACTACCTGAAGCTATCATCTCTTGTGCGATCTCCACAATACCAGATCTTAAGTGGTCCAACTTTCCGCCTTGTATGAAGTACTCGCGCAGCCTGGTCTTCAACATCACCTCGATATTCTCGAGTTCCAGAATCTCGATTCGCTCCCACAGCTTCTTCAGACCTCTCAGGCACTCCACCTCTTTGAGGAAATCCGGGATGTGGTCCACCATGATTTCCACCACGGACTCAGCGGATATTTCCGGCGGCAGCGTACGTGGGTCAATGCCAAGGATACTTGCGGCATAAGCTAAGGTGGTCCTCCCCGCTTCGTAGACTTTCCGCGCGTCCGCCAGAGCCTTCAGGTGTTTCACCTCGTTTTCACTTCTCACTCTTTCAGTCTCTTGGATGGCACGCTCGTGTCTCTGGGCCGCTTCGTGTGTGTGCCAAACCAAATCATGGAAGCTTCCCTTGTTGTCAAAGATGAGGTTGAGAAGCCGCTGATCGAATAACGCGTGTTCCGTCTGGGTGTGCGCCGCACTGACGCGGATTGGGGATGTCTGGACGTTCATGTCAGCGGCGGTGAGGCGGATAGGTGATGTTTGTGCCTCTGATGCCGCTGCTTGTATGGGTGACGTTTGCGTATTTTTACCGTCGGTGATCCGTATGGGTGATGGTTGCGTGCGCGCGGCGGAGGACTGAATCGGGGACGTTTGCGTGTCCATGTCCACAACAGCGACATCATGTTCGGGAGGCGTCTGCAGCAAAATATGTCGCACAGGGGACGTCGACAACCAAGACCCACCCGGACTCCTTCCGCTTGAAGTGGGATGGGATGTCATTGGACTCGTCGCGGTTGTGAACGGCGCCTGTGAAGCCTGGCGGGCGGGGATTTGGATGGGCCTCGGCAGGTTCCAGGCTTTAGAAGTGGTGAGGTTCGAGCGGGGGGATGTTGAGGAGAGGTCCCTAAGTTTGGCAGTGTGACTGGAAGATGAATGGTAAGGACGATGTCGAGGGACCTCTGCTAGCGAGTTTTGGAGCGGCGACGTAAAGCCCGGATCGGAACTCGGCAGTGCCTTTTGCCCGGAAGTGTTGGGCTGGGCATTACCAAAAAACCCGCGCGGGACGGTCGTTGCACTGATTTTACGCACGGCGCTGCTCCTGCGCTTCGTCCTTTTCCCTGACCTTGAACGAGATAGCGATGTTTTCACAATCCTGGCAGACGGCATTCTACTGTACGGTTGACAATTAGTCACCTAGCGCCTCCTGGACTGCCTCTTGGGTTTGTGTTTCAGACTTTTCCTCCGTGACTTCGTCGACCGTCTACCGGAGGAGCGAGACCTTGCGTTATTCCGACCGACCATCATTGGAATGAAGGCGCCAGAAGACGAGGGCTGCAATTCCAGAACGCGCTTCGCTATCTTCTCCGCCAGCTCGTCAATGTTGAGTGTTGCTGGGAAGGGGAACTGGGAAGGCGCGGGCGCTGGTGCACTTGCTGCTTTTCCGGTCGCAGTCTCTGATCGTTTCAGAATGTTCTGCATGTCATCCGCAAGCTTGGCGAGTGTGATTGCCTGCGCGGCGGCGGCAGCAGCCTGCTTGTCGTATCCACGCGATTGCAGGTCCGCGGCTGCATTGAAGCGCTTGTCCACTTCCGCCAGGACTTGTTGAAGGTCGGCCGATGTCGGGACAGCAGTGGACCCTCTCCGTGAAGGAGGCGTCCCGAGAACCGGCACCGGCCTTGGCGCGGGTGCGATCGGAGAAGGTGGTCCTCCCGGTGACTGCAGAGGGAGACTATCCACATCAATGATGACTGGAGACTTGGGTTTCGTTTTGGGAGGGGTGGGCAGAGGGGACCGCGGAGAAGGGCGCGTGGATGCACGGTCGGAGGGGGTACCGGACGACGCTTCCGATGCGGTCGAATATGTGGACGATTCCGTTCCGGTCGAATATGTGGACGAAGACGTAGCCGTCGATGGTGTCTCCGCACCAAAGTGGGGCTTATAATGATCGTACGACTTACGGCTGCCGTCCGGAAAGATGATACTTTCGTCTTTAGGGTCGTATAATTTCATGGGGTGCCCATTCCACGTCGCCAAGTCCGGAAACTCGTCTTTAAAAGTTCCTTGCAGGTATTGCACAATAGCGGTCATCAGGGCCGGTGACATATGTCGGATCGAATTCACTATTAAGCTGAAGGCCAGAAGCTCGCCTAACTGTTCGGCTTTGGCATTCACCTGAGAAATCTTTCTCCGTCGGTTTTCTCGAATCTCGGCAATCGCCCTGAGCATATCTGCAACAGCAGGCTGTGCCGATAGGTAGAGGTGACCGGCGAGGCGATGTAAGTGGACAGAAAAATCCTCCCTGTTTGCAAAGAGGAAGAACCAAGTCTTGAATGTGCGGGAGGCGTACTCTTCGTCGGGAAACATACCTACATAAGTCTGATATTGTCCGTCGGGTGTCCACACCCGTCCATCTCGCTCGTCGTATAGCATATCGTCCGGATCAGAAGCGAAGGTGAAATGGAAAGTCTCATGTATGAGGGTCATCAGCTTTTCCGCTTGCTCATCCGTCATCTGAGGTTTGGCCCGGATGAGTCTTGTCACCCAATCGTCGTACGGGATGTCTGGGTTTACATCGGTTTGCCCGAACACTTGGGTGAGCACATCGTATCGGAAGACGGTAAATCGATCCGGGCTAATCAGGGCGTTTTCGATATCCCTGGCGTAGTAAATGAGTACATCCAGGGACCTCCAGACACTATTGACATACTTGCTCCAGAGTCCGTCGATGGATGGTGACGTCGGGGACGCCCCACCAGAAAGGCGTTGCCTGCTTTTCCTGCGTTTTACAGACTTCCGTTTGGCCGTTCTCCGCCTGTTCTGGGTCTTGGCCATTGCCTTACTGTTCGCAAGAAAATATATGGAAAGGCACCAACCTTTACTCATTTGTTCCTGCCACTCCTACGCGGCCCGGCAGGGCTGGCCGCCCGTTTCCCCTGGGAAGCCGCATTAGCTTTCCCGCGACTTCTCGTTCGCGGACCTGCGGGACTGACCGGGCTGCTCCTGCTTGCGCTGCTCGCGTTGCTTGAAGTGGGACTGGCCGGCGCTGAGAAATTCCAGGGGACGGATAATAAAGGTCTGGGATTTTGGGATCTGTAGGTATTGTACAACGGATCGGTTTTGAATTCCGCCTTCCAAGCTTTGACATCTGCTGAAAGGTCAGCGAAACATTTGGACTTGTCGGCATCCCAGCGGCACATTGCACGGGCATCACACGCGTCTTTGTTCCCATGGTATTTAGGACACGTGTATTCAGGATACGGGTCTGATTTTTCTGCACCCATGGACTGATCCCAACCGATCCACCCCACCAGCTTCCGACGAAGAACTTCCGCGGCGCTGGCGTTTGCGTCTTCCGCAGCCCGTTGAGCAGCTCGAGCAGCTTCAGCGGCTGCGGCTTCCGCTGCGGCGGCTTCCTCATCCAACCTCATCCTTTCCTCATCCAGCCTCATCCTCTCGGCTTCAGCAACGCTTGCTTCCGATTGCAGCCGGCGTTCGTCCCTCCTCCTCCTAAAACTAGCTTGTATCCTTCTGGCTGCCATGTCAGCAGTCACCTGCCGTGCGATGGCGGGTGCCGATCCGCTCACAGCGGCGGCAACGTCAGGTGACACGGCCCCGCTCTCTCCCAACGCGGCGGCGGCGGTCGCGATGACTTCCACGACCTCCTGTGCAGTGATGTCCGGATTCTGCGACACCGCCTCCGCAACGCTCTCCGATACGGTCGCACCTACCAGGGCCTCTCCGGTAGCCATGGACTGAAGTTCCGCGGCGGCGGCTTCCTGCACCAGCTCCTCCCTCGCGGACATAAGGTCCGCCACATCCTGCTGTGGCACCTCTGGGGCTTCTGAAGCCGCGGCAATGACCTCGTCCGCGGCGCTGATCTGGCTCCTGCGTTGCTCCTGCTCCCCCTGCGTGATTTCCAGTTGATCAATCAAGTCGAGGGGGTTTATCTGACTTGGAGAAACTGGGCTGGCCGATGAGGGCGAAATCACGGCAGCCCTGACGCTACCCAGAGAGGTGCTTGATCTCGCAGACGGTGGGGCTGAAGGTGAAGGGGCGTCATCCGGACCGAAAACGCCAGAACCGAAGCTTCCCTGTGTAGTGCTGGATCTCGCTGATGCAGCGAGCGAAGGAGATGAGCCCGTGTCCGTGTCGAAACTGCTCAGGGACGTCCTGCTGGACCTGACAGACAGTGAGGCTGAAGGTGAAATCGGTGTCTGCATCCGGGGTGATGAAAGCTGGGGGGATTGATTTGCTAGCGGGGAATAGTGGCTTCCCTGCGATATGCTGGTCCTCGCAGAAGGCGTTGAACCGTTTGATACGGATTCACGAGGGGGAAGCCAAGAGAAGTCAAAATCATGGTCAGCATATAAGTCAGGGTCAGATCCACGCGGCCTGAGCTCACGAAGCATCGGCCCCGAATCCGTTTCAGAAGCACGGCGACTGATGTCATATGTTGGTCCGACGATTTGCTCATAGCGCTCCCGGTTGAGTTCCATGCGCCTCTGCCTTGCGTTTTCCAACAAATCCTTTAGCCTTTGAGTTTCCGCATTGTGTGCATGTTGCAGGTCGGCGATTTGAGTTTGGTGGCTCAGTACATTGGCATCTCGCTCGCGCACCGCTTGATTTCGCTCCTCCTCGATAGCTCGGACATCAATGGTGCTGGCGCGCGACTGTTGTGCTGCCCTCAGCTGGTTGGTCAAGTCTGCAATGTCCGCGTCTCGCGCGCCAAGATCTTGTTGCGCATTAGCGGCAGCCGCGTTCAGTTGGTTTCGCAGATCATTTATTTCTGCTCTGTGAGTATCAATTTGCCTCTGTAGGTTCGTCGCATTCGCTGTTGACGCTTGGTTGGCCGCAAGCCCTTGGGCTGTGAGATCTTGTATCTGAGACTGAAGAGCGCGCACTTTATCTTCATTGTTTTGATACTGACGGGAAAGGTTTGCTTTATCTGCTGTGGTCGGGGAGGCCACATATTGTTGCTGAATATTGACGTTTTGTTGGCTCAATGCCTGCACTTGTTGCAGCTTTTGCTGAATCAACCCGGCACCAAGGTCACGGCGAGGTTCGGGTGAAGCCTGGCCATATACACTTTCTGGCAGGATATGCATTTTGAGGGTCGACTTGGTGGCTGGCTGTGAACCATAGGAAAGTTTGGACGTTTCCCTCCTCCTGGATGACCTCCGAACTTTCGCTCCGTCATTCTGAGAGATGCGTCTTCCTTTCGATCTTCTGGTTGCCGATTTTCGCCCTGTCTTTGGCATTCTTATTCCTACTCATTGGTGTAGAAAACTTTTGCACAATCAGGTGAAGCTTGCAGCATCGCCGCGCACTGTTCAATACACCTTCAGTCCTTTGATGTTGCCCGGCGGGTCGTACTCGCATGTGTAAACAATAGACCGCCCGTCCGGCGTTCTCCATCCGCAGCATCCGACACGTTTGGTGGTAGGCCAACATAGAGCGCTGTAGTGTCCATACCGCGCGAATTCGCCATCCACGGCCACCCGCATTCCCGCTTGGTAAAACTTCTTCTCCTTCGCCCACGACCGGACAGCGCCGCGGCAGGACGGGAGCGCCGCCGTCGTCGCCCGCGAGTACGTTATTTTGTGCAAATTCTCCCCGTACCTCCCCACCTTCCCACCGCTGTGCTGGAACTTCCCGGTTTCCGCCAGGTATTTCGACCACTGACACGCCGCGGCTTCCAGAGTCGTGTTGTAGCTGAGGTTCGGTACGACCGCTTCCGTGACGCTCGTCCGTACCTCGTTGTGCGCGGCGAGGCAGTCAGTCCTCTGCGCAGTGGTTTGCTGGGCCGCAACGAATCCGAATGTCAAGGGAACAAGTGCGAGTAGTTTCATGTTCTGTCTGGTGGCAGCGAGGAAAACTTTCTCAGACCGGAATGTGTCCGCCTAAAGTGCGTTCTTTATGTGTTTTTGTGCTTGCCGCACTCCCCGAAGTGGTTTACGTACGTCGTGTGCTTGTGGAGCAGGACTCGATGATTCCTCTGGAGCTCGTTAAAGCGTTCGACGAGCTCGTTGTATTTCTGAATGAGCTCAGTTCTCTGCGAAAGGAGACTCTGGCAGCTCTCACGGAGTGTGTTTTCACGTTCCTCGTGCGAACAACGCAAGGGACACGATCCCGAATTGATCACGCAGTCATTGAACGCAAGCTGGAAATTCGCAACCGCGGCGCTCAGAACTACAGCCGCCGCCGCGACGGCGTCAGTTTGATTGGCGTCCCCTGGCTTTGCTGAGCATGTTTCAGCAGTATGTTCCTCGTCTGGAATTTTCTGAGCGGTCATACCATCATCGGGGCCAGTGGGTCAGCCAGCGCGGTGAAATAACGGGAACGCGTCACTTTGGCGCGTTTGGGAGTTTGGGCAAAACGATTTTCACGTGACGATCGGATTTTGCCACGGGGATGGCGGGGCCGTGGGGAAGTACGGGGTTGGGTACGTCCGCGGGGGGCTCCGGAATCACGTCGGCCTGCTCTTCGGGCAACGACGGCGGTGCTTCTGCAACTTCATCCGCGCCGGTGGAATCAATGTCGGCCGGGGGATCGTAGTTCTTGGAGTCGCTCATGCCTATCACATGATTGACAATAAAATCCTCCCGAATTTCAAGAAGATCCCCTGCATGTGTTGGTCAAAACCCGCTTCGATGGCGGCCGCCCTGTGTGGGGTCGCTCTGTTGATTTTCAAGATCAAGTTCCAGGCCGCTCCGTGGTTCACACTTCTCCCTGTGGCACTTTACACGCTGATGGAGTTGCTACAGTGGAAGCAATATGACACCCTCGACAGA
>Ga0157369_10010782_pt1 | contig 10406 bp, 8 predicted proteins | sample C25metaG_FD_113461 | JGI IMG/M metagenome (GOLD analysis project Ga0157369, IMG submission 113461) | Corn rhizosphere microbial communities from Kellogg Biological Station, Michigan, USA - C2-5 metaG | ecosystem: Host-associated > Plants > Roots > Rhizosphere > Soil | place: USA: Michigan...
AATCGAGGAACGTCTCGTACAGCTCGTCGCCGAGGTCGTAATGATGCGCGACGTTGCGCTTCGACTGTCGCGGGTTGTTGCGACGGAACAGCCAGCGGAGCCCGGACTTGCCTTTGGCGAGAAGGCCCGTTTCCTGCTTCCCGTCCTCCCACGGATTGGAGCTCATGACGAGGTCGAGCAGATCGAAAATGTCGCCATTCTCGACGATCAGCCGCCCATCCATGTAGGATTCGCCAAGCCCGAGCCGCGGGTTCCTTACGATTTCCCAAAGCACCTTCGTGTCGGTCAATCGAACCGTCAGATCCTTGCCGCCGCGTCCGCCTGGGCCGTAGGTTGCTGGCGGCTTGCCCGGTTCGATGATTGTGATGCTGCCTTTGGTCAGCAGCTTGTCGATCAACCTTCCGATCATGGACATCCGCGAACGCTCCCAATGTCACCCGAGCAAATGGGCATAACCTGCAAAACGCGATTCGGTCCAGCAGGGTGGCATTGACGATTCTCAATTGGGGGGCAGGCACGGTTAATCGGTAAAAGTAGTAAACTTGGTCAACTGCCTGTAAACCATTGGCCAATAATAGTCAGCAGATCGGTTCGGGCCGGCGACAGGGGCATTTTCCGTCGAATGAACGAGATCAGCACGAAACTCAAATCGGGTCGGACGGCTGTGGCGGCTCGTCCAAACGCCCCTGGTTTCGAGCGCCAGCTCGACCGGAGGCGGTTACGCCTGGATCTTTATGCGTTGCTTCTGTTCGCCGACGCGTCGTTGCTGCTGGCTGCATTCGTCCTCGGCGATCTGCTGAGGTTTGGGAGGATGCAGGGATATGGGCTTGCAACCTTCGGCGTCATCTTCCCGATCTACGTTGCGGTCGGATTGAACGGTGACTGCTGGTCGATTGAATCGCTGCAACGTCCACGCCGCAGCGCCGAAGCGGCCATGCGCGCGCTGCTGTTTTCGATAGCGGTAACAACCCTTTTCCTGTTCTCATTGAAAGCCGGCGCAAACTTTTCGCGAACCGTGTTCGGCATTGGCAGTTGCCTGGCTCTTGTCCTGCTGGCGGCGAACCGGCTGTTGCTGGGCAAATATCTCGGCGAGCATTATCACTGGAACTTCAGGCGAGAGATCTTGCTGCTGGACGGCGACAGCGCCACTGCATCGGATCACGAAATTGCAATCGACGTCCAAAAGGAAGGGCTGCGCCCGGATTCCAGCGACCCGGCGATGCTCGACCGCCTGGCGCAAATTCTTGATCGCTGCGAACGTGCAATCGTCGCCTGCCCTCCCGATCGCCGTCAAGCCTGGGCTCGGGCGCTCGCCGGGGGCAATCTCGACGTCGAAATTCTGACCCCGGAGTTGAACGCCATTGGCGCGCTCGGCCTCCGCCGGCATGGACAAATCCCGACGCTCCTCGTCGGATGCGGTCCGTTGCATCTCCGCGATCGCGCGTTGAAGCGGATGTTCGACATTGCCGTGTCGAGCACTGCGCTCCTTGTCCTCTTTCCGGCAATGTTCGTCATTGCAATTGCAGTCAGGATCGACTCACCCGGACCTGCGCTGTTCCGCCAGCTCCGGATGGGTCGCGGAAATCGCCTATTCGAGGTCTTGAAGTTTCGGACCATGCACCGCGACACTGCGGACACGCACGGCGCGCGCTCCGTCAATCGAGACGACTCCAGAGTCACGCGTGTGGGGCGCTTTCTTCGCCGGACGAGCCTTGATGAGCTGCCTCAGCTGATCAACGTGCTCAGGGGCGACATGAGCATCGTTGGGCCGAGGCCCCACGCCCTCGGGACCCGCGCCGGCGATCAGCTTTTGTGGGCAGTCGACGAGCGATACTGGAACCGCCACGCGATCAGGCCCGGATTGACGGGGCTGGCGCAGGTTCGGGGGCTTCGGGGCGAGACGGTGAAGGAGGAGGACCTCAAGCACCGTCTGCAGGCCGACCTCGAATATATCGACGGGTGGCACATCGGCCGCGATATCGGAATCCTGCTTCGAACGCTCGGCGTGCTGGTTCACCCCAACGCCTTCTGACCGGTTAGGAGTTCTCAGTCCCAGCCTCGCGCGGCTGCCACGCCGAACCGATCATGCCAGCGCACGCGGCGAAGATGCTGACCGGCATCACATGGAACATCGCCGCGTCGATCATTGAGAGAGCAACCACGGACATCATTCCTGTAAACGGCGCAGCCAGCCGCTCCCCCTGTTCCCGCAACACCGGCAACGCGCGGCGAAGATACAGGAACGCGAGGACGGCAGCGCAAGCGAGCCCTGCAACACCTGACGACAAAAGGACCTGGAGGATGTAATTGTGCGGCTGCCCCATCCCCCAGAAGGGCGCGACGAGCGGCATCTGTCCACGCCCGTAACCGAAGATCGGGCGGCGAGCGATGGCGTGGATGACGTTCTTCCAGATCTGCACACGGCCCGTCGTGACTTCATGCTGCGTGGTCGCGGCAACCTCGCGTCCGATCCCCATCATACCGTGATCGGGTACCGGCAGCCACGCAACGGCAACGACTCCGATCAGGACGCATAGTGCAGCCGTCAGCAAGATCCGGGGACGACGCATCGCCGGGATGACAACCGCCACTAGAACGGTGGCTACGGCCACACTGAGGAGCATCCCTCGCGAGCCGGTCCATGCACCGAGCGCAAAGCCGATCGTCGTCAGCGCGATCAGGGACGCTTGCGCGGGGCGGCTGCGTGCTTGTGCCATTGCGCCAATGCTCATTCCCGTCATCGCGGCCGCGTAAATGCCGACATGCCGGATGTGAATCGCTGCGGGCAGCTCGTGAACCCAATCGGTTCGGATCCCCCACGAGGTAATGACGAAGATCAGGAACAGGACGGAATATACGGCAAAGCCTGCAAGATAGCAGGAGACCAGATCACGGATTCGAAATGCGGAGCGAGCCAGGTGCGCAATCGAAAAACCGAATGCAATGTGAATCATCCAATGCACCGTCCAGCGCATCGAAATCGAGCCCGAAGGCGCGACGAACAGGCTCGTGCCAATCCCAATCGCCAGCCACACCGCCAGAGCAATCGCGGCGGCGGGCGGCAGCGGGTTTCGCCGCAACGCGCCCAGCAGCCCCGCGCGGAGGGCGATGATGATGACGACCACCTCGGCCGCCACGATAGGAAGCGCAGTCACCAGCGTAAGGGTCTGCAGGGGCGACACCTCTACAGTTGCCCAGGTCGTTAATGCGAATACGACTGGCGCGAAACCGACCACCGCCGGAATGAAATAGCGTTCGAACTTGTCCCCCATCGCGCGGAGCATAGCCGGGTTGCTCCGTGGTGCAATCCGCGCGGCTAAACTCTCCGACGGTCCATGCGAGTCGCGGCGAGCCAGATCGCGTGCGGCGACGTGGTCGCATAGCGCCACAGCAGCTTCGGCGTCGTTACCGCCCTGAACAGCCATTCGAGGTTGGCCCGCTGCATCCATCGCGGCGCGCGCCGGTAATGACCTGTGACGTAGTTGAAGCAGCCGCCGCAGGTGATCAGCCATGAAACGTGCAAGGCTTGGCGCCTTCGCACCGCGAACAGCTGTTCCCTTGGCTTGCCGAGCCCGACCCACAGAATGTCCGGCGCAGCCTTGTCGATGGCGGCGATCACTTCCGCCTCCTCGTCCGCATCGAAAAAGCCGTTCCGTCGCCCGGCGATGACGATGCCGGAATGAAGCTCGCGAAGCCGGTCGGCGCAGGCCGCGTTCACCTCCTCGTTCGCTCCCAGCAGGTAATGGGAAAGGCCATGCGGCAGCCCAGCCGCAACGATATTGTGCAGCAGGTCCGTGGTCGCCGATCGATCCGCCACCGGCGCGCCGGCAACGAAGCGCGAGGCGAGCACGACGAAGCCGCCATCGGCGTGGACCACGTCCGCCTCTTCAAGTGCGGCGCGAAAGTCTGGATTGCTGGCCGCCATCGAGATTCCCTGCCCGTTGGAATCGAACAGCAGTGCAGGAGGGCCGGCACCATTTGCCGACCGTCGCCGCAGACAATCTTCAACGATATGCCGGGTGAGCTCCGCACGCGACAACGTCGCCACTTTGACGCCGCCGACGAAGACATGCTCAATTGCCCCCACGCGCGCAGCATAGCTGCCAGTGAGGAGAGGACAAGCCGCCAACGGTATTCTTGAACGCAGTTGGCGGCTTGCTAGGATGTCTCATGTCCCCGCGCTTCAGCGTCGTTATCCCTGTCTACAATCGCGCACGGTCAGTGCTTCCGACGCTGGAGTCGGTGCGCAATCAAACGTTCGAAGATTTCGAGTGCATCGTTGTTGACGACGGCTCCGCCGACGGAGCCGAGTTGAAAGCCGTTGTCGAAGGGCTGGCCGACCCGCGTTTCCGCTACGTCCGCAGGGAGAACGGGGGTGAGAGCGCGGCACGAAACACAGGAATAGATGAGGCGCTGGGCGAGTTTGTCGCGTTCCTCGATAGCGATGATCGATGGCTGCCAGAAAAGCTGCAGCACGACGCGACACTCACTACACCAAAAGCTGTCGTATTCTCTCCGATGCTGGTGGAAAGGAATGGGCAAATCGTCGGTCAACGGCCGAAGGCATTCCTGCAATCGGGAGAACCCATCGGCGAATATATGGCATGTAGGCAAGGATTCGTGTCCTCCTCCACCGTTTGCGTGGACGCCAGTCTCGCACGCGAAGTTCGATGGAACGAGGGGATCATCTACGGAAACGACACTGACTTCGCTATCCGACTTGGGGCGGCTGGCGCCAATTTCCGTGCGATTTCTCAACCGCTGTCGATCATGAACGATGATGACAGCCCCGGCCGCATGTCTCGATCTAAGGATTGGCGGCGCGTGTTGGAATGGATTGAACAGCTTCGACCGATGATCGGAGACAGGGCCTTTCTAGCTTATCGCGGATGGCACGTTGCCAGACTGGCTGCTGACAATGGGCGTTACTGGACCGCGTTTCGCTTCTACATCCGCGCGCTACTCTCAGGAGCCATGCCACCCCCGCTGGCCGCAAAAGCGGTCGCTCAGATATTAGTCCGAAGATCCGTCTATGCGAGATTCCGATAGAATGGCTTCAGAATCCCCAAACGCAGGTTCCATTCTCATCGGAATTCCGTCGTTTCGAAGGCCGGAAGGCCTGGAGCGACTGCTCGCTTCGCTCGCCGAGCAGAAGCAGGTGGATGAACTTAACATCGAAGTCTTTGTCGCCGACAATGACTCTTGCGGTCGCGAGGCCCAGCAAGTCTGTGAAGGCATCCGATCAAACTTCCGCTGGCCAATCAGCTGCGCCATCGTTGCAGAGCCAGGAATCTCCGCAGCGCGTAACGCGATTCTCAACCGTGCGCACGATTGCGGTGCCAACTTCCTTGCGATGCTCGACGACGACGAGATCACCGCTTCGGACTGGCTATTTCAAATAACTAGCGCACAATCACGATTTGACGCCGATGTCGTCGGCGGCCCAATGTACTATTGCTTCGATCCGCAGACGCCGGAGGCGGTAGTCAACTGCGGCGTGTTCATCACGCCGGAGCATCCCGAAGGACAATTGTCGGTGATCCACGCCACCCCCAACGTTCTGCTTAATTGTCGTAGCCTCGCTCGAGAGAATTGGCCGAAATTTGATCCGCGCTTCGGCCTTACGGGCGGTGAAGATCGTGAGTATTTCGAGCGGCTGCGAAAGCTTGGATTTCGATTTGTCTGGGCACCAATGGCAAGAACATACGAGCCGGTCACGGCGAGCCGTATGAAATTGAGCTTCATCCTGCGGCGCTCATTCAGCAACGGAAATGCTGATATTAGAATTCGGTGGCGCCATCGCGATGGCGTGGGCTTATTATTATCGATCGGTAAAGGGCTCGCGTTGTTGGCGACCGCACCGGTTGGTGCGTTATTGTTGCTTGCGCCTTCCACACGTCTGTGGACCTTGGCGAAGTGGTCACGCTCGCTAGGGAAGTTCGCAGCGTTGGGAGGCATGCGCCACAGGGAGTACGCCCCTCTTCGAGTCAACGAGAGCCGTTGATTCGGTGGCACCCCTTGAAGATACCGGCACGGTGCAGATCTCAGTAATCATCTGCACGCGCAACCGTGCCAAGCAATTACGCCACGTCCTCGAAAGTGCGGCTGCAATGGAAGTTCCGACGGGTCTCACCTGGGAACTCGTGTTGGTGGACAATGGCAGCACGGATCACACACCAGAGGTCGCGCAAAGCTTCGCCGGCCGGCTACCGATCCTCCGTGTGACCGAAGATGAGCCCGGCCTTTCAAATGCGCGCAACCGTGGCGTCTCGGAAGCGGGCGGGGACTACATTTGCTGGACTGACGACGATGTTCTGATCGATCCGCAATGGCTCGCCGCCTACGCGCGGGCTTTCGATCGGCACCCGGAGGCAGGCTACTTTGGCGGCCCAATTGACCTGGTACTGGAGCCGCCTACTCCAACATGGCTGCGAGATAATCGTGCAGCACTGGGCGCGATGCTGGCGGAGCGACAGTTAGGTGATGTGCCGATCCGCTTTGACCCGCAAGCCGATCTCATTCCTTACGGCGCCAACTACGCCGTTCGAACCAAGGAACAGCGCGCGCATCGCTACGACCCGAACCTCGGCGTTTCCCCCACGCAACACCGGCTGGGGGAGGAAACAACGGTGATTGCCGCGATAAATGATGCCGGGTCCAAGGGTTGGTGGGTGCCCGATGCGCGTGTCCGACACATTATCCCTGCTGAGCGCCAAACGCTGAGACATTTTCTCGATTATCAGCATTCCGCAGGCGAAACTGCCGCATATCTCGCTGAACATGGTCCGGCGAGCTTCGTCAGACGATCCATGAGAGTCTCAAGCTGGAATTTCCGCCGTGTCCCCGTTCACCTGTGGCTTCTGATGATGGGTCACCTGACCCTCTCCCGGATTTTGCGTCTGTTCGGCGGCTCGTCCTGGCTGCACCACTTTCTTCAATACGGCTTCTTCCGGGGAGCGATCAGATATTGGCAAAACCAGAACTGACGCGCCGACGGCCGGCACTCTACCGACCTCAGCAAACGGTGAAGGTGGGCCTGGCGATCAGGATGCCCTCAGATCTCAATATCTCCAAATCGCGCTTGTAGGCCTTCGTAAGTTTTGCTTTCTCTTCGCAGTTGAACATTTGGAAGCGTGTCGGGCGCGGTGGCGGCTCCAACTCATCAGCTTTCGGGAGCAGCTCTCCCGCTGCCCGCATTACTTCCAGAGAATTGATGGTTTCGGTCGGCAATCGCGCTGTTTCTACAGGATCGGCTATACGGGGCACTATCACAGGTATGCCCGCGAGTGCCGAGAGGTACGCTTCTTCGTTACCGCGATAATCCTCATAACTCCACACGCGCAAGCGAGGGAAGAATCGTCTGATCCTTTTGATTACGTCCAACCATGGGCTGCCAGCGTTCAAGAAGGCGTCACGGGTGGCTTGCAAAGACACGTCGTTGGGTGCGTGACGAAGCGCCTCGGAAAAGGCCGATGCCGCGAATTCAGCGGGATTTCTTATCGACAGGAACGCTATCGCGTCTGTTTGAGAAACTATCCTCAAGCGTTTTTCAAGATTGGGATAAATCGGATGAACACACGCATCCTGGACATAGCCTAGCCAATTCTCTTCCGAGAGTATGGTTACGGGGGCAGCAGAACGTATCGCGCGTCTGAAATGCCACTGCCTCAAAACCAGCTTCCAGAAAATGGGATCAGTTACAGAGCGCAATTCTTCCATAGGGATGTAGTTAATGCCTTGGGCCAGCAGCTCGGCGCGCTGACTAAACAGCACTTTCTGCAAGTGCGTGGTTGCAGTCTTGTGAACGCCAAGGTGATAGCGCCATTGATTAGCCAAAAGCTTTGCCCCGAAAGATGGTCGCTATTGTCGGATCAAACCCGTGCCGCCGCGTCGCCATCGGCAGCATTGCGAGGTTCCACATGACAATGCCGGCCGCCATTGCGATCGCGGCTCCTAGAGCCCCGTGTTCCGGGATCAGCAACATCCCGGCGAGCGCATTGACGGTGAGCCCGGCAAGCTGGCCCATCAGCGCGCGCGATCCGGCGCCGCTCATGGTCAGCAGATAGCCCACTGGACCGCAGGCTGCGTTGAACACCTGCGCGGCGGCGATGACCCATAGCAGCGGCGCAACCTGCCGGAACTCGGACCCGAAGATCACCATCAGCCACGGCCCGCTTGCTGCAATCGCGAGGGCGAGGATCAGGGTTAGCAGACTGGTCGTCCAGGTGAAGGTGCGGGTGACCCAGCGGATCTCCTCGCGCTCTCCCCTTTGCCAATGCTTTGCGATTCGCGGAGCGTAGCGCATTCCCGCAGCTTGCCCTGCGAGCGTGAGTAGCGGTGCGATTCTGACGATGGGTTGGAAAAGGCCCGCTTCATGCGGGGAGGCGAAGCCCCCCAGTAGAAGCGTGTTGATCTGCGCCTGCAGCATTGCGGTTAATCCAAGGCCGAGGAATGGAAGCGCCGCATTCAGACGCACGGTTTGATTTGTTACTTCGGATTTGCTGCGCAAGCTCGCCGGTGCCTTTATCCACAGCCACGCTGCGGCGGTGACAGCCGAAATCAATGCCGCAGCAAACGCCAGCCACATGTAGTCGACCGCGCCGAAATCTAGCCCGAGGACAGCGACACTTGCCAACAAAAACACCGTGACGGCCGGGCGGACAAGCTCGCCCGGTGCTTGTGCTTGGAGGATGGCGCCGAAACCTTGCGCCGTACCACGAAACAATCCGATCAAAGCGATCGGTGGGACAAGTAAGGCGCCGACTTCAAGCGCCGGTCGGTAGGATCGCGGAACAAGACCGGTAGTGGACACGATAATCGCCAAGACCATCGCGGACGCGATCGAAAGAGCGATCACGATGGCCAGCGCACGCCTCACAAAGTGAATCGTACTGCCAGAATCGGACGCAGCCATCCGAGCAGCCACTTCGCGAACGGCGAGGTCGCCAAAGCCGGATAGGCATAGCACGCCCAGGATCTGCACGACGGCCATGGCGACCGCGACTGTCCCGTAATTCGTTGCGCCGAGCAGCCGGGCCGCAAATACCGCTTGCGCAAAGGCGACTGACAAGCCGGTGAGGGTGACCACCAAACTGACCAAGCTGGCTTTCGCAATCTCACCGGTGCCGAGCTCCCGCGTCTTGCGCAGGCCCGCCTTCAGCATGCCGGACGGTCCGATCGTTTTTTCCGCATGAGACACGGCTCAGCTTAACAGAAGCCGCCTTGCTGAAAAGCGAAGTTTAGGCGGCGGCGCTCTTCAGCGCCGTTCTCGTCAGTCCCCCGGACTGACTGCGCTGTGGCGCTTCTTCTCCGCAGCCGTCTTGAGCTGGCCGCAGGCGGCGTCGATGTCGCGGCCGCGGGGGGTTCGGACTGGGGCCGAGATTCCTGCTTCGAAGACGATGTTGCTGAAGGAGCGGATGCGTTCGTTGTCCGAGCACTCATAGGGGGCGCCGGGCCAGGGGTTGAACGGGATCAGGTTCACCTTGGCCGGAAGCCTGTACTTGCGGATGAGCCGGACGAGCTCGCGGGCGTCCTCATCGCTGTCATTCTTGTCCTTGAGCATCACATATTCGAACGTGATGCGGCGGGCGTTGTTGGCGCCGGGGTAGGCCGCGCACGCCTCCAGAAGCTGCTCGATCCCGTATTTGCGATTGAGCGGCACGATCTCGTCGCGGATCTCTTTCGTCACCGCGTGGAGGGAGACCGCAAGATTGACCCCGATCTCCTCGCCGGCGCGAGCCATCATCGGCACCACCCCGCTGGTGGACAATGTGATCCGCCGCCGCGACAGGCCGAGGCCGTCGCCGTCCATCACGATCCTGAGCGCGTCGCGGACGTTTTCGAAATTGTAGAGCGGCTCGCCCATGCCCATCATCACGATGTTGGTGAGCATCCGCCCTTCCGGCTGGGACGGCCATTCGCCCAGCGAGTCCCGCGCAAGCATCACCTGCCCCACGATCTCAGACGGTTCCAGGTTGCGGACCAGCCGCATCGTGCCGGTGTGGCAAAAGCGGCAGTTGAGCGTGCAGCCGACCTGGCTGGAGACACACAGGGTGCCGCGGTCGGCGTCCGGGATGAACACCATCTCGAAATCGTTGCCGTCGCGGGTGCGGAGCAGCCACTTGCGCGTGCCGTCGGACGAGACCTGTGCTTCGACCACCTCCGGCCGGGCGATGATGAAATGCTGCTCCAGCCACGGGCGCTGCGCCTTGGCGATATCGGTCATCGCCGAAAAGTCGGTGGCTCCGCGATTGTAGATCCAGTGCCACAGCTGCTTGGCGCGCAGCCTGGCCTGTTTCGAGTCCAGTCCGGCCGCTTCGAGCGCCTGGCGGAGCTGATCCTTCGAGAGACCGATGAGATTGATGCGGCCGTCCTCGGCGCGCGCGGCTTCGCTCCCGCGCGGAACG
>Ga0157369_10010783_pt1 | contig 10406 bp, 8 predicted proteins | sample C25metaG_FD_113461 | JGI IMG/M metagenome (GOLD analysis project Ga0157369, IMG submission 113461) | Corn rhizosphere microbial communities from Kellogg Biological Station, Michigan, USA - C2-5 metaG | ecosystem: Host-associated > Plants > Roots > Rhizosphere > Soil | place: USA: Michigan...
AAAGTTACGCTTCAAGTGCAAGCTACCCAAGATGCTGTCTATGGTAACCACCAGCAACTAGACTTCGCGGCCAGCTCGGTAGAAATCGAATCTTCACATCAACCACTAGCTGGCACTTTTAAGGTTAGTGGCTTTGGTCCAGCCATGGTTTATCGTGGTGACACCGTTCTTGTCAGCGGTAAGCTGTATACAGCTAGCGGCAGCTACCAAGCCAATATCAGCTATGCCAAGCTCCAGATTTTATCTAGCAGTGGCAGTGCGATAAATAGATTTAACCATCGCTTTACAGCCGGTATGCAAAGTGCTCTACCGGAACCAAATTCCTCTTTCGGTTTGGGCCTGCTAATCGGGCAACGCAACACGTTACCAGCCGACTTATATCAGCAGTTGGTGATGGTTGGATTAGTGCATATCGTGGCCGTGTCTGGATACAACTTAACAATCTTGGTTAGAGCCGCCACGCGTTTAAAACTTTTTTCCAAATACCAAAGATTGCTGTTATCACTATTCCTAATTGCGGCCTTTCTTTTGGTGACTGGTTTTTCGGCCTCGATTGTTCGTGCAGCCGTCGTTTCGGTTTTGAGTTTATGGGCTTCTTTCTTTGGCCGGAAAATTCGGCCGCTGTTAATTTTAACTTTCGCTGCGGCTCTAACCGCTTTCATAAATCCATTTTACGTTTGGGGTGACCCGAGCTGGTACTTATCGTTCCTTGCTTTCTTCGGGATTTTAATTATCTCGCCCATACTGTCTGAGAAATTATTCAGACGACCACCTAAGCTGCTAGCATCAGCCGCCTTAGAAACTTTTTCGGCTGAGCTGATGGCACTGCCGATTATTATGTTGATGTTTGGCCAACTTTCTCTAATTGGGTTAGTAGCTAATGTTTTAGTCGTACCGCTAGTGCCCTTGGCGATGCTACTATCAGCCGTCGCCGCTTTAGCTGGAATGTTGGCGTCGAGCTTGTTTGGCTGGGTGGCTTGGCCAGCCAACTGGCTGCTAACCTACATGCTCGATGTAGTGAAATGGCTTTCAAATATACCTGGCATATTTCAACGCCGTTCGATCAGTTTAGCCTCAATGTTAATTTTCTATGCTTGCCTTGGCACGGTCTTGTCGATTTTTCGTCGGCGGAAGCTGCCAAAACTCCTTACAAACGGCTATAATTAAGACATGTCAGGTCATAGTAAATGGGCGACAATCAAGCGTCAAAAAGGTGTTAACGACGCTAAACGCGGCGCTTTGTTTACTAAATTGGGCAATCAAATCGCTATTGCTGCTCGAGGCGGCGCCGACCCAACGCTTAACTCTTCGTTGGCCATGGTTATTGATAAAGCTCGCAAAGCAGGCATGCCTACAGCAAATATCGAACGTTCCATCCAGCGAGTTCACGATAAAAGCGCTAATCAGCTAGAAGAAATTATGTATGAGGGTTATGGTCCGGGTGGTGTGGCGGTTTTAGTTCAGGTCGCTACCGATAACCGTAACCGAACCCTGCCAGAAGTGCGCATTGCTTTTACCAAGAACGGTGGCAACATGGCCGAGCAGGGCAGCGTGGCATTCAATTTTAGCCACAAAGGCGTGATTCGGGTTAAAGGTATGGGCGACGAGACTCAGCTGCGGGCAATTGAGGCAGGTGCCGAAGATGTTTTTGATGAAGAGGAAACTGGCGAAACAGTTATTTATACCGCTCCAACCGATTTAGCCAAAGTCCGCGATTCGCTAAAAGAGCAGGGTCTGGAAATCGTTGATGCTGAACTGACTTATATGCCAAATAATACGGTTGAAATTTCTGATCCCGAAACTGCTCGCAAAGTTATTAACACCATGGATGCTCTTGAAGACCTGGACGACGTCACCAACACCTACACCAACTTTGACATCGCCGAAAATGTCCAAGTCTAGCACCCGAATTGTAGGTATCGATCCGGGCACTGGAATCTTAGGCTTTGGGGTTATCGAGTATGACGGTCAAAACTGCCAACTTGTCGATGGCGGCGTGATTAAAACTCCAGTCAAAGAGGATGATGTTGTTCGGCTCCAGACTATCTTCGAGGAGCTGCAGGATATTATTGCCCAGACAGATCCTACCGAAATGGCTGTCGAAAAATTATTCTTTGCTCAAAATGTCACCACCGCCATGACAGTTTCTCAGGCTCGAGGAGTGGCGATGTTAGCCGGAGCTCAAGCTGGGCTCAAAGTATCCGAATATACTCCACAGCAAATCAAACAGGCAATTACTGGTTATGGAAAGGCTGAAAAAGCTCAGATTCAGGAAATGGTCCGCATCATTCTAAAACTCAAGACAATCCCTAAGCCGGATGACTGCGCCGATGCGCTGGCCTGTGCCATTACTCATGCGTTTAGTTTGCGTGTAAAATAAGGCCAGATGATCGCATTTTTGCAAGGGCAGGTGGTTGAGAAAATCGCTGACAGTGTCGTACTAGATTGTGGAGGCGTCGGTTACGGCGTTTATGTGCCATTTGAAGATTTTGGTGCACTCAAACTTGGCGAGAAAACCAAACTTTATATTCATGAGAGCATTCGAGAAAATGCCCACGATCTTTTTGGTTTCCGAACTCTCGAAGCTAGACAGCTTTTTGAGCAACTACTAAGCGTTAAGGGAATCGGTCCTAAGATGGCCATAGCCATTCTAAGTGTGGGCTCGCTCAACTTAGTTCGCCAGTCAATTGCGGCAGGCGACACTAAATTTATCGCTCAGGCTAAAGGAGTGGGGCGCAAAGCGGCTGAAAGGGTGGTGGTCGATCTCAAAGACAAAGTCGGCCTAGCAGCTAGCGAAGGCGCAACTGAGTTTCTAACAGCTACCGCTGACCCTGCCGATGAAGCACTACAAGGGTTGGTTGCCTTAGGATATTCCGTACAAGATGCTTCAGAAGCATTACAGACTATAGGTAAAGAGTTGTCGACGGCCGAACGAATCAAACAAGCTCTGCAAGCCCGGTAGTAGACTTTCGAGTCGCTTGCAAGGCAAGCCAGCGCTAAAGGCGTAATCTCGAAAGCTCACTACTGGGCAAGCACGTTTGATTGCCAAACATAAGCTTTTATGTTACAATAGAAGCATGTCCGAAGCGACTCAAGGCCAACTAATCGAAGATGACGGAAGTACCTGGCGGGAACATCCCGCGGAGGTTGTAGTGCCTGACGATGCCGATCGTGCTTATGCTCAAGCTTTTCGAACAACTGCTGATAACGAAACTAGCCATCTTCCTAGGAGCCGACAATCCAATCTTATCAATGCCAGGTTCGCCCAGGCTCATTTAGAACGAGAGCGTACCCAGCGAGAAGCCGAACGACAAGCTGATATTGATGCAGTCAGACGGGCCCGAGAGGAAAGTGCATTTGAGCTTATGAAGAGAACTGGTGCAGTACTAGGAAAACGTACATCAGAGTAAAATATAAATTATGTCTGTTCTAAATAGGCTGCCCAAGCCTTTTTTTATTTTGGCGCCGATGGACGATGTCACGGATACTGTCTTTCGACAGATTGTAGATGATTGCGCCAAGCCAGATTTATATTTCACGGAGTTTGTTAATGTTGACGGTCTTCAAAGCCCAGGCCGCCCGAAGCTTATAAAGAAATTGCAGCTTACAGCCAAAGAGAAACCGATCTTCGCGCAGCTTTGGGGACTAAAACCGGAGAATTTCGAAAAAACCACCAGGGAACTAAAAGACATGGGTTTTGCCGGGGTTGATCTAAATATGGGCTGTCCAGTTCGAACCGTCGTTAAGAATGGTGCTTGCGCTGCACTAATAAATAATAGGGAATTAGCCGACCAGATTATTGAGGCCACGCAGAAGGGAGCTGGCAAAAACTTCCCTGTCTCAGTTAAGACACGCGTTGGATTTACAACAGTGGACATGACTTGGATAAAATTTTTACTTTCTAAAAAACTTAACATGTTAACTATTCACGGGCGAACGGCCAAACAAATGTCTAAAGTTCCGGCCGATTGGGATTTGATTGGCCAAGCCTGCGAGCTGCGCGACAAGCTCTGCCCTTCCACTATGATCGTCGGCAACGGCGACGTTATGAATCGCGCTCAAGCCGAAGCCTTAGCTGAACAATATCAACTCGATGGCGTGATGATTGGCCGCGGGATTTTTCACGATCCATTTGTTTTTGCTGAAAAAAGTCCGTGGCCAGACACGACTAAAGAAGAGCGGCTTAAGTTATTCAAGAAGCATATCGAGCTCTGGCAAAGCACTTACTCACCAAGGCCAATCAAATCGTTTGGCTTGTATGCTGGGCAAGGCGATGGCGAGCAGCGGACTGAGCAGTATCGAGAGAATACTGTGAAGGAGCAGTCGCAGCCAGCAACACAGACAAGCGTCAAGAGCAGCAGCGGAGTTGTTGGCTTCGCCGACAAGCAGGCTGTTGCGTCCAAGCGATTTGAAAGCTTGAAGAAATTTGCTAAGTTATACATTCACGATTTCGAGGGAGCTAGCGAGCTTCGCGCTGAGTTTATGCAGAAAAATAATGCCCCTGATGCCATTCTGTATCTAGAAGGTATAATAAATTCAACGGGGGAGTAGCTCAGTGGTTAGAGCAGTCGGCTCATAACCGATTGGTCGCAGGTTCAATCCCTGCCTCCCCCACCATGAATTCGAGAAGCTCACTATCAAGGATGTCTACTTCGTCGCGTTAATATCTGAACAATCTTCTTGTGCTCGGCTCTAAACAGTTTAGTTAACGGACTACTCCAGTAATGTCATCTCAAGGGATATCAACTACTCTAGCGTCGTTGACAGTTAGGAGCTGCCGTCGGACAATACCAAGAGTTCTATTTCAAAGCGAATGAGAACGGGAGATATGGGTCGGGCAGAAAAGAAAAAGATGAACTGGCGACGCACTGGCCGAATTAAAGGTAGCTCGCTATGGAACGATCGGGTTTTTTCCCGTTATAACGCCGGGTTTTATGCCATTACATTTGCTTTGATTTGTGGACTTTTACTGCTAAGAATCTTTGCCGCGACGCCAACACCGACATTAGCTAAAGCAGTTGATGTTACCGACGTACAGCACTGCGAGCAGCAGGCGCCAATCCTAGCCGCCGCTGGTGTCAAGTGGGTACGTGTAATCGCTGGCACCTGGAGCGCTGGTGAATCTGCCAAAGGAGCCATTAGCCAGAGCGATGTTGGCAAACTAAACACCTATAAAACCTGTTTCGAAGCCTATAAAAATCAAGGCATCAAAGTCCTGGCGCTGCTATACTCCACACCAGCCTGGGCCCGGGCGTCCAGCTGCCAGTTTGGCAGTCGGTGCGCGCCAACCGATCCACGGGATTTAGCTTGGTTTATGTGGCACGCCAAGGATAGCCAGGATAAAACGTCGGACGGTACCGGCGCGGTAACTTTTTTTGGTGAGACTGTTGATGCGTGGGAGATCTACAACGAAGTTAATCTGAAAGACCAGTTCTTCGCTGGCACCGATGAGCAATACGCCGCTATGCTAAAAGCAGTTTACCCGGCCATCAAGCAGGCCGACCAGGCCACTAGCCTAAACCAAACGGTAGTGATGGGCGGCGCGGCCATGACCGGTAGCAACGACGACGAAACCTGGCTGCGAACCATGAAGAACCTCGGCGTAGCCGACTATATTGATGCTGTCGGTTTGCACCCTTATCCGGGGTTGTATGACGCGGGTGGCAGTTGCCCGACCGCCAGCCAGACTGATAAGTTCTCCAGAACTGCCACCGATTATAAAATATTTAATAAGCCTATATGGTTTACGGAGTTTGGCTTTGGCAGCGCTCCGGGATCGCCTGGTAAATGCGGTGATCCGGCCACCCAGGCGGCGCGTCTAACGGATTTTTTAAACTACATTAAAAATCACCAAGCCGACCTGCACGTTCAGGCCGCCATGTGGTTTTTGGCCGACGACGGTAAGTGGGGCGACGCACCAAACGCCTGTTTAGGCCAGTCGCCCGATATACCTTGGGTATGGTACAGCTTCAAACTACTGAATATCAGTTGGTCGGCAAGCTGCCTGCCAACCTATAGTGGCCGGCCGGTGTACGATGCCCTAAAGGCCTGGCCGGCCAACCCGCCAGCGCCCACGATTGATCTGTCAGTAAGTGGTTCTGGCAAGAACTTAAGCGTGCTAGCTGATGCCAATTCGGCTTACAGCAATATCAAACTAGTCGACTTTTATGCTAACGGTAGCAAGTTGCAAACAACTGAAACCTACCCATACACGCTGGACACTACCAAACTTGAGCCTGGTGCCTACCGTTCCGTCAAGGCTGTCGCTACCGACTACAATGGTGTCACTGCTACCTCTAACACTGTAGTGTCAATTAACGTGCCTGACAGCGTGGCTCCGGCAGTGTCTATTACCAGCCCAGTTAGCAGTGCTTCGGTGAGCGGCCAAGTTACTGTAACTGCTAGTGCGAGTGATAATGTTGGCGTTGCCAGCGTGCAGTTTAAGCTGGACGGTACTAATTTGGGTTCCGAGATAAACAAAGCGCCATATTCTATCAACTGGGACACCTCCAAAATCTCCGGCTCACACAAACTAACGGCGGTAGCCAAGGATGCTGCCGGTAACACCGCTACCTCGGCGCCAATCTCCGTAAACGTATCTGACAACGTAGCGCCAACAATTTCGCTTACAGCGCCGGCTAGTGGCGCGACGGTCTCGGGCAACGATGTTAAGGTTACCGCAAACGCCACCGACAACGTAGCGGTAAATTCGGTGCAGTTCAGCCTGATTTACCCTGATGGTCAGATTGCCGAGCTTGGCCAGCGGCTGAGCTCGATGCCCTACCAGTATGACTGGGATACCACTGGTCTAGCCGACGGAGCTTATAGCTTGCGAGCAACAGCCACCGATTCGACTGGTAACGCTACCATAAGTAATATTGCCAGAGTTAATGTTAAAAACACTGTCACTCCGCCGCCGGACACCATCGCACCAAGCGTGCCAGCCGGTTTACAGTCGGTGACCGTAACCGCATCGAGTATTACATTGAGCTGGAACGCTAGCACCGATAACTCCGGCGGCAGCGGTGTCAAAGACTACATTGTTTATCGGAATGGCAAAAAGCTTGCGGCCACAACCACGCTGAACTACGTCGACTCCAATCTCAGCAAATTCACCAAATACAACTACGCCGTTTCGGCTGAGGACAATGCCATTAAGGTTAACGAGTCAGCCAAAACCGCTACACTCAGCGTTCAAACCGCGGCGCCATTGCCAGATGTTGGCCTGAGTGGCCAGAATGGATTGCGATTGCGTGGTACAGCGACGGTTGGTGCCGATGCCAGCAGTATCGCCGGTGTAGCCAGCGTACAGTTCAGTCTCGATTACGGAACGTCGGGTACTGTCGAGCTTGATATGGCCGACACCACTACTCCATATTCTGCGACTTTTGACACTACCAAATTTAAAGATGGTATGCATACTATTACGGCGATTGCCACTGACAGTACTGGCCAACGATCCCAACCAAGCACCTTTCAAGTTGTGATTGATAATACTGCGCCGACAGTCACGATTACCTCTCCAAAAAACAATGCCGAACTCAAAAATACTATCAGGCTAGATGCTAGCGCTAGCGACAACGACGCCATCGCCGGCGTCCAATTCAAGCTTGACGGCAACAACCTTGGCAGCGAAATCAATCTTCCACCATACTCATACGTCTGGGATACGACTCCGATTGCCGACGGCAACCATGTTATTACCGCTGTTGCCTATGATCAGGCTGGTAATAGCACCGCCACTAGCCAAATGCCTGTGACTATTAAAAATAGAGGCACCCCAACGCTCGATCAGAATGCTCCGAGCACACCAACCGGTTTATCGGGCAGTAAAGTAACGACTCATGGCGTGGTGTTGAGTTGGAGTGCTAGCACTGACGGTAACGGCTCCGGCATCGGTGGCTACGCGATTTACCGAAATGGCCAGCAAATCGCTTCCACTTCTCAAACTAGCTTCATTGATAATAGCCTAACGCCAGGTACAGCCTACGACTACGCCGTTTCAGCTTTTGATAACGCTGGTAACGTTTCAGATAAAACAGCTAAAATTTCAGTTACGACCGAGTCGGTCGAGCTAAAGTCCGGCGACGCTAACGGCGACGGTAAAATTAATATCACCGATCTATCAATTTTGCTAACCGACTTCGCTAAACCAAAGCTGGCGGGAGACTTCAACCATGATGGGATCGTCAATATTGTTGACTTAAGTATTTTACTGAGCAACTATGGTAAATAAGATGAAACGGGTGGGTTATGTTTTGGCAGCCGCCGCGGCAATATTGCTGGCGTTACCAGCAGCGCAAAGTCTGGCTGCTAGTGCTTCACTATATTTATCGCCGTCCAGCGGCAGCGTCATTGGCGGCAGTACGATCACACTTGGCATCCGCGAAAATAGCGGTAGCACTGAGGTCAATGCGGTCCAAGCCAACTTAAGCTATCCAGCCAATCTGTTCGACGTCACGGCCGTCAACTCATCGTCAGCTTTTAACATCGTGGCGGAGAATTCTTACGGCAACGGCTCAATTAAAATTGGACGCGGTGCGCTGCCAGCCGTTAAGGGTGATCAATTAGTAGCTAGCGTAACCTTCACCGCTAAAACTACTAGCGGTACAGCCAGGGTGTCATTTGTCAGTGGTTCGGAAGTTGACTCGGCCTCGAATAACACCAACATTTTATCGAGCAAGAGTGGCGGCAACTATACGCTTGTGGCCGCGCCATCGCCAAGTTCGAGCAGTAACTCGCCATCAGGCGGGAGCGTTGTTAAGCCAGACACTACGCCGCCAAGAATATCCACGATTAAGGTTTCGGCCACGGCCAATCGCGCCACCGTCAGCTGGACAACATCCGAACCAGCCACATCAGAAGTAGATTATGGATTAAATAATGGCTATGGCCTAACAGCTATCGGTGGCAAGCTAGTCACGGAGCATAAATTAACTCTTAGTTCACCAGTCATAGAACCGGCTACAACCTACCACTTCAGGGTTAAAAGCACCGATCAAGCTGGCAACACTGCCGCTGGCTCCGACTCAACCTTTAAGACTCAGGGCGGAATTTTAAATGCCACCGTTGTTAACCAAGCGGGGAAGCCGGTCGCTTCAGCAACAGTTAGTTTTGCCGACACGTCAGCCATAACCGACAAGAACGGCAACGCCCAACTTAACAGCCTGCCGAGCGGAGTTTTGCAAGGGTCGGTTACTTATAAAGGAGCAAAATTCGCTGAGACGGTCAACATCAAATCAGCTGATCCGAGTAAGCCTCAATCTGCTAAATTCCAAATAAGTACTTCCGCCGGTCATTGGTGGTTTTACTTATTAGGGTTAATCCTGCTACTTGGGGTTCTGGCATTTTGGTTTTTTCGCAGGAGTAGAAGCACGGGACAGCTTCAAACAGGGGTAGATTCAATATCCTTGGCTAGGGCGGCATCGGTACCCCCAACTTTGCCTGACGATCCTTCTCAGCCAACACCTCCAGTTCAAATACCTCCGTCTGAACCTCCAAGCGACGACCCATTTTAGTTCTCAGCATCCGTCGTAGATATAACAGAGGTGTGAGCTATAATGGGCTCATGCCTAGTAGTGAGCTTTCTGTACTGCTCCGCAGTAAGTCCATCCACAAATATGAGACTAGTTATTTGCGTAAATTGACATTGAAAATCGTAAGCTTGGCGATAGCCAAACGGAAAGTCTACTACTAGGCATGCCTAGCTTGCTTCGAGAATTTCTAGATCGGCCGGAATCGCGAAGAATTAGCGATCCACGCAATATAATTCTCTATCTTTTTACCGTCATCGTTCTGGCTATTACCTGGAGTGGTGTCAAAGCCGTACAGACTAATTACGAACTTCAAAAGCAGATTACAACGCTGCAGCAGCAAAATGCTGTTATTAATCTCCAGAACCAGAATATTACCCTAGAGAATCAGTTTTACGGTACAAATCAGTTTCTGGACTTAGCCGCTCGGCAGCAACTCGGGCTGGCGGCTCCGGGCGAAACCGTTTTACTAGTTCCGGATTCAGTAGCTCTGAAGTATGTTGACAGCAGTTTGAGTCCCAAACAGGTTAACCCAGTTAGTACAGCTGATAATCAGTCCAAATTAGTCAGGAACCTACACGCTTGGCGCGATTTCTTGTTTGGTCATAAATTCTCAACTAATTAAGATGTCGAAACTTAATCCCATTCATCACGCATACATTCTCAACAAGAAGCAGAAGGTCTTTTTTGATCGATTCATCAACATCGTGGCGTTTATTGGTCCGCTGGCAGGTGTACCTCAGGCTATACGAGTTTTTGAAACGGGAGCCAAGGATGTGTCCCTTTTAAGTTGGGCGGGTTTCACCTGCTTCAATATTTTATTTCTTATGTATGGGTTGGTTTACCGACTAAGACCAATCATAATCGGTAACT
>Ga0157369_10010784_pt1 | contig 10405 bp, 11 predicted proteins | sample C25metaG_FD_113461 | JGI IMG/M metagenome (GOLD analysis project Ga0157369, IMG submission 113461) | Corn rhizosphere microbial communities from Kellogg Biological Station, Michigan, USA - C2-5 metaG | ecosystem: Host-associated > Plants > Roots > Rhizosphere > Soil | place: USA: Michigan...
GCAGAGCAGCCTTTCGGAGTTCGACACCGCAATCGGCAATTTTATGAACTGTCTCGATGAGATGGGCCTCACCGATCAGGTGCTGATCTGTACGCACTCTGATTTCTCGAGGACCCTCACCTCTAATACGAGCGGCGGCAGTGATCACGCCTGGGCGAACAATCAATTGATGATTGGTGGGGGGATCAATGGAGGAAGGGTCGTAGGAACCATGCCGGAACTCGAACTTGGTGGTTCTTCTGATTTGAACGGCCTCGGCTGTTGGATTCCGACACTGTCTGTCACTCAGATGACTGCTGCAATTGGCGGATGGATGGGTCTGAATAGTTCTCAAGTGGCCACGGTATTCCCCGATCTTGCAAACTTCCCATCTGGCGCCATTCAGCTATGACACAATTCCGAGAACTCTCAAATGAGCATCTTCCCTCGGGAATACTGCACCCGAGACATTGCATTCTAGTGATCGAAGCAGGTCAGACCATATTGACATTGCTCGAGTCTGAACCTAATTACGCTAATTTCATCATCGATTCTCTCTCCGCGTCCGAGGTCGAATTGCGGAATGTTCATGGTCGCTACAACGTTGTCATTTTGGATGTCGATATTCATCACCAAAACGGAGTTAGCTTGCTAAGGCAGCTGCGGCATTATCGGCCAGTTCTACCGATCCTGGTTTTAACTGCTTCAACGGCGATTGACGACAAAGTTGAGCTTCTGAAAACTGGAGCCGACGACTGCCTCACAAAGCCTTTTGCGTCTATTGAGTTCATAGCTAGGATCGATCTGCTGCTTCGGCGTAGTTGGAGCGTTATTCCGAGATCGTTGAAAGTAGGGGAATTGACTTTATCCCGTACTGAACGTCACGTACAACGGAATCAGAGATCCATCCGTTTGACTCCAAGGGAATTCGCGATACTGGATCTCCTGATGCAAAACGCTGGCCAGACAATATCGAAAGCGACAATTCTTCGAGAGGTGTGGAATCTGCCACCACAAACCCCCACCAACATAGTGGAGGTATATGTCAACTACATTAGAGATAAAGTCGAGAGTCCGGAGGAACCGAAACTGATTCGGACTATTCGAGGCGCCGGCTACCAGCTTGTCCACGCATACGCCGGATAACCGAAGTTCCGTGTATTTTCCACAATCAGAGAAGTCGCCTTTTTTTATCTTTTTATCTTGCAGTAGAGTTCCAAAGTCATAACACTTTCGAGGTCGAGTTAGTCAGCCTATTTGGATAGACTCCGGCCACAGGAAACGCTAAGATCTGCTTGAATCCGGATGTCTTCGAATCAAATGGGGCGAAAAACCAAAGTAATGGGCAAGAAGAGTTTCTGGGGCCACACCTTCACTGCTTTGAACATTGCACTCCCTCAACGTTGTCGCCCGGTAAATATACCGGCCCCCAATCGGGACCACGCGCGGTTTTTTGCTGCCGCCGAATGCACGCTGGACGACTTTTACATCTTTGAAGGCATTTCGGACGCTTCAGGTGCGATTGTTGACTTCAGCTTCAGCTACATCAACCCTAATGCCGAGCGGCGGCTCGGCATACGCCGGGAAGCCCTGTACGGCAAGATTCTCACCGAAGTCCGGCCTTTTATGATCAAATCCGGACTCATTCACAAATATCGTGAGGTTGTGCGCACCGGCGTTCCCTACACATGTGAGGTCTTCATCGACGACGACATGATTAAGGGTACTTGGCTCAACGTCCAGGTCGTCAGGCTTGGCAGAGGCATCACAATCACCAGCCGTGACGTTACGGAACATCGCCGTCGGTCCGATCGTGTTAACTACCTCGCGCACCACGACCACCTAACAGGCCTGGCCAACCGTACGTTGCTCCACGAGCGCCTACACGAGGCCGTTCTCCGCGCTCAGGACTATGGCCAGAAGGTTGCCGTCTTCCTAATTGACATCGATTACTTCAAGCAGCTTAACGACTCTCTCGGTCACGCGGAAGGTGACGTCCTCCTTGCTACTGTGGGGCAGCGCCTGCTCTCCTCGGTGCGCGAGTCCGACACAGTGGCGCGGATCGGTGGAGACGAGTTCGTCATCGTGATGCCCGACTTCCGCACCAAACAGGACGTCGAACGCTGCGGCCAGCAAATCATTCGAAACGCGTCTCAGCCTATACCTATAGTAGGCGGCCAACAGATCAGCCTGACTCTCAGCGTGGGTGTGTCTATTTATCCCGACGAGGGTCACAGCCCCGAAGAACTCCTGCGTCACGCCGATGCTGCGATGTACGCCGTGAAAGATACAGGCCGGAACAGTCTCTGTGTATACGACAAGACGCTATCGTCTGCGCGCCAACTAACAAGCCGGGAGCATACTCCTGCTTGCGAAGGCGGCACGGACGCGATCTCCCCGGTGTAATAAGCTCCAATAGAGCCAGCTAGGGCAACTAGAGTACGTCTATTCGCACCAAGAATTCCGATTCATCGTCCTGCATCATTGGGCTCAGTAAACAAGCATCAGAGTATGCGCAAATGATGTGGTCAAAATCCTTTTGAGTAACCTGCGCGCAGGACCTGCCACGTTCCCGCATGAGCCCACTTTCCGCAACACTCAACGCCCCACCGCATTCGTGGGCCAAAATTACAATCGGCGCCCCGGTGTCTTGGTTAACTGTGTCATGCCGACCTGAGACAAACTACTCGCCGTGCTGAGCTACTCCGACAGAGTAACCGCAATTTATTTGTAAGTTGCTATGTGACAGAGTTGGCTCCTGCCGCGGGGTACAGTGGTCGCATATATGAGATCCCGGAGTTGCCCGTCACGAACTAATGAAGTCTGGACTAGCTACTTCTCTAGCCCTATGCTTTATTGGGTGTCCGCAGCGCTCCGTAATCGACGATCCACGAGTCGATTAAGACGATTTCTTAGAATTGCTCTTTGCAGTTGGGATGTAACACGGCTTTCTGAGAAAGGTGATAGAACAACAAATCCCGATGCGCCACTAATCATAGCTAGGAGCGAGGCACGTACATGTTTCGCTCGCGATATAGCAATTACAACTGCGACATCTGGGTAACTTGCCTGCAGTTGCGACAGAAACTGCTCGCGCCGGAAACGGCCTCTCTCCAGACCACAAACAATTGCATCATATTTGCCTTTAGCCAGCTTTCGTAGCACCTGCTGCTCGGTCTTGCAACGGCTAACGGCAGCGATGTTTTCTAGCGGGTAATTGATCATCGAGGGAGTATCGAGCACGAGAATCGACAGCAGCCTAGTCTTCGTCGGCATGCCGACCCTCTTCGGGCTTCCCCGCGATCTCACACCGGAACTGCGCTTTTGCTTGCAAAGCATCGATGGTTTGCTGGAGCGAGCACTTCAGCTTTTGCAGTGCGCGATCGTCCGGTTTGCCAGATGAGCTTTTCTCCAGGTGGTCGAGAGTAGAGCGAAGGATTTCGATCACTTTTGAGTAGGGCCGCGAAGTCATAACCTCCCCGTGCACAGCCACTGCCGTGCATCTGTAAACTCTACGTGTAGGAAGGAAGCAGTTATTGCGGTTTCTGAGCACAGTTTGCTAGAAAGCTTTGAGGTGTCACGTGGCGCAAGTGGTACCACCTCTTCAGATGTGACGGATCCATTCGCTGGGGCTTACTCCGACATATCGCCTGAAGGCACGTGAGAAATGAGCAGAATTGGTGAACCCGGTTTTCCTGGCGATCTCACCTAACGCGCGAGGATGACATCGCAAAAGTGCCTTCGCGTTCTCCAGTCGCTGTTCGGTCACATATCGGTAGGGTGTCACGCCCATTCGCAACCGGAATAGCCGCGCGAAGTGAAACCTGCTCATTTCAGCTACTACGGCTAGATCGTTCAGCGTAATTTCTTGTCGGCTGTTTGCGTCGATATAGTCAAGCACACGCTGAAGACGCACACCGGACATACCCCCCTTCGCAATCGGCGAGATTGTCGTTTCTTTGCTGTACCTCTGAATAAGTGTTAAAGACAAGGCCATTGCAATATGATCCTGATAGAGAGATCCGATCTCCCAGCCATGGTCCATCTCTCGTCTTAGTCCCTCCATCAACATCTGAAGCTGGCAATCTTCAAAGTTCCATCTATTCGTCAACGCCAAGGGATTCTTGCAGCCCAATTCCTGCGCTGCCCTTACAAGATAGGATTCGGCGATCGATACCACCACAGGACGCCAAGGGCCATCCCACCGCATTCGGTCTCGGGTCCCGGGTGTGACAAGAACCATCGAGCCACATCGATGTGATTCTTTGCCGTGCCTGCCCTCCGACCACCATTCCATCCCAACCTGCTCGCCCGTTTGCAGCGTAAGGCAAAAGGATGAGTGCTCGTGTTCCGGAATCTCCATGGGACCAAGATTGTGGGCCTCTACCAATAGACCCTTTGGTGCCGAGCGAACAACTGTGTTCGTTGGCCTAACCGGGAACAAGGGAATGATCCTGTCATTCCGAACGACAGAAATTCGCCTCAATGTAGATCCTCCGCTTACACTTGGCGCATTCATCGGCTCTCTTCCAACCGATTATTGCCAGCCACTCGGATTTGTAGCACAGGCCGGGGCACACTCTATTCCTTGTCTATGCATGCGATATTTGTTGGCAAGGCATAGAGGCGAAATCTTGTGCTTCCGTCCTAAAACGAACATGGCGATACCATAGGTGGCGGCCGTTTGGTCGCCCCAGTCTCGATGTTCTCGATGTATGGCTTTTCAGCCTGGGCCAAATTTGCAAGCGCCCTTTGCCCCCGCATTTGTCGGTACGAGGCGCTTTTTCGCCCAATGCCCTAGGCTCTCCGAGCAACAACTCCGCACGCATCGCTCACACTATCCGCATCGCGCGCTCGTTCCTCGTTGGCATGGGTTCGCCCAGTACAACGTGAACGGCCCGAACGTTCGGCCATTCACGTTGCGCAAAAGCAATCAGTCTTAAATTGGCCACTCCCGTCTCTGGGTCACTTTTCACGCCATTCGGCCAATGTGAAATCATCGAGTACAGATGGGTAGCTGAACGTAACGAGGAGGGAACAGCCATTCTTTGTCGTGTGAGGACCGTGAACCGTCTTCGGTTTGACATTGAACTCCGTGCCCGCCGGATATGACACGCCCTCGTTTATGAAGTCGCCCTCAAGGACATATGAGGTTTCCGTCGTTTTTTCGTGGAGGTGCCGAGGAATTTCGCTCTCGGGTTCCATTCGTAGTAAAGCCACCGCTGGGCCTAAGGACTGATCGCTGTTTAGAACCTTGAGAGTCGCCGTTCCTTTTGTGTTGGGGAATGGCGCCGGTACCGCTGGGCTTTTCGAAGCATCAACTGTTTGCGTAAGACTCATAGAAGTTCCCCCTTTTTGTTCGACCAGAATCGAGTGCGCCTCCCGATTGCTAGTGGTTTCGAGTTTTGGCCAGATGCCTAGGCACCCCGCCTTCGAATACTCCTGAGATTAGCCCTTGACCTGTGGGATCTGCGACACGATAGGTGCATAATTATTGACCAATCGTCCGATTTGATATGTCGGACTTTGGAGCTTCAGCTATATTGTTCGGCGATGGACGTATTGAGTGACATCCTCGGCACCCTCAGGCTTCGGGGGACCCTGTATTTCTCCACTGAGTTCCACAAGCCTTGGGGCCTGCGCGTACCCGCATTCCGTCGGGTCGCCCGCTTTCATTTGGTGACTCGTGGCAACTGTTGGGTAAGTGTAGCCGGGCTGCCAGAACCGGTGTTGCTTGAACCCGGCGATCTGGTCTTAGTGCCCCACGGCGCAGAGCACAAGCTGGCCGACGATCCCGCATCGCCGTCGAGTTCGGTGGATGAAGTGGTAGCCGCCGCCGGGTTCACTGGTCGGGGGGCCCTAGTCTTTGGTGGCGACGACACGGGTGCGCCGACGAAACTGATCTGCGGACACTTCGAGTTTGATGACGGGCTGGAACATCCCCTGCTGGCGCAGCTACCGCCGGCCCTTGTGGTGCGCTGGGATGATGCGGTAAGGGATTCGCCGCTGGAGACCATATTCCAGTTCATAACCCGCGAGGTGACCGAAGGACGCCCGGGGCACACTACGGTGGTCCAACGGCTCTCCGAGGTGCTCTTCGTACAGGTAGTGCGTGTCTGGGCCAACCACACCGTCCAGAACCATGGGCTGCTCGCTGCACTCGCAGATCGCCACTTAGCCTCCGCGTTGGCGGCAATCCACGAGCGGCCCTCGGCGCATTGGACTTTGGAGTCGCTCAGTCGTCGGGCCGCTATGGGCCGCTCCGCCTTCGCCGAACGATTCCGTAAAATGGTAAGCTTGACGCCGCTCCAGTACTTGACCCTGTGGCGCGTGAATCGCGCTAAGTTGCTGCTCGCCGAATCGCAACTATCACTTGAACAGATCGCGGAACGGGTGGGGTACGACCCGGGCTCCTCATTCTCACGCGCCTTCAAGAAGGTCACTGGCATGAGTCCCGGCGCTTATCGGCGCACTATTCAGAGTGGTGAAGCAGCGATGTGATTTTCCTGATGTGTGCTGATCGTCATCGAAACTAGGGCTGTCCGTCCGAGATTCGGGTGCTTGGCGCTAAAACCGGAGCTAATTCTCGATCGGCGCCTCAGGCCAATGCACTCACCGAGCTGCATCGGTCTAGTCCAGATAGCTTGCGCGAAGCGCGATTTATTCGGATCAATGCTCTTTGAGCGACAACTCGACGACATAGAGTGTTTCGTAGGCATCGCGGTGCTGGGCCCAGCACGCCGTTTTCAGTAGGTCGTGCTTGTTTCCAATTCATCGAAACTGACCGGGCCAGCATTGGCGTCTAACCACTTCCTCAGAGCATCGCCTTGAATCGTGCCTTCGGCCGTCAACTCGCGGGCGAGGCCTTCGATCAGCGGTTTATCCGCCCGCAGAAGCCGCGAGGCCAACTTATACCCGGTATGCGCAAAGGGGTTAGTGTCTGTCATTGCTTCGGCGACACCCCAATCGACCACAGTCTGCCGCGCGTCAAGCGCACTCGACATGTCGGATACAAGCTCTTTTTGCAACTCATCCGAAATCGGCTCGCTGATTGCCTGATCCATGATCGATCCGATGTAGACGAAGGCGAAGGCTCTGCCTAGCAGCTTCGCGTCATTGTGGAATGAATCGCGCTGGCCCTTCCAGTCGCATACGATACCGCTGGCGCGCTCACTTGTGGTACTGGTGACCGAAAGCAGCGCGACCGGGAATCCTGCACGATATGCCATTACGGCTCGTGCGGCGAGATGTTTTGCGCTTTGTGGTTGTGACGCCATATTTTCTGCCATTGAATCAATTCCTTGTATTTCTCTTTTGACAACCGCTTCTGTTTCTAGACCGGCGTGGTTAACTCGCGGCTCCATCAGCCAAGAGTATGACCAAGGCAGCGTTGCATTGATGCTCGCTACGAGGCCCAGACTGCAGGATCTATCGCTCCAGCCGCGAGAAAGTTCTCTAGTCAAAGCGCAAAGCGGAGGCAATGAGGTCCGACTTCAGGGCCTTCGCGCTTCGTCGTGTGTTCAGGGCTGTCATATTCCAGATACGGGGGGAATGTCAATCTCCACATCAGCGATGTTGTTCAAGAAGTTGGTCAGGGTGTACCGGGCGGTCAATGCAGTGAGTTCGACTACCTGCCCATCGGAAAACCCGGCTACCCGGACCGCCGCGAGATCAGCATCGCTCACCTTTCCATGTGTGTCGATAATTCGTTTGGCGAAAGCGGCGGCAGCTGCTCTCTTTGGATCGCTGGACTTTCCTTCCAGATTGAGCGAGATCTCATCAGGCGCTGTCTGAGAATTGGCCTCGGTAATGAAGCAGTGGGTGGCAACACAGTAGTTACAACCGTTGGCCATTGAAACGGCTAGGGCGACGGCTTCTCGCGTTTTCGCGTCGAGGACTTGAGACATTGTGGTTTGGAGGTCTACATAGGCCCGCAGAACACTCGGGCTCAAGGAAAGCAATCGAAGTCCATTTGAAAGAAATCCCAAACGCTGTTGCATTTCGTCGAGAATTTCGTGCGTTTCGATGGGAGCTTGCTCCCGTGTGGGAAGTTCGATTCGTGCCATGGCTCCTAATTTCCTGTGAGATGAATCGATAGAGGCTAGACCTGGTCGTAGGTACACGCCGGGAGAATAGACCTTGGGCTTCGGCGATCCCCGAGTCCTCACGGACGAACGCGGATGATTGTCTTTCCTTTGGCGCGTTCGGTCCGGTTGAAGGCTGCGACGGCGTCGTTGAGAGCGGCGACGTGGCCGATGTTTGTCCGTAGCCGGCCAAGCCGGAGCCGCTGGACGAGCTCATTCAACTGGGCGCGATCGGGTTCGACGACGAAGTCGATGGTTCGGCCGCCAGATGGACGCGCCTCGGTCGGGCCGGTGATGGTCACCAGCGTTCCTCCGGCGCGAATCACGCCCGCAGACCGCTTCGCGATCTCGCCACCGAGGACATCGAAGACCAGATCGACTTTGCCGACGTCTTCCAAGACATCGTTCTCGAGGGCGACGAACTCCTGTGCGCCAAAGTCGAGAGCCGTCTGACGGGCGCCAGCGCGCCCGGTGCCGATGACGTACGCGCCGGCCTCGCGTGCGAGCTGGGTCGCCATGGAACCGACTACGCCGGCAGCACCGTGCACGAGGACGCTCTGTCCTGCCTGAAGACGGCCGTGATCGAACAGCCCCTGCCACGCGGTCAGACCTGGCATCACCAGGGCCGCGCCCACTGTGAAATCAACGTCGCCCGGCAGCGGTGCGAGGTTACGAGCCTCGACAGCCACGTACTCTGCCAGCGTGCCATCGCGGTACCAGTCCGTAAGACCGAACACCCGCTGTCCAACCGACAGCCCCGTTGTGCCATAGCCGAGAGAGGTGACCACTCCGGCTAGTTCGTGTCCCGGGATGGACGGCGTCCGGTCGCGGCCGGCGCGATCGGTCCAAGTGGAGGGCCACGTCAGCTCATCGCCGGTGAATCCTCCCGCATGAACCTGAACAACGACGTCGTTTATCGCCGCCTGCGGCTCCGGCCTCTCCACCAGCTTTACCCCGGCCGTTCCCGCCCTCTGATCGGTCGCCACAATCGCCTTCATCGGTTACCTCCCTGTGTCGAGTCGTTGTGTGTGAACTCCATTGCTTTCATCCGTGGCATCGATCTACTCCTCGAATTCGCATCAGACGCTTGTCCAGCGTGAATCTGTCAGGCTCCCGGAACGCCAGTAGAAATGCTGCAGCGGCCGCCGAGAACACCGAGTAATCAAGTGGCGTCTTGATGCCAAGACCTGTGGCCATCCCGATAGCAAATGACAGAACGAGGAGACCGGAGAGAACGGAGACCATTCGTATTTTGAAGCCCACGATGAGCAGTATCCCCAACAGTGTCTCCGCAACGCTAGCTGCCCACGCAAACGACACCGTCCATGAATTGGGGAAATGAGACAGCACCTCACCCGTGTATCCCACAAAATGAGCGAAATCTCCCCAGGATACCTTCTTTGCTCCATATGGCCCCCATAAGCCAAAACGATCAGCCACAGCGGATAGAAAGGAGGCTCCAAGCGCAAACCTTGCGAATACAGAGACAATCTCTGCCCCGTTCTCGGTGAGTCGCGCATCTCTTGAATTCATACGTGCCTCACGTAAAAAATATTGATGAGGGATGGTCGTCCTCGGCTTATGCTCCTTAAAGAAGGCCTGCGATTTCGGGCACCCTGATAGCAATGCACCGGACACTACCGATTCGCGGCCTTCAAGTTGCGCGCCTGGGGAGCTTCCACTCCGGCCGAATGAAATGGCAGGTATAGCCATTGGGAACGCGTTCCAGGTAATCCTGGTGCTCCGGTTCGGCTTCCCAAAAAGGGCCAGCTGGGGCCACTTCGGTCACCACCTTGCTCTGCCAAAGCCCTGAGGCGTCAGCATCGGCAATTGTGTCATTTGCGATCCGCTTCTGTTCTTCGGTCGTGTAGAAGATCGCCGAACGATAACTGGTTCCCCAATCATTACCTTGACGGTTCAGCGTGGTCGGATCGTGAATCTGGAAGAAGAACTCCAGGAGCGTCCGGTAGCTGATGATTCTGGGATCAAAGGCAATTTCAATCGCTTCGGCATGGGTCCCGTGGTTGCGGTAGGTTGCGTTGGGTACGTCGCCGCCCGTATAGCCAACCCGGGTGGAAATCACGCCCGGATAACGGCGAAAAAGATCCTGCATACCCCAGAAGCAGCCGCCGGCGAGGATTGCGCGTTCGGTCGATGCGGTCATGTTGCTACTCCTTTTCCTGGGGCTCGAACAGCTTGAGATAGCTGCCATAGCCCTCGCTTTCGAGTTCATCTAGCGGGATGAAGCGCAGCGAGGCCGAATTGATGCAGTAGCGCAAACCACCCTCCTCGCGCGGCCCATCCGGAAAGACATGGCCAAGGTGGCTGTCACCATGACTTGA
>Ga0157369_10010787_pt1 | contig 10403 bp, 8 predicted proteins | sample C25metaG_FD_113461 | JGI IMG/M metagenome (GOLD analysis project Ga0157369, IMG submission 113461) | Corn rhizosphere microbial communities from Kellogg Biological Station, Michigan, USA - C2-5 metaG | ecosystem: Host-associated > Plants > Roots > Rhizosphere > Soil | place: USA: Michigan...
CCTGGGTCAGGACACCTTGTCAATCGCTGGCTCCTGCAATTCCATCCCGGTGACAATCTCGCCTGGGCCGCACCCGCTTACGGCGACTCCAACTGGGAAGCGATCCAGACCGAACGGACCTAGTACTCAAGTCAGGCTGATGCATTCAGATGGGATGAGAAGGCCGGTCTCTGGTGGGATGCGTTAAGCTGCCAAGTTATCGACGCGCTCGAGGGCGCATGAGATAAGGAGACCGGCCATGAAGAAGCCTAGCACTACGGTGACACGCCGGAGCGGAAAACTGCAGAATGGACAGCTGACCATCGAGCTGGATCTGGGTGATCGATCGAGTTTCTACTGTGTCCTGAACCGAGCAGGGGATGTGATTCTGGAGGAGAGAGTCCCAACCAGCCCGGAAGCGATGAGGAAGAGGTTCGAGAAGATGCCGGAGAGTCGGATCGCGCTGGAAACCGGGACGCATTCCCCGTGGGTGAGCCGGCTGCTCACCGAGTTGGGTCACGAAGCGATCGTGGCGCATTCGCGTAATGTACGTCTGATCGGGGAAAGCCGGCGGAAGGACGACCGGCTGGACGCGCAGGCATTGGCCAGGCTCGCGAGGATCGATCCGCCGTTGCTCTCCTCGATTCAACATCGCAGTGCACAGGCACAGGCGGATCTAACGGTAATCCGGGCACGTTGCGCCTTGGTGCGTGCGAGGACAGCGCTGGTCTGCGCGGCACGAGGATTGACGAAGTCTTTTGGAGAGCGGATCCGTGGTCGCAACCCGAATGGTTTCGGTTCGTCTACGACGGTTGGATCACGGGTTGGGCAAAATGGCTCGTCCGACGGCATCTTGCCCTTCAGGCTCTCGGTATCCGGCGGATCCGACGGCACTATAACTGCTCGCAATCTGGGAAGATCAAAAACACTTCCGACTCCAACCCAAGAAGCATTCTCCCGCCCATCTCCATCCATCGTGGAATCTCTGAAGGTGAGCAGATGCATACAGATTTCGAACCTTTTGTCGATGCAGATCAAATCGCAGTGTCCGGTGTACGACGGCACACGTATAAGTTCAAGTGCTCGGAGGCGGGGTCCAGAAACTCCCCGAATAGAATCAGATCTCTATACTCGCTGTACGGAACCTGAGACAGAAGAAGTTCGAGGCGCGCCTCGCGCGAGAATCACATCTAGATCGAAAAAACATTGAGGGACGATTGGCGCTGCGACTACAGCTTTGGCCTCAATCCATCCTACGATCCCTTGCACCGAGATACCGGCGCATCTTTTCTGTACGATCCGCACGACGTAATTGATCGCTTCGGCTAGTGGCTTGCGAAATTCCTTAAGTGCTCTCTTGATCGTTCGATTTTGTTCTTCGAATGCGCTGTGAAAGGTTTGCTTTTTTGGCGATTTCGCTTCACGCTTCACTTCGGTTTTGCGTTCTGGCTGAGGTGTGACGGGGAGTTCAGGTAGGGTGAGTTGAGCCACCTCCTTGCCTGCACTCTTCTTAGCCCAATACCCACGAGGTGGAACCGGCACCTGCCTCCTGGCGCAAATCTTGGCGAGTGCTCGATCGGATACGTGGAAATCCCTTGCCACATCCGTCATGGGTTTGGCCCAGACGAGACTATAGAGCTCTTCCCGTGTCAATCTCAGGTGATCTTTCGGGGTCATCATCGCATTCCATCCTGCCGGATTTAAACCACATTACACCTCTGCAGCGTTGTAATCCGATTCGTTTGCTGCCGCAACTGGCGAACTCTTTCAGGTTTGCTGGGAACCAAACTCAGTCCGAACAAGCAACGATCCGGGCAGACGTGCCAGATCGCGGACGCAATCTTCAGTGCGCCTCTAGTGTCGGAAATTCGCAGAACGGAGAGCAATGAATCGCTCGGTAGTGAACTTGATCGCTGCGGCCGAACGTAGCGAGGATGGCCATGCGGACGTCCCGCCCCGCCCAACGAACGAGATTCGGATCCCGACTGCGCTCAGCCGCCCCTCACGCTACCAATTAGCAAAAGTAGTTCGGCACAAGGCTCCGGACCAGCCTCGACGCGTGCGACAGCGGGGGCGAGACAAAGAGGGAATTCACCTCGGAGAGCGAGACGATCACCGTGCCCCGGATCCCGGTGCAATGAACCTCCCCTGCAAGACGAAACCGCAGTTGCGCGCGCCAAGCAGATCCCGCACCGCAGCGAAAGCTCAGCCTTGCCGTTCTCATCCGGGATCGCCACCAACCCGACCATTCTCAATCTTGCCTCGATGAGCGACTTGGCGATTACGCATAAATCGAGACTCCTTCCCGGCGACAACGCCCAATCGGGGCACCCTTCCCTATTCCCAGAGCCGTGCCCACTCGACGAGTAATCTGCCCTGGATGCGTCAACTGGAACCGTGAGTAGTTCGGTATACCTGTTCGTTTGTGTCCTGTCCTCAAAGAGCTTATTACGAGTGTGGGCAATCCAGTTCACATGTCCTCGTGATTAGGACACCTGTACTGTGGCAGAAAACGCGCAACAGGAGAAAGATGGTGTTAGCGATCGGCTGCTGAGGCGCGACGCATCGACGGTCCAATTGCAGGTGCTTGAGGCGACCACTTCTTCGAGGAGCCTTCATGGTCCCGCAGTACCCGGCCTCGACGGGGAGCCGGCGCAGAAAATGGATGGAGGTTGAGAGTTGGCCAAGAAGGTTGCGGAGCTGTTTGTAGATGTTCTCGCTGCGGCTGGAACGAAACGCATCTATGGGGTCGCCGGCGACTCCCTGAATGGCATCACGGATTCAATTCGTCGTCGGAACGGCATTGAATGGGTGGGCCTGCGCCACGAAGAGACGGCGGCTTTCGCTGCCGGAGCCGAGGCCGCGCTCACCGGCGGCCTTGGAGTCTGCGCTGGGAGCTGCGGTCCTGGCAACCTCCACCTGATCAACGGGCTCTATGACGCGCATCGCAGCCGTGTGCCTGTGCTGGCCATCGCTGCCCATATCCCCTCGCAGGAGATCGGCAGCGGTTATTTCCAGGAGACACATCCAGAGCTGCTCTTCAAGGAATGCAGTCACTTCTGCGAGTTGGTCTCCACTCCGACCCAGATGCCGCGCACGCTCGAGATCGCGATTCAGACGGCTCTCTCCAAGCGGGGAGTCTCCGTGGTGGTGCTGCCCGGCGATGTGGCTTTGCTCAACGCGGAGGAAGACGATCGGCGCGTCAACTTTACGCTTACCGGGCCGCACATGGTGCCTCGTCCCGAGGAGTTGGACCAGCTTGCGGCTGAACTCAATCGCGCCACACGCATCACAATCCTGGCAGGCGCTGGATGTGCGGGGGCGCACGATGAGCTGATCGACCTCGCCTCCAGGCTGCAGGCGCCGATCGTACATGCCATGCGCGGCAAAGAATTCGTGGAGTACGACAATCCTTACGATGTCGGCATGACCGGCCTCCTCGGCTTCTCGTCCGGATATCACGCCATGATGAACTGCGACGCACTGCTGATGCTGGGAACCGATTTCCCATACCAGCAGTTCTATCCCAGGAACGCGCGCATTCTTCAAGTGGATATTCGCGCAGAGCAACTCGGCCGTCGCAGCCACCTCGACCTTGGCCTGGTTGGTGGCGCCGCCGAGACATTATCCGCACTGCTCCCGCGATTGACACAGAAGAAAGATCGCAGCTATCTGGAGGTGTGCCTCAATCATTATCGCGATGCGCGGAAGGGTCTCGACGACCTGGCCACCGGGCGTCCCGGCCAGCGTCCCATCCATCCGCAGTACGTTGCGAAGATCCTCAATGAAGTCGCAGCCGAAGATGCAATTTTCAGCGTAGATGTGGGCACACCCGTCATCTGGGCGGCGCGCTATCTGACCATGAACGGGCATCGCCGCATCTTGGGCTCGTTCAACCATGGCTCAATGGCCAATGCATTGCCCCAGGCCATCGGGGCGCAGAGTGCCTTCCCCGGGCGCCAGGTGATCACCTTGTCCGGCGACGGCGGATTTTCCATGCTCATGGGAGACATGCTGTCCCTTCGCCAGCTCAACCTCCCGGTCAAGGTTGTCATCTTCAACAACAGCTCGCTGGGGTTCGTCGAACTCGAAATGAAGGCCACCGGGTTCCTGAAGCACGGCACCGACCTCGAGAACCCGGACTTCGCTGCCATTGCCAACGGCGCCGGCATTCTCGGCGTGCACGTCGATGACCCCGAAGGGGTGCGTCCAGCTCTTGAAAAGGCGCTTGCGCACAATGGGCCCGTGGTGGTCGATATCGCTGTGAATCGGCAGGAACTAGCGATGCCTCCCTCCCTCAAGCTGGATCAGATCGTCGACTTCAATCTCTACATGATTCGTGCCATTCTCAACGGGCGCGGCGACGAAGTCATCGACCTGGCACGAACAAATCTCTTCCGTTGATGTTCCTATGTTGCGCATGAACAGTGCCGTGAATGCGGGGAAGGAGATTGGGAAAGGATGAAGAACATGATCAACGCCACTCAAACCATCGGGCAAATCGCCGGCAGGCGGCCGGCTACTATTGAAGTGTTTGAACAGTTTGGCATCCATTATTGCTGCCACGGTGAAGATACCCTCGAGGCGGCGTGCGCAGCCATCGGCTTGGATCAGGAGGTGGTTCTCAGTGAACTTAACCACGCCGCCGACACGAGTCTGGCCGCACCATCACTTTGGACAGACCCGATTCTCGAATCGCTGATCGGGCACCTGTGCAGCAACACCGAGCTGCTGCTTCACCGCAACCTTCCGCGCATTCAGAAACTGGCCCGCGCGGTTGGCTCCTGCCCAACGCACCGGCATTCGCAGCCCCGAGAGGTCGCGCGCCTGGCCCGCAAGCTGGTTCGCGAAATCAGCTCGCATATCGCACAGGAATCGGAGATGCTCTTCCCGGCAATTCAGAACATCGAGCAGGCCTACGTGGGAGAAGCAGTCTTGCGCACCGTTCCCGCGAGTGTTCGTCACAGCATCGCCCAGATGGAGCGGTCCCACGAGGCCATCGGCGCCCTGCTTTCGACCCTGCGGCGCCTGACTGGTGATTTCGACCCCGGCGATTCCGACTGCGCTCCCTACCGTGCGCTCTGTAATGACCTGAAGCTGCTCGATCGGGAAATTCGCCTTGAAGTTCACCTGGAAAACAACGTTCTTTACGATCGCGCTCGGCAACTTTCCCAAGCACTGTGTGCGTGATGTGCCTGGGTCGGACACTGCGATTGAACCGCAGTCAAGCTATTCAACGGATCTTCATTGGAGTGGGCTCGATTAGACTTGGGGCCGTGCCTTGGCCCCGCGTAGTTCCATGAATATCCCCGCGCCGCGAAAGCCTGTGACGTATGTCGCTGTTGTCTTGCCGGCGTCGCCGTAATCTCGTGGTAGCTGGCGTGCGGTGGTGGACTTGAATCCTGCTGTGACCCAGATCCTGAGAGGCACGCATGCAAACGATCGCACAGGCAGGCTCGGCGAGTTCATTGAGCCATTCCAGAGCCTACCTTCCGCGCGAGCATGGCGCCACCGCCATGTTGCTCACGCCGATTGTCGCGGTTGGCATCCTGGCTCGGACCTTTCGTTGGGGCGAGCTTGCGGTCGCGGTAGCTGCATTCGCGGCAATCGCCGCAAAGGACCCCGCTGTCCTGCTGATCCGGCAGAAGTTCATTTGGAAGCGCAGGAGCCCTGAATCCTCCGCGGCCTCTCTTTGGCTTGTTGGCTGGAGCGGCCTTCTCATCGCGAGCGTGTTCGTGCTGTTCGCAACTTGGCCCGTTATGAACTTTGTGGCTATGGGCGCGGGCATCGCAGTCTTCGGCTGCCTTGCTATAACGGTGAACCTGAAGAATCGACAGCGCTCCACATTATTCCAAATCGTGAGTGCCGCGGCTCTAACGTCGACCTCTCTAGCGACGTGCATCGCCGCAACCGGCACGGTCACGGCCTGGTGCTGGTGGTTCTGGGCCTTGAGTGCCATGCAGGCCAGCGCTGGAATCCTGGTTGTCCATGCACGGCTGGATGCCCGGATTGCTCTTCGGAAGTCCGCGCCTTTGAGCCGTCAATTTCGTCTTGCCGCACAGACCGGCGTTGGAGTTCTCCTCCTGGCTTCCGCCTCAGCAGTGTTTCCTCGACATAAGTGGATCGCCTTGGCTTTAGGGCTGGCCGCGGTCGGCTATGCCTACGATCTCATACGGCAGAGAGACGCCATATCGCTCCAGATGCCGCTTAAGACGGTTGGACTGCAGGCGCTCATGCTCTCGAGCGTCTACGCCGTTCTGGTGGTCACGGATCTCTGGTAGCCACCGCCTTTGGGTAGTCTGCGGTCGCGCCTGGGAGCCCAGCGGTTAAGCTGACGACTTGATCGGAACCGTACCGAGGGCACCATCCCGAGTTCGCAATTAGGAGGTGGAAAATGGGGCGCCTTCACTCTGTCGCACTGAGCTTGGCTCGCCGTTTCCAACCAACGCGACAATCTGCCCTCCTGTCAGCCCGCATTTGCTGCAGGTATCCGCGACTGCCCAGGGATTTTCCGCTCCGTTTTCTGTCAGCGCCGAAATGAACCGGCGCGGCTCGCCCAGGTCACTCCAGCCGACGTCGCCGCAACTGGCAACGAGCAGCCTTTCCGTGCTTTGGGCAAGCACACTGCTGGAGAAGTCAAACGGTTTGAGGGCGTCGTAGAGGAACCGCATCTTCTGCTCTGCAGATTCTCCGCCAGTGCGAAGTAGAGCCGCACGGAACCGTTCGAAGAGAAGCGGGACAGCCCGCTGGATCATCTCGAGAAACGCTGCCGCACTTCCAATCATCACAAAAGTGTTCCAAAGACAGCCCCGTCTGAGCAGTTCCGTGGCAGTTTCGAGGGGAGGCTTTTCCCAGAATCGCCGCACAGGAACGAAGCTTCCGAGTGGTGTACTCTGCGGCGCCCATGCGGGCTCAATCCAGCCGTATTCTGTCTCCGGCCTCTCTGCGCCGGCACCCAGCAGAACCACGGCCGTTCGTTCTTTGGCCACGAACTCAAAGGAGCGTTCGATTGTTGCCATGAAGCCATCTTCATCGGCAAAGTAATGGTCCGACGGGAAGAAGACGACCAGGGCGTCCTCATCGGATTGGAAAAGACGCAGCAGGCTCCAAAGAATTGCGGGAAGAGTTCCCACGTTGTGCGGCTGAACGATCTTCTGGAAATCGGAAAGGGACTTGAGCTCTGCCTGGTAGAACGGCTCATGTTTCTGGGTCAACACATACAAGACACGATCGGGATCGATCGCACCGGAGATCCTCTTGCGGGTGCGGGCCAGCAGTGTCTCGCCGTCGAGCAGAGGACAGAACTGCTTGGGCCGATTGTCACCGCAGGCAAGGCGCGTGAGCGGCTGCAGGCGTTTGCCATCGCCCCCGGCAAGAATGACGCCCCAACGATGCGGCGCAGCACTGGACTGTACCGCCGCCGGCCGTTCGCGGAAGTCAATGTGTGTGCCGCCGCTACCCAAATTCCGCATGATTTTCTCCCGTGTGATCTTGTGTTCGGGTATGTACTCCCGCAATGGATTTGCTGTGCCTGGAGATGAAGCCAGGCACCCGCACCGGCTGTCACAATTTCAGAGCGCTGCTTTCAGACGCTCTGGCACCTTGAGTGACATGTCAAGCTCAATGGCACGCGGAAACAGGATGTTGTTTTCGAGGTGGATATGCCTGTGCAGGTCGCGTTCAAAGTCCCTCAGCCCATCGAAGAATGCGCGGTACGTCGAGCAGGCGTGCTGAGGGGGCGCGAAATTGCTACTCAGCGTGCGGATTTCGGCCAGAAGAACCCCTGCATTTTCGTGTTCCTCGACCAGCAGAGCAAGAGGATTGCCGATCGAGGAACGGGATTCCACTGTCTCAACGGTATGGCCGGACTTTAGCTGCTCAAGCTTGGCGATCAGCGGGAAGACCACCAGCTCTTCGTCCGCGAGATGATCGATCAATTCCTCTGCGAGCTCGGCCAACTTCGCTCGGATCATCGCCAACTCGGGATTGGTGCCTCCATGCACGTTGACTACTTTCGCGGCCAGACCCGACAACCGTGGCAATTCTCTCTTGCAATAGGCGTGATGCTTGGCGATGATGTACTCCGCCACATTGGCGAGCGGTTCTTTCGTCCAGTCCTTCACCTGGGCGGTTTCGCTGTGGGAGGCTGCTTCAAGCGCAGCGATCACGGTATCCACATCCACGTCCATGGCTGCGCACGCCTCGATGAGCCGTTCCCCGCCGCCGCAGCAGTACTCAATTCCAAATTGTTCGAAAACCCGTATCGAAGCCGGTTGTGTTTGCGCGATTTCTCGCACCGTCTGTGTTGCGGCTGTCATATTCACCTCCGGGCGATTCCCGCCCTATGAAATTGTGCGCAGCAACTCCAAGTCACTCTTTTTGTCATTCGCGACCTTCGGCTTGCCACGCTGCGCTCCATAGAATCACTGGAACTAACATCAGTCTTGCCCGTCGCACGGCTCGGAACAATGGTATGTTCGTCATCTTTGAAGGATGAACATCATTTGGCGTCTGTTCCACGTAAGTTGCCGCAGCGGCGGGAGAGTGGAGAGTACACAGGCAGGGATGACGAATGTTTCCGAACGAGTACAGCCGCGTTATTGAGATATACGCTGCAGGAGCCAACGATTAAGTTGGCTGAGAAAAGCAGAAGACGCGCTTCAGCCCGAAAGAGGCACGTTATGAGAAGCAGCACTTATCTAAGAACCGCACGACTGCTACGAGGGACCGGGCTTCTGTATTTTGCGTGTTTGATGGGACTATGGCTCCCCGTCTGTGCCCAAAGCCATCCCATGCACGCAGAGATGGAGACTCCGGCCATCAAGGCCGCTGACATTATCCGCAATCCGTCTGATCTTCCGCCGCCGATTGGAAATCGCGCACCTGCCGTGGTGAAGGTGACGCTCACAACTAAGGAACTCGTGGGTGTGCTGGATCCAGCGAGCGGCACGACATATCGCTACTGGACCTTTGACGGCAAGGTGCCTGGACCGTTTATTCGAGTGCGGCAGGGTGACACGGTCGAAGTAACCATGGTCAATCCCAAAGGCAGCACGATGGTCCACTCAGTCGACTTTCACGCAGCTATTGGACCGGGCGGCGGCGCAGCTTTTACACAAGTCCCGCCGGGTCAATCGAAGTCATTTTCGTTCAAGGCCCTGACGCCGGGGCTGTTCCTCTATCACTGCGGCAGTCCAATGATCGCGCAGCATATCGCCAACGGCATGTACGGCATAATTCTTGTTGAACCTGAGGGCGGGCTGGCCCACGTCGACCACGAGTACTACCTGATGCAGGGGGAAATCTACACCACCGCACCCAAGGGAAAAGCCGGACTCCAGCAGTTCAGCGCGGAAAATCTCATGACGGAGAACGCGCAATACTACGTCTTCAACGGCGCGGTCGATTCACTCACAAAGGAATATCCCCTGCACGCCGAAGAAGGCGAGACGGTACGGATCTATTTTGGCAATGCGGGGCCCAATTCAACTGCCTCCGAGCACATGGTCGGCGAGATATTTACCCACTACTATCAGCTCGGTTCGCTGACCTCACAGCCGCTTACCGGAATCCAGACAGCCACTGTACCGCCGGGAGGCGCGGCGATCTTCGAACTCACATCCAGCATGCCCGGGCAGTTCGCGCTTATGGATCACGCCATCTCCCGCATGGAAAAGGGCAATATGGCGCTATTGCTGGTGAACGGCCCGGAGAACTCGGCTCTCATGCATGCGGGACCGGCCGGTCCTGCCGCCGGATCGGAGGAGATCAGCGGTGTCACTCCGGCCGATGTGGATGAGGTAGACCACATCAAGATTTCCTCCGCCGGTCTCACAGTGCCCGAATCGGCCATGAACATGGCGGGCATGAATGACATGCCGGCAACGGCCGGCGCGCAGCCGCCCTTCAGTCTGAAGTCTCTCGGAGGGCTCATCGGCTGCCTCACGAATGACAACGAAGGCAAAACGCTGCTCCGGCTCTTCCACTCCAACAAGGTCTATCGTTTGGAAGCGCAACCGTTGCTGTTCTCTGCGAATGCGGGGCGGCTCGTTCATGTGGCGGGCCATGCCGGAAGCGTCCTGCCGGCGGAAGATCCTCGCGTTCCGAGCTACATCGTCGACAGCGTTGACGCCATCATGCCAAACTGCTCGCCGAAGATCACACTGGCAGATGTCAAGAAGGCTCTGGAGCCGCCTGAAGGGCCGATTGGCGGAGTGGTGAGCATGGGCTCGATGTCATTCAGCCCGGCGACTATCACCATCAATGCGGGAGAACAGGTGGTCTGGAAGAATACGTCCACCTACTATCATAACGTCGTTGACGATCCCGGAAAAGCGATCAGCCGGGTGGACGTTAGCTCTCCGTCTGGGGCGACCGTCTTTGGTTCAGCGCTGCTGCAGCCAGGTGCAACGTTCTATCACACG
>Ga0157369_10010788_pt1 | contig 10403 bp, 10 predicted proteins | sample C25metaG_FD_113461 | JGI IMG/M metagenome (GOLD analysis project Ga0157369, IMG submission 113461) | Corn rhizosphere microbial communities from Kellogg Biological Station, Michigan, USA - C2-5 metaG | ecosystem: Host-associated > Plants > Roots > Rhizosphere > Soil | place: USA: Michigan...
AAGTCGAGCTCAACTCCCTCGGCTCCGGCGCCCGCGAAATAGGCTTGGCCAAATAGTCCCAGGCTTCCCCGAACCCGCGAAACCACCTAGATAGGCCGCCGAACTTTCGGCGGAGTGTCTGACGTGGAAACACGCGTTCTCGGCAAGAATGGTCCCAAGGTCTCGGTCATTGGGCTGGGCTGCAACAATTTCGGCGGCCGGCTCGATCTCGCCGGCACGCGCGAGGTGGTCGCGAAAGCGATCGATCTCGGCATCAATTTCTTCGACACGGCCGATATTTATGGCGGCCGCACCTACAATAATTACGGCGGCTCCGAGGTCGATCTCGGCACGGCGCTGGGCAGCCGGCGCAAGGACGTCGTGCTGGCGACCAAATTCGGCATGGTGTTCGAAGGCGCCGGCAGCGGCGCGAAGCGCGCCTATGTCATGTCGGCTTGCGAAGCGAGTCTCAAGCGCCTCAAGACCGATTACATCGATCTCTATCAGATTCATGCACCCGATACGTCGACGCCGATCGAGGAGACTCTGCGCGCACTCGACGATCTGGTGAAGCAAGGCAAGGTGCGCTTCATCGGCTGCTCGAATTTCTCGGCGGGGCAGATCGACGAGGCGATGAAGGTCTCGGCGCAGAACAAGCTTGCGGCTTTCGTCTCCTCGCAAGACGAATACAGCCTGCTCGTGCGCGACGAGGAAAAGGCGACCGTGCCGGTGTTGCAGCGCGTTGGCCTTGGGCTGCTGCCGTATTTCCCGCTGGCGAGCGGCATGCTCACTGGCAAATACAAGCGCGGCCAGCCCGGCCCCAAAGGCGCGCGGCTTTCAGCGCCGGGTCTTTCCGGCCGCTACATGAGCGACAAGAATTGGGCGATCGTCGAAAAGCTCGAAGCCTTCTGCGCCCAGCGCGGCAAGACCATCCTCGATCTAGCCTTCGCCTGGCTCTTGGCGCATGACTATGTGCCGAGCGTCATCGCCGGCGCGACAAGCATAAGCCAAGTCGAGCAGAATGTGCGCTGCGCGAGCTGGAAATTGACCGCGGCCGAGAAGGAAGAGGTCGATCGCCTGACGCGATAGTAAGCGTCAAGCTTTCAGCTTGTAGCCGCGGTCGATCATCACGTAAGCGAGATAGAGCAGCGCGGCGTTGATCGCCGTGAGGAAGCTGACGCCGAGCCAGAGCGGCGCCTCGGTCTGGCCGGTGAGGCCATAGCGGAACCCGTCGATCATGTAGAAGAACGGGTTGCACAGCGCGATGGTGTGCCAGGTCGGCGGCAACTGCTCGATCGAATAGAAGGTACCCGACAAGAAGGCGAGCGGCGTGATGATAAAATTCGTCACGGCGGCGAGATGATCGTATTTATCGGCCCAGATCGCGCCGATGATGCCAAGCACCGAGAGCAGCAACGACGCCGCGCTGGCGAAGAACAGCGCCGCCCAGAGCGACGCGATCTCGACGTGAACGAAGATCGCCATCGCCGCGGTCACCACCACGCCGACCATCAGCCCGCGCGTCAGCCCGCCGAGCGCGAAGCCCCAGGTCAGTTCCCAGGCGTTGATCGGCGGCATCAGCAGGTCGACGATGTTGCCCTGCATCTTCATGATCATGATCGACGAGGTTGTGTTGGCGAAAGCGTTCTGCGTGATCGACATCATCACCAGACCGGGCGCCAGGAATTGCAGGAAGGGCACGTTGCCGACGACGCGGCTCTGACCGTTCATCGCCAGGAGGAAGATCATCAGGAAGATGAGCGTCGTCACGACAGGCGCGAACAGCGTCTGCATCGACACCTTGAGAAAGCGCCGGACTTCGCGCAGATAGAGGGTCCAAAGGCCCTGCCAATTGACGGCGCCGAACCGGCGAACCGGCCGCGCAAGCGGGGCATGCATCAAGCGTTCTCCCGTGACGAGCGGCGAGATTACGGGCAGGCTAGGGGGACCAGCAAGGCAAGCAGCGCATGGCAGAGTCGAGAAAAGCGCGAGCGCGCAAGCCGCCGCGGCCACTGACGGCGGCTTCGCTGGAAAACGCCGCCGTCTATTATCTCAGCCGCTTCGCGTCATCGAGCGGCAATCTGCGCCGCGTGCTGATGCGCAAGGTCGCTCGCGCCGCGCAGATTGGGGAAGAGGGGGGCGAGGAAGGCGAGGCCGAAGCCGGCGTGCGCATGGTCGATGCGCTGATCGCCCGCTATCTCGAAAAAGGCTTGCTGAACGACCGCGCTTACGCGGCACAGGCCGCGTCATCGCTCGCGCGGCGCGGCGCCTCGCGTTACTCGATCGCCGGCAAGCTCGCCCAGAAAGGCGTCGCCAACGATCTCGTGACGCAAGCCATCGCCGAGCTCGATGAGAAGGGCGGCTCGAGCGAACTCGCGGCCGCCTGCGCGCTGGTGCGCCGCCGCCGGCTCGGTCCCTATCGCGCGCCGGACAAGCGCCCCGATTTTCGCGAGAAGGATCTCGCCAGCCTGGCACGCGCCGGCTTCAGTCTCGATCTCGCGCGGCGTGTGCTGCGTGCGAAGGATGTCGAGGCGCTGGAGCGACTCGCGCGCGGCGCCGATGACGACGACGCTTTCTGAGCGGGGTTACCCGGCGGATTCGCGCGCAGCGCCCACCGGTTCCGGCAATGCGGCGGTGGATTCCGGCTCGCGCATGGCGCTCTTCGCGTTGCGCTTCCAATCCTCATCCCGAGGATCGTCGCCGAAATAGATCGTGCGCTGCGGGAATGGCATATTGATTCCGTGCGCGTCGAAAGCCTTTTTGAGGCGACGATTGAATTCGCGGCCGATCCGCCATTGATGGATCGGCAAGGTCTTGATCCGGGCGACGATGATCACGGCCGATTCGGCAAAGCGATCAACGCCGACCACTTCGAGCGGCTCGAGCATGAACGCTCCGAACTCGGGCTCTTGGCGCAACTCTTCGGCGACAGCGACCAACACCTGCGTGGCGCGGTCCGTGTCCTCGCGGTAGCCGATGCCGATATTGACGACGTAATAGGAATAATCCTTGGTCAGATTCTGGATGGCCTTCACCTCGCTGAAGGGGATGGTTCGCAGTGAGCCATCGAAAGCCCTGAGCTTTACCGCCCGCATCGACATGGCTTCCACGACGCCGGAATGGCCGTTGCCGACATCGATCACATCGCCGACCGCGAAGGTGTCGTCGACCAGCACCGCGATGCTGGTGAGGAAATCGAGCAAGAGCGGCTGCAAGCCGAGTCCCGCGATGATGCCGAAAATCCCGGCGCCGGCGATGAGCGCGCCGAGATTGATGCCTATCTGCGCGAGCAACACGAAGCCGACGATCACGCCCAGCACGATCGCCATGCTCAGTCGCAGCAGCGGGAACAGCGTATTTGCGCGGGCGCGCCGGCGACTATCGCTCTGGAGCCGTTGCAGATAGCGCTCGAGCCCCGCGACAAATATCTCCCAGGCGATAACCGCAACCGCGATAGCCACCGCGATGCTGATCATGCCGCTGGTAAGCGGACCGCCGGCTGTCGCGCGCAACCAGGTAAAGGCGCTGAGCCCCCATGCCTGCAACAGCGCCAGCGCGGCCAGCACGTAGATCGCGATCGAGGTGATGGCGTGGAGGATCGGCACGTAGCGATTGGCCCGCGCCTCAAGCGTCGGGAACCGTGCCCGCAAATCCGGGCTGACGGCGAAGCTTCGCCGCAGCGCCTGGTCCATGAAGCGAACCAGGATCGCCGCCGTCGTGATGACCACGAGACTGAGGGCGGTGGCGCGCAGCAACAGCGACAAGCCGCCCTTGTCGTTCAGGATAAAGACACCGAAGCTGCCGACGATGTAGACGATCGCAAGGATATGCCAGGTCTCGGCGAAGCGCCGGCGCGCGCTGCGCCATCCGCCTTTCGCGCGATCCTCGTCGCCGCGGAGCCAGCCCGCAACCGCATTGCGGTTCTGCAGCACGAAAATGACCGCAAGGATGGCAAGAACGAGGATCGAGACCCGGATCAGCAATCCGACGATCGCGCTCGGCGCGCCGAGCCACCAGGCGCCGGTCGATGCCGCGTAGCCGATCGCGGCCGTATAGGCGAAGCGGCGAATCCAAATGTAGAGGTAGTTGCACGTCTCATCGCCGAGCGCATAGAGGGCTTGCGCCGCCGGTGCGAGGAGCAAAACGCGGGCCATGGCGACGAGACCCCAGGCCCAAACCGCGGCGGTCGCGATCACCGCCGCAACGCCACGCGTACCGGTATTGGGGTCGGTCAACGGCGTGACGAAGGCGACGGTGGCGGCAAAAGCCACAGCCGGCAGCGCTTCGACCACGGCGCCAAGCGCCAGAAGCAGCAATCGTGCCGCCCAATGATCGCGTGTCGCGCGCGTCAGGCGCAAGGCAGCGCCGCGCGACAGCAGCCACACGAGCAGCCCCGCCACGATTCCGGCGCCGAAAAATGTGATCACCTTCTCGAAAACTGCGACCCAATAATCGCGTAGCACGGGGTCGCCAAACTGCCGCTCGACCCAATGCGCGGCACGCGGCATCTGCAGCAGTACCGGTACAGCGGCAAGGATTTCGCCGCCGATCGCATCGATCTGATCGGGCAGTTGCGATACCCAGGCGAAGGGCGACCCGCCTTGCTGCTGCTGCGCATTCTGCGCCGCGATAAGCGCCTGAAGCTCGCCGATCAGCCGCTCGCGCGCTTTATCGTCCTTGAGCGTCGAGACAAGCTGCTGCAATTGCGCGACGGTCGGAGTCCCCGGCGCTGCCTGAGCTGCCGCGCTTTCCGCCGAAGCACTCAAGAGTGGAGCCGAAAGGAGCGCCAGAAAGGCGATCCAGCACAATAGCCGGCGTGCGATCATGATCGTGAAGCTTAGCCGCACGCAGCCGTCAGTCCAATGATTGAAGTCACCCTGCGACGCGAAGTCCTTTGACGGCCAGCACCAGCAAGCCGCCGCCGGATGAAAGCAGAATCGCGCCCGAGACACGGTTTAGCCACAACATGACGATGTCGCCTGCCATATGCCGCACCGAGGCAATGCCGAAGCTCAGCCCCAGCCACCACAGCAGCGAGCCGAGGAAAACGCCGCCGACCAATATCGAGACATCGCCCATGCCGGCGATCGCGTCGGCGCCGACCTTGGCGAAGATCACCGCAAAAGAAAGGATCGTGATCGGATTCGCGATGGTCAGCGCGAAAGTCGACGCAAACGCGCCGAGCAAGCGCTCGCCGCCGAGCGGCTCGGGCTCGCGCGCATGGCCGAGAAACAGCGCCTTGATGCCGAAGAGCAGCAAGAACACGCCACCGGCGAGGCCGAACCAATCCTGATAATAGAACAGCCAGTCGCGCAGATAGGTGAGACCGAAACCGGCGATCGCACCGAAGGTCGCATCCGCTGCCGCCGCGCCGAGTCCCGACACGAAACCGTAGCGTGCGCCCTCGAACAGGCAGCGCCGCACGCAGAGCACGCCGACCGGACCCACGGGCAGCGCGATAACGATGCCGACAACAATGCCTTTGGCGAGGATGAGCAGCAACATGGCGAAGCGACAGTGTCGACGATGCCGACGTCGCGACGCAATGGGAATTCCCTGAGTGAAGGCGGCGGGCTAGTCTCGCACCATGGGTGATGAGCGGGATGACGACAAGCTCGCCGAGTCGCGACCGAAGTTGGTTGCGGCGAAAGAGCGCTGGGCGCGCGAAGGACGGCTGCTGACGGGCGGTCGCGGCGCGCGGGGTGAAAGACTCCCGCCAGGACAGCATCTCGTGCGCGACTGGCCGGTGCTCGATCTCGGCATTCTGCCCGAGGTCGAGGCCAAGGACTGGCGCATCACGGTCGACGGGTTGGTCGAGAACAAGCTCGATTGGCGCTGGGACGAATTCCTGGCGCAGCCGCCTTTCAGCGATGTCTCCGATATCCATTGCGTCACCGCCTGGTCGCGCTTCGACAATCAATGGGATGGCGTCAGCGCGCGACATATTCTCGCGCTCGCGAAGCCGAAACCCGAGGCGCGCTTCGTCGTCTTTCACTCCTATGACGATTACACGACGAATTTGCCGCTCGCCGATTTCGACGACGACGATGTGCTGATCGCGCATTCCTGGCAGGGCAAGCCGCTGCCGCGCGAGCATGGCGGGCCGCTGCGGGCGATCGTGCCGAAGCTCTATTTCTGGAAGAGCGCGAAATGGGTGAAGCGCATCGAATTCATCGCGCGCGACCGGCCCGGCTTTTGGGAAGAGCACGGCTATCACGATCGCGGCGATCCATGGAAAGAAGAACGTTACGGGTAAGGAGAAATGATGAATAAAGAAAATGTCGCGGCACTCGACCGCGAACTGCGCGACTTGCTCGGTCTGTCGGTAGCGCCGATCGCCATCGCTTTCGTCGATAGCGTGCCGGCGGATCTCGCACGGCCGAAGAGCACGATGCCGTCGCCGACGGCGGATGGACGTACCGGCGCGGTCCCCGCGGGCTGCGTCTTCTGGAACAAGGCGACGGAAAGCGCTTTCGCCACCATCGCCGCCGATCACGGCAATTGCAGCGTCGGTAGCTATACGCACGGATTCAAGACGCTGGCCGAAGCGGCGCAGGGCGCCGATGTGCAAGCGCTGGTCGGGGCCGATTGGGTGAGCATGGAAGCCGCGGCGAAAATCCCGACCGTCGGCAAGAAGCCGGCCGCCGTGCTTTATGGTCCGCTCGCTGCCGGTGCTTTCGATCCCGATGTCGTCTTCCTGCGCCTCAACGGCAAGCAGCTGATGCTGGTCAATGATGCCTGGCCCGAGCTGCGCTTCGAGGGCAAGCCGCAATGCCACATCATCCCGATCGCGCAAGCCTCGGGGCAGGTTGCGGTGTCGAGCGGCTGCATGCTGAGCCGCGTCCGCACCGGCATGTCGCATAACGAAGTGACCTGCGCGTTGCCGGCCGCGAAGCTGGCCGACCTCGTCGCGCGGCTCAAACGCGCGCAAGCGGCAGACATGAAGGTCGCGGCCTACGCGGCAGACGACGCGAAACGCTTCGCGCCTGTTGCGTAATGAAAGGGGCCTCGGCATGAGTGGCTACGATTTCTCATTCCGTAAAATCGATGGCGGCGAGCTGCCGCTATCGGCCTGGCGCGGCAAGCCGGTGCTGGTGGTGAATACCGCATCGGAATGCGGTTATACGCCGCAATATGCCGGGCTCGAGAAGCTCTGGCAGCGCTATCGGGACCAGGGCTTCATCTTGCTCGGCGTGCCGTCGAATGATTTCGGCGCGCAAGAGCCGGGTAGCGAAGCTAAGATCAAGAATTTCTGCGAGAAGAATTACGGTATCGACTTTCCACTTACGGCAAAGGAGCCGGTTACCGGCAGCAAAGCGCATCCCTTCTATCAATGGGTTGCGAAGGAAGGCGGCGCGCCGCGCTGGAACTTCCATAAATATCTCATTGCACCCGACGGCACGCTTGCCGGCGCCTGGACCTCGCGGGTCGGTCCCGAGGACAAGGTGATCACGAGCGCGATCGAAGCTGCGTTGAAGAGCTGAGAATTCCTTCAACATTACAGCGAATTAAGCGCTAGACGCGACGCGCGGGGCTTGATTTTCCCCGTCGAAATACGGCTTATGGCCAAAGGTTTGTCCCTTATTTGTCCCTTGGCCGACAAAAAGAATCTGGGAGCGAGACGGTCGCATGGACGCAATGATTGATGTTCGCCACCTGACCCGGCGCTTCGGCCCGGTAACGGCGGTGAACGATGTGTCGTTCTCGGTCGACCGCGGCGAGGTGTTGGGCTTTCTCGGCCCGAACGGCGCCGGCAAATCGACCACAATGAAGGTCATCACGGGCTTCCTCGCGCCGACAAGCGGCACTGCCGTGATTTGCGGCGCCGACATCATCAACGCGCCCATCGCGGCCAAGCGGCATATCGGTTACCTGCCCGAAGGTGCGCCGGCCTATCCCGACATGACGACGCTCGGCTTCTTGCGCTTCATCGCGCGCATCCGCGGCTTCAGCGGCGCCGATGCGGAGCGGCGCATCGAACTCGCAGTCAACCGCACTTCGCTCAGCGGCGTGCTGGCGCAATCGATCGATACGCTCTCCAAAGGCTTCAAGCGCCGCGTCGGCCTTGCTCAGGCGCTGCTGCACGATCCCGATGTGTTGATCCTCGACGAGCCGACCGACGGTCTCGATCCCAATCAGAAGCACGAGGTGCGCACGCTCATCACCGAGCTCGCGCCGTCGAAAGCGATCATCATCTCGACTCATATCCTCGAAGAGGTCGACGCCGTCTGCACGCGCGCCATCATCGTCGCGCAAGGCCGGCTCTTGGCCGACGGCACGCCGATGCAGCTCGAAGCGCGCTCACGCCATCACAACGCGGTGCGGCTCGCGATCTCGGGCGAGGCGCCGGATGCCGCGACGGCGCTGCTGCGCTTGCCGGGCGTGCAATCGGTCGAGCCGGTCAACGATGCCGAGGGCGCCGGCTTGATGATCTTCCCGCGCGAAGGCCACGCGATTGTTTCCGAAGTCACCGATCTCGTACGCACGGCGGGCTGGCCGATCGCCGGCATGCGCGTCGAGCGCGGCCGGCTCGACGACGTGTTCCGCGCCATCACCGCGCCGGCAGCCTGAGCGATATCCCTATGCACAACACCTGGGTCATCTTCCGCCGCGAGCTCGCCAGCTATTTTGCGACGCCGCTCGCTTACGTGTTCATTGTGATCTTCCTCGTGCTGGCCGGCTCGCTGACCTTCTTCCTCGGCAATTTCTTCGATCGCGGCCAGGACGACCTCGTCTCTTTCTTCAGCTTCCATCCCTGGCTCTATCTTGTCTTCATCCCCGCGCTGTCGATGCGGCTCTGGGCGGAAGAGAGGAAGAGCGGCACGATCGAGCTGTTCCTGACCTTGCCGGTGTCGCTGAGCGCCGCGGTGCTGGGAAAATTCTTCGCCGCCTGGGCCTTCGCCGGCATCGCGCTGATCCTCACTTTCCCGTTCTGGATCACGGCGAATATCCTCGGCAGCCCCGATAACGGCGTGATCTTCGCGTCCTATATCGGCAGCTTCCTGATGGCGGGCGGCTATCTCGCGATCGGCTCGGCACTTTCGGCGCTCACCAAGAATCAGGTGATCGCCTTCGTGCTAACCGCCGCCGTGTGTTTCCTCTTTACGGTCAGCGGCTCCACCGTGGTGCTCGGCTTCCTGCAGAACTGGGCGCCGGCGGGCATGCAGGACGCGGTCGCCTCGTTCAGCTTCTACAGCCACTTCAACGCAATCCTCCGCGGCGTGATCGATCTGCGCGACGCGGTCTTCTTCGTCTCGGTGATGGCGCTCTTCCTCTACGCCAACGCCGTCATCGTCGATCTCACCAAGGCGGATTGAGTCCGAATGTCTCGTCGCAGCCTAGCTATCATCGGCCTGCTCTCCGCCGCGATCCTCTTCGTCGCGGTCAATGTCATCGCCGGCCGTACGCTCGGCACGACGCGCATCGATCTGACGCAGGGCAAGCTCTACACCCTCTCCGCCGGCACGCGTGCGACGTTGGCGAAGCTCGATGAACCGATCGTGCTGCGCTTCTACTACTCGAAGAAGCTCGGCAACGAGATCCCGTCTTACGGCGTCTACGCCCAGCGCGTGCGCGAGATGCTCGAGGAATACGCAGCCGCGTCCAACGGCAAGATCCAGCTGCAAGAGCTCGACCCGCTGCCGTTCTCGGCGGTCGAGGATCGTGCCGTCGCTTTCGGCCTGCAGGGCGTGCCGCTCGATCAGGGCGGCGAGCAGATTTATTTCGGCCTCGCCGCGACCAATTCGACCGACGATCTGCAGACGATCCCCTTCTTCCAGCCGGAGCGTGAGCGCTTCCTCGAATACGATCTGACGAAGCTGATCCACAGCCTCGCTTTTCCGAAGAAGCCGGTAATCGGCCTCATCACCGACCTGCCGCTTCAAGGCGACATGATGGCGGCGATGCAGGGTCAGCCGATGATCCCCTACGCAGTGATGGCGCAGCTCAAGCCGCTCTACGAGATCAAGGATCTGTCGAGCGACATCGACAGCATCCCGTCGGATGTCGACGTGCTGATGGTCGCGCATCCCCAGCATCTCTCGGAGAAGGCGCAATACGCCATCGACCAATATGTGCTGGGCGGCGGCAAGGCACTGGTGTTCGTCGATCCGAACTCGGAAACGCAGCAGATGCATCCGAGCCAGCTCAACCCGCCCGGCATGCCGCTCGCCAGCGATCTGCCGAAGCTGTTCAAGGCCTGGGGCTTGTCGATGGACCCGAAACAGGTCGCGGGCGACCGGCGCGCGGCGCGGCGCGTCAATGCCGGCACGCAGCAGCATGTCGAGGCGATGGATTACGTCGCTTGGCTGTCGCTCGATCAGCAGGACCTCAATCACGAAAGCCCGATCACCGCCGATCTGACGCATATCAACATGGCGTCGGCGGGCATCCTGCAGCCCGAGAAGGACACGAAGACCACCTTC
>Ga0157369_10010789_pt1 | contig 10402 bp, 8 predicted proteins | sample C25metaG_FD_113461 | JGI IMG/M metagenome (GOLD analysis project Ga0157369, IMG submission 113461) | Corn rhizosphere microbial communities from Kellogg Biological Station, Michigan, USA - C2-5 metaG | ecosystem: Host-associated > Plants > Roots > Rhizosphere > Soil | place: USA: Michigan...
TCGACCTCGCCCCGATCGCCCGGGGCACAACGGCGACGCAGAGCATCGCGGCCAGTGTCGCCCTGGCCCAACGCGCGGAGGAGTGCGGCTACACCCGGGTCTGGTACGCCGAGCACCACAACATGCCCAGCATCGCCTCCTCCGCCACCAGCGTGCTGATCGCGCACGTCGGCGCGCAGACGACGAGCATCCGGCTCGGCGCCGGCGGCGTCATGCTGCCCAACCACTCCCCGCTCGTCATCGCCGAGCAGTTCGGCACGCTGGAGGCGATGTACCCCGGCCGCATCGATCTCGGGCTGGGGCGGGCGCCGGGCTCGGACCAGAACACGACGTACGCGTTGCGCCGCGATCCCGCGTCCGCCGACCGGTTCCCCCAGGACGTCCTGGAGCTGCAGGCCTACCTCGCGGGCACCTCACGGGTCCCCGGCGTCGACGCCGTCCCCGGCAAGGGCTCGAACGTCCCGCTGTACATCCTCGGGTCCTCGCTGTTCGGCGCCCACCTGGCGGCGGCCCTGGGCCTGCCGTATGCCTTCGCCAGCCACTTCGCGCCGCAGATGCTCGAAGCCGCCGTCGCGACCTACCGGCGGGAGTTCACGCCGTCGGCGCAGCTCGACGCGCCGTACGTCATCGCGGGCATCAACGTGATCGCCGCGGACACGGAGGCCGACGCGCAGGAGCAGCTGCTGACGTGCCGCCGCCTGCGCGCCACGGGGCTCTTCGGGCAGCGGGGACACGAGTACAGCGACGACGAGGCCGACCTGCTGCTGGCGCACGGCGCGGCGGTGCACGTCGACCAGATGCTCACCTACTCTGCGATCGGGACGCCGACCGAGGTCCGCGAGACCGTGCAGCGGTTCGCCAAGCAGGCGGAGGCCGACGAGCTGATCGTCGCCCACCAGTCGCCGACACCGGCCGCGCGGCTGCGCTCGGTGGAGCTGCTCGCCGAGGCCATGACTGCGGCACAGAGCTGATCCTCCGCGGCTGCGTGACCCAGTGATCCTTCCCAAGGAGCGGGACCCTCGATTCATCACCACTCGCCGCGGGGGGACGCTCACCGACGAGGATCATCACCTGCTCGCCCTATGGGCGGCGGCGTGTGCGGAGCACGTCCTGGGCCTCTTCGAGTCGGTGCGCCCTGCGGATCACCGGCCGCGCCACGCGATCGAGCAGGCGCGGGTCTGGGCAGGGGGCGGGATCCGCATGACCGAGGCCCGCACCGCGGGCGGCCATGCGATGGGCGCGGCTCGTGACCTTGTCGGAGCGCCGCGCTTCGCCGCCTACGCCGCGGGCCAAGCAGCTGTGGTGGCCCATGTCGCCGCGCACGAGCTCGGCGCAGCGGCTTACGCGATCAAGGCCGCGCGGGCCGCCGTCCCGGAGGGGGAGGCCGAGACCGCGGGGCGAGCGGAGTGCCAGTGGCAGCGCGACCAGTTGCCGCGTGCGATCCGCGAGCTCGTCCTCGACGACCAGCGCTTGCGCAACGACATCTGCTGGTCGGTGTTCGACTGCTGAGCTGACGACGAAGGCCGCCCGCCTCGAGCTCGGTAAGGGCCGCCTTCGCAGCTGGGCGACTTGTCAGGCAAGTCTGCACTTGCCTATTGTTGGGTCGTGGGTGACGTGTTCCGGGCTCTCGCGGACCCCACCCGTCGCGCGATCCTCGACGAACTCCGGGAGCGGGACGGCCAGACGCTGTTCGAGCTGTGCAGCCGCCTGGCCACCAAGCACGGTCTGGGGTCGACGCGGCAGGCGGTGTCGCAGCACCTCGCCGTCCTCGAGGAGGCGGGACTGCTGACCACGCGCCGGCAGGGCCGCTACAAGTTCCACCACCTGGACGCGTCACCCCTGAACATCATCGTGGAGCGGTGGCTGACCAGCCCCGGAAAGGACCCGTCGTGAGGATCAACCTGACCAGCGTGCTCGTCGACGACCAGGACAAGGCCCTCCGCTTCTACACGGAGGTCCTCGGCTTCGTGAAGAAGACCGAGGTCCCGCTGGGGGAGCACCGCTGGCTGACGGTCGTCTCGCCGGAGGACCCGGACGGCGTCGAGCTCGTGCTCGAGCCCGACGAGCATCCTGCTGCCAAGCCCTTCAAGGAGGCGCTGGTCGCCGACGGGATCCCGTTCACGTCCTTCGCCGTCGCGGACGTGCAGGCCGAAGCCCAACGGCTCCGCACTCTCGGCGTCACCTTCACGCAGGAGCCGGCCCAGATGGGGCCGGTCACCACGGCCGTCCTCGACGACACCTGCGGCAACCTCATCCAGATCGCCAGCATGTGAGGCCTCGCTCCCCGGCCCGCCGCGGCGGCGGGCCGGGGGCCGGCGTGAGGCGAGCGACGCCCCGAGAGGGCCAGTCGCCCTGCCGTCAGGCCTCGACGACCCAGACGGAGTTCCCGTCGGGGTCGCGCAGCGCGAACATCGTCGGGACGCCGGGCATGCGCATCGGCTCCGGGTCGACGTCCACGCCGAGCCGGCTGAGCCGCTTGTGCTCCGCGAGCACGTCTGCGGTCTCCACGCCGATGGAGCCGCCGCCGGGGGAGCCACCCATCGGCGGGTTGAGCGCGAGGCGCGCGGTCGACCCGGGCGGGGCGACCTCGACCCAGCGGTTCTCACCGTTCTCGCCGAAGCTCATGTCGCTGCGGACCTCGAAGCCGAGCTTGCCGGTGTAGAAGGCGATCGCCTTGTCCTGGTCCGACACGCTGAACATCGCCACAGCGATGCTGGAGACGGTTGTGGGCGTGGTGCCTGATGCAGTGGTGGATTCGCTCATGCCCAGATGGACGACCCAGCGTCCGAAAACTCATCGCTCGCGGCCGAGGTCGCGTCGTCCGGAGGAGGTGAGCGCCGAGGGTGCCTTCCTGAGGGCCTGACATGCGACGATGTCGCCTCAGCAGCGAGATCGGGACGGCGGAGCGGAGCTCGGATGGGGCGAGCGGGTGTGCAGCGGTCGGCCATGTTCGGCCGCGAGCGCGAGCTCGCCGTGCTGTCCCGGGCGATCGACCATGCAGCGACGGGCCGGCTGCACGTCGTCACCATCGAGGGCCCCGCCGGGATCGGGAAGTCCCGCCTGGCGGCCGAGGCGCTGACGCGAGCTTCCGCCGCCGGCTTCGAGACCCTCAGCGCGGCCGCAGGTCCGCTCGAACGCGACCTCTCCTACGCTCCGGTCGTCCAGGCGCTGCGCCCGCTGCTCGACGGCTCACCCGCCCGGCGACGGCTGCTCACCGACGGCTTGTCCGACCTCGGCCGCCTGTTCGACGGCCTGGAGCTGCCCGCGCCGCCCGCCCTCGGTGACCCGGGGCTCGAGCGCACCCGGCTGTTCGAAGCGGTCCGCCGCATGCTCGAGCGGGCGGCCCAGCGCGGTCCGCTGGCGCTGCTGCTGGACGACGTCCAGTGGGTGGATCCCGCGTCGCAGGCGTTGCTCGGCTACCTGGTTCGCGGCCTCGCGGACTGCCGGCTGCTGCTCCTGCTCACATATCGCCCGGGCGAGGACGCCGGGGCGGTCGGCGGCGCCCAGGACCTGCTCGCCACCCTGCAGCGCGCCGGCGCCGCGACCGGCACCGTCACCGACCTGGTGCTGAGCGGTCTGGACGTCACCGAGACCCTCGGGCTCGCCGGCGACGTGCTCGGCGACGATCCCCCGAGCGCCCTCGTCGACCTGCTCACAGAGAGGGCGGGCGGCGTTCCGCTGTTCGTCCAGGCGCTCGTCGACGCCCTCCTGGACGAGGGTCGGCTGCGGCGCGCCGACGGCCGGTGGATTCTCGCGCGGGAGGGCGCGTCGCCCGTCCCGCGGCTCGTGTCCGCGCTGGTGCGCCAGCGCCTGGACGGGCTGCCGCCGACGGCGCGCGCCGTCTTCGACCTCATCAGCCTCGGTGGCGGAGCGACGAGTCACCGGGTCGTCCGGATCGCGGCGCCCGACGAATCGGCCGCACTCGAGGCCGTGGGCCGGCTGCGGGCCGCGGGCCTGATCAGCGAGCACGTCGTGGACGCGACAGTGGTCTACCGGCCCGTCCACCCGATGCATGCCGAGGTGGCCTACGCCGCCCTGCCGGTAGCCCGACGGCAGGCGCTGCACGCGGCCGTCGCCGATGCACTCGAGGCTGAACCCGGCGCCGACCTGCGGTTGCTCGCGCACCACCTGCGTGGCGCCGGCCCCGCGGTCGACCCGCGACGCGCCTACCCGGTGCTGCAGCGGGCCACGGATGCCTCACTCGCCCGGCAAGCGGGGGACGAGGCGTCGGTATCGGCCGGCGCGGCCCTCGAGCTCCTGCGGCACCCGAGTGAGGGTCTCGCCGCGGAGCTGGGGGACCTTGCGGAGGCGACGGCGGACCTCTACGAGCGGCTGGCGCTCGGTGCCCAGATGTCCGGCTCCCTCGACCAGGCGGTGACCGCGCTCGGGCAGGCGGCGGCGCACCGCCGGGACCCCGCCGATCGTGCCCGGCATCTCGCCCAGGCGTCGATGCTGTGCTGGGACCTGGGCCGGTTCGCCGACGCCCGGCGCACCCTCGACGCGGCTCAGGAGCTGCTCGCACCGCTGCCGCCGTCGGCGGCCCACATCTACGTCACGGGAATGGACCTGCAGCAGAGCGGCCGGCGCGGCGACCGGGCGCGGCGGGACCGGGCGTTGGCCGAGATGGAACGCCTCGCTGCGGCGACCGGGTCGGCGCGTGCGCGGGGCGTCGTCGAGTACGGGCGGGTCGTGCACGACGTCGAGGACGGCGCGCTCGCCGAGGCGCTGAGCCGGATACCGCGCCTGCAGGAGCTCGCCCGCGTCGACGGCGACCCCCTGTTCCTCGAGCGCGTGATGCGGCCGACTACGCAGGCGTGGCTCTGCTCGGGCGACCTCGACGCCGCATCGGCAGCCGCAGAGGAGGGGATCCGCGTGGCGCGGGACGTCGGCGTCCCGACGTTGGCATGCCTTCACCTCGCCCAGCTGAGCTACGCCGAGGCCGCCCGCGGCCGGTACTTGCGGTCCTTGCAGCTGGCCGACCAGGTCGTCGAGATCTCAGAGCGCTCCGAGATGCCCCGCGGGATAGCGGTGGGCCTGTCAGCGCGCCTGATCGCGCTGGTATGGCAGGAGCGGACGGCGGAGGGCGCCGAGGTGCTCGCCACGATCGAGCAGCGCTTCGGCGTCTGGGAGGAGGCGGACCGGCACGTCTTCGGCGTCGTCGACATCGCCCGTTGCCTGCTGGCACTTCATCAGGGCGACCGCGCCGCGGCCGTGCGGATCTCGGCCACGGCCGTTGGTCGGGCGCTGGCGCTGCGGATGTTCGCCCTGGACGCCTACGGCCTCGCGCTGGTGGCCGACGGGCGGCTGGCGGAGGCGCGGGAGGTCGGCGCCGAGCTGGCCAGGGACTGGCCGGAGGGAACGCTGCGGGCGGCGCTCGCGGACCGGGTGCGCTCCGGGATCGCGCGCGCGGAGGACGACCTGCCGGCGGCCCTCACGCTCGGCCTGCGCGCCGCGGCGACCTTCGACCGCCTCGGGATGCAGGCGGACGCCGCGGTGGCCCGGCTGGAAGCAGCCGAGCTGGAAGCCGCCGACCGCGCCCAGCCGGAACTCGTCGCCCAGGTCGAGGGCCTGCTCGCCTTCTTCGACGGCTGCGGCCGCCGGACGTCGGCAGACCGATGCCGCCGCCTCCTCCGGACACTCGGCCGGCGGCCGGCGACGGCCGCGCGCGAACGCGGGGCAGGGGAGCTCAGCCCGCGGGAGCTGGAGGTCGTGCGGCTCGTGGCCGAGGGCCGCTCGAACGCCGAGATCGCGGACGCGCTGTTCATCAGCCTGCGAACCGTCACGACTCATCTGCAGAACGTCTACGCCCGGCTCGGACTGGGATCCCGCACCGCCCTGGCCCGCTGGGTGGTCGAGTCGCAGGGCGCGGACGCGGCCGGTACGTCGGCCCGTACGTCGGCCCGTACGTCAGCCGGTACGTCGACATCGCAGCCGGATACGTAGCGCGCACGATGCCGGGCCCCCTACGTATCTCGCCACCCTGAAGGGACACCGATGCGACGACACAACGAGGTGCCCGCCATGAGTTCGCCGTCCACCCTGTCTCGGACCACCCTGGGCTTCGTCCTGTCCCTGCGCGACGCCGGCGCCGCTGCCGACCCCGCCCACCTGGGCGGGAAGGCGGCCACCCTGGCCCGCCTCGGCGCCGCCGGCTTGCCCGTCCCCGACGGCGTCGTGCTCACCGCTGACGTGTTCGCGGAGGCCGTCCGCGGAGCCCAGGCGCCTGACGGCCAGCTCGACCCCGAGGTGCTCGCCCTGCCCGACGCTGCCGCTGCCGCCCTGCTGGCCGCCACCGCCGCCTGGCGGGACGTCCCGCTCGCCGTCCGTTCGTCCGGGGTAGCGGAGGACGGCGCCGCAGCCTCCTTCGCGGGCCTCTACGAGACCGTTCTCGACGTCCGCGGCGAGCAGCCCCTCCTCGAGGCGGTCCTCGCCTGCTGGCGCTCCGCGTTCGGCGACCGCGTCCGCGGGTACGTCCGATCTGGCGAGCCTGCGGCCCTCGCCGTCCTCGTCCAGCCGATGGTGGATGCCGACACCGCCGGTGTCGCCTTCACCGCCGACCCGGTGACCGGCGCCCGGGACCGTGTCGTGATCGACGCCGTCCCGGGAGTGGCCGACAAGCTCGTCAGCGGCGCGGCCGCGCCGCAGCGCTGGGTCGTCGCGGACGGCGGGCAGCCGCAGCTCGCCGAGGACGAGGGCCCGCACGCGCTGGACGCCGCCGAGGCCGCCGCCGTGGCCGCCCTGGCCCGGGACGTCGAGCGCCTGCGGCACCGCCCCCAGGACATCGAGTGGGCGATCGCCGCCGGCCGGCTCGTGCTGCTGCAGGCCCGGCCGATCACGGCCCTCGGCAGCCCCGAGGCCGGCCGTGGCATCGAGCCCGTGGCTGTCGACGTCCAGGTACCACCGGGGTACTGGACCCGGGAAGGCAGCCACTCGCCCACCCCGTGGACCGCGCTCTCCCGAGAGGTCCACGCCCACCGCACCCCGGCACTCACCCGGGTGTCCGCGGAGCTCGGCTACCTCTTCGAGACGCTCGACTTCCGGGACATCGGCGGCTGGGAGTACACCCGCGTCGTGCCGCTCGGCGGCAAGGAGCCGCCCCGGCTGCCCGGCTGGGCGACGGCGCTCGCCGTCCGCCTCGTGCCCGCGCTGCGCGAGCGGGTGCGGACGGCGGCACGCTCCGCCAAGGAGCGCCGCCCGCAGGCACTGATCGAGGGATGGGAGCGCGTCGAGCTCGGGCGGTTGAACGAGACCATTCTCGATCTTCGCGACACCGACCTGGCCGCCCTGGACGACGCCACCCTGGCCGAGCACCTGCGCCGGGCGCTGCGGCTCATGGAGGACGGCATCAACGTCCACTTCCGGCTGCACGGCGCCCTGGCCCTCGTGCTGAGTGAGCTGGCGTCCGCCGCCCGAGACCTGCTCGGTTGGGACGACGTCCAGGCGATGGCCCTGCTCGCCGGGACGTCCCACCGCTCCACCGAGCCCGCACGCGCCCTCGCCGCGCTGGGGACCCTGGCACGTGAGCAACCCGGGCTGGCAGCTGCGATCGAGTCGGGCGCGGCGCTGCCCGACGTCCTCGCTCTCGACGCGAACTTCGCGGCCGCGTTCGCCGGCTACCTACGCGACTACGGGTGCCGGGCGTTGCGCTACGAGGTGGCCGAGCCCAACCTCGACGAGCAGCCCGAGTTGGTGCTCGCACTCCTGCGTGACCAGCTGGCGACCGGCTACGACCCGGTCGACCACGAACGGGCGCTCGGGTCCGCCCGCGAGGAGGCACAGGCGACAGCCCGGCGGATGCTCGCCGAGCGGCCCGCCGACCTGGAGCGGTTCGAACGGGCGCTCCGGGACGCCCTGCAGGCGTACCCCGCCCGGGAGGACAACGAGTTCTTCACGATGAGCGCCCCGCTGGCCCTGGTGCGCAGAGCGGCGCTCGAGGTCGGGCGACGGCTCACGCGACGCGGCCTGCTCGACGAGCCCGACCACGCCTTCGAGCTCACCAGTACCGAGCTGCGTGAGGGCCTGCTGGATTCCGCCGGGGGACTGGCGGAAGCCGTCCGGCGCAGGCTCGGCGAACGGGTGTGGGTACTCGCCCATCCGGGTCCCTCGAGCTACGGCACGCCGCCCCCCGCGCCGTCCCTGGCGGGCCTGCCCGGGCCCGCGCGCCACACGATGGAGGCCTTGGACTGGTCGATGGAACGCATCTTCGGAACCGCCGCGACGGAGCGGGGCGGTGTCCGGACGGACGGCGTGCTCGCCGGCGTGCCGGCCTCCGCGGGGCGGTGGACCGGAACCGTCCGCGTGATCCACGGCGAGGACGAGTTCCCCCGGATCAAGCCGGGCGACGTCCTCGTCTGCACCATCACCTCGCCCGTGTGGTCGGTCGTCTTCCCCAGCATCGGCGCGCTGGTCACCGACACCGGCGGGATCCTGTCCCACCCTGCGATCATCGCCCGCGAGTACGGGCTCCCCGCGGTCGTCGCCACCCGCGAAGCCACGACGCGGCTGCGCGACGGGCAGGTCGTGCTCGTCGACGGCACCGCCGGCACGGTGACTCCTATCGACGGGGTGCTGTCGTGACCGCCATTGCCGCCCCGGCCGCCGAGGGGTCGGCGACGCTGGTCGAGCTGACCTATGCCCTGCAGGCTGCCGCCGCCCTCGCGGCGGCGTCCCGCACCGGCGCGCTGACGGCGCTCGGCGACGGCCCCGCCACCGCGGACGAGGTGGCCGCCGCGTGCGCGACATCGCCCCGCCACACCCGACTGCTGCTGGTCGCCCTGCAGGCGCTCGGTGTCGTGGACCAGTCCGGCGACGCGACGTTCCGGCTCACCGGGACGCCGCTGGAGTTCCTCGAGGGCACCCGCCGGGACTGGGCGCGGACTGCGGACGTCGTCCGAACGGGGCGGTCGCTGCACGAGGTGGACACCTCGAGCGGGGCGCAGCAGCTGTACCCGTCGGTCGTGCCCGGCCTGTCGGTGCTGGGTGCCCGCGCGGCTGCCGTGGCTGCCCGGGCGTTGGCTCCGGCCGGCCGGGTGCTGGACGCCGGAGCGGGAGGCGCACCGTGGAGCATGGCGATCGCCCGGGCCGATCCGAACGCACGGGTGACGGCGGTGGACCTCGCCCCGGTGTTGGCGACCACTCGGGAGCAGGTGGCCGACGCCGGCCTGACGGACAGGTTCACCTTTCAGGCAGGCGACCTGCTCGGCCTCGTCCCCGAGCCGGGCACACACGACATCGTCCTGCTGGCGAACGTCTGCCACCTCTTCGACGACGCCACGAACGCCGACCTGGTCGGCCGGCTCTCCCGGGCGCTCGCACCCGCCGGGCGGCTGGCCGTCGTCGACGTCCTGCCGGAGCAGGTGCAGGGCGGGTCGCGCCGCAGCGCGATGCTCGCCCTGTACGAGCTCGGTCTGTCGATGCGAACGGCGAGCGGGCGGGTCCACCCGCTGTCGGCGTACCAGCAGTGGACGAACGCGGCGGGGCTGGAGTTGACGTCCGTCGAGCCCCTGGACCCGCGTTTCCCGGTTCACCTGCTGGTGGCGACCCGGCCCTGACCGCAGTCCGGGGCCCGGAAGGCCTGATGCCTCCTGACCCGGTGGGTGATGACGAGCGATGCCGGCATGATCACGACCTGGCAGGCGGCGATCGACGGCCTGCCGAGCGCGAATGCGTAGAGGATCCACACGCCCGCGCTGATCGCGGAGACGAGCCACGTCATCGCGGACACGCCGGCGGCGCCCGACCGCAGCACCAGGAACAGCTGAGGCATGAACATGGAGATCGCGAGCCCGGTGGCCAGCACGGTCAGGGCGGTCGGTCCGGCGAGTGACGTCAGTCCGACCAGAGCCGCGCCGGCGACAGCGGCGGCGGCGCTGCGCGCGAGACGCTTCTGCCGCAGCTGGCGCTGGACCGCCGCCAGCACAGCGACGGAGCCGACGGCCGACAGGAGATTGGAGACGACGATCGGAACGGCGCCGATGATCACTCCGAGCGTCAGCCAGCTGGCGTTGTTCAGGAGCGTCAGGGCCCAGGTCTGGACCGAGACGCCGGCAGTCTGGCGGTGGACCGCCACTTCACGGACCTGGGGCCAGGCCCGGACGATCCCGAGGACGGTGCCAATGACTCCTAGTACGGACGCGATCACGAACGGTGCCCAAGGAACACAGCGTTTCTCCTGAAACGTCACAGCGGTTTCTCCGCCGCTGCCCTGGAGCACCGCACGTACACGCACCGGCACGAGTGGCATGTCTCACACTCCGGCAAACGTCTACCGGAGCGGAGCGCGAAGGATGAACCGCGTGAGCCGGTCATCGCTCCCCGTTCCGATGCGTGCGCAAGGGGCGCGCGCAGCCGCGACGGCGACACCCGCGTGCTCATCGAACGATCGTGGCCAGCGGCTCCCCGA
>Ga0157369_10010790_pt1 | contig 10402 bp, 10 predicted proteins | sample C25metaG_FD_113461 | JGI IMG/M metagenome (GOLD analysis project Ga0157369, IMG submission 113461) | Corn rhizosphere microbial communities from Kellogg Biological Station, Michigan, USA - C2-5 metaG | ecosystem: Host-associated > Plants > Roots > Rhizosphere > Soil | place: USA: Michigan...
GGCAGCAGGTACAGCGTCTGCGCCTGGGTGAACAGGACCAGCGAACCGGCGGCGGTACCCGAGCCGACCAGCGCGATGGTCAGCGCGAGGCTCAACTGCTGGGACCCGACCGTGAGCGCGCCCACGGCGGCCAGCCCGCGCACGGCACGGCCGGCCTCGGGCGCGAAGCGCAGCGTCGGCCGCCAGGGCAGCCCGAGCCGGCGTACCGGCGGCACCAGGCACAGCGACAGCACCACCACGCCCAGCGTGGTACCGAGCGACAGGATCAGCTCCGCTCCCCGGCCGACGTCCGGCAGGTCCACGCCCCGCGGGTGCACCGCCGCGAAGGCGAGGTAGGTGCCGATCACGGCGAGGCTGGACAGCAGCGGCGCCAGTACCGGCCAGGCGAAGCGGCGGTGCGCCTGCAGCACGCCGGTCAGCACGATCCCCACGCCGTACAGCGGGATCTGCGGCGCGAACACCCGCAGCATCCGGGTACCGGCGGCCACCACGTCCGGGGTGGAGCGACCCAGCAGCAGCCACATGATCGGGTGCGCGGCCAGCGCCACGATCAGGGTCAGCGGGATGAGCAGCAGCAGCACCCAGCCCAGCAGCGCGGACGCCGTGGCGCCGACCTCCGCCCGGTCGCCTCGCGCCAGCGGGCCGGCCACCAGGGGTACCACGAGGGCGGCCAGCGCCCCGCCGGCGACCAGCTCGAAGATGATGTTCGGGATGGTGTTGGCCGCCTGGTAGGCGTCGCCGAGATGGGTCTGTCCGACCGCGCCGCTGAACACCACGATCCGGACGAACCCGGCCAGCCGGCTGACCACCGTCAGACCGGCGATCAGGGCCGCCGCGCCGGCGATCCGCGCGGTGGCCCGCCCCGGCCCGACCGGTACCGGCGGGGCGGGCTCGGGCGGCGCCGGCTCGGGTGGCGTGGTGGCCACCACGTCAGGCTCCGCGGCGGACGCCGGCTTCCTCCGCGCCGCCGGCGCGCCGCCGGCCGAGTGCGTCGAGTTCGCGCAGCCCGGGCGTGCGAGCGATGACCTCGGTGAAGCTGACCCGCTCGCTGGCGGCGGTCAGCCCGGCGATGCCGGCCAGCAGCGCGGAGCGGCCCAGCAGGCCGGTACGGGCGGCCAGCGCGACGCCGAGCACCGCGCCCAGCGCGTTGGCGCCGGCGTCGCCGAGCATGGCCCGCTCGCCGAGGTCGTCGGGCAGCAGGGCGGCGGCGGCGCCGACCGGCCCGGCGACCATCGTCCCGGCCGGGCCGTTCAACAGCGGCGCGCCGATCAGCAGGCCGGCCTTGACCGCCCGCCCGGGCCGCAGATCCAGCAGGTTCACCAGGTTCGCGGTACCGGCGATGACGCCCGCGCCGAGCAGCACCTCGGCCGTCCGCAGCGCCCCGGCGCGGCCGGGCCGGGTCGGCAGCAGCGCGGCGGCGGCCAGGCCGGCCGCTCCGACCCCGACGATCTTGACGAGTCCGCTGGTGACCCGGCCGTGCCGCAGCGCGCCGAGATGGCCGCGGAAGCCCTTGGCCTGGTGCTCCGGCGAGCGCAGGCGGAGCCGGGTTTTGGCGAAGCCGAGCATCGCCAAGGTCTCCCCCGGCCGCGCGCCGGCCATGTCGTCGTAGAGCCCCACGGCGCCGGAGCCGAGCCCGGCGGCCAGCGCGGCGGCGGCGACCGGAAGCCCGGCCGGGCCGAGCGCGGCGCCGGCCGCGGCCGTGGTGGACGCGGCGACCGCGAGCGCGGGGCCGGCGGCCAGGGTGACCGGACGGCCGTGGTAGTTGGTGCGCGCGAGGGCCTCGGCGCCGCGCGCGTCGAGGACCCGGCGCAGCGCGACGCGCGCCGCGACCCCGCCCGCCACCATCAACGCGGCCCTGCCCCAACCCCTCATGGGGCGAGCTTGGGGAGCATGGAGGTGGCCCCGCCGGCCAGGCCGTAGTGCCCCGACCGGTTGAGTACCAACTGCTCGTTGACTGCCAGCGCCACCGCCACGCGACCCTGCGGCGTGGCCAGGTTGTCCACAGTGGACACCGTCTTCTGCAGCGCCGGATCGCCCCGTACCGCCGAGATCACGTTGCCGCCGCCCGCCGCTCCGTTGGACGCCAGCACCTCCTTGCCGACCCGCTCGAACTGGCCGGCCATGGTGACCACGTTCTTGTTGTGCTGGTCGGCGTTGGCGTCGGTGAACGGCGAGGACGCGAGCAGTACCAGCGCCTCCGCGGTACCGGTCGGCTGCCCGGTGACCGCGATGAACCCGGCCTCCTTGAAGGCCGTCACGACGGTACGCAGGCTGTCGGGCGGCAGCGGCGGGTTGGCGTCCATGAGCGCGGAGGCGAGGACGAACGTGGCCGTCTCCACCCCGTCGCTGTTGGTCGGCACGTTGGTCAGGCCGGTCGGCACCGTGGTACCGGCGAGGTCCAGCAGCGTCTCGTTGTAGCTCGGGTCGGTGAACCGGTCCTCGATCTCGATCTTGCCGGTCACCTTGGCACCGGCGAGGTTGAGCATCTTCACGGTGTCGTCGACGTACTGGCTGGCACCGGCCATGGACACGACGAGCACCCGGCGGCCGGCCAGCTTGTCCTGCAGCATGATGGGCGCGGAGTCGCTGGCGAACTGCTCCTGCTTGCCCGCGTCCGTCTCCAGCTGGTGGACCTGGTCGCGGTACTGCTGGTTCTGGTTGCGCAGCGAGGTGACCTGCTCCTTGAGGTTGTCGGCGAGCGGGCTGTTGAGCGCCGCGGTACCGACGACGAGCCCGATGGCCAGGGCAAGGAAGACCGCGGTCATCGAGACCACGTGGTACCTGAAATTGATCACTAGAACAGCCTTTGTACCGAATAGACGAAGTTGTCCCACCACTCGGCGAACAGGCCCAGGTAGGCCTTGCCCACGGTCGAGACCGCCAGCGCGGAGGCCATCGCGGCGATCGCGGACAGCACCAGCAGCAGGAGCGAGGAGCCAGAGATGTTCTGCCGGTACAGCCGGCTCACACCCTTGGCGTCGACCAGCTTGCCGCCGACCTTGAGCCGGGTGAGGAACGTCGACGCCGCCCCGCCCCGGCCCTTGTCGAGGAACTCGACGAGTGTGTAGTGCGTACCGACCGCGACGATCAGCGAGGCGCCCTTCTCGTCGGCCAGCAGCAGCGCCAGGTCCTCGCTGGTGGCCGCCGCCGCGAAGGTCTGCGCCGCGACCCCGAGCTGGTGTACCCGGGCCAGGCCCGGCGCCCGGCCGTCCGGGTACGCGTGCACGATCACCTCGGCGCCACAGCGCAGCGCGTCGTCCGTCACCGAGTCCATGTCGCCGATGATCATATCGGGGCTGTACCCGCCCTCGATCAGCGCGTCGGCGCCACCGTCCACGCCGATGAGCACCGGCTTGAACTCCCGGATGTATGGGCGCAGCACGTCCAGGTCGGCCTGGTAGTCGTAGCCGCGGATGACGATCAGCACGTGGCGCCCGGCGATCCGGGTCTCGATGTCCGGTACGCCGACCCCGTCCAGCAGCAGGTCGCGCTCCTGCTTCAGGTACTCCATGGTGTTGGCGGCGAACGCCTCGAGCTGCACGGACAGGCCCTCGCGGGCATCCGCCATGGACGCGCCGATCGTCTCGGTATCCTGGCGGCTCCCGTGCCCGATGATGTCCTCGCCGCGGTAGACCGTGCCGCCCTCGACGCGGACGATGTCACCCTCGCGCAGCCGGTCGAACAGCTCATCGCCGAGATCGTCGACGAGCGGGATGCCCGCCTGGATCAGCACCTCGGGCCCCAGGTTCGGGTACCGGCCGGAGATCGACGGCTTCGCGTTGAGTACGGCGGCGACCCCCACGGCCACCAGGGAATCGGCGGCGACCCGGTCCAGGTCGACATGGTCGATGACCGCGACGTCCCCGGCACGTAGCCGTCCGACCAGCCGCTTCGTACGGCGGTCGAGGCGCGCGGTACCCGTGATCACACCCGGTTCGGCGCTCCGGGCTCGGCGCAAGGTAGGTAAACGCATCGTGACCTATCCTGGCACGCCTCGCAGCGCAACGCGTCCCCGACATGCTTCGGTTACGCTGCGTATCCGGACCTGGCGTGATCGCCGGGAGCCCTGGCGTCAGTCGCGCTTCTCCCGTGCCGCGACCGCGAGCAGCTCTTCGGCGTGCGCGATCCCGAGGTCCGAATCGGGCAACCCGGCCAGCATCCGGGCCAGCTCCCGGGCCCGTTCGGTGTCCTCGACGGCCCGTACCCCGCTGGTGGTGACCGCGCCCCCGGTGTCCTTGGCCACCACCAGATGCCGGTCGGCGAAGGCCGCGACCTGCGGCAGGTGGGTGACCACGAGGACCTGGTGGGCGCGGGCCAGCCGGGCCAGCCGCCGGCCGATCTCCACCGCGGCCCGGCCGCCGACCCCGGCGTCCACCTCGTCGAACACCAGCGTGGGCGGGCCGCCGGCGCCGGCGAACACCACCTCGATGGCGAGCATGACCCGGGACAGCTCGCCGCCCGAGGCGCCCTTCTGCAGCGGAAGCGACGGCGCGCCGGGGTGGGCCAGCAGCCGCAGCTCGATCTCGTCAGCGCCGTCGGGCCCAACTCCGCACTCGACCCCGCCCACGGTGAGCGCCGGCTCGCCGCGCCCGGCCTGCCGCGGCGAGACCACGACCTCCACCCGCGCGTGCGGCATGGCCAACCCCGCCAGCTCCACGGTCACCGCGTCGGCGAACCGCCCGGCCGCCTCACGCCGACCCGCGGACACCTGCGCGGCCAGCTCCGCGACCTCGCCGGCCAGCCGCAGCCGCTCCCGGTCCAACTCCTCCAGCAGCTCGTCCGAGGTGTCCAGCTCGCCCAGCCGGGTGCGGGCCCGCTCGGCCCAGGCGATCACCCCGTCCACGTCCTCGGCGTACTTGCGGGTCAACGCCCGCAGCGCCGAACGCCGCTCGTAGACCTCCTGCAGCCGGGCCGGATCGGCGTCCAGCGCGTCGAGGTAGCCGCCCAGCTCGACGGAGACGTCCGCGACGAGGGTCGCGGCCTCCTCCAGCCGCGCCGCGAGCTCACCAAGCATGGGGTCCACAGTGGACTGTGCCTCGAGCGTGCGCCGGGCCACGCCCAGCAGGCTCGTCGCGTCGGGCGCGTCGTCGCCCGACTCGGCGGATCCGGCGACGGCCTGGTGGGCCAGCTGGGCCGCGGTGCGCAGCCCCTCGGCGTGCTCCAGCCGCTGGGCCTCGGCCCGCAGCGCGTCGTCCTCGCCGGGCTGCGGGTCGACCCGGGTGATCTCGTCGAGGCCCAGCCGCAGCAGGTCGGCCTCCTGGTTGCGCTCGCGCGCGTGCCGGCGGCGGTCGGCCAGATCGTCCTCGACCGCGCGCCACTGGATGTGCCGCTCGCGCAGTTCGGCCAGCAGCTTGTCGTGGTCGGCGCCGGCGAACCGGTCCAGCGCGGCCCGCTGCTCGCCGGGTCGCAGCAGGCGCAGCTGGTCTGACTGGCCGTGCACGGCGACGACCTGCTCGCCCACCTCGCCGAGCACCGCGACCGGCACGGTCCGCCCGCCGACGTGGGCCCGGGACCGGCCCTCGGCGGTGACGGTGCGGGACAGCAGGATGCTGCCGTCGTCGTCGGGCTCGGCGCCCGCTTCCGCCACCCGCTCGGCGACCGCGGCGGCGGTGCGCCCGTCCAGCCGCACCCGCCCCTCGACGACCGCCCGGCCCGGCTGCGCGCGCACCCGCGCGGCATCCGCCCGACCGCCGAACAGCAGGCCCAGGCCGGTCACCACCATCGTCTTGCCGGCGCCGGTCTCCCCGGTGATGACGTTCATGCCGCGGGTCAGCGGGAGGGTGGTGTCCTCGATGACCCCGAGTCCGGTGATGCGAAGCTCCTCGAGCACGGCCCTGACAGTAGCCGCGCCGTCTGACACCCGCCAGCGACCGCGCCGCGCCTGTGGATAGCGGACAGCCCGTAAGTAGGTCCCTTCGGGCGGGACGACCGGTCCCGGGGGCGCCACCATCCAGGGATGGCAGTTCCCAGCCGGGAATCGCTGATCTCGGCAGTCGATCTCGAGTTCTCCAAGCAGCACCCGGGTGTGCCGAACACCTCAGCCCCGACGACCCGGGGCAGGCGCATCTCGTCCAGGCGTGGCGCGAGCTGTACACCCAGCAGCTGAACCTCTCGGTCGACCGCGTCTTCTTCTCGTTCTACCCGGACGCCCCGGCCGACGTGGTCAGCGTCACGATGGACATCGACGACGCCGGCCGGGGGCCGGCGCTGCACTGGCTCGAGACCGCGCTCGGCTCCGCCGAGGCGTTCGCCGGGGGTCTCGCCGACCCGCCGCCCGAGCAGTACTCCGCGAATCCCGACCTCTCGCCACAGGAGAAGGAGGGTTACTGCTACGGCCTGCTGTGGGAGGTCTCCGGTCAGTACGACGCCGTGAAGGGCTTCGCCGACACCGCCGACGTCACCGCCGAGCAGCTGCGCGAGGCGTTCTACGCCGGGGTGGGCGCCGGCCTGAATCACGGTGCGTGGCCCATCCTGCACAACCGGGTGCTGCTGCTGGTCGGCTACCGGACGGCGCACGGCGACCACAGCAGCGCCGGCTACGAGTGGGTGCTCAACCTCATGCGGCACAACATAGACAACACGCCCCGGGACCTGACCTGGCCGATACCCCGGGCCCAGCACTAAGTCGCGCTACCGGCCGCCGCGCCAGCCGTCGACCGGCAGACCGAACTTCGCCACCAACCGGTCGGTGAACGGCCGTGGCGCGAGGCGGACGACCCGTACCGGCTGCTCACCGCGGCGCAGCGTGACCACCGCGCCGGCGCGTACGTCGAACACCCGCCGGCCGTCGCAGGACATCACCGCCGTCGTGGTGTACGGGGCCACGGTGATCGTGATGGTCGACGTGGGTGCCGTGACCAGGGCGCGACTGAACAGGGCGTGCGCGCTGATGGGTACCAGCAGCAGCGCCTCCACCTCCGGCCACACCACCGGCCCGCCGGCCGAGAACGCGTACGCCGTGGAGCCGGTCGGCGTCGCACAGACCACGCCGTCGCAGCCGTACCGGGACAGTGAGCGCCCGTCCACGTCCACGAGCAGTTCGAGCATCCGCTCGCGCTCGCCCTTCTCGACGGTCACCTCGTTGAGCGCCCAGGAGCGCAGTACCGGCCGGTCCGCCTGCTCCACCGACACGTCGATGGTCAGCCGCTCGTCCACGGTGTAGGCCCGGTTGACCACGTCCTGCACGGCCTTGTCGAGGTCCTGGATCTCGGCCTCGGCGAGGAAGCCGACCCGGCCGAGGTTGATGCCCAGCAACGGCGCCCGTACCGGACGGGCCAGCTCGGCGGCGCGCAGCAGGGTACCGTCGCCGCCCAGCGCGAACACGATCTCCACGCCGTCGGCCGCCAACGGGCCGCTGACCGGTACCACGCCGGCCATGTCCAGGTCGGGTACCTCCTCGGCGACCACCCGCACTGTGAAGCCGGCCTGGTGCAGGTCGCGGACGACGGTACGGGCGTGTTCGGTGCTCTCCCGACGGCCGGTATGGGTGACGAGCAGCGCCTCCCTCATGCTTCCCGGACCTCCCTGCCGGCGGTGGCTCCGGCGACGATGGTACGCACCCGCTCGGGGTCGGCGGGGGCCGCGTCCCGGCGCAGCCACAGGAAGAACTCCACGTTGCCGGAGGGCCCCGGCAGCGGGCTCGGGGTCACGCCGGCCACGCCCAGGCCCAACTGCGCCGCGTACCCGGCGACCTCCAGCACGGCCTCGGCGCGCAGCCCGGGATCGCGCACCACGCCGCCGTCGCCGACCCGCCCCCGGCCGACCTCGAACTGCGGCTTGACCATCGGCAGCAGGTCGCCGTCCGGCGCGGTACAGGCGCAAAGCGCCTCGAGCACCAGGCGCAGGGAGATGAACGAGAGGTCGGCGACGGTCAGCTGTACCGGTCCGCCGATCTGCTCGGGCGTCAGCGAACGCACGTTGGTACGGTCGTGGACCTCGACCCGCGGGTCGTTGCGCAGCGCCCAGGCCAGCTGCCCGTACCCGACGTCGACGGCGACGACCGCGGCCGCGTCATTGCGCAGCAGCACATCGGTGAAGCCGCCCGTGGAGGCGCCCGCGTCGAGGCACCGTCGACCGGCGACCGCCAGCCCCAGCGGGCCGAAGGCGGCCAGCGCGCCGGCCAGCTTGTGCCCGCCCCGCGACACGTACCCGTCGCCCGCGTCCGCGCCCACGACCCGTACCGGGTCGGCCGGGTCGACCATGGCGGCGGCCTTGCGCGCGACCGTCCCGCGCACCTCGACCCGCCCGGCGTCGATCAGCTCGACCGCCTGCTCGCGCGAGCGGGCCAGCCCGCGGCGGACCAGTTCGGCGTCGAGCCGGGTGCGCCGAGCCATCAGCTGGCCATCAACTCTCGTCGATGCTCGCAAGGGTCTGATGCAGCGCGCGCTGGGCCGCCTCGTACCCGGCGACCTGCTCGGCAGGCGGCAGCTCGGCCTGGTCGGCGAGCCGGGTGAGGGCGGCGTCGACCACCGGATGCCCGGTTGGCCCGGTCGCCTCGTCCTGCGTCGTCGCCGCGTCCGGGTCGGTCACGGCTGGCTCCCGGCCGGTCCGGTACCCGTCGTCTTGCGGGCCATGGTCTTCTTCGCGACCACCTTGACCGGCTCCTTGGCGACCGTGCTCTTCGCCACCGCCTTGCTCGGCGCGGCCTTGGCCGGCGCGACCTTGGCCGGCGCGACCTTGCTCGGCGCGACCTTGCTCGGCGCGGCGGCCTTGGCCGGTGCCGCCTTCGCGGCCGGCGCGGCCTTCGTCGCGGGCGCGGCCTTCGTCGCGGGCGCCGCCTTCTTCGCCACCGCCTTGCGGACCACCTTGGCCGGTGCCGGAGCCGCCGGTACCGTGGCCGAGTTCGCCGCGGCCAGCTCGGGGCCCACCGCCGCGGCGGCCGTGCCCACCGCCGACCGCGCGTCGCGCAACTCCTCCTCCAGCTCGCGCACCCGCGCGGTCAGCTGGCTGACCTCCTCGGCGGTGGCCAGACCGACCCGGCCCAGGTTGCGGTCCAGCTCGAAGCGGACCAGCCGCACGAGCGCCTCGCGGTTGGCGGAACTCGTCTTGACCAGGTCTTCGGCCATCGTCTGCAGCTGCTCGGCGGTCGCACCGCCGCGGCCGACGAGCTTCTTGGCGACCTTCATCGCCCGCTTGCGCGACGTCTCGCTCAAGCCGAGGGCCAGGTCGACATACGCCCGCCACGCGTCCTGCATCGAGCGCAGTTCCTCCCGTCGTGCCATGCCGTTTACCACCTCGTCACGTTCAAGCCATCCGGAAATCATGCTTGTGACACGGTACCGGTCCTGGGTTACGTGACCAGACGCAATGCCCGCAACGCTTCGGTCGCCGCCGCGCCGTCCGGCCGGGTCCGCGCCGGTCGACCCGCCCGCCACGCCTCGGCGCACAGGGCACGCAGCGCCTCGATGGGGGTACCGCCGCCAGCCAGCACCAGTTCGTCGCCGTCTCGCCGTACCTCCCACCCGCCGGTGGACTCGTCCATAGTGGACAGTCCGGCGAGGTCCTCCGCCAGCAGGGTGGGCCGCCGCTCGGGCGGCGCGGACAGCGCGTCGGACGCGCCGGCCACGCCGGTCAGCACCAGTACGCTGTCCATCCCGGCCCGGCGAGCCCCCTCGATGTCGGTGTCCAGCCGGTCGCCGACGACCAGCGGACGCCGCGCACCCACCCGGGAGGCGGCGGCGACGAACAGACCCGGCTCGGGCTTGCCCACCACCACGTCGGGTACCCGGTCCAGCGCGGTGGTCAGCGCGGCCACCAGCGAACCGTTGCCGGGCAACGGGCCGCGCGGCGAGGGCAGGGTGCGGTCGGTGTTGGTGGCCACCCAGAGGGCTCCGGCCCGGATGGCGACGCTCGCCTCGGCGAGGTGCCGCCAGCCGACCTCCGGCCCGTACCCCTGGACGACGGCGACCGGCTCGGCGCCGGCCGATTCGACCGGGGTGAGCCCCGCGGCGTCGATCTGTTCGCGCAGCGCGTCGGCACCGACCACGAGGACCGGCGCGCCCGGCGACAGCCGCTGGGCGAGCAGCCGGCCGGCCGCCTCCGGCGAGGTGACGACCTCGTCGACCGCGGCCTCGATGCCCAGGGACACGAGCAGCGCGGCGACCTCCTGCGGGGTACGACCGGCGTTGTTGGTCGCGTAGGCCACCCGGCGGCCGCCGGAGTGCAGCGCGCCGATCGCCTCGGACGCGCCGGGGATCGGCTCGGTACCCAGGTAGACGACCCCGTCGAGGTCGAGGATCACCAGGTCGTACCGGTCGAGCGCCGAGCCGGTCACGCGGGCGTGCCGGGGCCGTCGTCGCCGTGTACCCCGTCGGTGTCGAGCTCGTCGTCGAGATCCTTCACCTCGGCGGCGTCGACGTCGACGACCTCCTCGTCTTCGTCGGCCCCGTCTTCCTCGTCGGCC
>Ga0157369_10010791_pt1 | contig 10401 bp, 6 predicted proteins | sample C25metaG_FD_113461 | JGI IMG/M metagenome (GOLD analysis project Ga0157369, IMG submission 113461) | Corn rhizosphere microbial communities from Kellogg Biological Station, Michigan, USA - C2-5 metaG | ecosystem: Host-associated > Plants > Roots > Rhizosphere > Soil | place: USA: Michigan...
TAGCGACGGCGAACGACGGACAGCAATTCGAAACCGGACATTTGAGGCATATTGAGATCTGAAACTATAAGATCCGGTATGTTGTCTTTTAGACGCATCAGTGCATCGAAGCCATCGGAGGCAGTTTCCACCTCGTATCCCTGCAGATTTAACATCATCGCGATCGTCGATAGAACACTTTGATCGTCCTCAACAACCGGGATTCTTGTTTTGGCGGTGTTTTCCATAATCGAGTGCCCTTACATTCAGTCTAGGCCTCTGAGACTCTGAATACTGTGCACTACTGCGCATGAGGCGCAATAGCAAATGTGGCCTAGAACGGCGCAGCGGTGCGAAGCAAGTAGCAAAACCGGAGATTAACCACGCAAAGCGAGCAAGAAGGCAACCCTGAAAATGGCCCTATTCACATTCCTCACAGTTCAGCCCGCCCTGCTTGCAATCGGCGACTCAGATGTTGGCCATTGAGCCAAAGAACTCGTGATCTTCGGCATATCTGCAATCGAGCAAAGGGTCCAAGTCATGACAACCGTATTAATACTACTGTCAGAAAGCTGTAGCGGCTCCTCCGCAGATTGCGTCAGGAAGTCCACTGCTAGCTCCCCATCAGCCATCCTCTTGTGGGCCATTCGTTGGAGTTCAATCGAAGGCTCCAGTCCGTACACCCGCTGAACCTTTGATGAATAGAAAGCTAGATTCAAGCCGGAGCCGATACCTATTTCAAGTACTTCTCCGCGGGCATGCGAAACCCAGTCAGCACGCAGTCGAACCATGTCCTTGTTCCTCATCGCAAGATCGATCAGACGGGGCAGGACATATTTTGCATAAAGGGCCATAGGAGCCTTCTGGAGAGTTCAGCTCATTCTAAATCGGCAGTAGCAAAGAAATCTGCGGGAGCGAGGGGGCACGGCTGAAAACGGCGAACCAGAAACTCGTACATGGCGGAGAGGGAGGGATTTGAATTACCCTCATTTTGGCAAATCTCTGACTCTCAAGGCACATAACCTCAAATACGCATGAATACAGGTGATTCTTTTGATTTCCGCCCATGCTGCCCTTTCCGCCTATCTGCCCAGTAGGAACCAATTTCCTCATTTTATAGACAGGATGGACAGGAACTTCAAATACACGCACTGAAAGTGCGTACTCTGACGCACAGCAAAACTCTAATGACTACCTTGTGGTGTTTTTGGGGGGGCGGCTGAGCTTTGCAGGCTAAGATGTACGTAGCCCTCCCTTCATCCGTTCCCTCGAATCTGTTTTCCTACTTAGAAATAGCGTGCAATGATCCACCGTAAATCTGGTGCCAGGATCATTGTGGTTTATTTAGCAACGTTTCGCGACAGGTGCGTATCGAACCAATTCAAAATACGTTGAGAATAATCGAGTTGATTGGAGTAGCTCCAACTGCCTTCCCAGTGATCTTCTCCTTCATACAACGCCAGAACAGTCTCTTTGCCAAGGCGCCGCAACCCGACGAATATTTCTCCAGATAAATAGGGAGGAACTGTTTCGTCTGCTCCCCCGTGAATGAGAAGTAACGGAGTCTGGACTTTGTCCAAGAAGAAAAACGGCGAATTATCAATGTACCGTTGCCGATATTGCCAGGGTGTTCCAGCCATGAGTCCTTGTCCCTCTTCACACCACCCCACCCCGAAGCTGTCACCGGTAGGGGACAAATGTCCATACATACCGATCAAGTTTCCGGCCGAGGCACTCGCAACCGCAGCTTTGAATATTGTGCTTTGGGTGATCAGTGACAGCACAGAATAGCCGCCGTAGCTGTGGCCCATGAGCCCGATTCGTTCAGCGTCCACCATGTCCAACTCTCGTAGACGGACAATTCCGGGCATGATTGTGTGCGCGAGATCAGCTGCCGGCGAATGCCCAGCGAGGGGAGCGTCCGGGAAAAAGACTGCATATCCCCTTGTGGCAAAGAGCTGCATGTTTTCCACTCCACTTCCAACTAATCCAAACCGGTTAATTCGTGGAGAACCATTCGATCCGCCATATACCCACACAATAACAGGGAAACGTTCGCCAGATCTTTGCGCAGGTGGAAGAAGGAGAGCGCCATGTAATGGACTTCCCTTGTCGTCCTTATAATCTATGACGACTGCCGTACCGAACCGATGTCCTTCAAACTGCGGATTGATGATGGTGACGCGCTCATTATTTTCAAAGTGAGTTCTCGTAACGAAAAGGTCTCGGGAATGTTGGGCATCCTCCGCTCCATAAACGATGACCCGTGTGTCTGGCGTGGAAGTCATGTCGTACAATCCTTCTGTGGATCGCCCATACCAACGTGCATCTTGAAGTAGCTTATGAGCTCTGCCAGTGGCAAGATCGATGCTGTAAAAGCCCCTCAGCTTCGATTGCGGATCGTAGGTGCGCACAATGATCGATCCTGCCTCAGTCAGCGCAATCCTGCCCGGACCTGAACCAACAAATTCGGTGATCTGATAGCCGGGCAGGGATGCAATCCGATGGGCTTGCATTTTATTAGTTGAAATTTCCCAGATATCCTGGCTTGAGATGAGGAATACAGACGTGCTTGAGCCATTCCAAGCAGGCGATCTGTAGTCATGGGCAAAATTGGCTGGGCCGTCTATGATCGGTTTGATAATTTTGCTATCGGAAATTCTGATGAACCGGCATTCGCCGTCCGTTAACTGACTGGTTGATTGTGCGGCTGCAATATAACTCAGCCATCGCCCGTCTGGTGACCAGCTCACATTTATGCCGTACGGCATTGCAAGATCCTGAGCCAGTACGCGAGTTTGTAAGGTTTTGATCGAGATAAGAACTAAGTCGTAAAGGACCACTTGCGATCCCTGTCGCCGCTCGCCTTTAAGAATGCTGGCGGCGATAAATGCCCCATCCGGTGACAGCCAATAGCCACGTATTTTCTCTTTGTGCAATAGGCGGTTGATGTGGCCACTCCGCACGTGAACCAATGCGAGATCGGCGAGCTCTTCATTGGTCCAGGCATTGCTAGGGGCTGCGACGCCGATGGACGACGGTTGCGATACAAAGACTTTGGCTGTAACGCCAGGAGCTCGATCCGCGTTCGCTGAATCCTTTTTGCCACTCAGTAAGGACGCGGCTTCACTGATACTCATTTTTTCCGGCAGCAACTTGGCCAATATTTGAGTTCCATCTGAACTCCATTGTGGGGTCTCAAAACCAAAAAATGAGCGGGTGGTTGCAGCAGAAACGACATGGGACTGGTTTTCTACCTTGTTCCAAATCCATAATTGCGCAGTCCCATTTTGATCAGAATAAAAAGCCAGTTGTTTTCCGTCGGGCGACCAGACGGGCGCCCAGCTGCTGCTTTGATCAGAGGTCAATTGTCGAGCCTGCTTGTTTTCCATATCCGTCAACCAGATAGAGCCATAGGCCCATTCCGTTGGAACTCCGCCGGGAGTGAATTCGACCGATCCGGAAAGCTTTGCTATGAGACGGCGTTTCGGATTCGAGAGCGTGTATGCCAGCCATTTGCCGTCCGGCGAAAGTGCAAGGGGCTCTCTATCTGCAAATTCTTTCGCCGATAACGCTTCATTGATTCCAAGCGGTTTGGAATCGGTGCTAAAGCCGCGAGCCGGGGGAAATGTCAGAATGAGGGAAAACATAACTGCTGTCTGTATTCTCATTAGGTTGTCTCGCTGAGAATGATTTCAACACTCAGGAAATGCTAGCGATTTGAAAAGACCCGCGCAAGCAAGTTGCCCCTTGCCGCTATGTGCTGGGAACTTGAAACCCCGCTATTCCATACGCAGGGCGGTCAAGGGGTCAATTTGGGCTGCTCGCCTAGCGGGTATATACGCCGCCCCAATGGCAGTTGCGGTAAGAATCAGCCCCGTAAACCAATAACTTATGGCATCGAATGGCGATAAGCCCAACAGTAGCCCGCTGATGAATCGAGATAAGAGAGCAGCTGCCGCCAAACCAACTCCGACGGCAATCGGCAAAATGGTGAGCACGCCCCGCAGGACGCTGCCCACTATGTCCATTTTGGATGCGCCCAATGCCAGACGAATTCCGATATCTCGAGTCTGAAGGAGAACTGTGTAAGAGAACAGGCCGTATATCCCTATTACAGCCAATATAAGCGCAAGGCCCCCAAAAAATTCCCCTAGCAATGCAGCCATACGTTCTTGCACGAGGGACTTTTGAATTGAGTCAGCAAGGGTTTCCATGCGAAAGGGATATTCGTGACCCAACGATTGAACAGTTTTGGATAAGTCATTTCCCATCGCCCGCGGGTCGCCTGAGACGCGAACCTCCAATACGGGCCGACCCATGGACTGTGCTTCCTGAAAAAATGGGACGTACACGGTCGCTGGCCTATTTGCTCGAATGTTCCAAAGGTTGGCATCATCTGCAATCGCGACTACCTCGACATCCTGACGTTCAGGTTGGTCACCGATTCGTATCTTGCGACCGACCGAATCAGTAGTCTGAAATAAACGTTCTGCCAGGCTCTTGCTAATGATTGCAATCCGGGGAGCGTGGTCATCGTCGTGCAGGCTGAAATCGCGGCCGCGAAGCAATGGGATTTGCATTGTTTCAAAAAAACGTGGCGTAACCATGCAGAAATCGACCTGGACTTCACGTGGCAATGCCTGATCTTTAGAGGCAGCGGTTTCTCGCCATTCATAACCGAGAGGCTGCGGATTCGACAGGCTGGCAGACAGAACAGCGGTATGATGGGAGATCGTATCGAGCAAGTCTCGATAATAGCTGGCAAATGCAAGTCCGCGATAACCGCCCGGCTTTGGAGTAAGCCAGCTTACAACGATCCCATGAGTAACGAACCCCGGATCTCTCGAAGCAAGTGAACTAAGGCCGCGTGTTAACAATGTTGCTCCCACGAGCAACATGACGGCCAAACTGACTTGCATCCCGGTCAGTACTCGTCCAAGGCCGAGATTGGACGCCCCACCGAGTACGGCATCGTGCTTTTGCCGGATTACTTCTGCCGGGCGCTGTCGTGCAATACTCCATGCAGGGACAATGCTGAAAGCAAGGCCTGTAGCGCCGCCCATGATCGCCGCGAACGAGAAAATCGTGAGATCGGGTGATAGATCCAGCGACAATGGCAAATTCCCTGTCCATACAAAATGCGCAAGCAGGGGGCTTATCCAATAAGCTAGGATCACCCCACCCATTGCTCCAAACAGGGAGACGATAATCCCTTCAGTAAGCAGATACAGCACAATGGATATTGGTTGAGCCCCCAAGGCGATCCTCATGCCGATTTCATATCTGCGGCCGACTACCCGCGCCAACATCAGGTTCGCCAGGGTGGTACACGTAAATAGCAGCATGACTCCGACGAGGCCCAGCAAAATGAAAAGAGACCGGGAGAACTCATCGCGTAGATACGAAAATCCGGTGCGCCCGCTTGTAACTTGAAGATGAGCTGATGAAAATGTTTCCCGCTGTTGCGGCTCAATATCTTGAGGAATCGTATTGTCTATTACATTGGGCCACATAACCTGCATCTGCGCTCGCGCTCGGTCTAGCGAAATGCCATGGCCAAGCCTACCCATTATGCTGAGCCAGAAAGCCTTGCGGTTCGTAAATACCCGTTGTGCATTGCCGTCGCGTTTGCCGGTAAAAAGTGACATTCCTGCAAGGGGAATAGTCACATCTGAGGCGACCCCAACCCTTAAGCCGGCAAAAGCCTTTGGAGCTACTCCAATGATCATGAAGGGAACGCCCTCAATCTTGATAGATCGTCCGATGACAGCCGGATTGCCACCGTACCATTGCTGCCAATATCCGTAACTGATTATGGCAACATTTGCGGGAGCACCGCCATTAGCATCAAGAGGACTTATTAGTCTGCCGAGAGAAGGCCGAATTCCTAACGTAGAATAGTAGTCTTCCGTGACCGCCATGACATCGCTCAATCGCAGGGGGGCATTTTCATCTGCTTGGATATTGAATACCGCATCCACAAATGCAAAAGTGCCAGACAATACTTTCTGATTATCCCGGATGTAGCTAAACATGGGGTACGAGAATTCCAGATTGCGCTCGTTGTGCCCGAGTCGGGAGATCGCAATTAGCTGGCTAGGCTGGTGAACAGGAAGCGAGCGCAGAAATAGCGTCTCAATGATAGTAAAAATTGCGACATTTGCTCCGATTCCGATTGCGAGGCAAGAAATCGCAACTGTAGTAAAAAAACGACCGCGGCGGAGCGTTCTGAGGATCTGACGCAGGTTAAACCCTAAATGCATTCGCCTTCACCCGCTTAGGAGCTGTAAACTCTATATTATTCCATCACCATAAAAGTCTTTCATTGTCGATTCCAACTAGAAAACACTTCTGAAGTCCCTCGTTTCTTCTATGATTCCATAGATACCCGACAGTCTTCTATGATTCCATAGATACCCGACAGTGCCAAAACGGGAAAAACATCTTAGTCCCAAGCCGGGCCGCTTTTAGCCTTTGACTCCGAAGCAATTCAGCAGTAGCATACGCCCCAGAGGATCAGATATGTTCTTGCAAGCCGAATGAATGATCCATACGTCCGCGTTGCGGCGTTACTCCTGCTTCAAATATAGCTACAAGGTTTTGTCTGCTCTACTCGAGTTGCTAATCCCAGCCATTTTAATGCCGGATCTCTTGATACAGGCATTCATTTTTATCCTAAAAAGAAAGGAGGTAGCAACATGGAATACCGTGAGTTCGAAGCCAATTCCAAAAAGCGGTCGTATACCGCTCCGCTGTTGGTCGAATTTGGCACAGTTGTTAATTTGACCGGTGCTTGAAGCGGCGCTTGAACAGACTCGAACAGCGGCAAACAGAGTGTTGGTGGCGAATGCGGTTAGCCACTTTTATCTCAGTGAGTCGCGTTGTCTAGGAACGGGCAGTTTGTCCGTTGAAAAGCCTTGAGGCGGCCTGGCAGGATTTTTGCTGGGCTGCCCAAGGAATGTTAAGGCAGTCGCAGATTAGGCTTCAGTAAATCCTCATCCTTGCAGGGTCACAGTATGAAGAAACTGGATCATTTCTTTCTCATCAGCAAAGTCATTGCTATTTTTATCTTTTTGGATTGCGGGTTCCGCTTCTTGGGTTATGAGCAAACGCAGCAGAGACTGTTGAATCGAGTGCGGAAAATTCCGCCGTTAGGTCCTTCTGATAAGGACAAGGCAGCACTTCAAAATATTGTCTCTGCCGTTGACACTGGCACACGGTATTACTATCGCAAGCGTTTGGACTGTCTTCCGCGTGCCCTGACGATGTTCTATTTTGCGCGACAACGCGCGATTCCCGTGGAATTCTGCTTAGGCGTCAAGAAGTATCCCTTTGCCGGGCACAGTTGGGTCGAATATCAAGGAGAAGTTATCGGGGATCGGCCTAACAGGGTGAAACTCTACACGGTTCTTGTCAGGGAATGAGCTCACAATGAACACAATTATTGGTGTGATCGATTGCACGGGACCGTTAGATCGAGAGCTGCCCGCAAAAATGGTTGATGCCGCCGTCTTGACGACACGGTCGTCACTCCTTTCCCATTCCAAGGAAAATCTTTTTATGGGATGTTGTGTCTGTGATTCCAGTCCGATTTTTCACGGTCAAGAGATGACAGGTTCTTTAATTGTCTGGGATGGGCGGATCGACAACCAGTCAGAATTGCTCAATCTTCTCAATTGCGATACGAGTGAGATGATAAGCGATTCTGAGCTTGCACTTCGAGCCTATGCAAAATGGGGAGAAGATTTTCCCGCCCATATTATCGGGGATTTTGCATTTGCCATCTGGGATCCATCTAGACAGGCAATGTTCTGCGCCAGGGATCCTTTTGGGGTACGCCCCTTTTACTATGCTGTTAAAGGAACAAGGCTGTTTTTCTCTTCACAAATATGGCCCTTAGTGGCAGCGACCGAAGGCGCTCGAACAGTCGATCCTGAATACATTGCGGATTTCCTCTCTTGGAGCCTACCGAGCCTGAGTGAGAGAACGCCTCTAAAAGGGATATTTCGCTTATTGCCCCGGCATTCACTCCTGTTTCAAAACGGCGTCCTTAAAGTAACAAAGTATTGGGATTTCGGCTTGCGCGCCTACTTGAACTATCGAAATGATTTGGAATATATCGAGCATTTCCGGTCGCTTTTTGAGCAGGCGGTAACATGTCGGCTCGAGGCCAGCTCAACCGTTTATGCGGATTTATCCGGCGGATTTGATTCCTCGGCAATTGTCTGTGTTGCACAACAGATTCTTACGAAAAGAAAGCTCGGAAAGCTTGCCACCATTACGCAGACCTTTAGCGAATCTAAACTTAGCGACGAAACCCGGTGGTCAAAAATGGTCGCGGATCAATGCGGCCTTTCGCCTCATTTGATTGACGTTGACGAAGTCCGTCCGTTCTCAGAATTTCTCTCAAGCCCAGAATTTTGGGACGAACCTTCGCATCAGCAGGTTTTTCTGCCCATCGCGAAGAAATACCAGGAAATAACCGGCGACAAGATTGCCCACGTGCTGCTTGTTGGGATTGGCGCAGAAGCCATCATCATGGACGAGGCTTTTCGTCCAGTGCATTTGGCGGATATGTTACAGACGGGCAAGTTGTGGACGTTAATGCGGGAAATGCGACGGTGGCAAACAGCCGGACAAATGCCGTTGACAAACGTTTTCCTCTCGTTTTGCTTGAGGCCATTGCTTCATCCTTGCATGGCTGAATATTCGCCGCGGGTTAAAAATGATCCTCCGCCTTACGTAAACTCCAGTTTTGCGAACAGATGGGAAATGCGAGATCGCACCCACAGAGGACACATGCCGCGATTGTTCAGGCGCCCTGCGATGCAATACCAATATGAACGCATCAGCCGTTTGCCACCTTTCTGTTATCGCGGCTTTATGGAAAAGTCCCTAGACATCCGATATCCATTTTTGCACCGGCCGTTAGTTGAGTTTGCATTGGCAGTACCCTGGCAGAGCAAGCTTGATCCTGCTGAAACGAAGCCGCTTCTCAATCGAGCGATGAAGGGAATTCTCCCGGAAGATTTGCGTAAACGCAAGGCGACTGCAACTTTCGGGCACGCCGTGTATCGGGCTCTGCGGCGAGACTGGAAAGAGGTTGAGCCCTTGCTGACCTCACCGGTCCTGTGCGAGATGGGGTGTATCGATTACCAAAACTTTCAACACGCAGTTGAACAGGCGCGATTGGGCTATGCGCCCGATTTGCCGGCGGTGCTCTCGACGTTATCCCTTGAATCCTGGCTGAGATATCACATTGTGAACCAGAAAGCTACGAGGAAAACGTCCCAAATTACGAAAGTAAATATTGGCCCGGCCAGTCAGGGAGACGCGAGAACATACGCAATGAATTAGCTGATAGTGCAAGAGTTTTATGGAGATGAGGCCTGCATCCGTGCTGCGCGATTTTCGATTCCGAGAGTCATTGGCAATTCTGAAATACTTGCGCTATCCGCGAACGGCTGTCCTGATTTTTGCCAGCATCGTCGCAGCCATGGTATTTACGCTGACCCAGCTCGCGATGCCATGGATCATCCGCGGAATTATCGATACAGCGCTCACGAAAGCAGAAACTCACAGCCTTGCCGTGAGTGCGATAAAGCTGATTGTGATTGCGTTTGTCTCAAGCTCATTCATGAGCTTACATTCACTATCGCTGACGATTCTGAGCGAAGGCTCACTCCGTGAGCTCCGATCTCGAATGCTGGCGCATCTACAGAGACTGCCAATCCCGCATTTCGATGCACACCACTCCGCCAAATTGGCGTCCTTATTTACCGAAGATGCGCCCGGCGTCGTCAAGATATATCACCCCTTGTGCAGTGAATTGATCTTGGGCCTGACGCAGCTTGTGTCAATTTTTGCTGTTGTATCCGTTCATTACGGGAAGCTCGTTCTCCTTTCGTTCATCTTGATCCCGATTTATGTGGTCATACCGCTGCTCACTGCCCGCGCTAGCCGAAAAGCATCTTCTGAGTTGATGGAGTCAAAATCCCGATTCAATTCCACTCTTCAGGAAGGAATTGAAGGTATCCGCGAAATTAAAGCGTTAACACGCGAGACATGGAGCGCGTCGAAGATAGGCAAAGCGGCTGCGGCCATTTTTGTAAGCCAGATCAGGCTGTCATCCTTGAACTCCTTAACCAGCCTGAATTACACGTTTTACTGGGTTACGATGGGCCTTCTGTACTGGTATTGCGGGCTGCAGGTCGTGAGTGGCCGGATTACTATTGGCGAATTGATCGCGCTAGTGTGGTATCTAGGTCTACTAGATATTCCGGCCCGTAGATTTATTGCCTTGAGTACCCAAAGTCATGCAGTGGGGGCCTGTGCTGAAAGGATTCTCGAATTTCTTCGTCTTCCTACGGAGGACCTGGAGCTTGGGCACAATGTCCAGCATCTGGCATGCTCGATTGA
>Ga0157369_10010793_pt1 | contig 10401 bp, 9 predicted proteins | sample C25metaG_FD_113461 | JGI IMG/M metagenome (GOLD analysis project Ga0157369, IMG submission 113461) | Corn rhizosphere microbial communities from Kellogg Biological Station, Michigan, USA - C2-5 metaG | ecosystem: Host-associated > Plants > Roots > Rhizosphere > Soil | place: USA: Michigan...
CCGCGCGTTCTTCGCCGAGCGTGGCGTGCTGGAGGTGGAGACGCCCATGCTCTCCGCGGCCGGCAATACCGATCCGAACATCCAGAGCTTCCACACCCGCTTCAGCGGGCATGTGGATGCCGGCCCGGCGCAACGCTGGCTGCGCACCTCGCCGGAGTTTCCGTTGAAACGCCTGCTTGCCGCAGGCCTGGGCGATTGCTACGAGCTGGGTCGTGTGTTCCGCGACGGCGAGGCCGGTGGGCGGCACAACCCCGAGTTCAGCATGCTGGAGTGGTATCGCGTGGGCTGGGACCATAGCCAGCTGGCGCGCGAGGTCCTGGACCTGCTTGAAAAGTTGCTGCTCGAAGCGGGGCGCAATTTCGAGATCGTGGAAACGACCTATCGGGGCCTGTTCCACGATGCGCTGGGGGTGGATGCGCTTACCGATCCGGTGGAGACGCTGCGCGCCGCCCTCGGCGATGTGCACATCAATGGCGACGGCCTGACCCGGGACGACTGGCTCGACCTGCTGATGACGCACCGCATCCAGCCGACGTTCCCGCGCGACCGCGTTACCGTCGTTTCGGATTTCCCGGCCTCGCAGTGTGCGCTGGCGCGCATCCGCAAGGTCGAGCCGCCCGTCGCTGAGCGTTTCGAAGTGTATGTGGGCCCGTACGAGGTGGCCAACGGTTACCACGAACTCAACGAGCCGAAGGAGCAGCGCGCACGTTTTGAGCGCGATAACGCCGTGCGGCGCGAGCGCGGGCAACACGAGGTGCCGCTCGATGAGAAGCTGCTCGCGGTGCTGGGCAAGATGCCCGATTGCGCCGGCGTGGCCCTGGGCGTGGAGCGGCTGCTGATGGTACTGGCCGATACCGACCGGATCGCGGACGTACTCGCTTTCCCGTTCCACGAGGCATGAGCACGATGCTGAAAGCGATCCACCACGTGGCGATTATCTGCTCGGATTACCCGCGTTCGAAGGCGTTCTACACGGACGTGCTTGGGCTGAAAGTGATCCACGAGGTGTACCGCGAGGCGCGCGATTCGTGGAAGCTGGATCTGGAAGTGAGCCCTGGGGTGCAGATCGAGCTGTTCTCGTTCCCGTCACCCCCACCGCGCGTATCGCGGCCGGAGGCCCAGGGCCTCCGGCATATCGCGTTCGCGGTGGAGGATCTCGATGCCGCGGTGGCGCGGATCGAGGCCCATGGCGTGGTGTGCGAGCCGATCCGCGTGGATGAGTACACCGGTAAGCGGTTTACGTTCTTCGCGGATCCGGATGACCTGCCGGTGGAGCTTTACGAGGGGTAGCTCTTCCGCGCGCCTACATCAGGCGTCGGTTAGAACTCGAGTTCCTGCGCGGCGCACAGGTAATCCACCATCGGCGCCAGGCGCTTGAAGCTGTCGACCACGAACGGCAGAAGCTCGGTGGAGCAGGCCATGGCTTCGTCGAAATCCTGTCCGGCGGCGAAGTTTTTCCGCTTCAGGTCTTCGATCAATTCGTGGTTTGCATCGAACCCACGCGGCGGCCGGGTAAGGCTCTCGCCCCACCACGAGTAACGGTCCTGGAACGCCTTGCTGCGGGTCGCACGCTTCCAGGCATCCGGGTTATCCGAAAGGAACTCACGGAGCTTCTTCAGTACCGGCGGTTCCGGATGCCACATGCCGCCACCGACGAAGCACTCGCCCGGCTGGATGTGCAGGTAGAAGCCGGGGGCCTGGATCTCGTGGCGGCGCTCGTGGAAGAAGCGCGAGCCCTGCCAGTTCTTGTACGGCTGCTTGTCGTTGGCAAAGCGCGTGTCGCGGTGAATGCGGTACAGCGAGCCGCCGACCTTGCGCGGATCCGCGCGGAAGTGCGGGCTGATCTTCGCCAGCGGTGCCTGCATATCGGTGATCAGCGCGGTGAACGGCTCGCGCACGTGGCGCTCGTAGTCGTCCTTGTGCGCCTGGAACCATTCGCGGCTGTTGTTGCGGGCCAGCGCCTTGAAGAATTTGAAGGTGGCGGGCGTGAAATAGGCGGTATGCGGCATGGGTGCAGAGGGCTCAGAGCAGGGATTCGCCCCATGCGTCCAGCTCATCGAGCAGGGGCAGGGGTGCGCCGGGCATCAGGCGCAGGGTGGCCAGTTCGGTGGTGTAGTCGGCAAGGGTCAGCGTGGTGAGCGGGCCATGCCGTGTGAGGCGATCGACGCGGAAGGCCTCCCAGCGGGCGTATTCATCCACGGTGAGCGTATCGGGCCAGTTGCGGGCGCGGTAACGGAACAGCAGCTCGGCATAGCGCGGATCGCGGAAGGTGAAGCGGCCACTGCCCAGCTGGTCGGGCGGCGTGGCGCGCACCTCGGCCAACAGGCGGCGATCGGCGTCGGGCAGGAATCCGCCATACAAGGCGAGCTCAGGGTCGCCGGCCGGCGGCATGTCAGCAGCGTGGCCGTAAACGCGGCGCAGCTTCTCCGCCAGTCCGGGTGCCTCGTGCAGCATCGCCAGGTGCTTTTCGACCCGCGCCATGTCCAGGCCAAGGCGGCCGTGGTCCACGCCCTTCAGCACGGAGAGTGGGGCGAGTGCCGGCGCGTGGTTCGCGCGCACGGTGCGCAGTGCGATCCGCTCCACGCCTTCAGGCAGGTCCGCCCGCGAGGTGAAGACGCGGTCCGCCACATCGCCATCGTCCAGGCTCAGCAGGTCGGTGGGATCCGCCGTGAGGTCGTACACGATCACCTCGCCGGCGCGCGATGGATGCGCGGCCAGGGGGGCGATGACCGTGAGGCATTGCCGGCTGGCGGGGTAGCGCGAGGAGACGTGCACCACCGGCGTCATGGCGGCCACATCGAGCAGTTCAAAGACGCGCTGCTTGCGGCGCAGGCCGAAGTACCAGTCCCACAGCTTTGGCTGGTGGGTGCGGATCAGCCGGGCCAGGCCTATCAGCGCCTCCACGTCGGAGAGCGCATCGTGGGCGCGGTCCTGCTTCAGGTGGTTGGCGGTGGCCAGGTGCTCCAGCTTGAAGCTGGGCGTGCCGTCGTCACGCGTGGGCCAGGTAATGCCCTCCGGGCGCAGGGCCTGGCATAGGCGCACCAGATCGATCAGGTCCCAGCGTGAATTGCCGTTCTCCCACTCGCGGGCGTACGGCTCGTAGAAATTGCGATACAGCAGGTGGCGGGTGAACTCATCATCGAAGCGCAGGGAGTTGTAGCCCACGCCGCAGGTGCCGGGCATGCCGAGCTGCTCGTGCACGACGGCGGCAAAATCCGCTTCGGATAGGCCTTCGCGCTCGGTAAGCTGGGGAGCGATGCCGGTGATCAGGCAGGCGGCCGGCTGCGGCGGCATATCGCGCGGCGGCTTGCAGTACACCATCACCGGCTCGCCCACGATATCCAGGTTGGCATCGGTGCGGATGCCGGCAAACTGGCTGGGGCGGTCCCGCCGCGGGTCGGCGCCGAAGGTCTCGTAGTCGTGCCAGAAGAAGGTCGGTTCGGCCATCACGCCATCATCGCATGCAGGAGGAGGCGAGGGCGAGGTAGACTGCCTGATACAAAGGAGCTCCCATGACGCTAGCGCACGACGACAACCTCATCTGGATCGACCTGGAAATGACCGGGCTGGACACGGATAACGACTCCATCCTGGAGATCGCCACCGTGGTGACGGACAAGGATCTGAACGTGCTAGCCGAAGGGCCGGTGTACGCCATCAGCCACGCGGATGCCCGCCTGCAGCAGATGGATGCGTGGAACCGCAACCAGCACCAGCGCTCGGGCCTGTGGGGCCGGGCGGTGGAATCGGATGCCTCGCCCGAAGAGGCCGAAGCCGCGACCATCGCGTTCCTGCAGAAGTGGGTACCGGCCGGAAAGTCGCCCATGTGCGGCAACTCCATCTGCCAGGATCGCCGCTTCCTGCACCGCGAGATGCCAAAGCTGGAGCGCTTCTTCCACTACCGCAACCTCGACGTGTCCACGCTCAAGGAGCTGTCACGCCGCTGGTCGCCGGAGATCGCCAAGGGCTTCTCGAAAGATTCCGCGCATACGGCGTTGTCCGATATCCGCGATTCCATCGACGAGCTGCGTTACTACCGCCGCTTCATGGGCGCCATCGGCGGCACCCAGCCGGGCTGAGCGCATGGATCTCTTCGCCACCTCGCTGGACTGCAACGGCCGCGCCCTGGTGCTGGATCGCCCGCGCGTCGCCGGGATCGTCAACGTCACCCCGGATTCGTTCTCCGATGGCGGCCAGCACAACACGCTGGAAGCGGCCTATGCGCACGCCATGCGCCTGGCGGAAGAGGGCGCCGACCTGCTCGACGTGGGTGGTGAATCCACCCGCCCGGGTGCCGAGGATGTCTCCGCCGAGGAGGAAATCCGCCGCGTGGTGCCGCTCATCGAGCGGCTGGCCGCAGCGACCACGCTGCCCATCTCGATCGACACCTCCAAGCCCGAGGTCATGCGTGCCGCGGTGAATGCAGGCGCCGGCCTGATCAACGACGTATTTGCCCTGCGCCGCGAGGGCGCGCTGGATGCAGCCGCCGAGTTGCGCATGCCGGTGTGCCTCATGCACATGCAGGGCGAACCGCGCAGCATGCAGGCCGATCCGCAGTACGACGATGTGGTGGGCGAAGTGCATCGCTTTCTTACCGATCGCCTGTTCGCCTGCGAACTGGCGGGTATCGATCGGCGCAAGGTGCTGGTCGACCCGGGCTTCGGCTTCGGCAAGAACCTGGAACACAACCTGGCCCTGCTGCGCGCGACGGCCCGCTTCGCTGAACTGGGTGCCGGCGTGTTTATTGGCCTGTCCCGCAAGAGCATGATCGGCCAGATCACCGGCCGCACCGAGCCCGCCGCCCGTGCCGCCGGCTCCGTCGCCGCGGCACTCATCGCCGCGCAGCGCGGCGCGGTCATCATTCGTGTGCACGACGTAGCCCCCACCGTGGACGCCCTCGCCGTTTGGCACGCCGTGAAGGCCGGCGATACCGCCCCGCGCGTGGACAAGCCCGCCATGCCCCGCTGGCCCGACGACGAGTAAGCGGTGAGGCGCCATCAGCGCCTCTAGCGGTCTGCCGTGCCCGGCAGCGGCCAGCGATTGCCAGCCAAAGGTTCCGACGACACTCCCTTGCAGGCGCGGCCTACACGAAGTGCGGTCTTCACCGACTGACGTGTGCTTGCTGCCTATGCTTCAATGAATTAATACTATCTGGGAGTCCAGTTAATGTTAATCGGGTGCGGATTGGTCGAGCAAATCAAAGTCGAGCTCCTTCGCGATCTGGCGGCATCAGGCGTTGTCGCGACAGCGGCCATCCTGGGGCAAACGGGGGGCTACACCGTGCATGTCATGGTCGGTGCGCATGAGCGGGTGCTGGTGAACAAGCGAGGGCAGATTCGGGTGTTCGCCTCGGCGGATGCGTGCTTGAACGAGCTTTCACGGCTTGGGCTTACCACCTTCTCCATCGATATCTCGGGTTACGAGAAGGCGCGAATCCGCTCGCCTCGCACTGACGTTTCCGATCGGGCCCGGCGCGCGGCAGCCGCGCTTGAGTACGACGAATGGGTACGCGCCCGCGTGCAGGAAGCCCATTCGGAGGAGGCCGCCGGGCTGTCCGATCCCCGGAACCACGATGACGTCTGGGCTGCTCTCGAAGCGGCAGCATGGCGTCGCGTCGCCGAGTCGCGCGCAGCGGACGTCGTGCAACCGACAACTAAGGCGAAGCCACGCAAGAAGGACTGACCTTGCCGATCATCTATGTACGCGCCGCGGCGCGCGACCTGGCGGATATCGGTAGCTTCATTGCATCCAGCGGCGGAGATGAACTCGCTTTCTTGCGTCGCCTGCGGTTACGTATTGAACACCATTACGAAATCAGCAACCCGGGCGTTGCTGGTAGGGCAACCGGAACCCGCGAATGGCTTCTTCGGCCGCTCGCGTATCTCGCCGTCGTGACGTGGAACGCTGCTGACGTGACTATCCATCGCGTGCTTCCGACGGCCAGCATCACGGTGCCGAGAGGCCTGTTCGAGCGCACACCGGACGAGAACGCGCCCTGATGTAGCAACGTTCTTGCACGCGATGGGTGCTCCGTGTGCCCCCTATCGCGCGCAGGCGCGCTCCTACACCATCCGGCCAGTGCGATGGCCGGGCTTTCGCTTCACCGGCGGAGGGGTATCATCCCTGTCCCAGGAAGGAGTTAGAGCCATGAGCGAACGTAAATACTTCGGAACCGACGGCATCCGGGGCCAGGTGGGCAGCTACCCGATCAGCGCCGACTTCATCCTGCGCCTGGGCCGTGCCGCTGGCGCCGTGCTGGCGCGCCGCCGCGCCGCCGACAAACGCCCGTCCGGCGCCGGGCCCGATCGCCGCGACCACTCGCGCAAGGTCATGGTCGTGATCGGCAAGGACACGCGCGTTTCCGGCTACATGTTCGAGTCAGCCCTGGAAGCCGGCCTGGTGGCCTCCGGCGCCGACGTGCGCCTGCTCGGCCCCATGCCCACCCCGGGCGTGGCCTACCTGACCCGCTCCCTGCGCGCCGATGCCGGCATCGTGATCAGCGCCTCGCACAACCCGCACCAGGACAACGGCATCAAGTTCTTCTCCGGCCAGGGCGAGAAGCTGGATGACGAGCTGGAGGCCGAGATCGAGGCTGAGCTCGAGGCGGACTTCGCCACGGTGCCCTCGGAGGCGCTGGGCAAGGCGAAGCGCGTGGATGACGCGGTCACCCGTTACGCCGAATTCTGCAAGTCCACCGTGTCGGATGATTTTTCGCTGGCGGGCATGCACATCGTGCTGGATTGCGCCCATGGCGCCACCTACCAGGTCGCGCCCATGGTCTTCACCGACCTGGGTGCCACGGTGACCACCATCGGCGCCGAGCCCGATGGCCTGAACATCAACCGCGGGGTCGGTTCGACCTCGCCCGAGGCGCTTGCCCGCGCCGTCGTGGAGAAGGGCGCCGACCTGGGTATCGCTTTTGATGGCGATGGCGACCGCGTCCGCGTCGTCGACAAGGACGGCACGGTGACCGATGGCGACGACATGCTCTATGTCATCGCCCGCCACTGGAAGAAGAAGGCCTCGTTGCCTGGCCCGGTGGTCGGCACGCTCATGAGCAACTACGGCCTGCAGCGCGCGCTGAAGCAGATGGAGATCCCGTTCATCCGCGCCAACGTCGGCGATCGCTACGTTTTGCAGCAGTTGAAGGAACATGGCGGCGTCCTCGGCGGCGAAACCTCCGGCCATGTGCTGTGCCTGGACCGCTTCACCACCGGCGATGGCATCGTCGCCGCGCTGGCCCTGCTGGAGACCCTGGCCGAAGCAGGCGAAACCTTCGCCGATGCGCGCGCCGGGCTCGTCAAATTGCCGCAGACGATGGTCAACGTCCGCGTGGAAGGTGCCAAGGCTGCCTTGGGTTCCGATACGGTCCGGCAGGCCCTGGCCGAGGTGGAATCCGCCCTGGAGGGCCGCGGCCGCGTGGTGCTGCGCGCCTCGGGCACCGAACCGCTGGTGCGGGTCACGATCGAGGCTGCCGATGCCGCGGAAGTGGAACGGCTGGCGGGGCAGCTGGCTAACGCCGTAAAATCAGCAGCCCAGGCCGTCGCCTGAGCCCAATTGACGCCTCCGGCCGGCGCGGTCACCCCGCGCCGGCTTTTTCATGCCCGAAAAGCAGGTCACACCATGAAGCAGGTTCCTACCCTCGATATCCGCCGTTTTGAGACCGACCGTGAGGCGTTCGTCGCCGAACTGGGCGCGGCCTACCGCGAATTCGGTTTCTGCTGCATCAGCGGTCACGGCATCCCCAAGGAAGCCATCGATGGCGCCTACGATGCCTTCAAGGCCTTTTTTGCCCTGCCCGATGACGTGAAGCGCAAGTACCACATCCCCGGTGGTGGTGGCGCCCGCGGCTACACCCCGTTCAAGGTGGAAACCGCCAAGGATTCGAAGTTCGCCGACCTGAAGGAGTTTTTCCATATCGGCCGCGAGATTCCGCGCGACTCGAAGTACGCCGATGTGATGCCGCCGAACGTGTGGCCGGAAGAGGTGCCCACCTTCAAGGCGCAGGGCTACGGTATCTACCAGGCGCTCGACCAGCTCGGCAGCCGCGTCCTGCGCGCCCTGGCCCTGCACATCGACCTGCCGGAGACCTTCTTCGAGGACAAGGTGAATTCGGGCAACTCGATCCTTCGCCCGATCCACTACCCGCCGATTACCCAGACCGATGTGCCGAACGTGCGCGCTGGCGCCCATGAGGACATCAACTTCATCACCCTGCTGGTCGGTGCCAGCACCGCAGGCCTCGAAGTGCTCACGCGTGAGGGCGAGTGGCTGCCGATCACCAGCGAAGGCGACGCCATCGTGGTGAACATCGGTGACATGCTGCAGCGTCTCACCAACCACGTGTATCCCTCGACCACGCACCGCGTGACCAACCCGGCCGGCGATGCCGCCCGCAAGCCGCGTTACTCGGTGCCGTTCTTCCTGCACCCGAACCCGGATGTGGTGCTGGATGTGCTGCCGTCGTGCGTGACGCCGGATAACCCGAAGCGTTACCCGGAGCCGATCACGGCCCACGAGTACCTTCAGGAACGTCTGCGCGAAATCAAACTTATCTGACACCCCCTTAGCGGGTTTTTCACCGGGAGGGCCGCACAGTCGGCTCTCCCGGCCGTCGTTTCCCCGGAGATTCCCGCCATGCCTTCCCGCCCGCGCCCGCAGGCCAAGCGTTCGTCACCCCGTAAAAAGGGTTCAGGCCGTTCCTCGGCCCAGCGTGCGCGCCGTGCCCGCACCATGAAAGCCCGCGGCCGCGCGTAAGCGCGACCGCGAGTGCAAGGCAGGCCCGGGTAACGGCTGCGCCGCATCGCGCGCAAGCGCGCTCCTACAGGTGCAGGGCAGGGCAGGTCTGGTGCAGGAGCGAGCTTGCTCGCGATTCAAGGCGCCACAAGGTCCGAAGCCTCGGCCCGTTCCCCCTTATGCAGGAACGGATGCGCAAACACCGCGCCTAGGATCACCGCCACGCCAAGGTAAAACGCCCAGCCCAGCTCGCGCTGTTCGCCCAGCAGGGGAATGGCCAGCACGATCGCGTACACCGGCTCAAGGTTCGTCACCATCTGCGTAGCGAAGGCCGAGAGGTGGCGCAGCGCGGATAGCGCCAGCGCGAACGGTAGCAACGTGCAGCCAAAGGCCAGTACCACCATGAGCGCCGCATCGTGCCCATTAGGCAGCACGAAGGAGGGGCCCGGCATGAACGGCGCGGCTAGCGTAAGAAACAGCGTGCCTGCGCCCAACTCCACGCAAGTCACGGTCAGCGAATCCGCATGCTCGATATAGCGCTTGTTCAATGCCCCGAAGAAGGCGACGAACAGGGCAGAGAGCACGCCCACCGCCAGACCCAGGCGCATATCGCCTGGAAGCCCGCCAGCGACCAGCGCGACGCCTGGAATCACCGCAGCGCCGAGCATCAGTTCCCTGGGTTCAAACGGACGCCTGGCGATCCATGGTTCGACGATGGCCAGGAACGCCGGGCACATGGCAATGCAGGTGGCCGCCACCGATGCATTGGCCAGTTTGATGGCGCCGTAGAAAGTAAGCCAGTGCAGTGCGACGACCACCCCGATCCCTGCGTAGATCAGCAACAGGCGCGGCGGTGTCGCACGCAAACCGCGCCACACCCGTGGCACGCAGAGCAGCGCGGCCGACACCAGCAACATGCGCCACCACACCAGCGGCAGGGCGGCCAGGGTAATGAGCTTGCCGAGGATGGCCGTGAAGCCCCAGAGCAGGACGCAGAAGTGGATCTGGAAGAGGGCTTTTCGGGTCGGCAGCATGCGCGCACTTTACCCGTTGGACGGCCATCTGCGTCATCGCCGTGTTACTTCGCGTTGGTCTTCCCCGGCGGCGGGGCCTTGGGTGGGGCGCTCTTCAGGTCATCCAGCAACGGCTGGCAGGTCACGGCGTTGGCCTTGCCGCTCTCCGGCACCATCAGCGGGGCGAGCGCTGCCACCGGGGCGGCAAAGAACAAGGCCACCGCGCCACCGCCGCGCAGGATCAGCGGGCCGGCATGCACGCCCGGCGATGGATTGGCGAACGTGCCATGCACGTACAGCGGCGAGCGCAGCGAGAAGACGCGGAAGCCCTTGGTGTGCGGCACGATATCCAGGTTCAGCTTCTCGTCCTTGAAGTTGATATCGCCGTTGACGTTGATCAGGGCCTTTTCGGTATCCAGCGCAAACACCTTCGATTCCATGACGCCATTGGTCGAGACCAGATCGGCTGCCATGCAATTGATCTTCACCACGTCATCGCCGAAAAAGCGGTTCACGACGTAACTGCCGACGTTGAGGCCCGCCAGCTCGAGGAGCGACGAACTCACCGCGCCATCATTGATCAGCAGCTTCAGTTCGCCATTGGAACTGCCAAGCAGCGCCGCAGGCGAATTGCCCACGGCGGTGAACGAGG
>Ga0157369_10010796_pt1 | contig 10399 bp, 10 predicted proteins | sample C25metaG_FD_113461 | JGI IMG/M metagenome (GOLD analysis project Ga0157369, IMG submission 113461) | Corn rhizosphere microbial communities from Kellogg Biological Station, Michigan, USA - C2-5 metaG | ecosystem: Host-associated > Plants > Roots > Rhizosphere > Soil | place: USA: Michigan...
AGTTGCCGGAATTCTCCCGGCAAATACGAACTAGTCAGGTCGTGCCGTCGGCCTCCTGAGCCGCGTGCAACGGGCCCGCCCGTTCCATCCAATCCGCGCGGAAGACCGGCCATCCGTCGGCTTCAAGCGCCTCGCACACGGCGGGGTCGTCGTCCACGACGGCCGCGAGCGTGCGCTCCGCCGCCAGCCGCCGGACGAGCGCGCGCTTGACCTGCCGGGCGGGCCGGCGGTCGCCATCGCGCCGCATCAGCACCCGGACGCGGGGGAGGCCGCGCCGCGCGAGCCAGCGCTCGGTGTCCGCGCGGGTCCGCTCCGGGCGGCCGGTGACGATGACGATCTCGTGGCCGTCGGCCCGCAGCGTGTCGACGACGGCGAACCCTTCGGCCAGCGGCGGGTCGTCGGGGATGCCGGCGAAGAACGCGTCCCAGTCCTTGCCTCCGGCCCGCTCGATGAAGCGCAGCCGGTGCCGTACGTCGGCGAGCACTCCGTCGAGATCCACGATCGCGATCGAGGGCGCCTCATCGTCCGCCATCGGCCCATGCTGGCAGGCTCTCGCCGTACGACGTCGAAATTTCCTGTTCGCCCGACTCAACCTTTTCCGCCCGCGCGGGCTCTGAGGGATGTCGGCGTAGGGGAGGACGGGAATGGGTCCACAGGACGAGGCGGCGTTCCGCGACTTCGCGGCCGCCGCACGCCCGCGGCTGGTGCGCACGGCGTACCTGCTCTGCGGCGACGCGCACGAGGCACACGACCTCGTGCAGGTCACGTTGATGCGGGTGCACCGGCGGTGGCGCGCGATCGAGCGGACCGACCTGCCCCAGGCATACGCGCGCAAGGTGCTGATCAACCTGGCGGCGTCGTTCTGGCGCCGCCGGCTGCGCGCGCCGCTGGTGTCGCTGACGTCGGCGGGGGATCCGGTCGGGCCGGATCCGGCGGTGGCGTACGACGACCGTGCCGAGCTGTGGGGCGCGGTGCAGTCGCTGCCGCCGCGGATGCGGGCGATCCTGGTCCTGCGCTACTGGGAGGACCTCTCCGAGGCCGACACGGCGGCGGCCCTCGGCTGTTCCGTCGGGTCAGTGAAGAGCCAGGCGTCCCGCGGGCTCGACCGGCTGCGCCTCGTGCTCGCCGGACAACGCAACGACGACGAGATGTGGGCCGCGGCCGCGGAGGTGGCGTCATGACCGACCAGATCGAGCGCGAGCTCACCGAGATGTTCCGGGAGCGAGCCGTCAAGCTGGACGTGCTCCCACCCATGCCGGCGGCGCGGGTACGCCGGGCGCGCCTGCACACCGCCCTGGCGATGGCGAGCGTCATAGCCGTGCTGGCCTCGGCCGGTGTCGCCGGAATGCGGCTGGCGGCCGGGCCCGGCAACGGCGGCGCCTCGATTGCGGCGTCCGGGTCACCGCGCTTAGCGCTCGAGCGCATCAGCGCGCGAATGCTCGCCGGCCGCTGGCGCGTCGTCGTGACGATGCGAGACACGTCGGGGTCCGCTCCGAACACCGTCGCACCGCACCCCGGTCCCGCCACCGAAGACATGGAGATCGAGTACGACGGACAGACCAAGAGCGGGATCGCCAGCCAGAACGGTCGGACCGTCGCCCTCCAGGTGAACGGAGTCACCTACACACCGCTCGGCGACATGGTCGGTCAGATCACCAAGTACTTGCCCAAGGGCGCGCGCTGGCAGCGGGCGCCGATCCAGATGTTCGGCGCCGACCCGGCCTCGAACGTCCTGGGCCTGTCGGGCGGGTCGGCTCACACGACCGGCGGGAGCGCCGCGGGTGGGCTGGACACCGCGACCGTGCGCCGTACGTCAGACGGCTTCGTGGTCGACGCCCAGGACGGCGATCGCCGCTCGCACACCGAGATCGTCCTGCGCGCCGACGGGACCATTGCGTCGACGCACACGGTCGAGAAGCGGCAGGACAGCGCCGATTCGAACGGCGGGACCGCACAGTGGTCGACAGGTGTGATCGACGCGACGTACACGCCGCTGACCGCGCCGCTGGCGGTCTCGGCTCCGGACCCGGCGACGGTCGTCACCGACGCGCAACTGCAGGCGGCCATTCACAAGAGCATGTTCGGGTCGGGCCCGCTCCACACGGCGCCCTGCCCGCGGACGGGCCCGCAGCCGTCGCCGGCGGTCGTGCAGCATCGGATGGTGCCCGGCGGCTCCATCACGACGACACAGTCGTCGACGATCCTGTCGTGCGCGTTCGTCAAGGTCATGCCGAAGCCCGGCGAGCCGGCCACGAGCCCCAGCCCGCACTGACCGGGAGAGCAGACTTCGCCACGTCACTTGACATAAGGTTGCTTATCGGCGCGTCGCAGGCCGCTGAGTGAACCCGTGGCTCGCCCCGTGCGTCCTACCTGTACACACGGGGAATCCCTGCTGTGTCCGCCGCGTTACGACGGGTGAAGTTTCACGGGCCAGGAGGCGAGCATGGGTGAGCGAGTCCTACGGGGCAGCCGCCTCGGGACGACGAGTTACGAGACGGACCGCAACACCGACCTGGCGCCGCGGCAGGACATCGCATTCGACTGCCCGCACGGCCACGAGACCAGGGTGCCGATGAGCGCCGAGGCCGAGTTGCCGGCGACCTGGGAATGCCGGGTCTGCGGTGCGCCGGCGCTGCGCCGTGACGGCGAGGTGCCCGTGGCCAAGAAGGGCCGGGTCGCCCGCACCCACTGGGACATGCTGCTCGAGCGCCGCTCCATCGACGAACTCGAGGACGTCCTGAACGAGCGGCTGGCGGAACTGCACGCCAACCAGAAGAGTCACAAGAAGAGCGCCTAAGGCTCCTGGCGAGGTCGAGACCTCGTCCGGCGGAACCGTGCTCGGACGCCCCAGACGGTGACCCGCCACAGCGCCTCTACGACGATCTTCTGGTCCATCTTGCTGACCCCGGCCGTCCGCTCGACAAAGCGGATCGGCACCTCCACGACTCGCCAGCCGGCCTGCCAGGCTCGCCAGACGAGGTCGACCTGGAAGCAGTAGCCCTGCGAGGCGATCTCCCCCAGCTCCATCGCCGCGAGGACGCCACGGCGGTAGACCCGGAACCCGCCGGTCGCATCCCGCACCGGCAGCCCGAGCGTGAGCCGGGCGTAGGCGTTGCCGCCGCGGGAGAGCAACTCGCGCCGCCGCGGCCAGTCCACGACCGAGCCGCCGGCCACCCAGCGCGAGCCCAGGACGACGTCGGCGTCCGCCAGCGCCGCCAGCAGGTCCGGCAGCTGCTCGGGCGCGTGCGAGCCGTCCGCGTCCATCTCGACCAGCGCGTCGTACCCGCGCTCCAGGCCCCACCGAAAGCCCGCGACGTACGCCCCGCCCAGCCCTGACTTCACCGTGCGGTGCAGCACGTGCACCCGGCCGTCGCGGGCCGCGCGGGCATCGGCGAGGTCGCCGGTCCCGTCCGGGCTCCCGTCGTCCACGATGAGGACGTCCGCCGCCGGCACCGCGGCCGCCAGCCGGTCAAGGACCCGGTCGAGGTTCTCCCGCTCGTTGTACGTCGGGACGATCACCAGTACGCGCTCGGTCATGCCTGCGGCTCCACGAGCCGCACGGTGGCCTCGGGCTCCGGCGCCGGCTGGTCCGGGACGTCGGCCCGGCGTGCGGCGGCCGCGGCGTCACGACGGGACAGCCAGAACGCCGCCGCCATGGCGAGCAGGCCGACCAGCGCCGCCGACCGCTCCGGCCACGGCCCGAACCGGTCGGCCAGCGTCGTACCGTCCCGCAGCGGGACGTTCGCGACCAGCCGGGCGGGGACGAACACCCCGGTCCGCGCGATGACCCGGCCGTCCGGACGGATGATCGCGCTCACGCCGCTCGTGGCGACGACGACGACCGCACGGCCGTGCTCGACGGCGCGCAGCCGGCTCATCTCGAGCTGCTGGGCCGTCTCCCCGCCCCGGCCGTCGTCGCCGCGGTGCTCGTACGTCGCGTTGTTGGTCTGCACGACCAGCAGCCGGCCACCGCCGCGAACCGCATCGCGCACGACGCCGTCGTCGGCGACCTCGAAGCAGATGACGTCGGCGACCGCCGCCGGGCCGACACGCAGGACGCCCGGGCGGTTACCCGGCGCGAAATCCTTGGAAATCAAGGAAAACCGATGCACGATCTTCGTCAGTACGCTGCGCCAGGGGAGGTACTCGCCGAACGGCACGAGGTGCCGCTTCAGGTAGCGCTCCCCCGGCCCGGACGTCGGCGACCAGACCACGGCCGCGTTGCTCACGTGGTCCGGCCCGGGGCCGTCGAGGACCGCCCCGACGAGCACCGGTACGCCGATGGCCGCCACGGCCTTGCTGACCATCGCGCCGGCGACCGGGTCGGTCGTCGGGTCGTCGTCGGAGGAGTTCTCCGGCCAGACGACGAGATCGGGCCGGGGTACCCGGCCGGCCGCGACGTCGGCCGCGAGCGCCACGGTCTGCGCCGCGTGGTTGGCCGTGACCGCCCGGCGCTGGGCGAACTCCTTGAGCCCGAGGCGCGGCACGTTGCCCTGGATGGCCGCGACGACCACGTGGGCCGGCCCGCGGGCACCGTCGCCGCCGGTCGGCACCGACACGAGCCCGCCGCAGGCGAGGAGGGCGACGGCCACCGCTGCGGTCACGGCGAGGGCGGGAACGGCGACCGTCGGGGCCGTCACGACGGTCACGATCGTCGGGCGCCATCGTCGTACGGCGAAGACGCCGAGGGCGCCGAGGGCGGCGCCGATCGTCACGACCGCGAAGGTGACCAGCGGCGCTCCCCCGACCGCGGCCCACGGCAGCAGCGGGCCGTCGGCCTGCCCGAATGCGATCCGGCCCCATGGCAGCCCGCCGAACGGCCAGCGGTCGCGGGCGAACTCCACGGTGACCCACACGAACGGCACCGCCAGCGGCCACCATCGCCGCCGGCCGGCGATCGAGACGCCGAGGGTCAGCAGGGCGAACCACAGGCTCTCCATCGCGGCGACGACGAGCCACGCGTCGGTCCCGATGCCGCGCAGGAAGGCGAACGTCGGCACCAGCTGGCCGAGGCCGACGGCGTACCCGAAGAACATCGCCGCGCCGGGCCGCAGATCGCTCGCCACGGCCGCGATCGCGGCGACCGCGAGCGGAGCGGCCCACCACCACGACAGCGGCGGCAGGCTCGTCCACAACGCGACGCCGGCCGCCAGCCCGACGAGGAGCCTCAGCGCCGCAGGCGCAGACACCGGCACACCCCTCATCGTCGTCCCACGGCTTCGACCGCCGACGCTACCAAGCCCGGGCCGAGCCCGGACATGCGAAAGCCGCCCTCGTGGGGCGGCAATCGTGAGGGTTCTGGAGGTGGGCCCGGGCGCGCCTTCGGACCGACGGGGCGCCGACCGGCTGCCGACGTTCCCGCCGTTGTCTACTGGGCACCCGGGCCCCTCCCAGGTGGTCGCACCCCGTCGACGGCAGAAGTCGCGGCCACATCCCGCTCCGGCTGACCCTGGCACCCGCTCGGCGACGACGGGTGCACGTCGCGCCGATCCTGGCCAGCCGGGACACGGGGTGGCGCCCTCTAACGCCGAGCGTCCCTGCGGTGGACGGAGGGGAAACTAACGGTTGCCAGCAGTCGTCTGTCAACACCCCTCTGACCTGCGACAACGCACAAAACCGCAGGTCACCGAGGTGATCAACGATCTTCGTTGCGGCCAGGAATCATCCGAAAGGATGACCCCGACCTCGCCCGCCGGGCCTGAACGGGACCTAGTCGCCGTTTACGGCACGACAACGGTGCCATGGGCCCGGACGACCACGATCGGCTCCGCGAGCACCGTGGCCGCCGACGGCCCGCGGCCCGGATCCGACCGGCAGGTGACCTGGGCGACGAACGCGACCCCGCGGCTGCGCCGGCCGACCCGGTCGATCTCCGCGCTGACCTCGATGACGTCGCCGGCCTGCACCGGGGCCAGGAACTCGACGCTGTCGTACGCCGCGAACAGGCCCTCGTCGCCGTCGGTGCGGATGCACAGCTCGGTCGCGACGTCGCCGAACAGCCCGAGCACGTAGGCACCGTCGACCAGCCCGCCGCCGTAGTGCGCCGCGTGGTGGGCGACGTAGCGGCGGTGCTCGACCCGCATCCCCTCGCGCGCCCCGGAGGCTTCCTCGGTCATGCCGCCGCCCTGCGCTGGGCGAGGGCGTGGACGAGGTACGACGCGACCTCGCGCGGCGTGGTGCCCTTCGTGAAGATCCGGTCGGCGCCGAGCTCGGCGGCCATCCGCGGCTCGAACCGCGGGCCGCCGACGACCACCAGGGGCCGCGGTTGGCCGGCCGGCCACCCGGCCGCGAGCGCCTCGGCCACCAGCCGGACGTGGTGCACGTGCGCGTCGCGCTGGGTCACGACCTGGCTGACCAGAAGCGCGTCGGCGCCTTCAGCAGCCGCCCGCTCGACCAGGTGCTCCGGATCGACCTGCGCGCCGAGGTTGACCACGCGGAGCTCGCGGTAGTACTCGAGCCCCTTCTCCCCCGCGAAGCCTTTGACGTTGAGTATGGCGTCGAGACCGACCGTGTGCGCGTCGGTCCCGACGGTCGCGCCGACGACCACAAGGCGCCTACCAAGCATCGACCTCACCTCGAGGTTGATCTCTTTGGCGGTCAACAAGGGGAACTCCCGCTCGTGAACCTCGACCTCGTCCAGGTCCACGATGACGCCGGAGCGGCCGTAGACGACGAAGAACGTGAAGTCCGGCCCGACGGCCTTGGCGTGCACGACCATCGCCGGGTCGAGCCCCATCTTGGCGGCGAACAGCGCCGCGGCGGCCTCGGCCCGCGGGCCGGCGGGCACCGGCAGCGTGAACGACAGCTGCACCATCCCGTCGCCGGTGGTGTCGCCGTACGCCCGGACGAGGCTCCCGGTCGTCGATCGCGGGGTCATGCGCTCGCCTCCAGGATGTCGGTGGCCGGGTTGACGTAGTCCTCGGCGTGCGCGACGACACCGTCGGCGCCGCGGCCGCCGTCCGCGGGCCGGCGGGTCACGCCGAACGTCCCGTCGGCGATGGCGTTGAACAGCCCGTCGTCGGCAATGCGCTCCAGCAGCTCGACTGACTCCGCAAGCACCTGCCGGGCCCGGGTGGCGACGAAGCCGTCGCGCGCCGGGCGGAAGTCCTCGGCCAGCCCGGCGCAGGCGTCGCGGACGTAGCGGACGTTCTCCAGCGCGAGGTCGCGGTCGGACAGGAACGGCGTCACGATGCCCTCGGTCATCATCCCGACGAGCAAGATCGACTGGTCGGTCATGACGCCGGCGAGGTTGAAGAACGCGTCGAGCAGGTAGCCGAAGAAGACGTTGCCGGTCATGTGCTTCGTCGGCGGCATGTACTTCAGCGGCGCGTTGGGGAACAGCTCGCGGACCAGTTGCGCGTGGGCCAGCTCGAGCCGGAACTGCTCCGGCAGCGCCGGGTTGATCTCGAACGCGTGGCCGAGACCGAGCTGCCAGTCTTGTAGGCCGGCCTCGAGCCCGAACCGCTCGTTGAGCAGCTGGCTGACGATCACGGTGTGGGCGGCGTCGACGGCGTCTGCGGTGGTGAGGTAGTTGTCCTCGCCGGTGTTGATGACGATCCCCGCCCGCGCATGGATTTGTCGACTAAACCGCTGGTCGATAAAGGTACGGCGGGGGTTGATGTCGCGGAAGATGATCCCGTACATGCAGTCGTTGAGCATCATGTCGAGCCGCTCGAGCCCGGCCAGCGTGGCGATCTCCGGCATGCACAGGCCGGACGCGTAGTTGGTCAGCCGGACGTAGCGGCCGAGCTCGGCCGAGACGTCGTCCAGCGCCGCGCGCATCAGCCGGAAGTTCTCCTGGGTGGCGTACGTGCCGGCGAAGCCTTCCCGGGTCGCCCCTTCCGGGACGTAGTCGAGCAGCGACTGGCCGGTGGAGCGGATGACCGCGATCACGTCCGCACCCTCGCGCGCCGCCGCCTGCGCCTGCGGAATGTCCTCGTGGATGTCGCCGGTCGCCACGATCAGGTAGATCCACGGCTTCGGCGGGTCGCCCAGGCGCCGCAGCAGCCGGTCCCGGGTCTTGCGGTTGCGGTCGATGGTGGCGACCCCGCGCGCGACCGCGCGGCGCGACGCGGTTGCGGCGGATTGCCGGTCGCGCCCTTCCGGTACGGCGAAGGTCACTCCCCCGGCGGCGGCCTTCTGCGCCAGCGCGGCGAGGTCGGTGTGCCGGCCCCGGCGCAGCTCGTGCCAGACCGGCAGCGCCACGCCGTGGGCGAGCCCCACGTCCGCGGCCACCGCGTCCACCAGCCGGTTGACCCACGGGATGCCCTCGGCGTCGGCTCCGGTCAGTCCGGCGAGCCGGAGCACGGCCCGCTCGACCGACGTCGTCGTGTGCGTGCGGGCCAGCTCGATGACCGGCGCGGCCGCACGCTCGGCGAGCGCGCGGGCCCGGCGTACCGTCCGCTGGTCGAGCCGCAACAGGTTCCGGCGGTCGCTAGAAGTCATGGGCTCACCTTGAGGTCGAGACCTAGCCGCGCCTCAAAGACCTGACGAACTCCCGACTCGGCGCGGAAGAGCGCGAGGGCGAGGTCGGCGTGGCCCGGCGTGTAGCCGTTGCCGATCACCAGGTCGACGTCGGCGGCCAGCCCCTCGGCGCCGAGGGCCGCGGCCGGGAACGACGTCGCCATCGAGAAGAACACCACCGTGCCGCCGGCCGCGGTGGCGAGCACGGCCGCCCCCTCGCAGCCCGGGACGTCGACGCACACGACCGTCACGTCGGCGGGGACACCGACCGCGGCGGCGAGCCCGACCGGGTCCCGCGCGTCGGCGACGACCACCTCGTCGGCGAGCACGGCCGAGCGCAGCAGCGCCGCCTCCGCCTCGTCCCGGACGACGCCGACCAGGCTCCCGGCGCCGGCGTGGCGTGCCGCGGCGAGCGAGAGGCAACCACTCTTGCCCGCGGCGCCGAGCACGGCGACCCGCGGGTGCGGGTAGCGGCCGGCGACGCGGGCGGTCAGGGCCGGCGCGCCGCAGACGTCGAAGACCGCGAGCGCGAGCTCGACGGCCAGGTCGTCCGGCAGGACGGCAGCGATCGAGCGGCCGAACAGGATGGCGTGGCCCTCGGCAGGGACCTGCTCCCCCGCGCCGTCCCAGTCGGCCAGCCCGTCGGCGAGCGCCAGCGGCGTGAGGGTGAGCGAGACGAGCGTCGCGACCCGCTGGCCCGGGACGAGGCCGAGCGGTGACGTGGGGCCGACCTCCTCGACCGTGCCGACGAGCATCCCGCCGGAGCCGGTGACCGGGTTGTGCATCTTGCCCCGCTCGGCCACGATGCGCGCGACCTCGGCCCGGATGGCCGGGCCGTCGCCGCCGTACGCCTCGTGCAGCTGCCGGTAGGAGGCGGCGTCGAGGTTGAGCCGCGAGACCCGGATCCGCGTCTCGTCGTCGTAGAGCTCCGGGCTCGGGTCGAGCCGCCAGGCAGCCTGCGGGAGGACGCCGGCCGGCTCGACCACGCGATGCAGGCCGATCGGCGAACCAGTCCCTTTTGTCACCCAGGCCCTCCCATCCAGGAAATTCTACGGCCGGTCGTTGTTCTTGCCGAATGTTCTCCGTATCGTGCTACTGAAAGCAAGTCTGACGCACGGAGGAGCGATGGACCAGCCTTACGCGTACCGGCGCCGCGAGCTGGTCGAGCCCGACTGGACCCGGCTGCCGGCCTGGCGCGAGGTCACCGCCGCGCAGTGGCGCGACCCGCAGTGGCAGCGCGTGCACTGCGTCAAGAACGTCGCCCAGCTCCGGGCCGTCTACGGCGACCTGCTCGATGACGCGTTCTACGCCGACGTCGAGCGCGACCAGGCCGAGCGGGCCACCATGTCGATCCTGCTGCCGCCGCAGATGGTCAACACGATGGCGCCGGCGGCGGTCCCGACGACCGAGGCGATGTACGCCGACCCGGTCCGCCGCTACATGCTGCCGGTGTTCAGCGACCGGGACCCGCTGTGGCCGAGCCACCCGCGGTCGAGCCGCGACTCGCTGCACGAGGCCGAGATGTGGGCGGTCGAGGGGCTCACCCACCGCTACCCCACGAAGGTGCTGGCGGAGCTGCTGCCGACCTGCCCGCAGTACTGCGGCCACTGCACCCGCATGGACCTCGTCGGCAACTCGACGCCGCAGGTCGCGAAGCACAAGTTCATCCTGAAGCCGGTCGACCGGCTCGACGCGATGATCGACTACCTGCGCCGTACGCCGGGCGTCCGCGACGTGGTGGTCTCCGGCGGCGACGTCGCGAACCTGCCCTGGCCGCGGCTGGAGTCATTCGTCGGACGTCTGCTCGAGATCGAGACGATCCGCGACATCAGGCTCGCCTCGAAGGCGCTCATGGGCCTCCCCCAGCACTGGCTCGCCGACGAGGTCCGGGCCGGGATGTCCCGGCTGGCCGCGACCGCCCGCGGCCGCGGCGTCG
>Ga0157369_10010802_pt1 | contig 10397 bp, 6 predicted proteins | sample C25metaG_FD_113461 | JGI IMG/M metagenome (GOLD analysis project Ga0157369, IMG submission 113461) | Corn rhizosphere microbial communities from Kellogg Biological Station, Michigan, USA - C2-5 metaG | ecosystem: Host-associated > Plants > Roots > Rhizosphere > Soil | place: USA: Michigan...
CAAGGGTCATGCACCCTAGAGATAAGTCGAGCCCCAGATCATTGGCCTGCCGGGCAAGCTGGATCCACTCTTTGGGGGATGCAGACAGCGGTCTTGCATTTTCACATACCTGAAAGGACTCGAGGCCCGCTTTTCTGGCAAGGAGTAAAAGATCATCTAGTCGAGGCGCTCTTGTCGGATCGCTTAGTAAGTAGCGAAAGACATAGCTGGTTGCTCCGATAGAAAATGTCATGTTAACGGGCAATCCTTTCGTCAGGTTCCATCTAGTAGCTCTGCGGCAGATTGACTCCTCGATGATTTGGAAGTTCTGTTTATGAAATGGTCTTCATCTTTGGTCTTCGGTCGCCCAAGGTCATCCACAGGAACGCTGCAAAGAGACTGATGGCCCCAGCACAATAGAAGAAGGTGTCTGAGCGGCCAGTCCAACGAAACAACAATGGAAAAGCAAGAGAACTCGCAAACGATCCAATGTTGCCGCACATATTCATAGCGCCGGATAGGGTACCGGTTTTGACGCCTGCGATATCAATACACAAAGTCCAACTTGGGCTTAGCGTTAGATCGACACCGAACGTGGCTATGGCAATAGCCAAAACGGATTCCCACGGGGTGCGAGCTTGTGCGGCGCAACAGATCGCCGCAGCCCCAATAACAAAACCCGTTACCGCTGGAGCGATACGAGACAGACGACCCCAACCTTTGCGATAGAGACGATCTACGACGGCTCCGCTGATCCAATTCGCACTAACGCCGAAGTAGAGAGGAACAGCAGCCATCAAGCCGGCTTCAGAAGCACCCAGCTGATATCGTTGCCGCAGGTACGGAAGGAGCCATGTGAAACACAGAAAGAACGTGAAGTTCGAAGCGAAGTATTGCAGCATGAGTGCTGGAGTTTCTCTGAGTTTCCAGATACTCTGCCGCGCCTCATTTGTTGGAGCAGCCGCCGTTGTTAGCAACTGACGATCGGCTCGAATGTAAGCACGCTCAGCTGTTGAGGTCCATGGGGAATCCTCCGGCGTGTCACGGAACCAAAGCAACCAGGCTGCGGCCCAGATAATTCCCAATCCACCAAGTACAACGAAAGAGGTTCTCCAACCGAAACCTGCTATGGCCCAGGAGACAAGCGTCAGACCGAAGGCTGCGCCCAGCCGCGACCCACTGAAGAGGATGCCCTGTGCCATACCTGTCTCGCGAGCGGGCAGCCATGATCGAATCACGCGTGCAGAAATTGGAAATGCACCAGCCTCAGCGGCACCAAAAAAGAACCATACGCCAACAAACATGAATGGATTGCGAATAAAAATCGTCAGCCCGGTAAAGAGCGACCATAAACCGACTACTGTTGCCATAGGCAGCCGCGCCCCGAACCGGTCTGCAAGCAAGCCGGCGGGGATTTGGAAGAAGGCATAGCCCAGAGCGAATGCGCCAAAAATCAATCCAAACGTGATGTCGGTAAATCCAAGTTCATGCGACATGTCCACTTTTGCCGCTGAAACCGCAACACGATCGACGATCGTCAACATCGATAGGGAGAAGAGAACGGCGAGAACAAGGAAGCGCTGATGGCTCTTCAACACGCGCGGGATGGCAGGATCTAGTTTTTCGGAGATAGCCATGCCTCGAGATCCTTCCCGGAGGAGATGCTGTTGGAATCAGGCCGATGGTCTGGAGCAACTTCTACGGTATGCAGAGCGCCCGCGGTCCTTTGAATATGTGCCGCACTAAACATCTTCGAATCCTGCCGCAACGGAAAACTGTCGCTCGTCAGCCACCCATCATATCCGCTCCCATAGAGCGCCTGAAGAAATTCGAGCAAATGCCAGGGATGGTATGAGCCAGGCAACACATCCCAATCCCAACTACCTGCCGCATCGCACAAGTGAACGTAAAGCGGCACGCCACATTCGAGCACCTGGGCGAGGGACGCTGCAGGCGAGAGCCCATCCAGAGAGGCATGTCCAACGTTGAAAGTGATGCCCGCGTCAGGACGATCAACATCGTGCAACAACCGAAGCACGATGTCAGAGGAGGATAGAAGACCACGCACGCGAGGATCAGAGGGCTTGTGCTCAAGATACAAGGGAATGCTCGGACCATCTTCGATCGCAGTCCTCAGCGTTTCCACCGTACGCATCCAGGCCCCTGCATGATTCTGTTGCAAAGCGTAATCCACGCCGTCGGCAAGCGGCGCACATGTCACTCGCTCCGCACCCGCTCGCAGCGCGAACTCCTTGGCTTTAAGAATTTGATCGATCGCCATCCTTCTGATTTGGTAATCGCAAACGCTAAGTGCACCTCGCTGAAACTCGGGCCGCCCTTTCAGGTTTACGTTGATGGCGGTGGGTACAAGTCCAGTCTCGGCCAGCGCTTCAAGTACTTCTGAAGGCTCATGACACTCATCGGGGAAGATGATTTCGGCACCCTCCACCCCTGGGATCTTCGCCGCGTTCTGAAGCTTCTTGCGAATGGAAAGCGGTTCACCCAATTGAGTGAACCGATCTCGCACAATGCCGAGAAATGCAACTATGAGCGCCTGCCTCACTGGGTCTCAGCAGTTTCAAGCGATGGGCGGGAGGCCGGAGATGCCATAAAGTTACGCCCGAATTCCTCGCTTGAACCAAGGGCACCCACGAAGAAGAATGGCTCCATAAGCTTCATAATGGGCAGGAACTCCTGGCGATCGAGATGATGCCGGATCGCGTCCCGGTCGATCACATCCAGCCATTTCCAGATTCGGTTCGTCATTCGCACGTTGAATGCAAACGTCTCGATTGCATCCTGGCGTACCGGCGACGTGTCTGAGGTAATCCAGCCATCATAGCCAAGTTCCTTCAGATGATAGAGGAACTCGACATAGAGCCACAGGTTACAGGTGCCTGCCATCAGGTCCCAGTCCCACTTGCCATTGTTGTCGTTGATGTGGACATAGTATGGAACACCACTCAGAGCAATGAGCGAAAGTGCCTCTGCGGGATTCTCTCCGCCATATATGGAATGTCCAATATCGAGTGTGATACCCAGATTTGATCGCCCCACCGCGTTGCATAGCAAGAGGCCCTTCGCGGCCGAGTCGAGTGTGCAGTGCACTCTCGTCTCTGACGGTTTGTATTCCATATAGAGGGGCATATCTGGCAGATAATCCGCTGCCTCACGAACGCACTCAACCATGCAATTCCAGGCCTTGCGATAATCGGTGTGGAAGGGATAATCGTAGCCATCGCTAAGTGGACAGCAGGTGACTTTGTCGGCCCCGACGCTGGCTGCGTAATCCTTTGCGGCCTTGATCATGTCCACAGCTTTGTGGCGAATCGCTGGATCCGGGGAACACAGCGATCCGTATGCGAATATGGGATCGCCTTTGATATTCACATTAATTGCTGAAATCTGCAGATTCAGCCGCTTTAGGTGTGCCAGCATAATTTCGGCAGTGTCTACCTCGTATGGGTGGACGACCTCGGCTCCGCTGACGCCCGGGATCTGTGCCATGCGTTCAAGTTTTTGCTGGATGGAAAGCGGCTCCTGGTACTCGCAGAATCGATCGCGCAACTTACCAAGAAATGAGGTAATAATCGCATGCTTCATAAGGTGTCTACCTTTCGATGGAAAACGGGATTTCGAGAATGGAGCAGGTCTCAGTGAACCGCGGACCGCGCATGTCATAGGCGACGACGCGCAGCGTGTGCGGTCCGTCGGCAACATCCATGGCGTCCCACCATTCCTGCCCGCCTAGAAAATAGGGAGCGTTGGTTCGATAGCTGTAGGGCTTGTTGTCGATGAAGAACTCAACACGCTTGATCGGCCAACGCGGATCATTATCGGTCACGATCGCTTCGATCCAGTTTCGACCTTTCAATACCTGGCCCGACTTGAGTCCAAAGACTGTGATCTTGGGTAAAGTGCTGTCTTCATATTGAGTTCGAGCAGGTGCTGGTGATCCAGTTAAGCGCGCCACCTGCTCAAAGAATATCCACTTAACGTTAGAACCGATCTTCCAATCAACGGGCAAGTCCTGGAAACCGTCGCGGTAGTTGCCCAAGCCATCGTCGTAGTAGCCCCAGCCCACATGCTCCTGCACTGCCGCCTGAAGATTGAACGCGCTGACACCATCTTCGTTGATCAAGACGGGACGGTCATATCCAGCCCAGCTTTTCATCGCCTGAATTGAATCGTGCGCGGCTTCTGGGCTCTGGCCGTTTGTGTGGAACATTACATAATCCACTGCGCGCATGGCCAAGTCGCCGCGAGTTCCGCGCCGCATCGGACCTTGAACCCAACTCATCGATACGGGAATCTGGTGCTCAACCGTTTTCTGCGCCAAAAGAATCGCATCAAGAATTCCATCAGGTTGCATGATGGAATGGTTATAGCCTTGCGAACTGGTTTCATTGGCGATCTCAATCAAAATATTCCGATGCGGAAGATTTTTCAGGAACAGCGAAGCCTGGCGGACCGCTTCTTTTGCGTATTTATCTTCAGGATCTGGGAGAATCCGTTCATTCGACCCCTGGTAGAAGTAGCCGACGATCACCACCATTCCAAGTTTGTCAGCTTGTTCAATAACACGCTTGAGGCGGGCAGCGTAAGCCGGCTTCAGGTTGCCTTGCGGATCGAAGCCGCTATTCAGATGTGGTTGCAGCGTCGCCTTTTCACCATAATTCCCGTCTGGTGGACCGCCACCCTGCAAATTTACAGTGAATGCAAGGATACCGGCGCTTCTCCAAGTCGGAAGAGCCGCCAAGAACTCGCGCAGGTTCCGCTCCGGGTCCCAGGGGCCGTCAGGGTAGTCCCAAAATACAGGTCCCATGGTATTGGAAGTGTAAGGATGGGCACGCGAGCCGCCGTTCGGATAATTCGCGTCATCAAACACAGCCTGCACCGCGCGAACGTTGAGGAGAGTCCCCTGCAGATTCGGGTCTGCCGAAGGAAATCCGCTGGAAGCAGTGTAAGTCGGAACGCCATTTATGGTGAACTGAGATCCGTGAATCCCCACGACGGTTTGTGCCTGAAGGCAAGCCATCGAAACAAAAACGAGGACCAGCAATGTGCCCTTTGGATTTGCGACTTTCCATCTTGCGGACCCGATCAAACTCGCGATTGGCATGACCCGCATAGTATTTGCATGGACTATTGGCGGTCTAGCGCGATTTCATCGAAGATTCGGACTATTCTGCCGCTCACCAGCAACGATACTAGCGCGAAGCCTTCCCTCTGAATTTGGTGGGTGACATGCCGAACTGCTTGTGAAAGACGCGTCCGAAATAACTCTGATCGGAGAATCCTGCGGAAGTGGCTATCTGGCATATGCTCTGCTCGGGGTTCCTTAACATTTCTGCCGCAAGGTTCAGGCGCACATGCGTGAGGTAGGATACGAAAGTCATGCCGGTGGATACCTTGAAGAATCGCATGAACCTGGAAACGCTCATCGCGGCCATCTCCGCCGCTTGCCTGACCGGTATTTGCTCCGAGTGATTGGCCTGGATATATTGCAGGACTTTGGTGAGGCGGCGCAATCTAAACTGCCGGTTCACATACTCGGAGTAGTCGGTAACGGCATCGGAAAAATGCCGGGAGAAAAGGTAAAGAAGCTTGAGAAAAATCACGTAGCATCCCGGTTGATCGCGACCTTCCTTGAAATACACATCCAGCAATTGATTGATCACACTATGCATCGGTCCCGCAGCGGAGTCGGTCGCGCGGACGATGAGCACTCCATTGGAGTGGGAATAGAACGGGACCAGTAGGGCGAACGCATAAGGTGGTGAGCCAGGGCTATAAACGAGTTCGGGAAGGAAGCTGATAGAAATTGCCCGGCATTGACGACTATGGATCTCCTTCAGGCCATGGTGTTTCATGTTGTCGACGATGAGAATGTCGCCTTTGCGAAAGCGGACCACCTGGCTGCCCATGTGGAAATCACCTTCGCCATGGACAGCGACAAAGATTTCTAATCTCTCGTGCCAGTTGAGACGAGGCCTGCATGGGTCACATTGAAATGAAAGCGGTCGAATGGAGAGGGGAAACGATGGTTCCAGTTCGAGCGGGTATCGTCCTTCGGAGTCCACAAGATGGTCGATTGCGAAGTTTTCAAACTCGATTCGTCTAGTGATCGAAAGCATCAATATACCTACTTGCGAACAAGCGTTGCGGTCGCACTGCATTCCAGGCGGGATCAAATATTGCGATTAATCTAGTAACTGCCAATGGCCCTGTCAAGCTGGCGGTGTAATTTGTGGAGGAATTTTTTAGCATCAGACAGATCTCGCCATGTCAGGGATTATCGGCTTAGATGTCAACCACAACGTTCATGTATCCATTGTGTTTGCCATCAGGACTGCTCTCCGGCGGCGAGAAATCAGGTACGACGGAGTCTTTACTGCGAATCAGGCGCGGCAGAATAATCCGAATCTTCAATCATATTTCTCTAGCCATTGGTCTCAACAAGCAACTACTTTCATCTCGTGTCAAAAGCTTTCCTTCGATTGACGCTGTTCTGTCGGCGTCATGAGTTGTGCACGAGTTAACTCGTGCACGGGACTCAATGTGGCTTACCTGAATAGGAGCCACGTTGTCAGGAGAAAGGCAAGATAAATGCTTGTAGGGCACTTGAGCGACCTTGGCCAGATTCCCTATATGCAAAAACTGAATTCCTGACTTGGAGGACATACGCATGTACATGAAAGTTCTATTTCGATTCTTGCTATTGCTGGCGATCTCAGGCGTTCTTTCTCAAGCGCAAGGCCCGGCCGGTTCATTCGCAGGCGCTGTGACTGATCCGAGTGGCGCAGTTTTGCCGAATTCGACTGTGAGTTTGGTGAATGTCGCCACAGGCGTGTCCCGCCGGGTCGAGACGGATCAGGTTGGCCTCTATACGTTTCCAGCTCTCCCGCCAGGCGTATACAACATAAGCGTCGAGCGAGTGGGGTTTCAGACGCAGCTGCGGTCAAATATTACACTTCAGGTTCAGCAGTCAGCCCGCATCGACTTCACTCTTTCTGTCGGCCAAACTTCGCAAACAATCAATGTAGCTGCAGATACAGCCATGCTTTCCCAGGAAGATTCCACGATCGGCCAAGTGGTTGAGAATAAGCGTATCGTTGAATTGCCGTTGAATGGTCGCAGCTATTTGCAGCTAGCGGTTCTTTCAGCGGGCGCCACGAATACCTCTCCACCCTCTCAGTCCAGCAGCTTCCAAGGCGGGGCTCGCGGTGCCAGCAGCCTTACCATCAATGGTCAACGGAATGACTTCAATCACTACACACTCGACGGCATCGAGAACACAGACCCGAATTTCAACAGCTATATCCTGCAACCTTCTATTGACGCATTGCAGGAATTCAAGATTCAGGCTGCCACTTACCCTGCTGATTATGGCTGGGGCGTGAGCCAGATCAACGTTGACACCAAGTCTGGATCCAATGATTTTCACGGAAGCGCGTTTGACTTCCTTAGAAACTCCTGGTTTGACGCCAAGAACTACTTCGACAGCAAGACTGCTCCCATCCCCGTGTTTCGCCGTAACCAGTATGGCGGTACGTTCGGAGGACCAGTCGTGCGCAAGAAGCTCTTCTTCTTCGGGAATTATGAGGCGCTCCGCGATAGCAAGGGACAAACCAGGATTGCCACCGTTCCTTCCGCTACCCTGATGAGTGGTAACTTCCTGGGCCGGAATACGATCTATGATCCCGCCACTCGCGTGACTGGACCAGGTGGGACGATCACCGCCACTCCGTTCCCCGGAAACGTCATTCCATCTAATCGCTTCAATGCGACTTCGGTCGCGGCGCTGCAGTATTACGCTCTCCCGAATCTTCCCGGAACGACAAATAACCACATCAACAACGAGGCGCTTGTGAATTCAAGTGATCAGACGATGTTGCGTGTGGATTACCAAATGTCCACCAACCTGTCATGGTTCGGACGGTGGAACTATGACAAGGATTCGCAGTACACCCCTACCAACTTCATACATGAAGGGAGTCTAGTCGCTACACGTCCCGATCAGGTCGCTGCAGGTGGTACTCAGATTTTTGGCTCTCACCTCGTGAACTCGGAACGATTCGGCTGGAGCCGTTTTGTGAATAACCTGACGGGCTATAACGCGTTCAAAAAAGATATCAACACAGCAGTTTTGAAGATTCCCGGCCTGAATCCTACGAACAATCCTGCCTTCTGGGGCATCCCCACTATGTCTATCGCGGGATACAGCGGCTTTGGAGAACCGACGACCGTTTATCTCACCCATAACAACATTTGGGAAATCCATGACACTTTGAGCTGGACGCATGGCAGGCATTTCGTGACTTTTGGCGGAGTGTACGAAGCTATCCATTACAACCAGACGGGCAATCAGTTCGCGCTTGGATCGTTCTCTATGGACGGATCTGCAACCGGCAATCCAGCTGTGGCCGGAAACAAAGGCGACCCGGTTGCGGATTTCCTTCTCGGCTACCTTTCGTTCAACCAGACCGGATTTCAGCCGGCGGCCGCTCAACTTGTAGCGTCTTACAACGCAGCGTTCATCAATGATACGTTCCACATCACTCACAACCTGACGCTTACGTATGGACTCCGTTACGAATATCTGCAGCCATTCAAAGATCTGACCGACGCCTCCTCTAACCTGACAAACACTAATACGAATCCTCCAATTCTTGTCCGCGCTTCAAATAAAGGCGCACACCTCGATCCCTACCAGGATCTGGCGATTCGGCTCCAAAACATAACCCTTGTTCGCGACGGCAGTATGGGTCCCTCACTTGTGAATCCCGATCGAAACAATTTCGCACCCCGTCTTGGGATTTCCTATTCGCCCGATCAAAAGACCGTCATCCGCGCTGGCATCGGAACGTTCTATGACATGTTGGATATGGGAAACTCCATCTACGACATGTCCCGAACCTTGGCCGGGCTCATCAACGCGTCTCAAGATCCCAATTTGAGTTTGACGTTCAACAATCCCACTGGCAGCACGGCCGGCGGCAGCGCCACAACCATCAATGTCTCCATCCCCACGGTCCTTGCAAACGACCCGAACATCAGGACGACATACATCAACCAATGGACACTTGATATTCAACGCTCTCTTTCCAAGAACACGGTACTTGATATCGCGTATGTCGGCAGCCAGGGTCATAAGCTGAAGAGAGAAGCCGCCCTAAATATGCCTACCACTCTTGGTGCGACATCGGTCCAGTCGAGACGACCGTGGCAGTACATCGGCCTGGTTCAGTATCCGCAGAGTATAGGGAACTCCAACTATAACGGGCTTCAGGCCAAGATTGAGAAGCAGTTGAGCGGGGGCATGACTCTGCTCAGCGCTTACACATATTCTAGGTCGATCGACAACACGAGCGGCGTGCGACCGGGAAATGGATCATCTGGCAATTCACTTTTTCCAAATAATCCTTTCGATCTCGGTAAGGGAGAACGTGGAATTTCAAACTACGATGTACGGCAACGTTGGATTACTTCCGGGCTCATCGAGTCGCCCGTGGGAAAAGGGAGGAAATTCAATTCCAGTCGTCTCGTAAACGCCTTGCTCGGCTCTTGGCAGCTTGGGGGCATTCTTGCCGTACAGACCGGGAGTCCGGCAACAGCCGTTGATGGTAGCGATGTAACGAATATTGGCAACGGCGCTACGCCACGCCCAAACTGGACCGGTGCAAGCACCAACATTTCTAACCCGACCGCGAAAAAGTGGTTCAATACCTCAGCCTTTGTAATAAACGCGCCATATACCTACGGAACGGCAAGTCGCAATACGATCATCGGCCCTGGGTTAGTTCAATTGGATACCTCGCTAATGAAGTCGATAGTCTTCGCCGATCGCGTTGCCACACAGCTTCGTTGGGATGTATTCAACGCGGCCAACCATCCTATCTTTGGACTGCCAAATGCCACTCTCAACAGCGCCAGTTATGGTCAGATTTCTAGTACCGCCGTTGACAGTCGAGAGATGCAGGTTTCGATGCGAATTGTATTCTGAAGTTCTGCCGCTTCGTGAGTTAAAGCAAGTGGGTTCCAAGCCGCCTTCCGCCCGCAAATGCAGGCGGAAGGCGGTTCTCTTTCGTATCCGCGCGCGGAGGATCAATACAAACCGTTCAAGTAATCAAAATCTGCCTACTGCATCTGCCTACTGCGCAATCGATAAATTTCCAACAGAGACCCCCGACAAAGATGAGAAGAATTGAGGCTGCTCCTCCTGTTTCCGGCTAGCGGCCGGTCTGCTTAAAGGGTATTCGCGCCCGTATCAAAAGATTCGAAGATGATTTTGCCTGTGTCCGAGCAAAAGTGGCTTGCAGGCATGCCCTGTTAATCTCACTAGCACTCTCCTTCATCTGCTCGGCTAGGCCGAACAGCAAATGTTCTCTGCGAACATCACATCTCGACGGTCCGAG
>Ga0157369_10010804_pt1 | contig 10396 bp, 8 predicted proteins | sample C25metaG_FD_113461 | JGI IMG/M metagenome (GOLD analysis project Ga0157369, IMG submission 113461) | Corn rhizosphere microbial communities from Kellogg Biological Station, Michigan, USA - C2-5 metaG | ecosystem: Host-associated > Plants > Roots > Rhizosphere > Soil | place: USA: Michigan...
CCGATTCAGGAAAACGACGAGGGCGCCGTCGTCGTCGCCGTCGCCGAGCCGACCGATGCGCGTCTCCTCGCGCTTCGCGAGCTGCTCGGTGACCGCATCGACTTCGTCGTCGTCGCCAGAGGCGCGCTCGAGACGGGCCTCCGCAGCGAGCTCCTCGCTCGCAACGGGAGCAGCACGGTCGAGGCGATGCCGATCGAAGCCGCCGAGGTCACCGACGAGGCCGTCGCGGTCGACGAGTCCACGGAGGACGACGGCAGCGGCCAGTTCGCGGCGTACGAGGCGATGGCGACCACGTCGCCGTTCGAGGCTTCGGCGAACGTCGAGCCTCAGGCCTCCTTCGAGGCGGCCCCGGCCCCGGCCCCCGTCCTCGACAGCGAGGGCAACGAACCGGGCGCCGGCAACTTCGACGAGGTCGCTCGCTCGCTGAGCGACGGCCTGAGCTCGCAGCTCGCGTCGCTCCGCTCGATCGTCATCGAGGCCGAGACGCGTCGCGAGGCAGATCGCAGCGAGATCGAGCGGCTCCAAGCGGAAGTCGCCGGTCGCGACTCGACGATCGCCGAGCGGGACGAGACGATCAGCTCGATGCAGCAGAAGCTCCGCGAGTTCGCGGACTCGCTCGAGCGCAAGCCCTCGTTCTAAGCAGGTTGCTCTTCACGAGGGGGCTGCGGCTTGACGCCGCGGCCCCCTCGATTCGTCTCTAGCCCGCGGTGATCGAGCCGAAGAGGCCGTGCTGCTCGTCGCCGGGGCCGGCGAGGAAGTACAGCGAGTTCGTCGGGCCGGCCGCGGAGCCGTTGCCGAACGCGATCGCCCACAGGCCGTCGATCACGATCGGCGATCCGTTGGCGTGCTTCAGCTGACCCTTGAACACCCAGGTCGCGCCGCGCTTGGCGTACGCGCTGATCCGCCCGTTGCCGAAGTTCCCGACGAGCAGGTCGTTGCTGAACACCGAGAAGTCGGCCGGCGCGAGGGCGAGCCCCCACGGTGCGTTCAGCGGGGCGTTCTTCTTGCCGCTGTTCACGACGCGCGCGACGAGCTGGCCGTCGGCTGTGAACTCGTCGACGTACGCCTGTCCCGGCACCGGCACGTCGTCCTTCGCCGCCGCATCCTGCTTCGCGAACGTCACGAAGATGTCGCTGCCGAGCGCCTGGATGCCGAACGGCGCGAAGCCTTTCGGCACCTTGGCGTCGCTGAAGCCGCCCGGGGTGGTGATCAGGTTGAACGACGCGTCGAAGACGTCGACGCGGCCGTTGTGGAAGTCCGTCGCGTACAGGCGGTCGTTCGCAACGGCCAGGCCCTTGTAGACCGCGCCGCCTGCGGAGCGGTCCGCCCCGACGACGGCGGTCGTCCCGTTCACCGTCGGCGACCAGCCGAGCACGGTGCCCGCCTCGGTCGCGAACAGGAACCGGGCGGCGCCGCTCTTGCCGCTCTGGCTCACGACGAAGTCGGTGCTCTTCCCGTTGAAGACGGCGCCCGTCGGGCCGCCGGCGACGGTGACGGTGAGCGCCGCCTTCGCGCCGACGCCGCTGTAGAGCGTCGAGGTGTTGCTGCCGTTGTTCGAGGCCCACCACGGCGTCGTCGGGCCGGCGGTCAGCCCCCAGCCGTTGACCAGCTTGGCGTCGGTGCCGGGCGCCGGTGTCGCGGCGCCGTCCGAGACGAGCGCGTGCACCGAGAAGATGTCGTCTGCCGCCTTCGCGCCGGCGCTTCCCACCACGACGGCGAGAACGGCGGCGGACGCAAGCGCCAGCGCGACCACAAAGTGATTCTTCATTCCAATCCTTCTCTCTTTCGACGATGTGTACGGCGGCAGTACGCGCGTGACGGCCAAGACGGTTTGCTTGGCGGCCCATCCGGCTCAATCGCAATGCTGCGCGTGTGCCGACCGTGTTGATCGTCGACGACGATGCGAAGTACCGCCGCGCGCTGACCGCATTTCTCGACGCGTCGTTCGACCTCGACGTGATCGCCGACACGGGCAGCGGCGAGGAAGCCGTCGCGCTCGCAGGTCATCTGCGCCCGGATGCGGCCGTCGTCGACATCGCGATGCCGGTCGTGAACGGCGTCGAGGTCGCGGAGCGTCTACGCGCCGTCCTGCCGGACCTCGCGATCGTGCTCGTCACCGGCAACGTGCGGGCGGTCGATCCGGGTCTCGTGGAAGGCCTCGGCAACGCAACGCTCGTCGCGAAGGGCGATCCACTCCCGGTCGAGAACGCGCTGCGGACCCTTTCCCGCCGGCCGTCGTAGCCGCAGGACCGAGACGGCTAGGCGCCGACCGGCGCGTCTTCGAGCGTCTCCACGGCGGCGGCCGCGTGCTCGGCCATCGCGACCAGCACGTCGAGCTCCTCGTCGGACGGGCGGCGGCCGCTCCGCGGCTCGCCGACCGAGAAGATCCCGAGGAGCGTGCCGTCCGAGCCGTAGAACGGGACGAAGAGCTCGTCCTCCGGATGCCACAGCCACGGGTCGTCCCCACGCGATGCACCGACAACGACGCGATTGCCCTCGAGCTCCGTCCAGTCGAACTCGCCCGCGCGGATGTGGTATGCGCCGCGGCGGTGGAAGCGCGCATCGAGGAGCGGCGCCCACTCGTCCCAGCTGTTGACGGTGCCGAGGAGCGCATCGCGGACCTCGTCGCTTCCGTGCACGGCGACGACGTCGAAGACGTCCGTGCCCGGCCGGCGCAGGTTGACGACCACTGTTCCGAGGCCGAGTGACTCCGAGACGGTGCGCGTGATCGCGTCGAGGACGCGCGAGAGCGAGCCGCCGCGGCGCACGAGGCGCGTCACGTCGAGCAGGCCGCGCAGGCTGGCGATCGTGGAGAGACGCGGTTCGGCGGGGGCGTTGCGGATCGGCGAGCGGCGCGCCTCGACGTCGCTCGAGGTGACGACCTCGACGAGCGCTTCGACGACCACGGGATCGAACTGCGACCCCGAGTTGCCGCGCAGCTCCCGCACCGCCTCGTCGAGCGGAAGGCTCGGGCAGTACGGCCGGTCGGAGAGCATCGCGTCGAAGGCGTCGCACGCGGCGACGACGCGGGCCGCGAGCGGGATCTCCTCGCCGGAGAGGCCGTCGGGATACCCGAGGCCGTCCCAGCGCTCGTGCGTCGAGCGGACGATCGCACCGACGGGCTCGAGCGTGGGCACCGAGCACAGCAGACGCTCACCGACGATCGTGTGCGTCCGCATCAGCCGCCACTCCTCCTCGTCGAGCGGGCCCGGCTTCCCGAGCACGAGGTCGGGGATCGCGACCTTGCCGATGTCGTGAAGCTCGGCCGCGAGCACGACGACGTCGACCTCGTTGACCGACATCCCGAGCGCCAGGCCGACGGTCCGCGAGAGCGCCGACACTGCGGTCGAGTGGTGGTGCAGGTCGGGCCGCTGCTCCTCGACGACCGCGAGCAGGAGGTCGCGCATCTGCAGACGCGTCGAGCGGCGGTCGCGGTCCTTGCGCTCGTACATGCGGCGATCGGCGAGCGCGAGTGCCTCGCTCGCCGTCTGCGCTTCGTGCGGTACGAGCGCGACACCGTACGAGCAGCCCACCGTGCCGGCATCGTGCGCTTCGCCGAGCGCGGCTTCGAGCTGCGGCAGCAAGGTGTCGAGCTCGCGCGGATCGCCTGCCACGAGCGCGCAGAACTCGTCGCCGCCGAGACGGTAGGCCGTCCCTCGTTCGCACACGGCGCTCTCGAGACGGCGCGCGAGCTGCGCGAGCAGCCGGTCGCCTTCGAGATGCCCGAACGTGTCGTTGTAGTGCTTGAAGCCGTTGAGGTCGAAGAGCACGAGCGCCGCCGGCTTGTCCGGAGACGCGACGGCAACCGCGCGATCGAGATCCTCGACGAGCAGACGCCGGTTGCCGAGCTGCGTCAGATCGTCCGTCAGCGCCTGGGCACGCGTCACCTCCAGCCGGCCTTCCAGGCCGACTGCGTGCGCCATCCGCACGAGCGCCGCGAGCAGTGTCGCCGTCGCGAGCACGGTCGCCGCGGTTCCGATCCTGCCGCTGCCGACCACGAGCAACCCAACAGCCAGAGCCGCCGAAGGCACGGCGAGAACGAGTCGCCGCATCCCACGCGGCACCGCCGCGGCCTCGGCCGGAGGCGGCTCCCAGGCGGCGGCGGCGAGCATCAGCAGGCCGGTCGCCCACGCCACGTCGATCACCTGCCCCGCCGTCCACTGCGTGTTCACGTAGTCGACATCACCGATCCCGAAGACGACGAGGCCGCCGCCGAGCAGCAGCCAGGTGCGCACCGGCCGGCCTCCAGTCAGGACGACCGCGCCGCCGACGAGGGCCAGCAGCACGACGTCGCCGAGCGGGAACGCCAGCTTCGTCGCGACCGAGATGGAGCCGCCCGTCGCGGCCTCGAACACCGGGCGGAAGGCGAACGCTGCGCCGAGCGCGGTCGTCGCAAGCGCAGCGACCAGCCCGTCGAGCCACAGGCCGGCGTCGAGCGCGCGGGCGAGACGGCGCACGAGCAGCGCGATCGTGACGTAGGCCCCGGGGTACAGGACGAGCCAGAACGGGTCGGCTGCGGAGGGCGTCGACACGTGCCCGTGCGCGACCGTCAGCGCCGCGTAGACGACGAAGCCGAGCGAGTAGAACGACATGCCGACGGTGAGCGGCAGCCAGATGCGCCGTTCGCCCGCAACGAGCGTCCGCCGGATCATCAACCCGGTCGCGCCGAAGGTGGCGACGTTCGTGAGGTTCAGGCCGGCGAGGTGCGGAGCCGACCCGAAGAGCAGCGAACTGAGCGCGTGCACCGCCACGAGCGCGCCGAAGCCGCCGATCGCAGCCGAGACCCACCCGCCGCGCCGCATACCTCCGTTTCGGCATTCGAGGTCCGCGCGGCCTCCCCCATATCGGTGACTTCCGGCAGGATGCGGCTCGATGTGGGACCCAACTCCCGACCAGGAGGCCGCGGCGGCGGTCGGCGAGGCGCTCCGGGACGTCGGCTACGACGAGGATGCGATCGAGGACCGCCTCGGCGAGGACGGGATCTCGGCCGAGGGCGGCGAGGCGCTCGTCCACGCGCTCCGGCTGGGCGACGACGAGCTCGACGACGCGATCCGCCTGCTGCTCCTGTCCCGTCCCGTGCCGCGATCGTCGTTTGCCGCGGCGGCGGAGCTCGCGCGGCTCGGGCTTGCGACCGACGACGGCACGCAGCTCGTGCCGCGTGCGCGCATCGTCCCGACCGAGGGCGTGTACCTCGCGTTCGACACGTTCTCGAGCGGCGTCGACGACCCCGCGGGCTGGGTGGCGAGCTTCACGCCGACCGCGTACTGGCTCGCCTCGCTGACGCCGCGACGCAAGGTCGCCCGGGCACTGGACATCGGTACGGGCAACGGCGTGCATGCGTTGCTGGCCGCACGGCACGCCGGCCGTGTGGTCGCCACGGACATCAACCCGCGCGCGCTCGCGTTCACGGAGATCAGCGCCGCGCTGAATGGGCTCGACAACGTCGAGACGCGGCTGGGCAGCCTGTTCGAGCCGGTCGCCGGCGAGACGTTCGACCTCATCACGTGCAACGCGCCGTACGTCATCTCGCCCAAGGCACGCTGGCAGTACCGCGATGCCGGCTACCCCGGCGACCAGTTCTCACAGCTCGTCGTCACGAGCGCGGCAACGCACCTCGCAGACGACGGCTTCGCCTCCGTGCTCGTCAGCTGGCTCGCGGAGTCCGAGGACGAGCCCGACGAGCACGTGCACGACTGGCTCGACGGGAACGGCTGCGACGCGTGGATCCTAGGCCTCGCCGGCTCCGACCCCATCGACCATGCAGCGGGGTGGAACGACCACCTGAGCTCGGATCCCGACGCCTACGCCTCGACGATCGAAGAGTGGACGTCGTACTTCGCCGGCCTCGGCGCGGGCTGGATCTCCGAGGGCGGAGTCGTCATGCACAAGCGTGCCGGCGACCGCCACATCGTGCGCGCGGACGGTGTCGACGAGGACGAGCTCGAGTTCGCGAGCGACCAGATCGAACGCGTGTTCAATGCGCTCGCCGCGATCGCGGAGAACGGCGACGCGGTGCTCGACGGACGGCTGCGGCTCGTCGAGGAGACGCGGTTCGACCAGGAGCTCGACCGCACCGGGGCGGTCACGTCCACGTTGCTCGTGCTCGACGAGGGAACGTGCTCCGACTGGGAGCTCAGCGTCGAGCAGGCGGACGTGCTCGTCGCGCTCGACGGTGCAACGACGCTCGACCAGGCAGTCGCCCGCGTCGTCCGGCGCGAGGAGCTCTCCAAGAACGAGGCTGCGGAGCTGCGCCGCGGCGTGCGCGATCTCGCGCGCGACCTGCTCGAGACGGGCGCACTGGAGCTCGCATGAGCGTAGGCTCGACGGAGCTCGGCAAAGAGCGGAGGCGCCGACCTGCGCGGCGCCGGAGCGGGAATTGACGACATCCGACCTCTTCGACGAGCACCCGGGCGCGGCGTCGTGTTCGACGCAGTTCCGGCAGTTCGGCGGCATGCGCAGCTTCTCCGGCCCGATCGCCACCGTTCGCTGCTTCGAGGACAACGTGCTCCTGCGGGCGCAGGTGTCCGAGCCGGGCGACGGCCGGGTGCTCGTCGTTGACGGCGGTGGCTCGTTCGCCTGCGCCCTGCTCGGCGACAACATCGCCGAGCTCGCAGTCTCGAACCGCTGGGCCGGAATCGTCGTCAACGGATGCGTCCGCGACGTCGTCGCGCTGGCCGAACTGCCGATCGGGATCAAGGCGCTCGGTACGAACCCGAAGCCGAGCGGCAAGACCGGCGACGGCGAGGTCGGCGTTCCGGTGACGTTCGGCGGTGCGGAGTTCGCGCCCGGCGCGCTGCTCCACGCCGACGACGACGGCGTGATCGTTCTGGCGCCATGACGTGGCTCGCAGTCCCGCTCGCCGTCGCGACCGCGGTGTCGACGACGCTCGGCGGCTTCGTGGCGTTCCGGCTGCGCAAGGAGCTCGCGACCGTGATCGCCTTCACCGGCGGCATCGTCGTCGCGGTCGCGCTCTTCGACGTGCTGCCGGAGGCGCTCGACCTCATCGACTCGCCGCGCCACGTGATGACGCTCGTCGGTGTCGGGTTCGTCGGCTTCTTCCTCGTCGAGCGTGTGCTGGTGCTCCATCATCGCGACGAGCCCGAGCAGGCGCGCGCGCACGCCCGCGTCGGCGCGCTCGGCGCGGCCGGCCTCTCGCTCCACAGCTTCCTCGACGGCCTCGGCATCGGCCTCGCGCTGCACGTGAACACGGCGACGGGACTGCTCGTGTTCCTCGCGGTGATCAGCCACGACTTTGCCGACGGAATGAACACGGTGAGCTTCGTGCTGCGTCAGAGCGGCGACGGGCGAAGCGCGGCGCGGTGGCTCGCTATCGACGCGACCGCCCCGCTGGTGGGGGCGGTCGTCGGTGCCTCGATCGGGATCTCCGACCACGGTCTCGGGTATGTGCTGGCCGCGTACGCGGGGTTCTTCCTGTTCCTCGGCGCGACCGACCTTCTGCCCGAGGCGCACAGCCACCCGTCATGGCGGCGTGTGCTGCTCACGATCGCCGGGTTCGCCGCGACCTTCGTCGTCGCGTATGTCGCTTCGCGCTAAGACCTCGAGCCGAGCGTCACGTGCACGGTCTTGCTCGAGCCGTCACGCCTGATCGTCAGCGTCAGCGCGTCGCCCGGCTGCTTCCCGGCGATGATCGCGCGGATCTGCGCCGAGCTCGTGATCTCCGTCGAGCCGACCGCGGTGATCACGTCGCCTTCCTTCAGGCCCGCGTCGTCGGCGGCGCTGCCGCTCTTCACGGTCGCGATGCGGACACCGTTCGCGGTGTCGGCGGGCGTCACGCCGAGCAGGGCGTGCTCCGCCTTGCCGTTCGAGATCAGCTGCGACGCGATCGACTTGACGGTGTTCGAAGGGACTGCGAACCCGACGCCGTCGTTGCCACCGCCCTCGCTCTGAATCTGCGACGTGATGCCGATCACCTCGCCGCGCAAGTCGAGCAGTGGGCCGCCCGAGTTGCCGTGGTTGATCGCAGCGTCGGTCTGGATCGCGCCTTCGATCGGCGTGTCGTCCGGCGACGAGATCTCGCGACCGACCGCGCTGACGATCCCGCTCGTGACGGTGCCGTCGAGGCCGAAGGGGTTGCCGATCGCGACGACGCCGTCACCGACCGCGACCTTCGAGCTGTCGGCGAGCGTCAACGGGTCGAGCTTCGACGACGGAGCATTCACGTGCAGGACGGCGATGTCGGTCGCCGAGTCCGAACCGACGACCGATGCGGTGTAGGTCGAGCCGTCGGAGAACTTCACCTTGACGGTGCTCGCTCCGGAGATGACGTGCTGGTTCGTGACGATGTCGCCCTTCGTGTCGTAGACGAAGCCGGTGCCTTCGGCGGACGTGCCGCCGTTGTTGCCGAGCGGGAACGCCTGGTTCCCGCCCGAGCTCGTCGCGTCGACCTCGACGACGCTCTTCGTCGCGTCCTTCGCGACCTGGCCGACGGTCAGGTCGGTGTTCGCGACGTTCGCGCCGGTGGCCGCGGTCGTGACGGTGGTCGTCTTCGCCGAGCCACCGCCGTCTGCGAGCGTGGTGATGGCGGCGCCTGCGCCACCGCCGACGACGGCGGCCGCGGCGACCATGGCGACAATCCGGTTCCTGGGCATGCTCGAGATCCTTTCGTTCGCGAGTTCTCCGTCCAGGGTTCCCGGCGTCGCTATGCCGTCACTGAGGACGAGCTAAGAAGTTCCTGAGAAGGCAGAGTGCCGGAAGATGCCCGCGACGCCGACTGCACTCGGTCACCCGGACTTCCGCCGTCTCTGGACGTCGATTCTCTGCTCGGGGATCGCCATGCAGATGGCACAGGTCGCGATCGGCTGGCAGGTCTACTCGATCCGGCACAACGCGTTCGACCTCGGGCTGATCGGGCTGGCCGAGTTCGCTCCGGTGCCGCTGCTCGCGCTGCCCGCGGGCCAGCTCGCAGACCGGCTGCCGCGCGTGGCCGTCGTGACCGTGACGAGCCTCGGCGACGCAGTCGTGGCGGGGCTCCTGCTCGTGGTCACGCTCCGCGGGGCGCACGAGCTGTGGCAATTCGTCGCGCTCGCTGCGCTCACCGGTGCGATCGGCGCGCTCGGCAGCCCTGCCCAGCGTTCGTTGGTGCCCGAGCTCGTGCCGGCGGAGCTGCTCACGGCGGCGCTCGCACTGCGGTCGATCGCGGGTCAGGCGGCGACGATCGGCGGCCCGGCGCTCGGCGGCTTCCTCTTCGCGGTGCGGCCGGAGGCGGTGTACGGCGTGACCGCGGCGATGCTGATCGTCTCCGCGCTGGTGCTCCTCCCCGTCACGCGTCCGGATGCCCCGTCGATGGCGGAGCGCGCGAACCTGCAGACGCTCTTCGCCGGCGTGCGGTTCATCCGCGGGACACCGGTCCTGCTCGGCGCGATCACGCTCGACCTGTTCGCGGTGCTGTTCGGCGGTGCGGTCGCGCTGCTGCCGCTCTATGCGAAGTCGATCCTGCACACCGGGCCGTTCGGGCTGGGCGTCCTGCGCAGCATGATCGCGGTCGGTGCGCTCGTCGCCGGGTTCAGGCTCGCGCGGAGGCCCCTCGGCGGTGGCGCCGGCCGCACGCTGCTGCTCGTGGTCGGCACGTTCGGCGCGAGCATGGTCGTGTTCGGGCTATCACGGTGGTTCTGGCTGTCGGCCCTCGCGCTTGCGGTGAGCGGGTTCGCCGACATGTACTCGATGAACATCCGCTCGACGACGGTCGCGCTCGCGACGCCGAACTCACTGCGCGGGCGCGTGAACGCGGTCGAGAACGTCTTCATCGGTGCGTCGAACGAGCTCGGTGCATTCGAGTCGGGTGCGGCCGCAGCGCTACTCGGCGCGACACCCGCGGTGGTTGCCGGCGGCGCGTTGACGATCGCGCTCGCGCTCATCTGGCCACGCGTGTTCCCGCAGTTGGCCGAGGTCGACCGGCTCGACCGCTTGGCCCCCGCAGAATCGGCGCCGTAGCTCTCGAGTCAGCCGCCGGTCTTCGAGAAGTGCTGCCAGTCGGGCGAGCCCGTCCAGCGCCCGCCCCACAGCCAACCGGCCGATGCAAACGCGCGCACGAGCGCGCCGCCGGCGACCGCCATGCCGCGGCGGTAGCGCGCCCGGTCGACGTACGGCCTGCCCGCGGGCGGGAGCACGCGTCCGCCTTCGAGGTACGGGTTCTCGACCGTGTTGACGTCGATCGCCTCGCCGTAGGCATGCACCGACCACCGCTTCGGCCCCGGCGCGACGGCATAGCGGCAGTTGAACGCCGAGGTGTTGTCGGCCGCCATCGAGCGCATGTCGCTGCCGCCGTAGGCCGCGATCGGCGTCATCCGCCGGATCGGGAAACGGGCGGCATAGAGACGCCGAAAGACGGCGGCGACCTCCTGCGTGACGGTCTGGTTGACGACGAGCGCGCCGGTAC
>Ga0157369_10010805_pt1 | contig 10395 bp, 8 predicted proteins | sample C25metaG_FD_113461 | JGI IMG/M metagenome (GOLD analysis project Ga0157369, IMG submission 113461) | Corn rhizosphere microbial communities from Kellogg Biological Station, Michigan, USA - C2-5 metaG | ecosystem: Host-associated > Plants > Roots > Rhizosphere > Soil | place: USA: Michigan...
ATGACGACGATCTCGCCGTCGATCCACGCCGAATCGATCGCGAGCGCCTCGATCGCCGCCGCGAGCGGCTTCAGCTTCGAGGTCCAGTCGTGGCCGCCGCGCGTGATCAGTTTCGCCTTGCCGCGCTCGACCCGCGTCGTCAGGCGATAGCCGTCGAGCTTGGTCTCGACGATCCAGTCGCCCGCAGGCGCAGTCGCGACGAGTGTCGCGAGCTGCGGCTCGAGCTTGGCGGGCAGCGGCGCGCGCACCGCGGCGGCGAGGTCGGCGTCGCTCGCCGCCGCCGTCGTCGTGGTTCCAGCCGCGGCGCCGCGCGGCTCGCGCTCCTCGACAAGACCGAGCGGATGCGCGACGACGCTGTCGGGGAGCGCGCTGATGACGTCGTACTCGGCGACCGGCCTCGCCCACGCGTCCTTCTTCTTGAACAGCATCCAGCGGTCCTGGCGGTCGCCGGGCTTCGTGATGCGCACGAGCTCCCACAGGCCGGCGAGCTTCTCGCCATGCAGGCGAAACAGCAGCTTGCCGTTCGCCATGCCGTCGCGCGGGTCGCCCTCGGGCTGCCACGTGCCGCGGTCCCAGACGATCACGGTGCCGGCGCCGTACTGGCGCGGCGGGATCGTCCCCTCGAACGAACCGTAATCGAGTGGATGGTCCTCGACGTGGATCGCCATCTGCATCTTCGACGGATCGAACGACGGCCCTTTCGGCACCGCCCAGCTGAGCAGCACGCCGTCGAGCTCGAGGCGGAAGTCGTAGTGCAGCCGGCTCGCCCAGTGCTTCTGGACGACGAACGAGAGCCGCTCGCTCGGCGCCGGCCGCGCGCCGTCGCCCGCGGGCTCGGACGTGACGGCGAAGTTGCGCTTCTGGCGGTAGCGGGCGAGCGGTGTGGGCGCCATCGACGCTCGCGTGCGCGACATGGGGGCAGGCATCATAGCGGCCGCGTTCACGAGGACCACATGACGATCGACTCGACCCTGTCGACCCTGCGCGCGCTCGCGCGGATCGCCACCATCGGAGCGGCCGCCGCGTTCGCCGGCAACGCGAGCGCCGCCGATCCGCTGCCGCCCTCGCCGCTGCGCGTTCCGGCCGGCGACTACACGCTCGACAAGGCGCACTCGAGCCTCGTCTTCAAAGTCAATCACCTCGGCTTCTCGAGCTTCACCGGGCGCTTCGCGCGCTTCGACGCCAAGCTCTTCTTCGATCCGACGCGACCGACGACAGCGCGCCTCGACGTCACGGTCGACCCGCGCTCGATCGAATCCGACAACCCGCCGTCGGGGTTCCTCGCGATGCTCCAGGGCGCCGACTGGCTCGACGCCGAGCGTTACCCCGAGATGAAGTTCCGCTCGAGCCGCGTCAGCTCGCTCGGCGCCCGGAGGTTGCGCGTGCGCGGCGACCTCACGCTGCACGGGACGACGAAACCGGTCGAGATCCTCGCCACCTTCAACGGCGGCTACGCAGGGCACCCCATGGATCCGCAGGCGAGGATCGGCTTTTCGGCGCAGTCGCGACTGAAGCGATCCGACTTCGGCATCTCGCTCGGAATCCCGGCGCCCGGGTCGCAGATGGGCGTCGGCGACGTCGTCGAGCTCTTCATCGAGACCGAGTTCAGCGGGCCGCCACTGGCGGGTCGCCCGGCGGCGTCGCAGCCGCCGCCGCGATGAGCGGTCGCACCGGGTCTGCCCGACGCGCCGCGGGCGGCTTCTCCTACAGCCAGCGCCGGCGCGATGGGCCACGATGCGGATCGATGGCTTCCAGGAGCACACCATGAAGATTCGACCCATCGTCACTGCGTTCGCCGCGGGCACGCTCTTGCTCGGCAACGTCGCCGCATACGCGCAAGCCGAGGCCGCCCAGGAGCGCCAACAACGCCAGCAGGACGCGCGTGAGCACGGCTATTGGGCGCCGGATGACCCCAGCCGGCCGCGCTCGCGCACCGAGGTTCGCCAGCAGCAGCTGCACAACGACCAGCAGCGCAACGACCGCTACTACCACCGCGATCCGCGCCAGGACAACCGCTACGACCCGCGCTACTACCAGCGCTGGGACCAGGACCAGCGCCGCTACATGCCGGGTGACCACTTCGGCAACGACTGGCGCGGCCGCGGCGCCGGCCCTTCGCACGATTGGTACCGTGGCAGCTACCTGCCGCACCAATACAACGGCCGCAACTACGTCGTCGACGACTGGCGCGCGCATCACCTGTACGCGCCGCCGAGCGGCTACCACTGGGTGCAGTCGCCTGGTGGCGACTACGTCCTCGCGGCGATCGCGACCGGCCTGATCGCGGCGATCCTGCTCAACCAGTGACGCCGGATCGCGTCGCGCGCGGCCATGCGCCGCGCGCGGTGCTCACTCGGGCTTCGCGCCCGAGTCCTTGACGACCTTCGCCCACTTCGCGATCTCGGCTCGCTGCCACGCAGCGAGCTCGTCGGGAGTCGAGCCGACCGGGTCGAGCCCGATGTCGGTCAGCCGCTTCGCGACGTCGGGCGAGACGAGGATCTTCTTCACCTCGGCCTGCAGACGGTCGACGACGGCGCGCGGCGTTCCGGTCGGCGCGAACAGCGCGAACCACGACACCGCCTCGAAGCCCGGCAGGCCCTGCTCGGCGATGGTCGGGATGTCGGGCGCGGCGGGCGATCGCTTGAGGCTCGTCACGCCGAGCGCGCGCAGCTTTCCTTCCTTCACGAGCGGCAGGCTCGACGGCATGTTGTCGAACATCATCGTCACGCGGCCGCCGAGCAGGTCGGGAATCGCGCTCGCGCGGCCCTTGTACGGCACGTGCGTCATGTCGATCCCGGTCATCGTCTTGAAGAGCTCGCCCGAGACGTGGATCGACGTTCCCGAGCCCGCCGACGCGAATGTCATCTTGCCCTCGCGCTTGCCGAGCGCGATCAGCTCGGCGACGCTCTTCGCCGGGACGTCGTTGTGGACGACGAGGAGGTTGGGCGTCGTCGCGAGCAGCGTCACCGGCGCGAAGTCCTTGACCATGTCGTACGGCATCTTCGGATAGAGCGCGCCGTTGATCGCGTGCGTGCCGACCGTGCCGACGACGATCGTCGTGCCGTCGGGAAGCGCCTTGGCGACGAAGTCGGCGCCGGTGTTGCCGCCGGCGCCCGGCTTGTTGTCGACGATCACCTGCGTGTTCCACGCCGGCGCGAGCCGATCGGCGATCAGCCGCGCGAGGATGTCGGGCGCGCCGCCGGGCGTGAAGGTGACGACGATGTGGATCGGCTTGTTCGCCGTCTGCGCGCGCGACGCGGAAGCGACGACCATCGCGGCGAGCGCGACGAAGATCACGAGGGTGGCGCGGGAGGCGGTGCGAGGCATCGGTCGGCTCCCTTGGTGCGGCGATCGAGATTATTCGGCGCCGTCGCAGCGCGATGCGGCGGGTTTCCCCGCGAACGTGCATCATCTCGGGCATGACGACCTTCGCCCTGCGCCTCTCGCTTGCGTTGCGCGTGGCGGCTGCTGCGTCGCTCCTCGCGACGCTCGCCGCGTGCGGGCTGTTCAAGGGCAACGAGGAGGTGCAGGCGATCGTCAACAAGCGCGTCATCGGCATGTCGGTCGGCGACTTCTTCGACCGCTACGGACGTCCCCGCACGCGCAGCGAAAAACCCGACGGCGGCATGGAATACGACTGGATCTCGGCGGTGCCGTACGCCCGGCCCGGCGTCGAGGGCCTCGACGAGCGCGTCTGCAAGCTCGCGCTGACGAGCGACCGGCGCGGTCGCATCGACAGCGTCGTCGTGCGCTACGACGCGCAGGGAATGAAGAGCACTTCGCGGTGCGGCGAGATCTTCGCCGAAGGCTGAGCCTCGGTCGACCGTGACGCGAGAAGCGGCGCGCAGCGGCACCACCGACGTCGTCGTCGTCGGCGCGGGGATCGGCGGCCTGACGCTCGCGCTCGCGCTCGAGCGCGCCGGGATCGCGTGTCGCGTCTACGACGCCGCCGCCGATCTGCAGCCGCTCGGCGTCGGCATCAACGTGCTGCCGCACGCGACCGCGATCCTCGAGACGCTCGGCGTCCTCGACGCGCTCGAGCGCGTTGCCGTCGTGACGCGCGAGGCGGCGTTCTTCAACCGCTTCGGCCAGCTCGTCTATGCCGAGCCGGCAGGGCGCTTCGCCGGCCACGCGACGCCGCAGCTCTCGATCCACCGCGGCGACCTGCAGGCGGTGCTGCTCGCGGCGGTGCGCGAGCGCATCGGCGCCGATGCGGTCGTCGCCGGCCATACCTGCGTCGGCGTCGACGACCGCGGCGATCACGGTGCCCGGGTCCGCTTTCGCGCACCGTCGGGAGCGCCGCTTCCCGATGTCGAAGGCGCCGTCGTCGTCGGCTGTGACGGCATCCATTCCGCGGTGCGCAGACATCTGCATCCCGACGAGGGCCCGCCGCGCTGGTCGGGAGTCAACATGTGGCGCGGCGTCGTCGCGCACGCGCCCTTTCTGAGCGGCGCGACGATGGTCCGCGCCGGCTGGCTCTCGGTCGGCAAGATGGTGATCTATCCGATCCGCGACGCGATCGATCGCGAAGGCCGCCAGCTCGTCAACTGGGTCGCCGAGCTCGAAGCGGACGCGCCGGTGCAGCGCGACTGGACCGCACGCGGCCGCCTCGACGACTTCCTGCCTCGCTTTGCCGAGTGGCGCTTCGACTGGCTCGACGTCGTCGGGCTGATCCGCTCGACCGAGACGGTGCTCGCGTATCCGATGGTCGACCAGGACCCGCTGCCGCGCTGGAGCTTCGGCCACGTCACGCTGCTCGGCGATGCCGCGCATCCGATGGTGCCGCGCGGCTCGAACGGCGCCGGCCAGGCGATCCTCGACGCCGTCTGCCTCGCCGAGCGCTTGGCCGCACGCGGCGTCGGCGCCGCAGCGCTTGCCGAATACGATGCGATCCGCAATCCGGCGACCGCGAAGATCGTGCTCGCGAACCGAAGCACGCCGCCCGACGCGATCCTGCGCGAGGTGCACGAGCGCAGCGGCGACAAGCCGTTCGCGCGCATCGAGGACGTCGTGTCGCACGACGAGCTCGCCCGCATCGCCGAGCGCTACAAGGAGATCGCCGGCCTGCGCGCGCCGACGCGCTGAAGGTTCGATTCACCACCGAGGAGAGACCGCTTGCAATCCATCGCGTCGCTTCGTCGCAGAAGGCTCGTCGTCACGCTCGCCGCGGGAACGCTCGCGGCGACGCCGCTCGGGCGCGCTGTCGCCCAGTCGTGGCCAGGCAAGCCGGTGCGCATCGTCGTCCCGTTCACTCCCGGCACCGGAATGGACATCCTCGCGCGCACGCTCGCGCCGCACTTCCAGGCGGCGTGGGGGCAGGCGATCGTCGTCGAGAACCGCCCGGGTGCGTCGGGCAACCTGGGCGCCAACGCCGTCGCCAAGGCGCCGGCGGACGGCCTGACACTGCTGATGGGAGTCAACACGCTCGTCATCAACCCGGCGCTCTACGACAACATGGGCTACGACCCGCTCAAGGACCTCGCGCCGATCGGCCTCTGCGCCACCGGCTCGTTCCTGCTCGTCGCGAGCGCGTCGTCGAAGCTGCGCTCGGTCGACGAGCTCGTCCGCGAAGCGCGCGCGCGCCCCGGCAAGCTCGACTACGCGTCGCCCGGAATCGCGACACCGCACCACATGGCGATGGAGCTGTTCAAGCTCGAGGCCAAGGTCTCGATCACGCACATCCCGTTCTCGGGCACCGCGGGCGCGGTCAACGCAGTGCTGTCGGGCGACGTCCCGCTGATGTTCCTGCCGGTGCACGTCGCGATGGCGCAGGTCAAGGGCGGCAGGCTCGTTGTCCTCGCCGCGGCCGGCAACCGCCGCTCGACGCTCGCCCCCGACGTGCCCACGCTCGCCGAGCTCGGCTACCCCGGCGTCCTCGCCGAGCTCTGGTACGGCATGCTCGCTCCCGCGGCGACGCCGCGCGAGATCGTCGCGCGGGTCCACGACGACATGACGAAGGCGCTCGCGCTTCCCGAAGTGAAGAGCGCTCTCGCTGCACAGGGCATGGAGGTCGCGCCGAGCTCGCCCGAGGAGATGGCGACGCTGATGCGGCGCGACGCCGCGCGCTGGGCCGCCGTCGTCAAGCGGCAAGGCATCAAGGCGCAGTAGGCACCAGGCATGAACGCCGATCGCAGCGCGTGGCCCCGTCTCGAGTACGCGGCGTGGCGCGACACCGGCGCGACGCTGCACCGCTGGACGCAGATCGTCGGCAAGGTACGGCTCGCGCTGACGCCTTGGCTCAACCATGGTTGGCAGGTGCCTCTCTACGTCACCGCGCGCGGCCTCGGCACGTCGGCGATCCACGTCGGCAGCGGCGACGCGTTCGAGGTCGACTTCGACTTCGTCGACCACCGCCTCGTCGTGCGCAGCTCGCGCGCAGCCGAACGCGGTTTCGCGCTCGCGCCGATGGCGGTCGCGGAGTTCCACCGCCGCTTCTTCGCCGAGCTCGCGGAGATCGGCGTCGACGTCGCGATCCACGGCGCGCCGAACGAGGTGGACGACGCGACGCCGTTCGCCGAAGACACGGCGCACGCGAGCTACGACGCGGCGGCGGTCGGCTTGTTCTTCCGCGCGCTCGCGCACGCCGACCGCGTGCTGCGACGCTTTCGCACCGGCTTTCTCGGCAAGGCGAGCCCGGTGCATTTCTTCTGGGGCAGCTTCGACCTCGCAGTGACGCGCTTCTCGGGACGCACCGCACCGCTCCACCCGGGTGGCATCCCGCACCTGCCCGACGACGTCGTCCGCGAGGCGTATTCGCACGAAGTCAGCAGCGCCGGTTTCTGGCCCGGCAACGACGCCTTCCCCGAAGCGGCGTTCTTCGCCTATGCGTATCCGCAACCGGAGGGCTACGCGAGCGCCGCCGTCGAGCCGGCGGGCGCGCGGTGGTCGCCCGCGTTCGGCGAATGGCTGCTTGCATACGACGAAGTGCGCCGTGCGCGCGATCCGGAAGCGAACCTGCTCGCGTTCCTGTCTTCGACCCACCGCGCCGCCGCGACGCTGGCGAGCTGGGACCCCGCGCTCGATTGCGCGATCGGCGAGCCCCGGGTCCCGCGGCGCATCTGACGCCAACGCGAGGCGCGCACGCAGCAGCAGTGCACGCTAGCTCCGCAGAGGTTGTGCACAGCCTTGTTCAACGCCTGCTGTGGACAACGCAGCCGACGCGGCGCGCGAGCTGACGGCAGTGTTCACCGAAGGACGGTGGCGATCGTGCCCGAGGAGACGCGGCACGACGCCGGCCGCGATCTGATCGGTCGCTCGCCGGCGCACGCGTGCGCTGAGCGGAGCCGGCGCGCGGACCGCGCTCAGCCCCAGAACGGCTCGGCGTCGACGACGTCGCGCAGATGTTTCGTGCAGCGCGCGATGGCGTCGGGCTGCTGCGCCTTCAGCCAGCCGACGTTGAACCAAGCGCGCGGATCGCCGTGTTCGACGATCTGGTGCGCGAGCGAGCTCGCGACGACGAGGTCCATGAAGCTGCCGAGCGCGTCCTGCGCCGGCTCGAGCGTCCGCACGAACCGCTTGACGCTGCGCTCCTTGTAGAGCGGCGCGACGAGCTCGGCGAGGTAGCGCAAGCGCTTCAGCCGCTTGCGAACCGCGTGCCGCGACGGCTCGTCGAGCTCGTCGAAGCGCGCCGCGTCGCGGCGCAATCGCTTGTGCAGCTTGTCGAGGCGGCGCGCGACGAAGCGACCCGGGTCGTCGCCATCGCGCACCGCCCGCTCGGGGTTCGGTTCGAGGACGAACTCGAGGAGGTCGAGCAGCGCGTGCTGGAACGCCGGCGCGCGCACCGCCGCGACGGCGTCGACGTCGCCGGCTTCGGCGGCGAGGGCGGGCGCCGGCGATCCGGCGGCGCGCAGCCGCTGCTGCAGCGACGCCGCGACGGTCTCGCGGTCGCGCAGCACGCCGAGCGCGCGGAAGAGCGCGTCGGCGGGTGCTTGCCAGGCGTCGCCGAGCGCGCCGCGCCAGGCGCCGAGCTCGCGACGCAACGTGCGCAGCCGCCGCAGGCCGACACGCAGCTGGTGGATCGCTTCGGCATCGGCGTCGGCGTCGGCGACGACGCTGGCGTTGGCGAGCACCTGGTCGAGGCAGCTCTGCAGCATCGCGCGAAAGAGCGCGGCGCCGCCGGCCGCGGCTTCGAGCTGGGGCCGGCGCGCCTTGGTCGCGCGCGCAGCGTCGGGGTCGGCGAGGCGAGCGCCGCGCAACGCCTTGTGGATCGTCGAGACCCACATGCCATGCGCGTCGACGCTCGCGCGGCCGACCGCGATGAGGGCGCCGACGTCGCCGTCCTTGAGCTCGACCTCGAGCTCGGCAAGCGGCAGCGAGCGCTCGCCGGCGCGGACGACGCCGCGATCGAGCGCGACCTCGAGCTCGGCGCCGTGCGTCTCGATCCTGAGCGCGGCGCGGCGGATCGCGGTCGCGAACACCGGCGCGAGCTGCGCGTCGGCCTCGTCGCCGAGCGCGCGCTCGAGCAGCGGCGCGGCGGCGCTGCCGGCGTGCAGCGCGAGATCGGGCGACGGTGCGCGGCCGGCGGCCGGCGGCTCGAACGTCACCGTCTCCTCGAGCCGCTCGATCGGCGACGCTCCCTCGCCCTTGAGCGTCTGCTCCCAGACGCTTCCGGTGCGGCGCAGCCTGAGCGCGAGACCGGCGCGCGCGAGCCGGCGATCTGCGGTGTCGAAGTAGTGCGACTCGAGCACGAGTGTCTCCGCGCCGCGCGCGACGAGCGTCGCTCCGACCGCCGTCGCGGCGGCCTCGGTCAAGCCGAGCTTAAGTTCGATCTCGGGCATGCCATCAAAGCGCCGGCAGCGCGCTCAACCAGAAGCGCAGTTGCGCGACCTTGATGTTGCCCTGGCGGTCGAAGTAGCGGCTTTGCCAGGCATCGGAGTCCAGCGAGAGCGTCGCCTCCGGCGCGCCGGGGGCGCGGGCGCGGTTCTGCAGCGTCCAGCGCCACGAGAAGTGGTCGTAGATGTCGAGCACGTGCGTCGCGTACGCGGCGGCGAGCGCGCGCTGGCCGCGGACGATGACGAGGTTCTCGTCGTTGTTGAACGACGCGCGGTGGCCGAGGTTGTGGCTGCCGCTCACCACGGCGCACGCCGGCGAGAACGGATCGACGACGATGATCTTGTCGTGCGTCACCGCGAAGCCGGCCGAGAGGATCTCCTTCTTCCAGCCGGGCGGGACGTCGTCGTCGAGCGCCTGCGCCTGGATGACACGCGGATCCTGCTTGCTGCCGGTGCCGTGCAGCTCGTAGGCGAACGACTCTGCGGCGGTGGGATTGGTCACGCAGCCGCGCACGAACAGGTTCTTGTTCGCCTTCTGCGCCGCTGCCGCCCAGGTGGCGACACTCGGCGAGCCCGGAAAGAAGACGAGGAAGAGGACCGCTTGCTGCGCGCCCGCGATCAGCTGCGCGACCTCCTTCATGTCAGGCGGCGGAACTTCCCTGGCGATCGATGCGCGCAGCTTGGGCGTGTTCGGCGAGAACCAGCTGGTCGCCTTCGCGCTGCCGGCGAACGCGATCGTCTTCGCCGTCGCACCCCACGTCCTCAGCGGTGCCGCCTGCAGCTTGGCCGGGTCGCCTCCGGCAGCGAGCGTGTCGGCGGCGAGCCGCTTCCAGTCGTCGAGGTAGCGACGCGCGAGCGCGGCGTCGTCGCAGACGATCGTGTTGTTCGTTTGCGCGCACAGGCCGGTCGAGGTCCAGTTGGTCGAGCCGAACAGCACGGCCTTCGCCGTGCCGTGGCGGTCGACGTAGACGACGTACTTGTTGTGGCCGATCTGGCCGTTGGCGAGCATGCGGTCGATCAGCTGGCCCGCCGTCTTCGCGAGCCGCAGGCGCGACGCCGCGTTGCCGTCGCTCAGCGCGCTCGCGCTCTGCGCGTCGCCGGCGTCCGGGTTCGAGAGGATCAGGTGCAGGCGCTTGCCGGCGCCTTCGAGCGCGCCGATCAGCTCGTCGTCGCCGAGCTCGTAGAGCGCCGCGTAGAGCGCGCCGCCGGCCCTGGCGCGGCCGACGAAGGCGAGCAGCGCCGGGATCATGTCGCCAGCGAGACTCGTTCGCAGCGCACCCTGCGGCTTGGCGATCGTGGCGAGCAGCTTCGACTTCGAGGCCTTGCCGCCGAACGCGTTCGAGACCCGCTGGGTCGAGATCAGGCCGCGGTTGAAGACCGCGGCGACGCCGGGCGCGACGACGGGCGAGATCGCGATCTCGTTCGAGACCACGAACGCCACCTTCATCGGTTTCAGCTTGCCGGGCGTGCCGGCGAGGGGAACGATCTTGTAGCGAAAGCGCCGCGAGCCGGCGCGGTCGGCGACGAGGCGCGCGTACGGGTCCTTCCAGTAGAACTTCTGGACCGGGAACGACGCCGTCGTCTGCCCTCGCCTGGCGACAAAGCCCGGGAAGACCGCCATCGA
>Ga0157369_10010807_pt1 | contig 10395 bp, 10 predicted proteins | sample C25metaG_FD_113461 | JGI IMG/M metagenome (GOLD analysis project Ga0157369, IMG submission 113461) | Corn rhizosphere microbial communities from Kellogg Biological Station, Michigan, USA - C2-5 metaG | ecosystem: Host-associated > Plants > Roots > Rhizosphere > Soil | place: USA: Michigan...
ATGCCGACCGTGCCGCGGCCGCGATGGCCAAGCATATCGAGCAGCTGCTCGGCGACATCGCAGCGCTGCGGCACATCAATCCGGAGTTTTTCGACGAGCGACGCTGACGCGACAGAACGGAACGATGAAATCAAGGGAGAGGTGAAATGAAACGACGCGATTTTCTCAAACTGAGCGCAGGCCTTGGCGCAGCCTCGATGTTGTCTCCGCACCCGGTTGCGCAAGCGCAATCGAAAACGGTATTCAAGGCGGCCGACGTGCAGCCGGCCGGCTACCCGACCGTGGCGGCTGTGGAAAGCCTCGGCAAGAAGCTCGACGCCGCCACCAGCGGCCGGTTGTCGGTGCAAATGTATCCGTCCGCCCAGCTTGGCGGCGAGAAGGAGACCATCGAGCAGACCCAGATCGGGGCAGTCCAGATGCTGCGGGTCAGCGCCGGCGCGCTCGGGCCGATCATCGACGACATCAACGTCGTCAACATGCCCTTCGTGTTCAAGAACACCGCGCATGCCCGCAAGATGATGGACGGGCAAATCGGACAGGATCTGCTCGACAGGATCACGGCCAACAGCAATGCCAATCTGGTGGCTCTGTGCTGGATGGATTCCGGCGCGCGCAGCATCTACAATACCAAGAAGCCGGTCAAAGCCGTCGATGACCTCAAGGGATTGAAGATCCGCGTCATCGGCAATCCGATCTTCATCGACATGATGAATGCGCTGGGCGGCAACGGCATCGCGATGGGGTACGACCAGGTGTTCAGCGCGCTGCAGACCGGCGTGATCGACGGCGCCGAGAACAATCCGCCGAGCTACGTCTTCAGCAACCACTACACGGCGGCGAAGCATTATTCTCTGACCGAGCACCTCATCATTCCCGAGGTCCTCGCCTTCTCCAGGCGGGCATGGACCGCGCTCTCGGCCGATGACCAGGCCCTGATCAAGAAATTTGCCCGCGAAGCACAGATGGAAGAGCGCGAGCTCTGGAACAAGTACGAGCTGACGGCGATGGAAAAGGCCAAGGCCGCCGGCTGCGAGATCTTCGAGATATCGGACAAGACGCCGTTCCAGAACGCCGTGAAGCCTGTGTGGGACAAATACGGTCCGAAATACCAGGACATGATCAAGCGCATCCAGGAGATCGCGTAAAAGAGGCGATCTTCCCGGACGGTGAGTCATGAAGATGGCCGGACTGTTTCGCCGCATCATGGACTATCTTTATCTGCTGTGCGTGCTGGTCGGCGGCATCGCCCTGGTGTTGATCTCCGCGGTCATCCCCTGGGCGGTGTTCACCCGCTATGTGCTCAACAGCGCGGCGTCGTGGCCGGAACCGCTTGCAGTCCTCCTGACGATCGTACTGACCTTCATCGGTGCGGCGGCCGGCTACCGGCTCAACCTGCACATGAACATCTCCTACTTCGCCGACAAGCTGCCGCCGCTCGGGCGGCGGCTGCTCGATCTCCTCGTTCAGCTCCTGATGGCGATGATCGCGCTGTTCATGGTGATCTGGGGTGAAAGACTAGTCGAGGTGACCTGGCACAACACCATCGCCGACTTCCCCTTCCTCTCCGTCGGCATCACCTATCTGCCGATCCCGATCGGCGGCGCGTGCCTGCTCCTCTTCATCATCGAACGCATCTTCCTGGGCGCCCCGCCCGATCCGATCGCTCACGCCGAAGCCCCGTTCGAGTGAGCGGTTGAAAGGCTGCCCCATGGAAATCTTCATCCTGCTCGGAACGATGATCGCGTGCTTCCTGATCGGCATGCCGATCGCCTATTCGCTGGCGATGGCGGCGATCGCCGGTGCGCTTGCGGTCGGGATTCCGCTGGAAGCGTTGATGCTGAAGATCTCCGACGGCGTCAGCAAGGTCGCGATGCTGACCATCCCGTTCTTCGTCCTCGCCGGCGCGATCATGGCGGAAGGTGGCATGGCGCGGCGTCTCGTCGCGTTCGCCGACGTTCTGGTCGGCTTCACCCGCGTGCGCGGCGGCCTCTCCGTCGTCAACGTGCTGGCGACGACGTTCCTCAGCGGCATCTCGGGTTCTGCCGTCGCCGACACCTCGGCGATCGGCTCGGTGATGATCCCGCAGATGGAGAAGACGGGCTATCCGCGGGTGTTCGCGACCAATCTCACCATCACGTCCTCGGTGCAGGCGCTGCTGGTGCCGCCAAGCCATAATGCGGTGCTGTATTCGCTCGCGACCGGCGGCACGATCTCGATCTCCGCGCTGTTCATGGCCGGGGTGTTTCCGGGGCTGCTGCTCGGCTTCTCCTTGATCGTGCTGTGCGTCGTGATCGCCTATCGCGAGGGCCATCCGCGCGGGCAGAGCGTGGCAGCGAAGGATGCCGTCAAGATCACCATCGATGCCGCCTGGGGCCTCATCACGCTTGTCATCATCCTCGGCGGCATACTGGGCGGCATCTTCACCGCCATCGAGGCCGGCGCCGTGGCCTGCATCTGGGCGTTCTTCGTCACCATGTTCATCTACCGCGACTATCGCTGGCGCGACCTGCCCGTGCTCCTGCACCGGACCCTGCGCACGGTTGCGATGGTGATGACGCTGATCGCCTGCGCCTCCAGCGTCGGCTACATCATGGCGCTGACGCAGATGCCGGCGAAGATGACGGCGTTCTTCCTGACGATCTCGTCCAATAAATACGTCATCCTGTTCCTGATCAACATCCTGCTGCTGGTGCTCGGCACGCTGGTCGACATGGCGCCGTCGATCCTGATCGCGACCCCGATCCTGCTTCCGGTGATGCAGAATTTCGGCGTCGACCCCGTGCATTTCGGCATGGTCATGCTGCTCAATCTCGGCATTGGCCTCTGCCATCCGCCGGTCGGCGCGATCCTGTTCGTCGGCTGCGCGGTCGGCAAGGTCTCGATCGAGCAGGTCATGCGCAAGATCTGGCCGTTCTATGGCGTGATGTTCATGGTCTTGATGTTCGTCACCTATATTCCCGAAATATCGCTGTGGCTCCCGAGGCATGTGCTGCGCTAAAGCGTGATGGCTATCGCCATCGTGCTTTAGCCCTTTTTGTTTGCGCATGATCTATTCGGAAAACCGGTGCCCACTTTTCCGGATCATGCGCTAAAACCGGCGCGCACGTTCCCCCGGAAGGCCCCTCATGAAAATCGTCGACCTCAGCCGCGAGCTCTATCACCGCACCCCGAGCTATCCCGGACATCCCCCGATCATCCACGGCATGTGGAAGGACCACGCCGACTCGCTGAAGGATTCCGGCAATGTCTGGGGGCTGTCGTCGATGTTCATCTCGATGGCGGATCACGGCGGCACCCATATCGACGCGCCCCGGCATTTCGGCCCGACGGGCATTTCGATCGACCGGTACCCGCTGGAAAAGTGCATCGTGCCGGGCATCTGCCTCGACCTGCGCCACATCGCGCCGAAGGCGGAAATCACGCCTGCCGATCTCGAAGCCGCAGTGAAGAAATCAGGCGTCGGCGTGCCGAAAGGCGGCACCGTGCTGCTCTGCACCGGCCATCACGAACGCACTTTCCCGCGAAAGGCCTATTCGACCGACAATGCCGGCGTCAATGTCGCGGCCACCGAATGGCTCGCCAAACAAGGCATCGTCCACTTCGGCATCGATTCGATGCGGCCCGGACCCGACAGCGACGAGAACCTGCTGGTGCACAAGGCCTGCCTCGACCTCGACATCACCCACATCGAGAGCCTCTGCAACCTCGAAGCCCTGCTCGGCCAGGGCCAGTTTACCTTCATCGGCTTGCCGATGAAGTGGAGAGAAGGTACGGCTTCTCCGATCCGCGCGGTGGCCGTGTTCGGCCTTTAGGACGCGGACCGGGAGCAAAGCCATGGCTGACAGGAAACCAGTGCTGCGGTCGCGCCGCGTGTTTTTGCAGGCAGGAGGCTTCGCCCTCGCCGCAGCCGCAGGCGTTGCGCCGAGGACCGCGCGAGCGGCCAATTACCCCGACCGCGCCATCAAGATCATCGTTCCCTTCGCGCCGGGCGGTCCGACCGACATCATGGCACGGATCGTGGCGACCCATCTCGGCGAAGCCATCGGCGGCACGCTGGTCGTCGAGAACCGGCCGGGCGCCGGCGGCAATATCGGCATCGGCATTGCCGCGCATGCCGATCCCGACGGCTATACGGTGCTGATCACCTCCAGCGCCTATGTCGTCAATCCCGGCCTTTACGCCAAGATCCCCTATGACCCCTACAAGGATTTTGCGCCGATTGCCGAACTCGGCACCTCGCCCAATGTGATCCTGGTCGATCCCAAGCTCGGCGTGAACTCGATTGCCGATCTCGTGGCGCGCGCCAAGGCAAATCCGAACGAATTGAACTATGCGAGCCCCGGCATCGGCACCACGCCGCATCTCTCCGGCGAACTCTTCAAGATCACAGCCTGCGTCAATCTCACCCATGTGCCGTTTTCCGGCGCGGGTCCGGCGATCCAGGCCATCCTTGCGGGCACCACGCAGGTTGCGTTCGCGGCACTGCCGCCGGCGCATCCGCACATCGAATCCGGCGCGCTGAAGGCGCTCGCCGTCACCGGCGAGCACCGCTGGTTCGATTTGCCCGACGTGCCGACCATGATCGAGCTCGGCTACAAGGATTTTGTTTCCGACACGCTGCAGGGTTTTCTCGCGCCTGCGAAGACGCCGCCTGCCGTGGTCGAATTGCTGGCGGCCAAATCGACCGAAATCCTGAAAGTGGCGAAGACGGCCGAGCAATTGCGCAATGACGGCTTCGAGGTCATTGCCAACGGTCCCGCCGGCATGAAGAAACGGATCGACGACGAAGTGCCGAAATGGCGGGACATCATCGCGAAGGCCGGCATCAAGCCGGTTTGATCGGATTTTTTCTGCCACACGCAGCGCGAGCGCCTTGCTGCCGCCCGGTTGCCTGTCCTACCCTGATCCAAAGAAAACAAAAGCCAGGGAGGACCTCGTTATGACGACCCGCCGTGATTTTCTCAAAACCGGTGTCGGCGCCGCCGCCGGCATTGTCTTTTGCAGCTGCGGTCTTGCACAGCGTGCAGGTGCCCAGCAGCCGACCCGCCAGGTCCTTCCCGTGAAGGTTGGAGGCAAGCGGGTCAAGACCATCGACGTCCACTCCCACTGCCATTTCCACGAAGCCGGCGCCCTGCTTGGGGCCGACGCGCCGAAGATTCAGATTCCACCCGTCAACGGCGCTGAAGAAGCCTTCATCGCGATCGAAAAGCGGCTTGCCGCGATGGACGCACAGGCCGTCGACATGGAGGTGCTGTCGATCAATCCGTTCTGGTACGGCCACGACCGCGACGTCGCCGAGCAGATCGTGAAGATCCAGAACGAGAAGCTCGCCGAGCTCTGCGCCTCGAAACCCGACCGCTTCGCCGGTTTCGCCTCGCTGACCTTGCAGGCGCCCGACCTCGCGGTGCAGCAACTGGAGACCGCAGTCAAGAAGCAGGGACTGAAGGGTGCCGCGATCGGCGACCGCGTGGCAGACCTGGAATTCTCCGATCCGAAATTCCATCCCGTATGGGCCAAGGCGGAAGAGCTGGGCGTGCCGCTCTTCATTCACCCGCAGGCGCAGCCGGAGCTCGATAAGCGGCTTGCGGGCAACGGATGGCTCTCCAACGCCATCGGCAATCCCCTCGGCACGACGATCGCCCTGTCGCACCTCATCTTCGAAGGGACATTCGACAGGTTCCCGGGACTGAAGGTGATCGCGGCGCATGGCGGCGGCTATCTCGGGTCCTATGCCGACCGCTCGGACCATGTGTGCTTGGTCGGCCCGAAGGGGTGCAACCCCGACATCAAGCTCAAGAAGAAGCCGACGGAGTATCTGAAGCAGATCTATTTCGACTCGCTGGTCTTCGAGCCCGAAGCGATCCGCCACCTCGTGGCGCAGGTCGGCGCCAGCCAGGTCGTGCTGGGCAGCGACTATCCGTACCAATGGGAAATGCATCCCGTCGACCCGATCCTCGCGACGGCCTCTCTCAGCGACGATGAGAAGGCCGACATCCTCGGCCGCACCGCGGCCAAGCTGTTCAACGTCCAGGCCTGAGGCCGCAACAAGAAACGGAGCAGGCGCAATGGCGCGAAAGCTGATCGATATTTCCGTGCCATTGCAGAACGACGTGCCGGCCGACCCGCCGGGCAATCATCCGACCATTCAGTACATCGATCACCAGCAGGGACTGCCGCGCATGCTGCAGTTCTTCGATGGGCTGAAGAAGGAGGACCTGCCCGACGGCCAGGGCTGGGCGGTGGAGCAGGTGTCGCTTTCCACCCATAACGGCACGCATCTCGACGCGCCCTGGCACTTCCACCCCACCATGAACCGCGGCGAGCGCTCATGGACCATCGATGAGGTGCCGCTCGAATGGTGTCTTCAGCCGGGCGTGAAGCTCGACTTCCGCCACCTGCCGGACGGCTATGTCGCGACCGCCAGGGATGTCGAGAACGAATTGAAGCGCATCGGCCACACGCTCTCGCCGCTCGAGATCGTCGTGGTCAACACCTCGGCCGGCGTCAAATATGGCAGACCGGATTACGTCAATTCCGGCTGCGGCATGGGCTATGAGGCGACCATGTATCTGTTGGAGCGCGGGGTGCGGCTGACCGGCATCGACGGCTGGAGCTGGGATGCGCCTTTCGTCTATACCGCGAAGAAATATGCCGAGACCAGGGACGCGAGCCTGATCTGGGAAGGCCACAAGGCCGGCCGCCATATCGGCTATTGCCACATTGAAAAGCTGCATAATCTCGAATTGTTGCCTTCCACGGGCTTCATGGTGTCGTGCTTCCCGGTGAAAATCGAGCGCGCCTCCGCCGGCTGGACGCGGGCGGTCGCCATCATCGAGGGCTGAGATCCGGCGAGCTCGGTAGACGCGCCAGGAAAGGCCGCCTAAAATCCCCTTCGACAAATGACGCCGGCACAACCGGCGCGACTGGATGCCGGCGCGACCGCCGGCAATGAGGGAGGAAATCATGGATCGTTACCGGCGTTTTCGCCGTTCCGCGGCGTTGCTCACCGCCATCATCGCCACCCCGATCGCACTGGCCCTGCCGGCCAGCGCTGAAGACACCTTCAAGCTCGGCATCGTGACGTTCCTGTCCGGGCCGGCGGCCGAGAGCTTTGGCGTCCCCGCCCGCAACGGCGGTCAATTCGTCATCGATGAGTTGAACAAGGGCAAGGGCCCCGCACCCTACGACAAGGCCGGTTTCGGCGGCATGAGGATCGAGCCCGTCGTGATCGACGAGAACGGCGGCGCGACCAAGCAGGTCCAGGAGCTGCGCAATCTCTATGAGCGCGAGAATGTCGATGCCGTGCTCGGCTATATCGGCTCCGGCGATTGCCTCGCGGTCGCGCCGATTGCCGAAGAGCTGAAGAAGATGCTGGTGCTGATGGATTGCGGCACCCCGCGCATCTTCGAGGAAGCGAAGTACAATTATGTGTTCCGCACCGCCGCGCATGCGACGATGGATAATGTCGGCCTCATCCGCTACATGAAATCGAAGAACATCAAGATGGAGACGGTATCGGCGATCAACCAGGATTATGCCTGGGGCCAGGACAGCCGCGCCGACTTCCTCGCCGCAGCAGGCCAGCTCTATCCCGGCGCCAAGCTGCAGGCCGACCTGCGGCCGAAATTCGGCGCCGGCCAATACGGCACCGAGATCTCCGCGCTGGTGAGCGCCGGCTCCGACGTGGTCTATTCGAGTCTTTGGGGCGGCGACCTGCAGGCCTTCGTGCTGCAGGCTGCCCCGCGTGGCCTCGCCAAGCGCAGCCAGCTCGTGTTCTCCGCCGCCGACCACGTCCTGCCGCCGCTCGGCGACAAGATGCCCGACGGCGTCATCATCGGCGCGCGCGGTGCCTACGGGCTGATGTCACAGAAGTCGCCGATCAACGACTGGTTCTTCAAGGGCTACCAGTCGGCAATGGGCATCTACCCCGTACAGGCCGCCTATCGCATCTCGCAATCGATCCTCGGTTTGAAAGCCGCGGTCGAGAAGGCGATGGCCAAGAATGGCGGCAAGAAGCCTTCGACCAGCGAATTGATCGCGGCGATGACCGGCCTTGAATGGCAATCGCCGGGCGGGCTGGTCCAGATGAAGCTCGCCGACGGCCATCAGGCGATCCAGCCGATCGCCTTCAGCCGCACCAAGTACAACCCGGATCTGAAGCGGGTCGACCTGGTCGACATCCAGTATTTCGCCGCCGAATGCGTCAACCCGCCGCCCGGCGTCAAGGCGATCGACTGGATCAAGGGCGGCATGCAGGGCGCCAAGTGTAATTGAGCACAAGTGTAACTGAGAAAGTGTAATTGAGCCTGGATTGATAATGGACGGCGTGAGCACGATGCTCGCGCCGTTCGTCTGCCTTTCCGCGACGGATGCCATGAACCCGCCATGAACCTGTTCCTGACGATCGTGCTCGACGGGCTGATCGAGGCCTCCTGGCTGTTCATCGTCGCGCTGGGGCTGACGCTGGTGTTCGGCGTGCTGAAGATTCTCAACGTGGCGCACGGCAGCTTCTATGCGCTCGGCGCCTATGTCGCAGCGACAACGGTCACCGTCGTCGCGGCCCACAACCTGCCGCCGGCAGCCGGCTTTGTCGCGATGCTCATCTCGGTCGCGCTGATCGCGGCCAGCGTCGGTTTGCTGCTCGAGCGCGGCCTCCTCAAGATGTTCTATGGCCGCGACGAGGTGGTGTTGCTGCTCGTGACCTATGCGGTGTTCCTGATCCTGGAGGACACGACCAAGCTGATCTGGGGCGTCAATCCGATCTATGCGACACAGCCCTATGAGCTGTTCGGCAACGTCGAGTTCGCAGGACTCTCCTACGTCGGCTACGATTTGATGCTGATCCCGGCCGCGGCCCTGATCGGCCTTGCGGTCTGGTACGGGCTGAACCGCACGGTGCTCGGCAAGATCGTGCTGGCGGTGATCCACAACGAGGAAATGAGCGTGAGCATGGGGGTACGCGTGAACCGCGTCTATGCGGCAGCGTTTGCCTTCGGCGTGCTGCTGGCGGCGATCGCGGGCGCGCTGACCGCGCCGAAGATATCGATGCAGCCTGGCTTGAGCTCCGACGTCATCATCCTGAGTTTTGCCATTGTGGTGATCGGCGGATTGGGCAGCGTCGAGGGCGCGGCGGTCGGCGCCCTGCTGGTCGGCCTCGCGCGCTCGGCCGCGGTGCACCTGATGCCGCAGATCGAGCTGTTCATGATCTATTTGATCATGGCGGGCGTCTTGATGTTCCGGCCCGAGGGCCTGTTCAAGCGCGAAACCGCGAGGCGGATCTGATGCGCGGCCGCTTCCGCCTTCTCCTCATGCTGCTCCCGGTGATCGCGGTCACCCTGCTCGGCCGCGCGCTGCCGACCTGGACCTTGTCGCTCGCGACGATCGCCGCCTCCAACGCGCTGGTGGCACTCGGCATCGTGGTGCTGGCGCGCACCGGCAACGTCTCGTTCGGACAGGGACTCCTCTTTGCGGCCGGCGGCTACGGCGTCGCGCTGATCGCCAATGGATTTGGCCTGACCGACGCGGTCGTGCAGATGCTGATCGGCGCCGTCTGCGGCGGCCTGCTCGGCCTTGCCGTCGGTCCACTAATCGCGCGTTATACCGGCATCTTCTTCGGCATGCTGACGCTTGCGCTCTCCATGGTGTTTTACGGCGTACTGCTCAAGACCACCATGCTCGGCGGCTCCGACGGCTTCAATGTCGGCCGCCCGACCCTGTTCGGCATCCGCTTTGTCGACACACGCGAAGCCGATTTCATGCTCTACGCCGTTGCGGTCGTGACCACGGGGCTTGCTGCGATCGCCGCGAAAATCCTGTTCCGTTCCGAACTCGGCCTCGCGAGTCTCGCCGTCCGCGAGAACAATCTGCGGGTCGAATATCTCGGCATCTCCGCCAACCGGGTGATCGCCATCAACTTCGTGATCGCAGCGGCCTTCGCCGGCGCCAGCGGGGCATTCGCGCTGATGGCGCAACGGCATATCGACCCGCAATTCGCCTATTGGACGACCTCCGGCGAATTCGTCTTCATCGCGGTGCTGGCCGGATACCAAAGCGTCTCCGCGGCGTTCGTTGCATCGCTCGCGCTCGAACTGGTTCGCTCCTTTTCGAATCTGTACCTGCCCAACACCTGGCAGCTCGTGCTCGGTAGCTTCCTGCTTGCGGTCATCCTGTTCCTGCCGCGCGGCATCGGTTCGCTCTGGACGAGGGAACGGCGCAGGACGGTCGAACCTGCGGCCACGCCGTCTGAGGCCGAAGAAGGAGTACCGACGTGAGCACGGTGCTTTCCGCGCGCGGGCTGGAGAAGCGATTCGGCGCGGTCGTCGCCGCCGACGCGCTGTCGATCGAGATATCGGCCGGCCAGAAGGTCAGCCTGATCGGCGCCAACGGCGCCGGCAA
>Ga0157369_10010813_pt1 | contig 10392 bp, 10 predicted proteins | sample C25metaG_FD_113461 | JGI IMG/M metagenome (GOLD analysis project Ga0157369, IMG submission 113461) | Corn rhizosphere microbial communities from Kellogg Biological Station, Michigan, USA - C2-5 metaG | ecosystem: Host-associated > Plants > Roots > Rhizosphere > Soil | place: USA: Michigan...
GATGCGCTGAGGTCCGCGCCGTTCCTGCTCCTGTGGAGGCGTCGAAGCCTCGCCCTGCGATTGACGCGCGGCGGCCGGAATCGATGTGACACCCTCGAATTCCTTTGCCTTCGCGATCACGTCGCCGGCATCGGCTGGCTTGCCGACTGGCTGCGGTGTGTTGTCCGACGCAACGGGCTTTGGTCCCGCACTGTTGACCAGCGCCGAGATGTCTTCGTTTGGCGATGCGATGACCCCGAGCAGCGTTCCAACCGCCGACGAGTCACCTTCGTTTGCAAGTCGCTTGCGAAGCACACCCTCGCCGCGAGCGACGAGCTCCATCACAGCCTTGTCGGTCTCGACCTCTGCGAGAACGTCGCCGCTCTTTACCTGATCGCCTTCGTTCTTGAGCCACTTCACGAGGCGTCCTTCTTCCATCGTGGGTGACAGCGCTTCCATCAGAACTTTCGTCGCCATGATCGTCAGTCCTCCATGTACATGACGCGCTTCACCGCCGCGATGGTCTTTGCAGCATCAGGCTTCGCGAGCTTTTCCAGGTTCTTCGCATATGGCATCGGCACGTCCGCCTGATGCACGCGAACCACCGGTGCGTCGAGGTCGTCGAAACATTCGCGCTGGATGTAATCCACAACCTGCGCCCCGATGCCACACAGTTCCCAACCTTCCTCGACGACGACTGCGCGATTGGTCTTTGCAACGGACGTCGCGATTGCCTCGACGTCCATCGGCCGTATCGTGCGCAGGTCCACCACGTCCACGTTCACACCCTGCTTTGCGAGCTGGTCTGCAGCCTGCAATGCAACGAGCACCATCTTTCCTGAGGTGATGATGGAACAGTGCTCGCCCTCACGCTTGAGCTCCGCCTTGCCGAGTGGAATGACTATGTCCGGATTTTCGTCGACCTCGCCCTTGGTGTTGTAGAGCATCTCGCCCTCCAGCACCACGACGGGGTTGTCATCACGGATCGCAGCCTTGAGCAGTCCTTTCGCGTCGGCCGGCGTGCCAGGTGCAACAACCTTGAGACCGGGGATGTGCGCGAGCCAGCTCTCCCATGCCTGCGAGTGCTGCGCCGACAGTTGCAACGCAGCGCCGTTCGGTCCGCGGAAGACCATCGGCATCTTGTACTGCCCGTTGGACATGTACAGCATCTTTGCGGCGGCGTTCACGACCTGGTCCAGCGCAAGAAGCGCAAAGTTCCACGTCATGAATTCGATGATCGGCCTGAGACCGACCATCGCAGCGCCAACACCTACTCCGGCGAATCCAAGCTCGGTGATCGGCGTGTCCACAATTCGCTTGGGACCGAATTCATCCAGCAAGCCACGTGAGACCTTGTACGCACCGTTGTATTCGGCGACTTCCTCGCCCATCAGGAATACCGACTCGTCACGCTTCAACTCTTCGCGCAACGCCTGATTGAGTGCGTCGCGATATGTCATGACGGTCATCGTCCGACCTCCGCGAGCTCGGCGTCGTTTGCTGCACCAACCGTCGATTCGTCACTGAGAACGTGCGTGAACAGTTCTTCCGGAGACGGCTCTGGTGATGCATCGGCAAAGTCCCACGCGGCCTGTGCGGCGGCCTTGGCCTCGTCATCCATCTTCTTGTAGTCGTCTTCGGTGATCATCCCGTCGCTCAGCATCCTGGTCTTGAGCAGCACGATCGGATCGCGCTGCATGCTCTGGTCCAACTCCTCCTTGGAGCGGTACGTTCCGCTCGCCGCGTCCGACATGGAGTGGCCCATGAAGCGCGTGGTCTGGACTTCGACCAGTGTGGGGCGTTGTTCCTTGCGTGCACGCTCGATCGCCGTGTCCATCTCCCTGCGCACTGCGAATACATCCTGGCCGTCGACCGACGTTCCGATCATCGCGTACGACTCTGCACGCTTCACTACATCCTGCTGAGCGGTGGACCGGCTGATCGCCGTTCCCATGCCGTAGCGATTGTTCTCGATGATGAATACGACTGGAAGATTCCACAGCGACGCCATGTTCAGCGCTTCGTGAAATGCGCCGATGTTGACCGCCGCTTCACCAAAGAAGCATACGCAGACCTGATCACCGCCACGATATGAGATCGCGAACGCCACGCCCGCGGCGATAGGAATGTGGCCGCCCACGATGCCGTGGCCGCCCAGGAAATTCAGTTTCTTATCGAAGAGGTGCATCGAGCCGCCCTTGCCGCCGGAGCAGCCAGTGGCGCGGCCGAACAGCTCTGCCATGATCTCCTCGGGCGTCATTCCGCGAGCCAACGCCAGTCCGTGATCGCGGTAAGCGGTGATCACGTAATCATCCGGCCGAAGTGCCGCCATCGTGCCAGCGGAAATAGCTTCCTGGCCGATGTACAGGTGACAGAAGCCGCCGATTTTTCCGATCGCGTAAGCTTCCGCGCATTTTTCCTCGAAGCGGCGCTGCATGATCATCGAGTGCAGATAGCTGACGGCGGTCTCGCGAGCGTTCGCGGCTGCCGGAGAAGATGTGTTTTTCTTAGCCATGACATTTATACGTACAGGTGATGCTGGAAGCTGTGATCACGAACCCATCGATCACGAAGCTTCTCAGTCGTCGTGCCGCGCGTAATTGTGTGTGTAGTGCGCGGGGCGGATGTGATCGCAGCTCAGTTGACCCCTGCTGCCTGAACCTGCTCCCACGCGTGGTAGCTGCTGCGCACAAGAGGGCCTGATTCGACATGTCTGAAGCCCATCGACATGCCGATTTCGTACAACTCGCGGAATTCCGCTGGTGTGATGTAACGATCCAGCGGAATGTGGCTGTCAGATGGGCGCAGGTACTGGCCCAGCGTGAGAATGTCCACGTCCACTTCACGCAGGTCGCGCATCACCAGCTCGACCTCTTCCAGCGTCTCGCCCATTCCGAGGATCAGTCCAGACTTGGTCGGAATGTCGGGCGCCAGCTCCTTGGCGGTGCGGAAAATATCCATGACCCGTGGATAACGGCCGCCAGGCCGGCACTTCTTGTACAACCGCGGCACCGTTTCGGTGTTGTGGTTGTAGATGTCGGGATTCGCCTCGAGTACCGTCGCGATGCTGTCCCGGTTGCCCTGAAAGTCGGGGACGAGAACCTCCACGGAGCAGTCCGGGAGCCGCTGCTTGATCTGCCGAATGGTTTCAGCGAAGATGTAGGCGCCAAAGTCAGGGAGGTCGTCGCGGTCCACCGAAGTGATCACAGCGTGCCGCAGCCTGAGCTCGGCGACTGCCTCGCCAACTCGTTCCGGCTCTGCGATGTCATAGGATGCCGGGCGACCGTGGGCAACCGCGCAGTACGCACAATTGCGGGTACAGACGTCGCCCAGGATCATGAAGGTAGCAGTACCGTGCTCCCAGCACTCACCGATATTGGGGCAATGAGCCTCCTCGCACACCGTATGCAGGTTCAGCTCACGCATCATCTGCGTCAAACGCAGATAGTTGGGACCGCCGGGCGCCCGGACCTTGAGCCATGACGGCTTTCGCTCAGGAAGGGGGTCAGCCCTATGGCGCCCCATGATCTGGTACAGCAGCTCAGCCATAGAGTGTCAAATCTAGCCTAATGCAGCCCGGGCCGAAATCGACTCAGGTCATGGCGTGGAGTTGCGCCAGTTACGAGATCGGCGACGACTTCGGCGGTGAGTGGTGCGAGCAGTATTCCGTTGCGCGAGTGACCGCATGCGTAGATGACGCGCGGTCGCTCGGGGTCGGCACCGATTATCGGCAGCAGGTCCGGTGTTACCGGGCGCAGCCCCGCCCAGCTCGAGTGAATCGGCGCGCTTGCAAGTGCAGGGCAGAGTGTAGCGGCGCGCGAGCGGATGGACTCGATCCCCTCCGCAGTCGTTTCCACGTCGAAGCCGGCGTCTTCCATCGTGCCGCCCGCCACCGTGAGCCCGCCGCTGCGCGGGATGAGATATCCGCCAGCGCCGCAGATCACGTGTCGCACCGCGTCGCTCTCGAATGCGAGCATCTGACCGCGCACCGGTCGGACGGCCGAGACGCATGCGCCGGATCCGGGGATGAGCGGCGTCCACGCGCCTGCAGCGAGCACGACGTAGTCGGAGGCGAACCGGCTCTCCAAGTCGGTGAGCACGTTGCAGCCGAGTTGGGAGGCGTGCAGCTCTCGGCAGTCTTCGCGCACGGCGGTGATCCCTTCATGTGCTGCTATCGCAATGCTGAGCGCGTCGAGCAGTGCCAGCGGCTCGATCGCGCCATCCATAGGATGTAAGAGCCCGCCGAGGCAAGCGGCGACGCCAGGCTCGTCCAGGGCCAGCTCCTCAGGCGAGAGCCAGCGCGCCGAACGATCGTTCGAGTGTTGAAGTTGCCGAATTTCCGCGTTGTCGAACGCTAGTTCGATAGTCCCTGAGTCGTTCATTGGGATCGACCGGCCCGTCCGCGCGGCCAGCGCCGCGGCATAGCCCGGATATCGATCCCGTGACGCGACCGCGAAATCGTGCGCGGATCCGGTTTCGCTATCGATCGACGGTGCCAGTATTCCGCCGGCAGCCGACGACGCATTGCCGGAATGCGTGGTCCCAACCAACCTGACGGCCAACCCGCGATCGGCGAGCTCGAGCGCCGACGACAGCGCTATTATTCCGGTGCCGACAACCGTTACGTCAGCAACCATCTGGCACCCGCGGGGTGTCAAATGGTCGTAGGAATTTCAACAGGAATTCGATCGGAGCTCGCATGCTCCGTACTATTCTAAACGGAGAGTTCAGAAATGCTGCGTACCATCTTCTTCCTCGGTATCGCACTCATCGTTGGCGGCATCCTGCTCGGCATGGTGTTTGGCATCGCGATGTTCGTACTCGGGATCGCAATCAAGGTCGCCGTCGTAGGTGGAATCGCGTACCTCGTCATCCGCGTCATCAGCCCTGATACGGCTGCGATGATCCGGAGCCAGTGCCAGCGCAAGTCGTTCGATCGGTTCTAGAGTTCAAAACGCCGGGCGCCTCAGGCGCCCGGCTTGTACGATCTCAGATAAAGATTGATCGACCCGAACGACAGCTTCGACTTGAGCTGTACCAGAACGTGCCTGCTATCATCAGACAACCACACCTCGGCGTTTCCATTCTCCGAGAATATTCCCTGTGTCTTGATGACCGGCTGCAGAACCACGCAATCGAACTTTCCCGCGGGCACCTCAATCGTTTCCTTGCGCAGCACGCGAACCCGGATCGGGTTGCGCTCTGGGCGGAAGTAGCGATTCGATTCGTAGGTGTGGCCAACTTCGAGCGGTAGCGTCCGGACGAAAAACAGAAACGATCCATCGTCCAGTGGATCCTTCACACCTGCGTGATCCCGCGGTGGCTTCTTGTCCATCTCCGTGTACGTCCCGCGGTCGGGATAGATCTCGTAACGCTTCTGCCGATCGCTCGACCCTTCCTGCTGCGTCTGATAAAACCGCAGGGAAGAAAACGTGTTTCGATCTATCCAGCTCTCGAAAACGTCATCGACATGGTAGAAGAACGTGCCGCCCTTGAGTCGAAACACGGTGTGCCACGCGGATATCCCGCGCACATTCTCGATCCCGTCGACGCGCGTGCTCGCGCTGCCGACCTTGAGCGCGCCGAACTTGACGTCGTACTGTGCCTCCTCACCAACGCTGAACGGTACGGACATCTGACTGTCCGGCGTCTGCGCGACACTGGTGGCTGCGACAGGCCCAGTCGTCGGTCCCGCCGCCGCTGGTGCCTGTGCCGCGGCGCGAAGTGCTACCGAAAGACTGCTCGCAATGGTGAGCTTGACGAGTGCCGATGCAGTCACGTAGTCGCCTTGCGCCATCCGCCCGACGCGCGACCGGCACGATACAACGCCATCGCATCAGCGAACGGACGAACCCTGGTTTCCCGCGGACGGAGATCGTAACGCGGCTCGACTGCGACCTTTTCTATCTTGCGCGCCAGCGGCGCAAGCTTGAGAAAGACTTCCAGATTTGCCGCCCATCCATCACTCGTCACGAGCGGAACGTTTCCGGATGACTTGGCGTAATCGCGCAACAGCGAAATGCGATACATCTTGAACGACGCGAATGGATCGGCCACGTCCCCGGCCGACACGAATGGACGCATCATCCACGGACCGAATTTCGCGAGTCTTCGCACCGCTGCCGGCATGCCCTGCTGCGCACGTTCCGTCGTTACGATGTCCGCGCCGCCCTCGAACCGCTTGAGCAGCTCCGGAAGTGATTCCGGCTGATCAGTGAAATCCGCCTGCATCACAACCATCGCATCACGTCGCGGGTACTTGGTGCGACGTGACACGTCGGCGCACAGTGCGTTCAGCGCATGGCCGAAGCCCTGCCTCGTACTGCCATGCAGAACAGTGAGCGGGAGAACCTTGCAGTAGGGCTCCAGCGTCGCCGCTGTATCGTCAGTGCTTCCGTCGTCGTAAACGATCACCTCGTACTCGCGGGAATAGTCCTGGAACACCTTACGGATGCGCCAGAGCAGGACTCCTACGGTCGGGCCTTCATTGTACGTCGGAATGCAGATGTGAAGCATGTGTCTCAAGTTAGGCGGTGAGGATCTCTTGGTACACCCGTTCCACGCCTTGGGTCATCTCCTCCACGCTGAAAATTGCCGCTCGGGCCGGACCCTCGGCCGCCAGCTTGCCGCGCAGGTCCGGGTCCAGCAGCGATTCGTGGGCTGCCGCGAAGGCCTTGGTGTCGCCTAGTGGGACAAGAAGTCCGGTTTTTCCGTTCTCCACAATTTCGGAGACGCCGCCGACGTTGAACGCTACCGGCGGAACCCGCAGAGCCAGGGAATCGATGAGAACCGTTCCAAGGCCCTCCTCGGCGGCTGGATGCCACAGAACGTCGAGGCCAGCCATTCCATTGTGGATGTCAGAGACGAAGCCAGCCTGCTGGCCACGCAGCGGGCCCAGCTTGATCGGTCCCTTTGCCGTACCGCCGAGGAGGACGATCCGCGTCCGGCCGATCGCGTCCTCGCTGAGCCAACTGCCCACGTGCCGCAGCGAGTCTATTCCTTTCTCGGCCGTCATCGCGCCGACCACTCCGGCCAGCACGGTATCGCGAGACCAGCCGAGCTCCTTGCGCCAGTCTCGCGGCGATGGCGCCGAAGGCGTGGGGACACCGGAGTGCACGATCACTATGCGATGCTCATCCACACCCGAGCGCACCATCGCCGTCCTGACCGCATTCGATATCGCGATGAAGCGCGTGACGCGCAGGCCGTATTTGACGCGCACTGATTTGAGCGGGAACGTAACGCGCCGCGTGACGACGAGGGGAGTTGCGTCTCCCGCGAGCGCGATCAGCGAGATGGCGTGGGCTCGTGCATCGTGCGCGTGGACGACGTCCGGGTGCCAGGCACGAATGATCGATCTCAGTCGTTTTGCGGAGCGGAGATCCCAATCTGACCGCATCGGAATCGAGGCTGTCGCGATCCCCGCCGCCTGTAATCGCTCGAGTAGCGGAGAGCCGCCGACACCCACGACCAGGGGCTCCCGTCCGTGCGAGCGCAGCGACGTTGCGAGCAGAAATACCTGCCGTTGTCCGCCACGCCAGCTGCGGCCCGCGTCGATGTGCAGCGATCGGAGCGTCACTGCTTACCGACTACTCTGGCGAATGCGCTGAAAATATCGCGATCCCACGACTCGGTGGTGCCGATGAGATCTTCTGGGTGCCACTGCACCCCGACGCACCACCACGGTGAATCGGCGGCAGATTCCACCCCCTCTATCACTCCGTCTGGTGCCACTGCGACGACCCGAAGCTCGTCCGCGACGCGCTCGATCGATTGATGATGCACCGAGTTGACTTCGAGGCTCGTCAACCCGATAGCGCGTGCCAGCCGCGACTCGCTCTGAGTCTCGACGGGATGCGTTCGCGAGCTGCGTGGCCGGTCCGGATCGTGGTTGATGTCGCCGGGACGCTGGCTCGGGAGGTCCTGTATGAGTGATCCACCGAGTGCTACATTGAGCACCTGCACACCGCGGCAGATGGCTAGCAGCGGTGTTCCGTGTCGTTTCGCGGCGTTGACCAGTGCGATCTCCCAGTGATCCCTGATGTCGGAAACCGCTCCCAGCATGGGGTGCGCCGGCTCGCCATACAGCGCCGGATTGAGGTCGGCCCCGCCGGTGAGCACCAGGGCATCCACGCGCTCGACCAGAGCATCGGCAGCGGTTGGGTCGTTCAGTGGGGCGGCAACGACTGGTACAAGCCGTGCGTTCTCCAGGGCTGTGAGGTAGGTCGTTCTCAAATGCGCGTACGGTACGCCGCGTTCGCTGCGGATCGCGGCACTAACCGCTACAATAGGACGGAATGACACAGCTCTGGGCTTGGAGGATGGCGTCGATCGGCACGCTCCTCGGAATCTGCTCTGCGGCGGCGCGCGGGCAAGGGGAGAGCCTTCTCGACGCGGAGCCGGCAGGCGCGGCGTCGGCGACCGCAGCGCCAGCCCCAGTGTACTGTCACGGCGAAATCATAACACAGATCGAAATCCACACCTATCCGCCGTTCGAAGGCGGCGGTACCAATCTCGCCGCGCGCGCCGCGAGGCTCGCCACGAATCTCCACGCGACCACGCGACCTGACATAATCAGGCGCTTTCTGCCGTTCAGGGTTGGTGATCGATGCGTCGATCTGCGCCTGCACGAAGCCGAGCGCATTCTGCGTGCTCAGCCATTCCTCGCCGATGCGAGTCTGCTCGTTGCTCCCGACGGCAATGGTGGCGTGAACGTGGACGTCGTCACATTCGACGAAGTTTCGCTGGTACTGGATGGCACGGTGACATCCAAATCGCCGGTCATTCGTGCTGTGCGTTTTGGTGAGGAGAATCTTTCCGGATCTGCGTTGTCGACAACCGGAGCGTGGGAGAAGAGTCAGTTCTACCGCGACATTTATAAAGCCCGTGTTGTGGACTATCAGTTGTTCGGCAGGCCGTATCAGCTGTCGCTCCAGGGGACGCGCAACGAAATCGGTGGAAGCTGGGATGCGCTGGTCACGCATCCCTTCATCACCGATCTGCAACGCACGTCGTGGCGTGCTTCGGCCGGCTCGGCTACCGGGTACAGGTATTTTCTCCGACCGAACGCACCAAATGCCGCGCTTCCCTTCACGCGTGCTTATTCCGACATTGGCGGAGTCGTCGCGTTCGGACCGGTGCACCACGTGTATCTGGTAGGAGCAACCTTGTCGAAGGAACGCGAACGAACTGGGCGCATGCCTGTGCTCGTTCTCGATTCCGCAGTGGTCCCCGATACGAGCACGGCACTCATCGGACGCTACTCCGAGCATCGCACCACTCGCGTCAACCTGCTGCTTGGCTTTCGCAACTCGAGCTTCATGCAGGTGCGTGCGTTCGATGCGGTCGAGGGAACGCAGGACGTGCGCACAGGAATGCAGTTCGCGACGCTATTCGGGCGCGGCATCAAGGTTACTCCCAAGGATGAGCGGGATTATTTCATGTCGACCGATCTTTACTACGGACGCGGCACGCCGCAGTCGTTTGCCGGCATAGAGTTAATGGGGGAGCGCCGTCGCAATCTCGACACGCACCGGTTCGATGGTGTGCTTGCGAGTGGCAGAGCAGCGTGGTACGCACATCCATCGACGAAACACACGTCGATCATCGACATCGAGTACAGCGCCGGTTGGAATCAGCGGGTGCCATTTCAGGTATCGCTGGCCGATCGCGATGGTGGAATACCCGGCTACGGATCATCACACCTTGGTGGCGCGCAGCGCACGGTGGTGCGACTGGAGGATCGTTACCGTCTGGGGCGCATCCGGCAGTTCGCCGGTCTCGCCAGCGCGGTCTGGGTGGACGCGGGACGCCTGTGGGCGGGCGAGGCGCCGTTCGGAGTCAACACGAACATCAAGTATGCAGTCGGTGTCGGCCTTCTCGCCGCGCTGCCACCACGATCGCGGCGCACGTGGCGCGTGGATTTCGCCCTCCCGCTGAACGATCGTGGCGACTCCAAATTCGAGATTCGATTCACCAATCACGATTTCACGCGCTGGTTCTGGCGCGAGCCCGGCGACATTCAGAGTAGTCGCGAGCGCGCCATTCCGAACTCGGTTTACAACTGGCCCTGATCCTGTTGAAATCGCGCGCGTCGTAATGCGACCTGCGCGTCAGGCTGGCGTCTTCTCCTCCATCATACGACGGATCGGAATAACAAGCGCGGCACAGACAGCAGCGGCAATGAAGAGCGCGATCGCTGTATTCCTGAACAGCAGTGGCATTTCATTGAGGTTGTTCGGATTTACGTGACCACCAACCAGTCCTGCAACGAGATTGCCGAGCGCGTCAGCGAGGAACCAGATGCCCATCATCTGACCAACGAAGCGTCGCGGCGCGAGCTTCGTCATTGAGCTCAGGCCGACGGGGCTGAGTGACAGCTCACCGAATGCCTGGAACATGTAGCAGATCACC
>Ga0157369_10010814_pt1 | contig 10391 bp, 11 predicted proteins | sample C25metaG_FD_113461 | JGI IMG/M metagenome (GOLD analysis project Ga0157369, IMG submission 113461) | Corn rhizosphere microbial communities from Kellogg Biological Station, Michigan, USA - C2-5 metaG | ecosystem: Host-associated > Plants > Roots > Rhizosphere > Soil | place: USA: Michigan...
GAAGGAGCAGACGAGCCCGCGCTTCGTCGCCCAGCGGCGCGGCAAGAAGGTCTCCGACCTGCTCGGGCGCGGCGGTGCGAGCGCTGCCGAGGCGGAGGCCCAGGCCGAAGCGGTGGTGGAGTAGGCTTAGATGGCGAAGATCAAGATCACGCAGACCGGATCGCCGATTCGGCGCGACAAAACACAGCGGGCGACTCTCGTCGGGCTCGGCCTCAACAAGCTTCACCGCACGGTTGAAGTCGAGGGCACGCCTGAGGTGATGGGCCAGGTCCGCAAAGTGCAGCATTTGGTGCAGGTCGAAGAAGCGGCCTGACCAATTTTTGCCCCGTCAGGGGCTGCGCGACAAAAGCGAAAGCGAGTGCAACGACATGAAACTGAACGAACTCAGAGACAACAAGGGCGCGCGTCAGTCGCGGGTCCGCGTGGGCCGCGGGATCGGCTCGGGGCTCGGCAAGACAGCCGGTCGCGGTCAGAAGGGCGCCAAGTCGCGCTCGGGCGTTTCGATCGCCGGCTTCGAGGGCGGCCAGATGCCGCTCCACATGCGGCTGCCGAAGCGCGGCTTCAACAACATCTTCGCCCGCGATTATGCCGAAGTGAATATCGGAGCGGTCCAGAAGGCGATCGACGCCGGCAAGCTGGATATCAAGGGCACGCTCGACCATGATTCGCTCAAGACGGCCGGACTGGCGCGTGGCGGCAGGGACGGCGTCCGGTTGCTCGGCAAGGGCGAACTGAAGGCGAAGCTTTCGTTCAAGGTCGCGGGTGTGTCGAAAGGCGCGCGCGAGGCGGTGGAGAAGGCCGGCGGTTCGATCGAGCTCATCGAGCGCAAGAATCCGGCCGAGCTCGCCGCCGCCAAGAAAGGCTCTCGCAAGAACGCCGCTGCCAAGGCCTGAGGGCCTTAGACAAGCGGCCTCGAGCCACTATATCGGCGGCGGGGAGGCTACTGGCCTTAACGCCGCCGTTTGTTTTTCCGGGGAATTTTAGTCGATGGCATCCGCAGCCGAACATCTGGCCTCCAGCCTCACGCTCACGAACTTCAAAAAGGCGACCGAGCTCAAGAAGAGGCTGTGGTTCACGATTGGCGCGCTCATCCTGTTCCGCCTGCTGTCGTTCGTTCCGGTCCCGGGCATCGATCCGGCGGCGATGAGCGCGCTCTATCAGACGCAGAGCGGCGGCATCCTGGACGTTTTCAATACTTTCTCCGGCGGTGCTCTCGCCCGGTTCAGCATCGTTGCCCTCGGCGTGATGCCGTACATCACCGCCTCGATCGTCGTTCAGCTAGGCGGCACGCTCTACGAGCCTTGGAAAGCGCTCAAGAAAGAAGGCGAGTCCGGCCGCAAGAAACTCAACCAATATACGCGTTATCTCACGCTCGCGATCACCCTCGTTCAGGGCTATCTCGCGGTGAAGGGTCTCGAATCGCAAGGGCTGCGGCAGGGCATCCAGGCGGTTGTCATGCCCGGCCTTCTGTTCGAGATCGCGGGCACCGTCAGCCTCGTCGGCGGTACCCTGTTCCTGATGTGGATCGGCGAGCAGATCACCAGCCGCGGCATCGGCAATGGGGTGTCTCTCATCATCATGGCGGGCATCGTCGCGCGCCTGCCGCAGGCGATCGGTCAGCTGCTCGAGGGCAGTCGGACAGGCTCGCTCAGCGGAGTTTTGGTGGTCGGGATTATCGTCCTCACCATCGTACTGGTGCTCTTCATCTGCTTCATGGAGCGGGCGCAGCGCCGCGTGCTGATTCAATATCCGAAGCGTCAGACCGTGCGCGGGATGCAGCAGGAGCGTTCACACCTGCCGATCAAGCTCAACACCGCGGGCGTCATTCCGCCGATTTTCGCCTCATCGCTTTTGCTAATGCCGCTGACGATCCTCAACTGGGCGGGCAACCGGACGGGTAGCGAAAGCAGCGCCAGCGACTGGCTGATCACGATCAGCACGTACCTGCAGCCGCACGCGCCGGCCTATATGGCACTCTACGGGCTCGGCATCGCCTTCTTCACGTTCTTCTACACGGCGGTGCAGTTCAACAGCGAGGAAACAGCGGAGAATCTGAAGCGGCACGGCGGCTTCATCCCGGGCATTCGCCCCGGCAAGGCGACCGAGGAATATTTCGACTATCTGCTCAACCGAATCACCGTGGTGGGCGCGGCCTACCTCGTCGTCATCTGCCTGATCCCGCAGATCCTGTCGGCCCAGGCCGGGCTAAACATCCAGCTCGGCGGCACCAGCCTGCTGATCGTCGTCAACGTGACGATGGACACGGTCAGCCAGATTCAAAGTCACCTGATCGCCCACCAGTACGGCGATCTCATCAAGAAGGCGAAGCTCAAGACCACGCCGCGGCGGCGGTAGCGGGCCCGCAATCAGGGGAGGGCGCCGACGATGCTGAACATCATTCTCCTGGGGCCGCCTGGCGCGGGCAAGGGCACGCAGGCGGCGCGGCTGCAGGCGGAGCGTGGAATGGTCCAGCTTTCGACCGGCGACATGCTGAGGGAAGCGGTCGCTGCCGGCACACCCATTGGACTTCAGGCCAAGGCGATCATGGAACGTGGTGAGCTCGTCAGCGACGCGATCGTCAGCGCGCTCATTGGCGAGCGCCTTGATGCCGCGGCGAAGCAGGGCGCCATCTTCGATGGATTCCCCCGCACCCGCGCGCAGGCGGAAGCGCTCGACGTTCTGCTTGCCGAGCGTAGTCGCAACCTTGACTACGTGATCGAGCTCGCCGTGAACGAGGACGAACTGGTCAAGCGGATCGTTGGCCGCTTCACCTGCGTCAAGTGCGGCACGGGCTATCACGACAGGTTCCGGCCTACGCGCGTGCCGGGCGTGTGCGATGTTTGCGGATCGACCGAATTCAAGCGGCGTCCCGATGACAACGAGCAGACGGTCCGCACCCGCATGGCCGAATATCGCGCCAAGACGGCGCCCGTCCTTCCCTTCTATGAGGCGAGGGGACTCGTCCGGCGGGTGAACGGGATGGGTCCGATCGGCGAGGTCGCCGCGGAAATCGACGCAATTCTCGACGGAGCTGCCTAGGCGCGCTCGAGCGTTACAAACCGGAAGGGCGGGCGACCGTCTTCCGCTTCATGATCCTCCCGAAACGTCTCGCGCCATTCGCCGGAGCCGAGCGGGTTGTCGATGAACGTGTCGCCTGGAATTTCCGCGAGCACTTCGGTTAGCTCGATCCGATCGGCGATTGGCAGAAACAGGCGGAAGAGCTCCGCACCGCCGATGACCGAGACGCGCTCCCCGTTCGCCAGGGCGATTGCCTCATCGACCGAACGTGCCGCCTCCGCGCCCTGCGCGCTCCAGCTCGCGTCACGCGTCAGGACAATGTGCCTTCGTCCTGGCAGCAGCCCCGGCAGGCTCTCGAATGTCTTTCGGCCCATCAACATGACGCTGCCCATGGTCAGTGCCTTGAATCGCTTGAGGTCCGCGGGAATGTGCCATGGCAGCTTTCCCTTGCGGCCGATTGCTCCATTCTCGGCGCGGGCGATGACGATCGTGATCGGCGGTCTGTCCATCCCGCCGCTTTGACGCGCGCGGCGGCGCATGCCAAGCGCCGGTGAATGACGGACGGGCAGGCGCAGCTGATCGCCGAGGCCGAGCGGCGGCTCGGGCGGAAAGCGGTCGTGACCGATCCCAAAGAAATCGAGCCTTGGGTGACCGATTGGCGCGGTCGCGTTCATGGCGTCGCGCCGGCGATGCTCGCTCCGGCATCGACCGAAGAAGTTGCCGCGATCGTACGCCTCGCCTCCGAATATCGCGTGTCGTTGGTGCCTCAAGGCGGGAATACAGGAATGGCTGCGGGTGCGACGCCGCCGGCGGATGGCTCGGCGTTGCTGTTGTCTATGCGCAGGATGAATCGAATCCGATCGATCAGCGCCGAGAGCCGCCTTGCCATTGGCGAGGCGGGCGTCGTTCTCGAAACCCTGCACGAGGCCGCGCACGAGATCGGCATGCGCTTTCCGCTCACCCTTGGCTCGCGCGGGAGCTGCACGATCGGCGGCCTCACCTCGACCAACGCGGGCGGGACCCAGGTGCTAAAATTCGGGACGATGCGGTCGCTTGTCGCTGGCGTCGAAGCGGTGCTTCCTGACGGCTCGGTGCACGACGGGCTGTCGGGCCTCAAGAAGGACAATCGGGGCTACAGCCTCGACCAGCTCCTGATCGGCGCCGAAGGAACGCTCGGCGTGGTGACCGCGGTCGCGCTACGGCTCGTGCCTTCAGTTGCCGGTCGCGCGGTGGCCTGGGCGGGCGTGGAAAGCCCGACTCGCGCACTCGATCTGCTCCGTTTCCTCGAAGCGCGCACGAACAGCATCGAAGGGTTCGAGCTGGTGCCCGAGGATTCGCTCCAGCTGGTTCTGAAGCACATCCCCGACACTCGGGCGCCCTTGTCAGGTCCGCATCAGTGGCATGCGTTGGTCGAAGCAACCACGGCAGACGCCAATCAAGACATTGCCGGCGAGCTTGCGCGGCTGCTCGGCGCATCGCTCCAACAGGGCATCATCGAGGACGCGGTGCTCGCGACGAACGAAGCGCAGGCCGAAGCGTTCTGGAAAATCCGCGACACCATTTCCGAAGCCGAGCGCGCCGAAGGCCAGACGCTCGCCCACGACATTTCCGTCGCGGTGGCGGATATGCCGGAATTTCTGACTGCGGCCGTTGAGCGGGTCGAGCGCGCCTTCCCGGGCGTCATCGCCAGCGGCTTCGGCCATCTCGGCGACGGCAACATCCACTTCCACGTCCGCGCCGGCGCCCACGCCTCGTCAGACTGGTACGAGCGCGAGGGCGAGGAAATCACGCGCTTCGTCGACGATCTCGTGACCGAGGCAGGCGGCTCGATCTCCGCCGAGCACGGCATTGGACAGCTGAAGCGCAGCGAACTCGCGCGGCTCGCGCCGCCTGGACGCGTCCATGCGCTGCGAGCGATCAAGCAGGCCCTCGATCCACTCGGAATCATGAATCCGGGGAAGCTCGTCCCGTAAGCTGGCGCGCCCGGCAGGACTCGAACCTGCGGCCTGAAGCTTAGAAGGCTCCTGCTCTATCCAGCTGAGCTACGGGCGCGCGTGCCCAATGAACTAACCGCAATTGACGCGAAGCGGAACCGCGCTAGCCTCCTCGCATGAAAGCCGAAGGGGAGGGGCTGCAGCGCGTCGAGGCGCGAACCTTGCGGGGTGCGCACTTCCGGTTCTTCGATTTCGTCCTCGTCGCCTTCGTCGTCGACATCCTGTTGTCCAACGTGATTGGCGCGGAGAAGCGGTCGTTCGTCACGCTTCCGGGCATTGGTCCGTGGCCGTTCGGTGCCGGAATTCTGTTCTTCCCGATCTCCTACCTCATCGATGACGTGATGACGGAGGTGTACGGCTACGCCCGCGCCCGGCGAGCGATCTGGACGGGCTTCGTTGCACTGCTGTTCATGGCCCTGATGGAGTGGACGGTCGTCCACTTGCCGGTCGCGCCCGGCTGGACGGGCCAGGAGGCGTATGAGCGCGTATTCGGCTCCGGCTGGCGCATCATCCTCGCGTCGATGAGCGCCTTCTTCGTCGGCGATTTTCTCGAATCCGTGACCATGGCGAAGATGAAAATCTGGAGCGGGGGCAAGCGGCTGTGGATGCGCTTTTGGGGGAGCACCATCGTCGGCGAGGGGATCGACAGCCTGATCTTCTACCCGATCGCATTCTACGGAATGACCGATTGGCCGGTTTCGACGCTCGTGCAGGTGATGCTCAGCCAGTTCATCCTGAAGGTCAGCTGGGAAGTGCTGTTGACGCCGGTCACTTATGCAGTGGTGGGCTGGCTCAAGCGCAAGGAGGGAATCGACGTCTACGACGTAGGCACAAACTTCACGCCCTTCGCTGCCGGCGTTTGACCCGCGTTCATCTGCCATTCAATCGATTGTAACGAACATTGCGATGACAGGGGAAAGTCGAGTGCGCATTGGTCGAATTGCAATTGCGGTCGGCGCGATTGCCTGGGCGGGAGCCGCTCAGGCGACGACGGTCATCATCTTCGTCGATCCGATGACGTTCCAGAAACACACACGCGTCTTCGATACGCCGGGTCCCGACCATCTGCTGATGTGCATGGAGCCGCCGGGCACCGCCGGCTGCACCGAAATCCCGATCAAGAAGCGCCGTTAGGCGACGGTTTCCAGCAGTCCTTCGAACAGGCGCCGTCCGTCCATGCCGCCGTGCGCCGGCTCGACCACGCGCTCGGGGTGGGGCATCAGGCCGAGCACGTTGCCGGAATCGTTCAGGATGCCAGCGATGGACCGCGCAGAGCCGTTGCATTGGTCGAGATAGCGGAAGGCGACGCGGCCCTCGCCCTCGAGACGGTCGAGCGTCGTTTCGTCGGCCTGGTAGTTGCCGTCGTGATGAGCAACCGGAAAGCTGATCTCTTCACCGGCGTCATATTGGGCGGTGAACAGGCTCTGGCTGTTCTCGACGCGTAGCGGGACGGGGCGGCAAATGAAGCTGAGGCCGGCGTTGCGCATCAGCGCACCAGGAAGCATTCCCGCCTCGGTCAGTACCTGGAAGCCGTTGCAGATTCCGATCACCGGCACTCCACGGTCGGCGGCGTCCTTCACTGCGCGCATCACCGGCGAGCGGGCCGCCATCGCGCCGGAGCGGAGGTAATCCCCGTAGGAGAAGCCGCCCGGAACGCCGATGAATTCGGTCCCCTCGGGAAGCTCGGTCTCCTTGTGCCAGACCATCGCGGGCTTGCGGCCGGTGATGAGCTCCAGCGCGACGGCGAGATCGCGGTCGCAGTTGGATCCGGGGAAGACGATAACCGCGCTTTTCATGCTTCAGCTCTTAGCCAGGAAATATGCGGGAAACGTGGCAGCTCAGGCGTTTTCCAGCCGCTCGATCCGGAAATTCTCGATGACCGTGTTTGCAAGGAGCTTGCGGCACATGTCCTCTATCTCGGAATCGGCGGTGCCATCGGCGAGGTCGAGCTCGATCAGCTTGCCGGCGCGGACGTCGTTCACGCCGGAAAAGCCGAGCCCTTCGAGCGCATGGTGGATGGCCTTGCCCTGAGGGTCGAGGACTCCGGACTTGAGCGTGATGAAAACGCGCGCTTTCATGAATGTCTCGCCTGCTGATCGAGTGCTCGGGTCCTATGGCTCGCATGCGAAACATGGGCAAGCTTTACACTGGGTTTGGCGAGCCGTAGCGCGAGCCGCGGAGGCCAGCCATGACCGACGTTCGCGACAAGCCGACGACCAGCCCGATTTCGACCCGCAAGCACGGCGATGTGCTCATCATCCTGTCGAACAATCCTCCGGTGAATGCGCTGTCGGCGGCGGTGCGGCAAGGCCTGGTCGATGCGATCGCGGAGGCGGAGGCCGACGAGGGCGTGCACGCGGTGGTCATTGCCTGCGAGGGCCAGACTTTCTTCGCCGGCGCGGACATCACGGAATTCGGGAAGCCGCCGCAAAATCCGTGGCTGCCGCAGGTAGTCGACACGATCGAGAATTGTTCGAAGCCGGTCGTCGCCGCGATCCACGGAACCGCGCTCGGCGGCGGGCTAGAGGTCGCGCTCGGCTGCCATTATCGCGTCGCTGACAAGTCGGCGAAGCTCGGCACGCCCGAGGTGAAGCTTGGGCTGCTGCCCGGGGCGGGAGGCACGCAGCGGCTCCCGCGGGTCGCCGGCGTGCGCAAGGCGCTCGAAATGACCGCGACGGGCAACCCAATTGGAGCCAAGCAAGCGTTCGACTGTGGGCTCGTCGACCGGTTGGTCGAGGGCGACCTCATTCCGCACGCCGTCGCGTTCGCCGAGGAAGTTCGAAACATTCGCCCGCTCTCGAAATCGTCTGAGCGGCAGGACCGGCTGGCGGATGCGGAGCCAGGCATTTTCGATGAGTTCCGCAAAGAGAACGCCAAGCGGTTTCGCGGCTTCGATGCGCCCCTCAAGAATATCGAAGCGGTCCGGATCGCCACTGAGAAACCGTTCAGCGAAGGCGTGATCGAAGAGCGCAAGCTGTTCATGGAGCTGATGGGCGGCGAGCAATCGGCCGCGCAACGGTACTTCTTCTTCGCCGAGCGCAAGGCTTCCAAGATCGAGGGCCTGCCCGAGAACACCGAGCCGCGCCCGATCCGCAAGGTCGGAGTCATCGGCGCCGGGACGATGGGCGGCGGAATTTCCATGAACTTCCTGTCGGCAGGCTTCCCGGTGACGATCGTCGAAATGGGTCAGGAAGCGCTCGACCGCGGCTGCGGCCTCATGAGGAAGAATTATGAAGCGAGCGCCGCGAAGGGGAAACTGACGTCTGAGCAGGTGGAGAAAGCGATGGGCTATCTCCAGCCGACGCTCGACTTCGCCGCCCTCGCCGACTGCGATCTCATTATCGAGGCCGTCTACGAGAATATGGATGTGAAGAAGGAAGTGTTCGAACGGCTCGACAAAATCGCCAAGCCGGGAGCGATCCTCGCTTCCAACACGTCCTACCTCGACCTCAACGAGATTGCGGCGAGCACTTCGAGGCCAGCCGACGTGGTGGGGATGCACTTCTTTTCGCCCGCGAACATCATGAAGCTGTTGGAGGTCGTTCGCGGCGACAAGACCGCACCCGATGTGCTCCTGACGGTGATGGGCATTGGCAAGAAAATCCGGAAGGTGCCGGTCGTGGCGGGCGTCTGCCACGGCTTCATCGGGAATCGGATGCTGATGCCGCGACAGATCGAGTCGACCAAGCTGTTGCTCGAGGGCGCGACGCCGGAGCAGGTCGATCGAGTGCATGTCGAATTCGGGATGCCGATGGGGCCGTTCCAAATGGCTGATCTCGCCGGCGTCGACATTGGCTGGCACCGCGACCCCGACCGGATCGAGACGGTCCGCGACGCCTTGTGCGCGATCGATCGCTGGGGCCAGAAAAAGGGCGCTGGCTTCTACGATTATGACGAGACGCGCCGGCCGGCGGCTTCGCCGGTCGTCCAGCAGATCATCGAGGATTTCGCTGCGAAGCACGGCGTCCAGCGCCGCGACATCAGCGACGAGGAGATCGTCGAGCGCACGCTCTACACGATGGTGAACGAGGGCGCGAAGATCCTCGAAGAAGGCATTGCCCAGCGCGCCTCCGACATCGATGTCGTCTGGGTCTACGGTTACGGCTGGCCCGTCTATCGCGGCGGCCCCATGTTCTGGGCCGACAGTGTCGGGCTTCAGAAAATCGTCGACGGACTGAAGCGCCAGGAAGATCGGATGAAGCCCGAGTTCAGCTTCTCAGGCCTGTTGCTGGAGAAAGCGGAGAAAAGCGAAAGCTTCACCCGCTAGGCACGCCGTTCCTCGAGAAGAGTCAGCATCGCCAGCGCAACGCCCGCGATCATCGCGCTAGTCAGGAAGGTCGCGGATGCTCCCTGCCGGTCCCACAGCCAACCGGCGCCCAGGCTCGCGAGCAAGGTCGCTATTCCCGTCACGAACCAGAAGGCGCCGAAGCTCGTCGCGCGCAATTCCTCCGGCGCGCTGTCGGCGATCATCCGGGCGAAGATTCCCTGTGTCAGCGCCATATGAGCGCCCCACAGTGCGGTTCCCACGACGAGGCCAGCGAAGTTCGAAGTTTCGGCAAGCACGATGTTGCCGGCGACCAGCACGAGCAATCCGACCATGAGGATCGAGCGCGGCCGCATACGGTCGCTTAGCGCTCCGGCGGGATAGGCAAGGGCGACATAAGCGAGATTGAAGATTGCAAGCGTCAGCGGCGACATGGCTTCGCTGAGCCCGATGTCGATGCCCTTTAGGATGAGGAAGCCTTCCGAGAAGCGCGCGAGTGTAAAGAGGAAACCGAGCTTGAGGAGACGCTTCGTATCGGCATCGAGTTGGCGGAAACCCGCAAAGAGCGGCGACTTCTTGAGGGGGGCAGAATGATGTTCGGGCTCCCTCAGCACCAGCCACGCGAGAAGGAAGGATATCGCGGCGGGGATTGCCGCGATCCAGAAGACTGCGCGGATGTTGCTGGCGAGCAGCGCCATGAGGCCGATTGCGAGCAGCGGAGCCAGCAATGCTCCGACCGAATCGAGCGCCTGTCTCAGGCCGAACGCGCGGCCGCGAATTTCCGCAGGCGTTTCGTCGGCGATCATCGCGTCGCGCGGGCTTCCACGAATACCCTTGCCGATGCGGTCGGCGAAGCGGGCTACCATGACTAGCGGCGCGCTGCTCGCCAGCGGGAAAAGCGGCTTGGACAAGGCCGCAAGCCCGTAGCCGCCCATGATCCACGGCTTTCGCCTCAAACTCCGGTCGGACATTCGCCCCGAAAAGAGCTTGGCGAAATTTGCGGTGGCTTCGGCGACCCCGTCGATCGCGCCGAGGGCGGTTGCGGGTAAGCCCAGAACGATCGTGATGAAGGCGGGAAGGAGCGAATGATACACTTCGCTCGAGAGGTCCATGAA
>Ga0157369_10010815_pt1 | contig 10391 bp, 20 predicted proteins | sample C25metaG_FD_113461 | JGI IMG/M metagenome (GOLD analysis project Ga0157369, IMG submission 113461) | Corn rhizosphere microbial communities from Kellogg Biological Station, Michigan, USA - C2-5 metaG | ecosystem: Host-associated > Plants > Roots > Rhizosphere > Soil | place: USA: Michigan...
CGATCGCGGCCAGGATATAAAGGTAGGACGATCCCTTCACTGCCCCTTTCGGCAAAGTCTCGGCGGCGGGATCGCGAATAACTCTCTCTCCTTGAAGGGGATTTCAGCTCGCGCCGGCGTTGCTCGCCGGTCTCGTCCATTGCCAAGGCTAAAGGGGGGTGGCTGTCACGATGCTGTCACAAGTCCGCTGACAGGTTTGTGACAGCGGCGTGTGTCTAGACGGGCCGAACTGGATGTTCGGGAGGGACTCGGATGATCTTGGCCGCTCTGGCCGCAACAGCAATTGCTTCGGCGGCATCGCCTGGCGAGCGCTACGGCGATTCTCTTTTGCGCTGGGAGGTCGGTCGGCATCCCCAAATCCGGAGCGCCTCGATCGAGATCGACGGCTCGCCAAGGTCACAGTTCCGTTCCGGTGCTGCGGCGCGGGGTGCAACGCTGGTGTCGGTGCCGCTGCTCGATGGGCTGAGCAATCGGATTGGCACCGTGACCCTGGGATTGACTGGACGGCGCGAACGGCCGCGGGCCGCCAAGATCGCCTCGGAGCTCTCGCGTCACATCTACTCGCAAGCGGTATTGACGGAGCCGGATCCATTCGTCGCGGGCGCTTTCCGCTCGAAAGCCGGCCAGAGACTGGTCGAGCGCGAACTTGCAGCGGAGCCGGATCTCGTCACCGTCGCGTTTCATGTCGCGCTGCCAGGCCGCTCAAACGAAATCATCGCCTCCAATTTCGGGCGGATCGGCAAGGCGGCTGACGCAGACGATCAGCATGTGATTAAGGACTCTGCGGTTCTCCAGGAGGAAACGAATGGCGGTCGCCGCGCAGCCGTGGAGCTGCCGCTGCTCGACCGGTCCGGACACGTCATCGGCGCCCTCAGCACCAGCTTCCTCGTCGGACGGGGCGGCAAACCGGGTGCGTATCGGTCGGCGCTCCGTGTCCAGCACGCGCTTTCGCACGCAATCGCGGATTTGGACGCGCTGGCACGATAGTCTTATTTTGGGAGGAGAGCATAATGAGAAAGGCAGTCATCGCCGCCATCGCCTCAGCTGCGGCCGTCAGCTTGGGGCTGTCCGCAGCCGCATCCGCGCAGCTTGAAAACTATCGCAACACGCCCGAGTCCCTCAAATATCCGAAGGGCTCTTCGGCGGAGCGGCGTGCCCGCATGTCCAAGGTTGCGCAGAACCCGGCGTACACCCGCAAGTTCGACCTGTCCGGACTGCCTGACTACGTGCCGCAGTCGAAGCCGAAGGGCGTGCTCAAATTGTGCGGCAATAATTATGTCGCCGATTCGCCGCTCGCCGGCTGGTGGAAAACCGAATTCAAGAAATACCAGCCGGGCATCGACGTCGATGTCTCCCAGCTCCAGACCGCAGCGATTGCCATTCCGTGCGTCACGCTCGGCCTCGCCGATATCGGAATCACGCACGAGCCGAGCTTCTACGACTATCTCTCCTTCCTTCGCATGAAAGGCCATGCGCCAACTGGCGTTTCGATCTTCACCGGCTCTTACGAAACGGTCGGCTGGCAGAACAACATGGTGATCATCGTCAACAAGGCGAACCCGCTCACCCATATAGGCATGGACCAGCTCGACGGAATCTTCGGCTCCGAACGGGCCGGCGGCTGGATCGGCACGAAATGGCATCCTGAGTTCGCGCGCGGGCCGGAGAAGAACATCCGGACCTGGGGCCAGATGGGCCTGTCCGGTGACTGGGGCAGCCGACCCATTCACACTTTCGGTTACAGTCTGCGCTATGCCACGGCCCTTGAATTCTCCGACAAGGTCCTGCGCTCCAGCGACAAGTGGAACGGGAATCTTCTGGCGTTCGGGAATTATCCCGGGCCTGACGGGAACACCTACCTGGAGGGCGACCAGGTCGTCGATCATGTGCGCGCCGACATGGGGGCGATCGGCTACGTCCGCTATCACCCCGGCTTTCCGGCGGACGTAAAGATCCTGGCAGTGGGACGTACCGCTGCCGGTCCGTTCATTCCCTACACGATCGACACGCTCCAGCGCCGGGAATATCCCCTCTGGGGCGATCAGAGCATCTGGTTTGACAGGAAGCCGGGACAGCCTGTCGATCCCAAGATCCGTGAGTTCATCCGTTTCGTGCTCAGCAGGCAGGGGCAGGAGCTGGTCGAGAAAGACGGCAAGTACCTCCCGATCACACCGCAGGCTGCCCGTGAAGGGCTGGCGAAGCTGCAATAAACGGCGAACCGCGCGAACCGGAGAGCAGACGTGCCTTAAGGTTCGTTTCAGGCGGGAGGTTCTGATTGGAGGCTTGGCGGACCCAGCTTGCCGATGAGAGAGGCAGCAACGCATGAAACGAAATCCCTCCGAGCACCGTTCGAATTCGAAAGGTTGCTCCAATTCGCAAGAGGCGCGTGAAATCGCGGATTGCGGCTACACACAGCAGCGAGCGGGGAAGTCGGATCGACAAGCTAGCCGATCCGAAAACGTAGCATCTTGCTCGGTGCGAAGCCCACACCAATCGTCAGCTTGACCGAAGATCATATTCACTCGCTCCTTGCGATGCGGCGCGCTAGGAGCAGCATTCTTGGCGGAGAGCTCTTTTCCGATCCCGCCTGGGACATACTCCTCGAACTTTACGCAGCGAAGCTCGGGCATCGCAAGATGTCGCTGGACGACCTCGCGCGGTCATCCGGCACGCCGCTCTCCACAACCGGCCGGTGGGTTGCCGCCTTGGAAGGACACGGGCTTGCCCAGCAAGTGCGCGACCCAACGAAGGGCGCTTGCACGCGGATCAGCCTAACGGCGGAGGGTGTCTCAAGAATGGAGCGGCTGGCTAACCAGTGGGGTTCTGCATTCGTATCGATCTGACCGCTTCTGATAGCGCGGCTATCGGCTTCTCCGGCCAGCGCCATCAGGCGATGCGGGGCGCGACCGGCATGTTGCGGCGTAAGCGCAGCAACCCCAATTCCAAGCACCGCGCGCTTCCGTCTCGCACGTTTCCATGAACCTCTCTGCTTATGTGAACGTCTCCCACCGCGTCACCTCGTCGGGATCGAGGCGGGCGATATTCTCGATCAGCGACGCTTCCAATGCCGCCGCGTCGTCGGCATCGTCCAGAACCGCGCAGGGCAGAGGCTCGCATTCGCCGCCATTCTCCTCGGCAACCGCAAGCGCCGCATGATAGCGCCGCTTGCCAGCAACGATCTCGAATGTGTCCGGACGTCCGTTCCCGCGAACGATAAGCGGCACCAAGATTCCGCGTGCCCTGACTTATGGCAGGATATTGGCGATATCCGCCCTGCCCTTGCCGCGCATGTTGGCGGCGGAGACGGTCAAGTTGGCGATGTCGATATGCTTGAGTTCCATGGATTCTGCTCCTTTTTCAAACACCGCACCGGCCCGCAAAGGCGGGGTGGGCGGCAAGGAGCAGACCGGAAGGCCAGCCGTCAAGCAACGAGGTCAGCTTATCGATGTTGCGCGTTTTGATCTGGACGGAATTGTTGGCCATGTACCCCACGAGCGCCTGTCGCCCCTGGCCGCCCGGCGACGGCGGCTCCCAGCGATAGTCGGGCTGCAGCTGGATGCCCTGGGTTTGAATATCGCGCTCGCGAATGCCGGCGGCGCGGATGGCGGAGAGGAGCTTCTCCGTCTTCACCTTGTTGGCCGTCACCGCCGCTGTGGCAGTTGAGGCCTTGGCCTGCGTTGCGACACTTATGGTGGCCTCGTCGGGAGGAGTCCTGAGCGATTCGGCGATATTGACTCTTACCAGCGGCGTGTTTGCCATTTCGGCAATGCTGGCCGTCGGGGCTTGTTGAGCCACTGCCACACTGGGCATCATCATCGCTGCTGACAAAGCGACTAACTTCAATATGTTGTGAAACGCCACAATACTCTCCCTCAACGCACTCGGCCGAACGCGCTATGGGTCGATGGTTGAGGCATTGCTGAACGCCAAGGTCAGTGGCGGTTCAACTTGCCGCACACCGGAGCGTCCGCTTTCCACCCATTGCGGACATTAGTCATCTGGCGCGGGCGGCCACGCGGCGGTGACGTTCACCTGCAACTTTGCCGCTTCGACATCGAGCGCTTCCGCTATCTGCAGAAGCTCTGCCCGGGCCTGCATGTTGTGGAGTTCCTGCGCAAGACGCCGAGCTTGCTCAGCGCGCACGCGAATCTCGGCGGCAGTCTGGTCCGGCACGCGATCAGCCTAAGGACTACTAACTTTCGATAGTCAACTTTCTGCCTGGAGGCGCCACGATTAGCGGTAGCCCTACGGGCCGGAGTTGTGGGTGATTTACCTCCGTTTCTGAGCGGCTCTTAAACTGGCAGCAATCGCGTTGGACCACCAAGACGTGCTGGAATTGTGGAGTTCTGGCCGGTGGCTACCAATGTCGCGTTTACGGGGTCGGCGGATGCCCACCCTGCGAGAGTGAACCCGGGGCTCGTGACCGAATACAAGCGAGCCTATCAACAAATGTTCGCAGCCCTAGCCGCTCTTGACGAACTGGCGCTCGACCCCACTCCTGATCAGCTACGAGTGAGTCATACGCGACTGAGGATTACGCGCGCCAGCCATGAGAGCCGCCTCGTCTTCCAGAAGATCATGTCGATCCTTTCAGAGTCCTCAAGCCCCACCCTTGCCTGTAAGGTCGAGTTGCTCGTGCAGATGCATGTTGAACTGAGGGAAGCCAGCCGACGGCACGTAAGCACCTGGACGCGCGCGCAGACCCAAGCAGACTGGCCTGGATATTGCCGCTCGAGCGCGGAACTCCGGCGGAAATGGCGCCAAATGATGGATCGCGAGCGCCAGCTGCTTCACCCGTTGCTTGCTCATTCGGTTAGCACGGGGCCGAACGCCCCACATCAGGCCCCTCGTTGAAGCCAGCCGACCTGTATCGTTCGTAGCGGTCGCTGGAATGTTCGCTTTCCACCCAGACCGGACATTCGATGACCGAGTGAATTTCCAGCAATGCGCTGAGAGGCGTAAAGTTAGATTGGTCCTCGGGTATTGCTCGGCGGAGAATTGTCAGTTGGGAGACCAATTGGCATCCGCTGAGCCGTCAGGACTCGAGAGCACTACCATGTAACCGTCTGGATCCTTCAGCCAAATCTCCCAATGATTTGGTCCGCCTTCCTGCGGAGGAGGCGGGTTGCGATGTTTGGGGAAAACGATAGCAACTTTCATTTCTTCCGCACGCCTGACCGCTTCGTCTAAGTCGTCGACTTCGAACCAGAGGAGGAGCCCGTTGCCGTAAGGCCGATCACCACTATCGCCGATAGCTCCGTGATCGTGCTCGACGTCAAAGCTATGGAGCTGAAGGATCAAATTTCCGTCCGACACGAGGCGTTCGTACACAGGACCGCCGTGGTCGCTGTGACAGCCGAGCAGTTGCCGGTACCATCGGCTGCTCGCTTCGACATCGGTGACGGCGATTAAGGGCTGCGGGCGCACCAAGCTTCTCCCCTGATTTGCAGACACGTCAGTTCTGACTGCTGGGCGCAAGCCGCCGCGTTACCAGACCGCCGCCCAGTCCCAGCAGTAGAAAGACGGGGCCAATTTTGTGACAGATGAAATCCCCTGATCGGGGATATGCGCAGACCCGCAACACGTCGATGTTCGCATTGTACAGGTGCGCGATCAAGAAGCCGATAAGCGCGAACGCGGTGCCAACGATCAGAAGCACAGCCGAGCCGATGGACAGAGATCTTCGCGAGATCGGAAGATTCCAGCCCAATCCGGAGGACTTTGGTAGCACGTGGGTGATCGCGAACAGCGTGATAACCAGTGCGGCCGCCAGCAGTCCGGCATTGCTCAGCAGAAAGGCGATCGCTCCCAAATGGATGAGGACGGCGAGCACAACAATCGAAGTGGCGACGACCGCCTTCACAGGTTTTCTCCAACAACTGCGTCGGACGCCATCTATCACACACGCCGCGTGGACATTCGACATTTGATGCTGAACAATTGGCTCTTAGTGTCTCGGAATTCGTAAAATCATGGATCGACGCGCCGCCCGCACCAGGACTCAGCTTCATGAGGCGCTTGTGATGTTGCTGTCGGAGCGGAGTTACCAGGCGGTGACGGTCGAGGAGATTTGCCGACGTGCAGGCGTTGGCCGTTCGACCTTCTATGCGCATTTCCGCGATAAGGTAGAACTCAAGCGCAGCCAATTGTCCGCGCTGCAAAGGCGATTGTCCTCGGCTGCGAGAGGGCCCCGGGTTGAGCAACAATTCGCCTTCAGCCTTCCAATGCTTCAGCATGCGAAGGAGAATTTGTCGCTCTACCGTTCGCTGGTCAGGAATGGCAGCACCGAAGCGATGTTCCCGTCAATGCGACAAATGCTTGCGGAACAGATTGGAACCGAGCTCGCCACACGAAAGCTGGACGGTCCGCTTTCGCGGCTACCGCGCAAATATCTGGCGAAGGCGGTCGCAAGCACCTTCTTTGCCCTGATGCTCGCGTGGCTCGACGAGGGGGCCGCTGAATCAGAGCAAGAGGTCGACGCTGCTTTTCATGCCCTGCTGAGATTGGGCTAACAAGCGGAGCAGAAAGCCAGTCCGTTGCGTGATTTGTCGCCGCTCGCGGCGAATCGTAGCGTCCGTTTCCATCCCAAGCGGACATCAGCCGGAATCGCGGTTGCGCAAGCCGCCTGCCGATTTACGCGTCAGGGTCGCCGCCACATTGTTCAATCATCGATTCAACGCGATCCAGATGTTCCTTGAACTCGTCAGCCTCGCGCAAATCGCCCCGACGGCGTGCCTCTTCCATGAAGGAGATGCAGTCGCGTTTCATGCGATGGAGGTTGGCCAAAAAAGCCTCTTTGGTCGGCTGCGACATCGCCCTCACCGCGCTCGATTGCCCGACTTAGCAGCTTCGCCCTTCGGCGGCCTTTCGTGCAGCATCAGCCGCACGATACGTCTGCGTTCTGCGCGCCCGGTCAGCCATGTCCTCCCAGGCAGCAGCGGCACTCAGGCAACGGTCGCGAACATTCGCAAGGATGCTGCCAGCGGCTTCCGCCCGGCATGCGGCGGCGCGCTCTGTGTAAAATTCTAGCGTGGACATTTAAGCATCCTTTTCGAGAGAATAGCCCGCCCCGCACTATATGCGGGGCGGGGTCGGCTCGACTAGGCTGCCTTCAAGTTCACTGCGCTCGAGCGGCCGCGGCGATCGTTCTCGAGGTCATAAGTGACACGCTGCTCGCGGTCGAGGGTACGCATGCCGGCCGCTTCGACCGCACTGATATGCACGAAAGCGTCGCTGCTTCCGTCTTCAGGCTGAATGAAGCCATAGCCCTTGTCATTGTTAAAGAACTTCACGGTTCCGGTGATCATGTTCGTATTCCTTCTGTGGCGGACCGCCAATCGGCCCTCCGGTGCTAGGAGAGGCGAGAGAGAAGGAAGAAGGAGCCGCAAAGCGCCGAAGACCGTCTGATTGCGACTAGTAGCAGGTCTCAAATAGCCTCCCCGCGTTGATAATGTAACCCCCTCACATCAATGTCCGTTTTCCACCCGTTGCAGACAATAGTGACCGCACCGCGTAGTGTCCTAGTGGGGGTTGTGGATGATCTCCCACAAGTGTCCATCGGGATCACGGAAATAGCCTGAGTAGATACCCCACGGTCGGTCATGGGGTTTATCTGTGATGGTCGCGCCGGCTGCCTCCGCCTGCGCTAGGAGCTCGTCCACATCGCTCCTGGTCGGCACGATTTGCCCGAGACTAAAGGCCCCGCTCTGCGCCGATATCTCATACACTCGGGCGTCCTTGGCCAGCTCGCTGCGTGGATAGAGAGCAAGCATCATTCCATTGTTCAGACGGAACAGCACGATCGCGCCGGCCGCATTCTCGTCATCGCCAGCGTACTCCGTCGCAGTGATGCCGCTTGTCTCGAGGCCGAGACCTTTTTGGTAGAACGTGAGGGCTCGCTTGAGATCCCGAACCGCGAGGGTAATTACGTCAATGCGCTGATCCATTTTCGCCGCCCTATGCGTTCAGTTACGGGCCGCACCAATGCTAGTCCTGACGCGGATGTTGCAGTGTGGTGTGTATCGTTCTGAGCGCTTCCACCGGAAGGACGCTTTCCGCCCATCGCCAAAACTCACATGTGTGTGGTTCGGGGTCAGGACTGATCAACTTGGCGGGCGGTTATCGCCACAGCCATGGTCGGGTTCACATTTGAAACCGCGTCAGAGTCGCGATCTCCGCTCGCTCGCCGGATCCTCTTTTCGTATTCTATTGCAAGCTCCAGATGGGCGTTTCGGGCCGTTTCGGACTTGGCTGAATTGGCTCTGCTCCGTTCAACCTGTTGCCGGTAGAACAAGTAATTGAGGTCCATCGCTCCTCTCCCAATCGGAACCGCGCAACTGCTCCCGGTCGATGAACCTCGGGTTGCAATGGGCGCGGTTAACGTCGGGTGGAGCATAAGCGAGGGTGGTTTGATATCCTGAGACGGGGATTTGTAGTCTTCCACCGTCCATCTTGAACCATGAGACCGCAAGAGAGCTTCGGGTGAAACAAGCAGCCGTCATCACGCAAATCGCGCCGGCAGTGCGAAACGGCGGCCGCTTTGCCATCGAAATCCTGGTCAATATCGTCCTGCCGTTCGCGATCTACAAACACGCGGAGGCACCGCTTGGCGACGTTCGGGCGTTGCTTGCCTCCTCGGGACCGCCGATCCTGTGGAGCCTGCTGGAGTTCGCTCGGCACCGCCGCCTGGACGGGCTTTCGGCGTTGGTCCTTGGCGGGATTGCGCTGTCACTGCTGGCGATGTTCGGCGGAGGCGGAGTGCGCTTCCTTCAGCTACGCGAAAGCCTTGTCCCTGCTGTAATCGGGCTCGTCTTCCTTGGTTCAGCGGTGATCGGCAAGCCTTTGTTTTACCAGATTGCGCGCGGCAGTTTACGGCGCAAATCGGAACGTGAGGCGCAGGAGTTCGAGGCGCTCCAGGTCCACCGCGGCTTCCGCCGGGCAATGACATTCATAACATTGGTGTGGGGCTTCGGCTTGCTCGCCAGTGTTGCCGTGTCAGTCTTGCTCGTTTTCGTGCTGAGCATCCGCGAATATCTGATCGTGAACCCGATCCTGGGCTATGGCACAGTCGGCGTGCTCGGGCTGTGGACATTCCTCTATGGCAAGCGCTCAAAGCGCCGGGGCGAAACGCGAGCAGTGGCGGAGGCGGCCGTTGAGGCAGAATCCAGCAGCGGGAACCTGCACGAATAGATGCGGCACCGGACGTCCACTTTCCACCCATTTCGGTCACCGGCCGAAAACGGCGGCCAAAAGCGAAGCGTGACCAACATCAGTGGCGGCACTGAAGGCGAACCGTTGTGCGTCGGATTATAGCTTTGCCAATTGAGCGGCTTGAAAGAGCCGCAATCCGCCAGTAGGCGGCCCGGCTCCAGCTCTCCAGACACCGAGGACAAGTTGTGGCTTCGTACCAGGACCCATCGTTCCAAGATCGCGTAGCGGCGGCGGGAAAGGCCAAGCAAAAGGCTATTGATGAGCTCAAGTCTAAGCCTCCCCTGGACGAGGCGCTCATGAAGCAACGGCGCGATGCCTGGGAACTGCGGGAGAAGGCTCTCTTGGAGGAACGAGCAGCCAAAGCTCAGGCGGCTACAGCCGCGAAAGCCGAAAAGGCCTCGGCCAAAGCCGCGCGGATTGCCGAAACCGAGGCGGCCGCGGCACGGAAGGCCGAGCGGTTGAAACCCGCCAGTGCAGCAGAGATGAAAGCGGCACGCGACGCCCGGTATGCTGCCCGAAAAGCGCGAAGAAAGTAAGCCGCCGCCTTCCTGGGAATAATTGCCACCATTCTCGACGTGTTTTTCGCACCACGCTCCTGTATGTTTCGTCCCACTGCACGGAGGCGGCGTGTCAACCGAACTTGAAAGCAAGCGGCAATCATTGAACCGGATTTATGACAAGCTAGAAAAGCTTGAGCGGGACGAGGGGAATGTCGAACTTTTGCGGCAATATCGTGCACGCGCCCGCCAACTCGCAGATGAGATTACTGAGCGAGAGCGCGATGAGGACGCCTAATGGTCTACGCGGAGACAACCGCCGGCCCATTCGCGCAAGATCATGGCCGCTAAGATTGCCGCGCGTGGGGACAGTGCACCCGTGTGAAATCGAAGAATGTCCGTTTTCCATCTGTGGACGCCCCCCGGAGCGAAAGTGATTTTTAGGTTGGTCTGACACCTGGTCGGATGCTGCCATCTGTCCGGCTGCTGATGCGGCGATGATGTATGCCGCGAGCCCGTATGGGAGTTCGCGGACCGGATCCAAATCACCCAATAGCGTGTTTGAGTAGCACGGTGGAAAACACTGGTTCTTCCGGTCCCGTCTCGCCGACTGTGGTGCCATACCCTCCTTCGATCACTTACGCCCTGACATCCTCACGCCCGCCGCGTCATGCGACGGCCGGA
>Ga0157369_10010817_pt1 | contig 10391 bp, 13 predicted proteins | sample C25metaG_FD_113461 | JGI IMG/M metagenome (GOLD analysis project Ga0157369, IMG submission 113461) | Corn rhizosphere microbial communities from Kellogg Biological Station, Michigan, USA - C2-5 metaG | ecosystem: Host-associated > Plants > Roots > Rhizosphere > Soil | place: USA: Michigan...
GCCGAGCAGCTCGACGTCTCCCGCCAGAGCGTCAACGCCATCGAGACCGGCCGCTACGACCCCTCCCTCCCCCTCGCCTTCCGCATCGCCCGCATCTTCGCCCTCCCCATCGAGCAGATCTTCGATGACGAACCCTAGCGACAAACCATCCCCCGCGAGAAACATCTCTCCGCCAACGCCGTATTGACGTTACGCACCCAAGCGAGGCCGCCATGTTCACCGACATCCACCTGCTCGACGCCACACGGTTGATGACCCTTGGCCAACCCGTCCCGTACATCTTCCTCGCCATCCCCTTGCTCTACCTCTTCACGCTCGCGCCGGCCACCTGCCCCTCCGGCCCTCCCACCGATCTATTGACATCAAACAAACTGCCATCAAACAAACTCCTCCCACCTCCCAATCCCCGCCTCGACCCCCGCCTGCTCCTCGGAATCCTGGCAGGCACCTTCGTCCTCGCGCAATCCACCCTCGCCGACACGCTCTATCTCACCGCAAGCCTGATCTACTCCGCTCTCTCTCATCACCCCCTCTAGCGAGCCTTACATCCTGACACCTTCCGTCCGGCGTTTGAAGACCAGTCCCTAATCGCCAACAGCGCACTCGATCGCCGCCTCCCGCTCTAAGCGCCAACGGCGCGCCCCATAACAGCCTGGGGCATCGCCCCAGGGAAGAATGACCGCGCGAAGCGCCTCCGCTCTGCCGAAGGCCCAAGCGAAGTCCGTAAGGACGAAGCGCCTGAATTGCCTTCCTCGAACCACCACAAAACTCCAAGAGCAGGTACCTTTGTATGTCGATATGACAACAACTCAGGATGATTGCGTGACGCAATCAACTCACCCTGCCTGGACCCCGTCGCGGGTTATCTACACGATGGCCGGCGTGCTTGCTGTTTGGACGATGCTTGGCGAGTATGAAGTCCTCGAGCTATCCAGGCACACCTGGACCAAGGACCCGGCGGGGTTTACGGCGCTTTCCCGTCACGTATTGATCGCAACGCCTCTCGTGTACATCCTCACGCTGGCGATAACGCTGTGGTTCTTTCGACCAGCCAGGAGCCTCTTCCATTGGGACAACGAGCTCACGCGACTTGGTTGGCGAAGCATCTGTAAACAGGCTCTTCAAGGCGTATTGGCAGGCTTGTTCGTCTCGCTCCTCTGTGCCCCTTTCTCAACAAAGAGCAAATATTTCTTCAAGCTAGGCGACATCGCAATGATGTTATCCGGGTCTAACTCTGCCTACTTCTACTTCCCGATATGGATATCTTTGGTCGTCGCGATTTCAATTTGCACGGAGATATTCTTCAGGGGAATAATCCTCCGGACCTTGGCAAACTATGCGAACCTCTCTTCAAGCATCATCGCCAGCTGCCTGTTGTCTGCGTATATGTGGTCGTTTGATAGGCCTGCCATAACGGCTGTCATCTTGGGAGCAGTGTCGGGAATCTTGTTTTACAAAACACGCTACCTGCTCCCGTCGATCATCGCCGCCATAGTCTTTCTGTTCACGGGTCCGTTATGCTCCGCGATCTTTCACCGCTTCGTGTGGTGAACCAGAATCCGGAAAGCCTTCAAGTGCTCACTCTCTCCACAACGATCTCCCGCCTCAAGCAACACTACGGCCACCTCGGCCCGCCGCCTGCCCGTGGCCCCTTCGCCCTCGTCATGTGGGAGAACGCCTGCTATCTCCTCCCCGACGAGCGCCGCCGCGAGGTCTTCGAGGCCCTCGAAAAAAAGGTCGGCATGAAGCCAGCCGCCATCGCCCGCGCGCCCGACTCAACCCTGCTGCCCCTCGCCCAACGAGGCGGCATGCGCCCCGAGACCCGCGTCTTCCGCTGGCGCGAGATCGCCCGCATCACCCTCCAGCAATTCAACGGCGACCTCAACACCATCCTCACGCGCCCCTACGCCGAGGCCAAAAAAGCGCTGAAGCAATTTCCCAACATCGGCGAGCCCGGAGCCGACAAGATCCTCTTGTTCTGTGGCATGTCCTCCGGCCTTCCGCTCGAATCCAACGGCCTGCGCGTCCTGGTCCGCCTCGGCTGGGCGAGAGCCCAAAAGGACTACGGCCGCATGTACCGCGACGTCCAGCAGAACATCGCCTCCGTCCTCCCGCACAACCCAGAGGCCCTGCAGCAAGCCTTCCTCCTGCTCCGGGAACACGGCCGCGTCCTGTGCAAGGACAAGAACCCGCACTGCAACCTGTGCCCGCTCGCCGAGGGCTGCGACTACGCCGCCAAAACCGCCGCCACCTTCCTTCCGCCACCTCGCTCGAAAACGCTGTCAAGCCCCTGAATCTCTGGAAATCCCCATAACCCACACAAACCAAAGACCCAATCGAGTGGAAAAGTCATTACATGATTTCCGGCACAGAACACTAAAATAGAAGTATGGGGTAAAAACAAAGCCCCCACCACACTTGCATAACCCAAGCAGAATCAATATTTTGCGGCTAACTTCTCTAGAATGAAGATTTTGCAAAGTTGGTCCACCGCTAACTCCTGCAATATGAAGATTTTGCGCAAAATAGCACGGGGGGAGGGGGATCCACCTGACTCCTTCACTCCTGACTACCTGACCTTCCCTACACGAGCACCGGCTGCTCCCTGAGCACCGTCGACCCAAAGACCCTCCGGTACCGAGCCACCACCTCCGTCGGCCCGGTCGCCTTGCTCGCATTGTCAGAAAGCTTCACCGTCGGCACCCCATCCGCACTGGTCAGCTTGCACACCAGCGAGATCGGCTCGAACGTATCCTCGCCCCGCGGATGGCACCCGCGAAAATCATTCGTTAGCAGCGTCCCCCAGCCTGCACCGAACCGGATTCGCCCCTCGAAGTAGTCGTGCAAAGCGATGATCGTCTCCGCGTCCAGCGCGTCGCTCGCGATCAGCCGCTTCGTCCGCGGGTCCTGCCCCTGCCGCAGCAGCCACGCAATGTACTCATCCCCCGCCTCAAACGGATCCTTCGAGTCCACACGCTCGCCGGTCCACCGCGCCACCCACTCCGGCGCCCCCTCCAAAAATTGAGTCGTCCCAAACGTATCCGGAAGCAGAATCAGCAGCTCACCGTGATAGCTCTGCTGCCACAGCTCCAGCACCTTGTACTGCGACGCCCGCAACTCCTCATCGCTCCCCCGAGAGGCCATCGCCGCCATCGCCATCGGCAGCTCATGCGCATTCGTGCCGATCGCCTCCAGGTTGTGCTTGTACGCCAGAGCCGTGTTCGACGTGCCGCTGAACCGGTCCTCGCCGACATTCAGTACCGCTTGCAGAGCCTCAACGCAGTACTCCTGCCACAGGAAGCTGTGCCGCCGCCGCGTCCCGAAGTCCGACAGCCGCAACCCATCAACTCGCCGCAGCTTCTCAATCTTGTCCCACAGCCTGGTCTTCGCCCGCGCGTAGAGCACATCCAGCTCCAGCTCGTTCAGCTCCGCCAGCGCCGCGCGGGTCTTCATCTCGCTGACAATCGCCAGCGAGTAAACCTCCCACATCGTCACCTCGGTCCACAACCCGCTGAACCGCAGCACCAATTGACCATCGTGCTCAGAGATCTCGTAGTCCGACAGCCGAAACCCATGCTCCAGCCAGTCCAGGAACCCCGGCTCGAAGATCTGCCGCACGCCGTAGAAGGTGTTGCCCGCCAGCCAAACCATCTCCGACTTCTGGAACTTCATCCGCGCCACGTAGTCCATCTGCTCCCGCAGTGCTTCTGCGGAGATGCGTTCGCCCAGCCGCACCCTCACGGTGCGGTTGGTGATCTCGCTCGACGCCGTCACGCGCGGGAAGTTCTTCCAGATGAACTGCAGCATCAGGAACTTGTAGAAATCCGTGTCGAGCAGCGAGCGCACGATCGGATCCAGCTTCCAGTTATGGTTGTGAGCGCGTTCGGCGAAGTTCACGTTCATAATTCGGCAACTCCAGCCTACTTGAGTCAAAGGCTTAGCGTAAGATGGTTGTGCTTAGTGAGGACCCTCCCGGATGAAGACGCTTCTGCAGTATCTCTTCGCGCTGGTGCTCGTGATCCTTGGGATTGTGCTGCTCAGCAATCCTTCGCCGGCAGCGGTAACATGCCAGCTTCAGTCCAGCCCGGACAGCAACTCGCAGCTCCTCGATCGGCCAGCCTCTCAGCCCCTGATGAGGCTCGCCTGAGTTTCACGCCAGATTTGCAGAAGACCCGCGTAATTGCTGGCTGAAGCACGATAAACTGGTAGCTGATTATGGCTACCAAACAGGAACTCCTCAAAGACAAGATTCAGCACATCGACATCACCGAGCACAACGTTGTGCCGTTGGTGGACGCGATGGCTTCGATGGCCTACAGCTCGCGCGATCTCGCGCGTGCGGCCAACATTTATGACATGATGCTGCGCGACACCGACTGCGGCGTCATCCTCTGCCTCGCCGGCTCGCTCATCTCTGCGGGCCTCCAGAAAGTCATCGTCGACCTCGTGCGCAACAACATGGTCGATGCCATCGTCTCGACCGGCGCGAACATCGTCGACCAGGACTTCTTCGAGGCTCTGGGCTTCCGCCACTACATCGCGGGCGACGAGTACAAGTACGGCGCGGGCGATGCCGAACTGCGCGAGCTGATGATCGACCGCATCTACGACACGTTCATCGACGAGGAAGAGCTCCGCATCTGCGACGAGACGACCGAGAAGATCATCAACTCGATGAAGCCCGGAGCCTACAGCTCGCGCGAGTTCATCCGCGAGATGGGACGTTACCTGAAGGAGAACGGCCGCACGCCTGAGAAGGGTAATGCTGACTCGATCGTGCTCGCCTGCTACGAGAAGAACGTGCCGATCTTCTGCCCGGCGTTCTCGGACTGCTCGTTCGGCTTCGGCATCGTGGCGCACCAGCACGCGCGCCAGGGCAAGCCGCACTGTTCCATCGACTCCGGCAAGGACTTCTACGAGCTGACGCAGATCAAGATCCAGAACCCGACGACGGGCCTGCTGATGATCGGCGGCGGCGTGCCGAAGAACTTCGCGCAGGACATCGTGGTCGCAGCCGACATCCTCGGCGTCGAGGCCTCGATGCACAAGTACGCGATCCAGATCACGGTCGCCGACGCGCGCGACGGTGCGCTCTCGGGCTCGACGCTGAAGGAAGCGAGCTCGTGGGGCAAGGTCGACCTCACCTACGAGCAGATGGTCTTCGCCGAAGCCACAATCGCGTTCCCGCTGATCGCAGGCTACGCGTATCACAAGAAGGCCGGCGCCGCCCGCAAGGGCAAAGCGTTCAGCGAGAAGCTGGATCTCGTGACTGCGTAAAGGCAGTGAGTAGTGAATAAAGCACCGGCGGAGCTTCGGCTCCGCCGTTCGTGTCTATACCTAGCGCGCCATGTGAGCGACGGGCCGATAAGATTCTTCCGGAATCTGCGCGAGGGTGGATGGATGAAGCCGCTCGCCGAGTCCGTAGAACTGGGCGAAGCTCATCATCAAGGGGCGCCAGCGGTCAGGATCGATGTGGTTGGGTTTGTCGTCGATGAGGAGAGCGTCGTCGACGTGAGCGCGGATGGTGCGGACCTCGAAGGCAAGAACGCCTGGGGCCTTGTCCGGACGATGCCCGAAGTCATGGATGGCCTCGACAACTGCTTCCAACTGGATGGGGCACTCCTCGACGCGAGGGGTACGCACTAGATCGGCAGCGAGGGGTGTGAGACCTGCTACACCGAACTTGTCTGGCTCGTGGCGATAGCCCATGGTGATCTTGTGAGGCGGGACGGGATTAGAGCCGGTGAGTCGCGCGAGGCGATTGACCGTTGCCGCCATTGAGGCCGAGGGAAGGTTGAGAACGCATTCGCCCTCGCGGCGCAGATTCTGCGCGGTGTGTCCCTTGGCGCCGAGACCGAGCATGCAGTTCCAACCGAGCCACCAGGCAGAGGACATGGGAGCGAGATTGGCCGTGCCATCTTCGTTACGCGTGGAGATCAGAACAACGGGTGTGCCGAGGTAGAGGATGGAGGGTTCGACGATTCTGTGCATGAAAACGATCATCGGGCGAATCACAAAGCGTCACACTCCGCGGAGTGCGGGCAAAGTGGTTTAGACCGCTTCGTGTAGATATCGGCTGAGGCTGTATTCGGGCACGACTTCCTGTGGCGGAGCATCGACGCCACCAACATAGAGCAGGTGTGGGTGAGCAGCGGCAACGATTACGATTTCGTCGCCTTCGCCACTGCGAAGCAAAACACCCGATTCTGCTCGGAATTCGCTTTGTTCGATTGAGAGTTTTGATATCGAGCCGCCGTTCCTGAACGACCATGGCAGGTCGACGAATGCTTCGTCCGGCAGAGGCTGCAGCACAAGTTCGACCTCGAGCGTCCCTACGTCAATGCGTTCTTCGAGATCATGCATGCGGGACCCGAATCGGAAGCCTTCTCCAGTAGTCAGCCACAGAGTGACAGTGTTGCAACCGTAGTACGAGAAGTCCGACGACATGCGTTTGAGCTGTCCTCGTCTTACGCCGTTCGCCAACGAGGCAATGTTGCCGATAATGGGCAGTGTCGTCATTGCGACCCCGCGAGGATGTTGCGATTGCGCAGCTCGCGGAAGATTTGTTCGATGGACCAGTCGAGAGCGTCGGTGCCGCAGACCTTCATGGTGGCGCGGGTTTGTGAGGGGATGACGTAGAGGTCGGCCATGGGTTTGGCGGTGGCGTCGAACTGGGCGCGGACGCTTTCTTCGGTGCGGCCGCGCTCGCGCATGTCGCGGTAGATGCGGCGGTTCAGACAGATCTGATTGGGCGCGTCGACGAAGACGCTGAAGTCGTAGAGCGGAAGAAGGTCGTCGTAGTGCAGCGCGAGGATGCCTTCTACGATGATGACGCGCGATGGAGCGACAGGCTCGAAGGCGTTGGGCACACGCGTGTGGTGGCTGAAGTCGTAGACCGGGCGCTGAATGGTGTGGCCGAGGCGAAGCTCGCGCACGTGCTCGATGAAGAGCTCGCTCTCGAGCGAATCAGGGTGGTCGAAGTTCTGCATGCTTCGCGCGTCGAGTGGAAACCGCGAGAGGTCGCGGTAGTAGAGGTCGAGCGGGAAGACAGTGCCGTCGAGCTGCGTGGCTAGCTCGCGCGCGAGCGTCGTCTTGCCGGAGCCGGAACAGCCGGCGATGCCGATAATGATCGGCTGCTGTGGCAGGCTGAGCTGTTCGGGTTGGCTCACGGTGGATAGTGTAGCGGTTCAGCTCGCGACAGTTGTGGATAGAAGGTAACGGCACTTCCGTGGGTGCCCGGCCTTGTGAATGATGCATGTGGCGGGGACGTCGACGACTTCCAGCAGCTTCGCGCCGGCGAGTTCGCAGGTCCGGCGCGAGGCGAGGTTGTCCGGATCGCAGGTGATCGAGAGCGGATCGATGCCGAGGCGGTGGGCCAGCGGGAGCAGAAGCCGCAGAGCGCGGGCTGCGTAATGGTGGCCGCGATGTGCTGGCTGCACCTCGAAACCGATGTGACCGGCGTAGCGCACGACGTGTTCGGTGGATTCGGTACGAAGATTGATTCGACCGAGTTGGTCGCCGGTGATTGCGTGAGTCATTCGGAAGAAATAGGTGGGAACGAGGTGGACCGCGTGAGGCTTGAGTGCAAGCGGTTCCAGCAACAGGTCGCCATCCGTGAATGTGAGGCCGTGCAGGTTGACGTCGTTGAATTGATCAGACACGTGCGGTGGCATTTATGCGACGGCAGCAGAGACCTGTGGCACGAGCGCCTTCACGAGCGAGGTGAACTGCGCCTCGACGCGCAGGCCGGTTTCCATGACTTCGGCGTGACGGATGGGCTGGTCAAGCACACCTGCCGCCATGTTGGTGACGAGTGAGAGGCCGAGGACCTCGACGCCCATGTGGCGCGCGATGATGACCTCGTGCACGGTGCTCATGCCGACGAGGTCGGCGCCGAGGGTGCGGAAGGCGCGGATTTCGGCGGGTGTTTCGTAGCTGGGGCCGAGGACTGCGAGGTAGACGCCTTCGGGCAGCGGGATGCTCTGGCGCGCGGCCTCTTCTGCGGCGAGTTTGCGTAAGCGCGGCGAGTAGGCGGTGGTCATGTCGAAGAAGCGAAGGCCCGCGCCGGGGCGGATGGCGAAGCGCGCTTCGTTGGGGCCGATGGCGGCATTCTGGCCGGTGAGGTTGATGTGGTCGGAGATGCAGACGAGGCCGCCCTGCGCGTAGGACTTGTTGATGCCGCCGGCGGCGTTGGTGACGATGAGCGCCTTGCAGCCGAGCATGCCGAGCACGCGCATGGGGAAGGTGACCTCGGACATCGAGTAGCCCTCGTAGGCGTGCACGCGGCCTTGCATTACCGCGACGGGAACTCCGGAAATAGTCCCGATGACGAGCTTGCCCTCGTGGCCTTCGACGGTGGAGCGCGGGAAGTTCGGGATCTCGGAGTAGGGGATGACGACGGCGTTTTCGACCTGCGAGGCGAAGCCGCCGAGGCCGGAGCCGAGGATGATGCCGAGCGTGGGCTTGAGGTCGGTCTTGAGGAAGATGTGCGTGAGGGCTTGCGTGACGCGGGTGTGGATGTCGGGCGTCTGCTGTGAGTTCGTCGGTGTGTCGGCCATTGTCGTCGAGACGATTGTAACGAGGCTAGCGTGACTTGCGGCGACCGCTCGTCTTGGTGGAGTTTTTGGCAACGCGGAGTTTGTAGGCGGTCTGCAGCGCGTCGTGGAGTGTGTCTTTGTCGGCCGCGGCGAGGATGATGTGCGTGTGTCCCATGCGGCCGAAGCCTCCGGGGATGGGAAGGAAGATTTCGGGTGCGTCGGCGACGAAGCCAGCCTGGACCTCGGGTGTGAGCGTGAGGTTGCCGTAACCTTGCGCGACGCTGGCGAGTCCCGCGAAGCGTCGGCCGCCGACAGTGAACGCAGGCTGTCCGCCGTGCTCGTGTTCTGCGACATCGGGGAAGGAAAGGGCGATGCGGCGGAAGTCGGCGGCGGTGGCCATGGACTTTACTTTGGCAGAAGCATGCTGACGATGGAAGCGGACATCAGGTTCGCCATGGTGCCGGCGAGCAGGGCGCGCATGCCGAGGCGGGCGAGGTCGTTGCGGCGATGCGGGATGAGGGCGCCGATGCCGCCGATCTGCATGCCGACGGAGCCGATGTTGGCGAAGCCGCAGAGCGCGAAGGTGGCGATGGAGAGCGTGCGTGCGCTGATGGCGCCGGCCTTCGCCAGTTGGCCGAGCTGCGTGTAGGCGATGAACTCGTTGAGCACGGCGCGTGTGCCGATGAGGTTGCCGACTGTCTTCGCATCCTGCCAGGGCACGCCGATCATCCATGCGATGGGCGAGCAGAGTGCGCCGAGCGCGTTGCCGAGCGAGTGCGGGAAGTGAATGTGGCCGTGTGCCCAGAGGCCGTTGGAGATCCAGAGCATGATGGCGTTGATGAGGCCGACGATCGCAAGGAAGCTGATGAGCATGATCGCGACGTTCCAGGCGAGATTGCCGCCGTCGATGGTGCCGCGCGCTATGGAGCCGACGAGGTTCTCTTCCTTGTGCTCCTCGGATTGCGGCATCTTCACGGTGCCGAGCGTTGCGGGGACTTCCGTTTCGGGAACGAGCATCTTGGAGATGAGGATGGTTCCGGGTGCGGTCATGATGACGGCGGAGAGCAGATCCTGCGCGTGGATGCCGAAGAGGATGTAAGCGGCCATAATGCCGCCGGAGACGTGCGCCATGCCGGAGGTCATGATCGTCATGAGCTCGGACTGCGTGGCGTCGCCCAGGAATGGCCGGATGGTGAGCGGGGCTTCGGTCTGGCCCATGAAGATGCTGGCGGCGACGTTGGTGGACTCGGCGCCTGAGGTGCCCATGGTGCGCTGCATGGCCCACGCAACAACCTGGATGACGCGCTGCATGATGCCGAGGTGGTAGAGCATCGCGAAGAGCGCGGAGACGAAGATGATTGTCGGCAGAACGGCGAAGGCGAAGACGGCGAGCGGGCTGTGCGGGTCACCGAGCTGCGGGCCGAAGACCAGGATGGAGCCGTCGGCGGCGTGGCCGAGCATGGCGGTGACGGCGTCGGCGGACCACTTGAGAACCTTTTGGCCGACGGTCCACTTGATGACGAGGAAGGCGAAGAGAATCTGCAGGCCGAGGCCCCAGACGACGGTGCGCCAGCGGATCGCGCTGCGGGCGGTAGAGAGCGTATAGCCAACACCAAGCAGTACAGCAAGTCCAATCAATCCGGTGAATCTGCCCAACGCGTGCGCTCCTATGGTGGAGGGGAATGTGGGGAGTGTAACGAGTCAGGCGCTTATTGGCTACAAAGAAGTGACACAGTGCGACTTAGCAGCATCAAAGAAGTAGTTGAGGGCAAGGAAGATATTGGGGGTTGCGGTGGTATACTGGAAGAGATCGAAGAATCCGATCTGGTTTTTCTTGTTTGTTCCGGCCCCGCC
>Ga0157369_10010819_pt1 | contig 10390 bp, 7 predicted proteins | sample C25metaG_FD_113461 | JGI IMG/M metagenome (GOLD analysis project Ga0157369, IMG submission 113461) | Corn rhizosphere microbial communities from Kellogg Biological Station, Michigan, USA - C2-5 metaG | ecosystem: Host-associated > Plants > Roots > Rhizosphere > Soil | place: USA: Michigan...
CCACCCATTCGGTGCACAAGGTGATCGTCTGCAAGCGCACCGGCGCCGACATCGCCTGGCACCGCCACCGTGACGTCTGGTACGAAGACATTACCTCGGTGGCCCCGGAGCACTGCGAGCCCAAGGAGATGTCCGCCGAGGCGCCGCTGTTCATCCTCTATACCTCCGGTTCCACCGGCAAGCCCAAGGGCATCCTGCACACCACCGGCGGCTACCTGACCTATGCCGCCCTGACTCACGAGCGGGTCTTCGACTATCGTCCCGGCGAGGTCTACTGGTGCACCGCCGACGTCGGCTGGATCACCGGCCACAGCTACATCGTCTACGGCCCCCTGGCCAACGGCGCCACCACCCTGCTGTTCGAAGGCGTGCCCAACTACCCGGACGTCACCCGCATGGGCCAGGTGGTGGACAAGCACCAGGTCAACGTCCTCTACACCGCGCCCACCGCCATCCGCGCCATGATGGCCCAGGGCGATGCGGCCATGCGCGGCGTCGACGGCAGCAGCCTGCGCCTGCTCGGTTCGGTGGGCGAGCCCATCAACCCCGAGGCCTGGCACTGGTACTACAAGACCGTGGGCCAGGAGCGCTGCCCCATCGTCGACACCTGGTGGCAGACCGAGACCGGCGGCATCCTCATCAGCCCGCTGCCGGGCGCCATCGGCCAGAAACCCGGTTCGGCGACCCGCCCGTTCTTCGGCATCCAGCCGGCACTGGTGGACAACGAAGGCAACCTGCTCGACGGCGCCGTGGAAGGCAACCTGGTGATCCTCGATTCCTGGCCGGGCCAGTCGCGCTCCATCTATGGCGACCACGACCGCTTCGTCGACACCTACTTCAAGACCTTCAAGGGCATGTACTTCACCGGTGACGGTGCCCGCCGCGACGAAGACGGCTACTACTGGATCACTGGTCGCGTCGACGACGTGCTCAACGTCTCCGGCCACCGCATGGGCACCGCCGAGATCGAGAGCGCCCTGGTGGCCCATCCCAAGGTGGCCGAGGCCGCGGTGGTGGGCATGCCCCACGATCTCAAGGGCCAGGGCATCTATGTCTACGTCACCCTCAACCAGGGCGAGGAGGGCAACGAAGCCCTGCGCCAGGAGCTCAAGCAGTGGGTGCGCAAGGAAATCGGCCCCATCGCCACGCCCGATGTGATCCAGTGGGCGCCGGGTCTGCCCAAGACCCGCTCCGGCAAGATCATGCGGCGGATCCTGCGCAAGATCGCCGTGGGTGAATACGACTCGCTCGGCGACATCTCCACCCTGGCCGACCCGGGCGTGGTGCAGCATCTGGTCGGGACCCACCAGCAGATGAGCCAGGCCGTCGCCTGATCCAGCGGCCTCGGCAACCGCCCGCTATCGTCCCGGTAGCGGGCGGTTTCTTTTTTTTGGCGGTCCTGTAAGGACGTGTCGCCAGGCTGGAAGCCGCCGCCGTTGCGCTGGCGCTAGAATCGCGCCAGCCGGCGGGCCGCAGGGCACTCCGGTCCGCTACCCGGGGCAAAGGCCGGGACAGGGGCAGCGCTCCGGCGTACCATGCGTGCCACCCCACAAGGGTTTCATGGCGCGCGGGCCCCGGATCGGTTGCCCCCGCCGCTCTCGACAGGAAGCCAGACGTTAGATGACCATCCGCATCGCCTTTCTGCTGTGGCCCGACGTTCGTCCGCTGACCGTGGGCCTGGTCGAGGAAGCGCTGGAACTCGCCTCGCGCCACTCGAGCGATACGCCCTACGAGGTGCGCTTTCTGCAGGCCGGCAGCGAGTTGCAGCCGCGACTGCCGGGTGGCCACTGGGAAGGGCAGCTGGAACGCCTGGATCGGCTCTTCGTGCTGGCCGATGAACCCTCGCCGCCGCTGCCGCCACCGCTGATCGCGGCCCTGCGCCAGACCGCCCGGGCCGGGGTGGTGATGGGTGGTTTTTCCGCCTGGGTGCACATCCTCGCCCAGCTCGGGCTGCTCGACGGTCATCGCGCCGCCGTGCACTGGCGCTGGCTGGAGGAATTCAGCGAGCAATTCCCCAAGGTCATCGCCACCCACCACCTCTACGAATGGGACCGCGATCGCCTGACCGCCTGTGGCGGCCTGGCCATCCTCGATCTGCTGCTGGCCATGATCGGCCGTGACCGCGACGCCGAGCAGGCCGGCACCATCGCCGAGGAGCTGATCGTCGAGCGGCTGCGCGAAGGCAGCGAGCGACAGCGCATTCCGCTGAAGAATCGGCTGGGGTCGAGTCATCCCAAGCTGACCCAGGCGGTGATGCTGATGGAAGCCAACATCGAAGAGCCCCTCACCACCGACGAGATCGCCCAGCACGTCTGCGTCTCCCGTCGGCAACTGGAGCGGATCTTCAAGCAATACCTGGCGCGGGTGCCCAGCCAGTATTACCTGGAACTGCGGCTGAACCGGGCGCGCAAGATGCTCACCCAGACCAGCAAGTCGATCATCCAGATCGGCCTGTCCTGCGGCTTCTCGTCGGGGCCGCATTTCTCCAGTGCCTATCGCAACTTCTTTGGCGTCACTCCCCGCGACGACCGCAATCAGCGGCGCGGCGCGGCGGGCGAGGGCAGCATGGTGGCCGAGCGCTAGGCGCCCGGCCCTGCCGCTTCAACTCAGCGACTCGGTCGCCAGCTCGTCCAGCCAGGCGTCCAGCCGATCGGCCGGCAGGGGCGCGCCGCAATGGAAGCCCTGGATCTCGTCCGCCGGCAGGTGCTGCAGCTGGCGCAGGTGGTCGGCGTCTTCCACCCCCTTGAGCGTCACCCTCAGCCCCAGCGAACGACCTAGATCGATCATGGCCCGCACCAGGGCGCTGTCTTCCGGCGCCTGATGGTGCCGGGCGATGAGGCTGCGATCGAGGCGGATGCCGTCCAGCGGATAGCGGCGCAGGTAGGCCAGGGAGCAGAGGCCGGAACCGAAGTCGTCCAGGCACAGGCGTACGCCCAGGCCCTTGAGCGCACCCAGGGTGTTGGCCACGTCGGCGGCCGGATCCAGCAGGGTGCGTTCGGTGAGCTCCAGCTCCAGCCGCGACGCCGCCAGGCCGCTCTGGTAGAGCGCCTCGGCCACGGTCTGCACCGGGTCTTCGTTGGCGTGGAATTGCTGCGGCGACAGGTTGACCGACACCGAGAGTCGTTCCGGCCAGCCCTGGGCATCGTGGCAGGCGGTTTCCAGCACCCAGCGTCCCAGGCGCTGGCCGAGGCCGGCGTCCTCGGCCAGGGTCAGGAAGTCCAGCGGCTCCAGCAGCCCCTGGGTCGGGTGCTCCCAGCGCACCAGCGCCTCGAAGCCACGCAGGCTGCCATCGGCCAGGCAACGCCGCGGCTGGTAGTAGAGGCTGAGGCGGTCATCGCGCAGGGCCTGGCGCAGGTCCTGCTCCAGCTGCCGGCGCAACAGCACCTGCTCGTTCATGGCCGGCTCGTGGAAGCGCCAGGTGCCGCGGCCAGCGGCCTTGGCCTGGTAGAGCGCGATATCCGCCAGGCGCAGCAGTTCCGCCGGGATGCCGGTATCCCGCGGCGCCAGGGCCACGCCCAGGCTGCTGCCGATGAAGACCCGCTGCTCGCCGAGGCGGAAGGGTTGGCGCAACTGCTCAACCAGCCGTCGGCAGAGGTCGGCGATGGTACCCGGGTCGCGATCGCCGCTGAGCACCACGCAGAATTCATCGCCGCCCAGGCGCGCCACCAGGTCGGTGGCGGTCACGTTCTGCCGCAGGCGCTGCGCCGCTTCCTGCAGGACCTGATCGCCGGCGGCATGGCCGAGGGCGTCGTTGACCGTCTTGAATCTATCCAGGTCCAGACTGATCAGCGCCAGGGGCCGCGGCTCCGGGCCTTCCAGGTGGGTGGCGAGAAACTGGTGCAGACGATGGCGGTTGGGCAGGCCGGTCAGGGGGTCGTGCCAGGACAGATGCTGGACCTGGGCCAGGGCCTCGATCTCGTCGGTGAGGTCGGTGACGGTGCCGCGATAGCCCCCCTCGGGAATGGCCCGGGCGGCGACCCGACAGGTGCGTTCGCGGCCGTTGCCGTCCAAGTAGTGACAGACCAGCGGAGGTCGCGGCTTGCGGTCGTGCGCCTGGCCGGCGAGCCAGTGCGCCAGGGTATCGGCATGGGGCGTCAGCAGTTCGTTGAGCGGTCGCCCCAGCCAGCGCTCAGTGGCTTCCCCGGTGACTTCGGCGAAGCGATCCGAGACATAGACCAGGCGCAGGGTGGCGTCGACCTCCCACAGCCAGTCCGAGGTGGCCTCGGCGATGTCGCGGAAACGCCGCTCGCCAATCGCCAGTTCGCTGCGACTGGCCAGCAGGTCATCGTATTGGGCATCCAGCTGGCGCATCGACAGCAGCGCCTGGCGAAACAGCCAGATCAGCCCCAGCAGCAGGATCAGCACTCCACCGCCGAACAGCGGCAGGGTCTGCTGCATCAGCCATAAACCCGGTCGCGGCGGGCGCCAGGTCAGCTGATAGCCGGAACCCGGCAGTTGCCAGCTGGCGCGGCTGCCGGCCGGGTCGGTGGTGATGCTCAGCGGCGGCAGGTTGTTGGCTTCGCTCAGGGCGGCCAGCCGGGCGGGACTCAGCACATTGACGAAGACCAGTACCGAGGCCGGCGCCTCCTGGGGGCGGACGCCGGCATGATCGCCCGGGGTGATGGCAGCGGCGGCCACCAGTGCCGGCGTGCCGGCCACGGTCAGTACCCCGGACACGCTGCCGGCGCGGGCGTCGGCGCTGCGTGCCGCTTCCAGCAGGCCGGCGATATCGCCCTGCAGCCAGGGTGTAGCGGGATCGACCAGCTGGCCAGCGAGCAGGCGATAGCGGGGGCGGTCCTGGCCGTCAAATACCAGCACCCCTTCGTAGCCATAGACGCGGTACAGCGATTCGCCGAGGTTGCCCTGGTCGTAGGCCCAGTCGGGGTCCAGTTCCTGATGGAGGCGGTGAAAGGCCTCGTCCCATTTGCTGTAGTCGATCAGGTTGCGGGCGACCTCTTCATCGAGGCGGGTAAAGGTGCGACCGACCGCGCGCTCGGTGTGCTGGGCGACGGTGGCATCCTGGCGCACGGCATTGTCGACCAGCAGGTAGCAACCCAGGCCGATGAGGCCGAGGAGCAGCACGCAGAGCGCCGGGAACAGCCGCAGGAGGACGGTATGGCCCCGCCGACGCGGTGAGGCGCTGCGGGACACGGAAGATGTTGGCATGCCTGGACCCTGGCTGGATGAGCGTTCCTGTGGCTTGGCCCGGCGCGACCCGGAGGTGGCCAAGCGAAGCGGATGAAGCCTTGCCGTCGCTAGACTAGCCCCTGCGGGCGGGCGACGCTAAACGTAAAGCGGAAGATGCCAAGGGGATCGCGCTAAGCATCGCGCGAACGCCCGAGTTAGGTGGGGTTGCCGGCCCCACCGTAGAAGGCGCAGCCCTGCCAGGTCTGGCCATTGATGCGCAATTCGGCCTGCAGCGACTGCACGGTGCCGGTCCGGCCGTCCACGCAGCGCCGGGGATTGATCCACAGCTCGACTTTTTCGCCATTGGCCTCGGTGGAGAGGGCGCGCATGCCGCCGGGCAGTTCTTCCTGCACGAAGGGCAGGGCGCGGCGCTGTTGGCCGGCGGTACTGATGAGCATGCCCTGGTTGCTGACCTGGACGCTCCAGTCCGGCCCATGGCCACCGGCATTCATGGCGGTACGCTTGAAGTTGGGATCGCTGCAGCCCGGACCGCTGTACTGCACGCGGTAGACGTCGGTGACGGCGAACACTCCCTGGGCGCCGTCGCGGCCGCCGGACTTGAGCTTGCCGCGCAGGTCGGCGAACAGCGAAGCGGCACCGCTGTCGGCGGCCAGTTCGTGTGCATCGCGCAGGATGGCGGTGTTGTTGGCGTCGGTGACGTCGAAGAAGCGCTGTTCCTGGCAGGGGCGGAACAGCAGCTGGTCACCGCTCCAGCGCAGATCGCCCTGCAGACGCTCGCCGCCCGGTGCACGCGGGGTGTCGTCGCTCTGGAACAGGCTGCAGCCGCCGAGGAGGCCGAGCAGGGCAAGGGGAAAGATGGCACGCGGCGCTGGCATCGCAGGACTCCGACTGAGGTGGGCACACGTTACTCAGACAGCGCCGCGAGCTCAAGGACTTACCAGACGCGATACGTCTTGCCGGTTTCCCGTCCTTCCACGCTGCGTTCGTAGGCCAGGGCCGCCTCGGCCCCCGATACCGCCTTGAAGCCGCGGAAGAAATCGCCGTAGTGCCCCAGGGATTCCTCCAGCACCGTCGGACTCACGGCATTGATCCGCTGACCCCGCGGCAACTCGATGGCCGCGCCGCGGACGAAGCCTTCCAGGGCGGCATTGACCATGGCCGCCGAGCTGCCCTGGGCGATGGGCTGTTCGCTGAGGATGCCGGTGGTCAGGGTAAAGGAGGCACCCTCGGCCGCCTGGGTCTGGCCCAGCAGCACCAGGTTGACCTGGCCCATCAGCTTGTCCTGCAGGCCCTTCTGATAGGCCTCGGGCGTCATCTCGGTGAAGGGGGCGAAGGTCACCGAACCCACCGCGCTGACCAGGGCGTCGAAGCGCCCGACCTGGGCGAACAGGGCGCGGATGGAATCCGCCTGGGTGATGTCGACCTGCAGATCGCCGGATTGGCGGCCAACGCGGATCAGCTCGTGGCGGCTGCCCAGGCGTTCGGCGATGGCGCTGCCCAGGGTACCGCTGGCACCGACGAGGATGATTTTCATGAGGCAACTCCGTGAAGGGAAGGAGTCTCCAGCCTAGAATGGCGCATTGCCTTGATAAATCACCTGAATGGCAATCCAGTGTTTCCCGGAGGAAACGATGCAGGACGATTTCGCCGATCTCGCCGCCTTCGCCATCCTCTGTGAAAGCGGCAGCTTCACCCGCGCCGCCGAGCGCCTGGGCTGCAGCAAGGGGCAACTGTCGAAGCGCATCCGGGCGCTGGAGGTGCGCCTGGAGACCCGCCTGCTGCACCGTACCACCCGCCGTCTCGATCCCACCCCCGCCGGACGCGCCCTGCTGCCCGAGGCCCAGGCCCTGGTGCGCCAGCGCGAGCGGGCCCTGCAGAGCGTGGCCCGCCTGCAGGAGGAGGCAGCCGGGCCGGTACGCCTGACCGTTCCGGTGTCCCTGGGCTACACCTTTTTCGAGGTGCTGCTGGCCTGTCGCGCCACCCATCCCGCCATCCAGCTGGACCTGGTGCTGGACAACGGCTATCGCGACCTGGTGGCCGAGGGTTTCGACCTGGCGATTCGCGCCCGGCTGGACCCGGACGAACGTCTGGTCGCGCGACCGCTGTTCGCCATGCAGGAGGTGACCTGCGCGGCACCCGCCTATCTGGCCGGGCACGAGGTCCCCCAGGCGCCCGAGGAGCTGCTCGGTCACCGCTGCCTGGTCAACAGCCACTATGCCGAGGGAGAGGTCTGGCTCTATCACCGCGAGCATCGACTCGATCGTGTCCAGGTAGCTCCCAGTCTGGCCTGCAACCACTACAGCCTGCTCAAGCAGGCCGCCCTGGCCGGGCAGGGCATCGCCCGGCTGCCCTCATTCATGGTGCACGAAGAGCTGGCCAGTGGCGCCCTGGTCTGGCTGCTTGGGGAATGGCGCACCCCCAGCCAGCCGCTGTTTCTGGTGCATCCCTACCAGGGTGGCCTGCCCAAGCGAACGCGCGTGGTGGCGGAAGCCCTGAGCGACTGGTTCGAGCGCAGTCGGCAGCGCCTGGAGGCGTTGGGGTAGTGGAGCCGATGAGCTGAACGCGGGTGCGGATAGCCCCTTCTACCCGCGGGAGAGGGCTGGGGTGAGGGCACGCTTCGCCAGGAAGTCCCAGTGGAAAAGGCTGCGCCGTTTTCCACGCTACGGTGTTGTTGGTCTTCGACGATGGAGCCAACCTACGTGGCGCACAGATAACCCCCTCTCCCTGCGGGAGAGGGCTGGGGTGAGGGCACCCTTCGCCAGGAAGCCTCGGTGGCAAAGGCTGCGCCGCTTTCCACGCTACGGTGCTGTTGGTCGAGGCATGTGGGGCGGCGACGGGGTGACTCAACCGCCCAGATAGGCCTTGCGCACGTCCGGGTTGGCCAGCAGCTCGGCGCCGCTGTCCTGCATGACGATGCGGCCGTTCTCCAGCACGTAGCCGCGGTCGGCCAGTTTGAGTGCCTGGTTGGCGTTCTGCTCGACCAGGAACACCGTCACCCCATCCTGGCGCAGCTGTTCGATGATCTCGAAGATCTGCTGGATGATGATGGGCGCCAGGCCCAGCGACGGCTCGTCGAGCAGCAGCAGGCGCGGCTCGCTCATCATCGCCCGGCCGATGGCGAGCATCTGCTGCTCGCCGCCGGACATGGTGCCGGCGCGCTGGGCATAGCGCTCCTTGAGGCGCGGGAAGAGGCCGAGGACCTTCTCCAGCTGGCGGTCGTAGGCGTGCTTGTCGGTGAAGAAGCCGCCCATGGCCAGGTTCTCCTCCACGGTCAGGCGGGCGAATACCCGGCGACCCTCGGGCACCACGGCGATGCCCTTGCGCATGATCTGCGCGGTTTCCTGGCCGACCAGCTCCTCGCCTTCGTAGCGGATGCTGCCGCCGTGGGCGCGCGGGGTACCGCAGAGGGTCATCAGCAGGGTGGACTTGCCGGCCCCGTTGGCGCCGATCAGGGTGACGATCTCGCCCCGGTTCACCTGCACGCTGACGCCATGCAGCGCCTGGATCTTGCCGTAGAAGGTGGAGACGTTGTCGAACTGCAGCATGGTGGTCTCCATCAGGATTCGCCCAGGTAGGCCTTGATCACGTCGGGATTGTTGCGGATCTGCTCCGGCGTCCCGTCGGCCAGGGGGGTGCCCTGGTTGATCACCACGATGTGGTCGGAAATGCTCATCACCAGGTGCATGTCGTGCTCGATCAGGAGCACGGTCACGCCGTGCTCGGCGCGCAGCAGGGCGATGAGCGCCTTGAGGTCCTCGGTCTCGCGCGGGTTGAGGCCGGCGGCCGGCTCGTCGAGCATGAGGATCTGCGGGCGGGTCATCATGCAGCGGGCGATTTCCAGGCGGCGCTGCTGGCCGTAGGCGAGGTTGCCGGCGTTGCGGTTGGCGAATTCGGTGAGGTTGACCTGCTCCAGCCAGAAGCGCGCATAGTCCATGGCCTCGGCTTCGCTCTTGCGAAAGGCCGGGGTCTTGAACAGCCCGGCCAGGAAGCCGGTGTTGAGGTGGCGGTGCTGGGCCACCAGCAGGTTCTCCACCGCGGTCATTTCCTTGAACAGGCGGACGTTCTGGAAGGTGCGCACCACGCCCTTGCGGGCGATCTTGTGCCCGGGCAGTCCCTGGATGGCTTCGCCATTGAGCAGGATCTCGCCGCCGCTGGGCCGATAGAAGCCGGTCAGGCAGTTGAACACCGTGGTCTTGCCGGCGCCATTGGGGCCGATCAGCGAGACCACCTGGCCCTGTTCCACGCGGATGTTGACGCCGTTGACGGCCAGCAGACCGCCGAACCTCATGGACAGGCCGGAGACATCGAGAAGGGCTTGGCTCATTTGCGCAACTCCAGGTGCGGGCGTTGCATCGGGAGCAGGCCTTGCGGACGCCAGATCATCATCACGACCATCAGCAGGCCGAACATCAACATGCGGTATTCGCTGAATTCGCGCATCAGCTCCGGCAGCAGGATCATCACGATGGCCGCGAGGATCACGCCGAGCTGGGAGCCCATGCCGCCCAGCACCACGATGGCCAGGATGATGGCCGATTCGATGAAGGTGAAGGATTCCGGCGACACCAGGCCCTGGCGCGCGGCGAAGAAGCTGCCGGCGAAACCGGCGAAGCAGGCGCCCAGGGTAAAGGCCGAGAGCTTGATCAGCGTGGGGTTCAGGCCCAGGGCGCGGCAGGCGATCTCGTCTTCGCGCAGGGCTTCCCAGGCGCGGCCGATGGGCATGCGCAGGAGGCGGTTGATCACGAACAGGGTCAGCAGCACCAGCAACAGGGCGATCAGGTAGAGGAAGATCACCTTGTATTCGGAGTTGTAGGGAATGCCGAAATACTCGTGGAAGGGCGTCATGCCCTCCGGGGCCCGGCGTTCGAAGGTCAGGCCGAACAGGGTCGGTTTTTCGATGCCGCTGATGCCATTGGGGCCGCCGGTCCACTGGGTGAGGTTGCGCAGGAGGATGCGGATGATCTCGCCGAAGCCCAGGGTGACGATGGCCAGGTAGTCGCCGCGCAGGCGCAGCACCGGGAAGCCGAGCAGGAAGCCGAACAGCGCCGCCATCAGCCCCGCCAGCGGCAGGCAGACCCAGAAGCCCAGGCCGTAGTAGTGGGAGAGCATGGCGTAGGTGTAGGCGCCGACGGCATAGAAGCCGACGTAGCCCAGGTCGAGCAGACCGGCCAGCCCCACCACGATGTTCAGGCCGAGGCCGAGCATCACGTAGATGAGGATCAGGGTGGCGATGTCCACCGCG
>Ga0157369_10010820_pt1 | contig 10390 bp, 15 predicted proteins | sample C25metaG_FD_113461 | JGI IMG/M metagenome (GOLD analysis project Ga0157369, IMG submission 113461) | Corn rhizosphere microbial communities from Kellogg Biological Station, Michigan, USA - C2-5 metaG | ecosystem: Host-associated > Plants > Roots > Rhizosphere > Soil | place: USA: Michigan...
AGAAGGAGCACTCGCCGCCGACGAGCCGCTCCTCGACGATGGCGACCGACACGCCCGCCTCGCCGAGCCTCCCCGCGATCACCTCGCCGGGCGCCCCGGCGCCGATCACGACAACGTCGAACTCGCGCTCGTCCACGTCCACCTCCCGTCGTTCGCGACAGTCTGCACCGCGCCGCGCCGTCATTGCGCAGCGGCATACCCTGGGGCTCGTGCCGTCCCGCAACTACAGCCTGTCGACGAGCAGCCCGGAGATCGAGGCCGCCTTCACCGAGCTGCGACGCCAGCTGAAGGTCCCGACCGAGTTTCAGGCAAACGTGCTTGCCGAGGCGAAGCAGGCGGCGTCCTCCCCGCGCCTGCCCGACGTGGACGAGACGGCGACACCGTTCGTGACGCTCGACCCGGCGGAGTCGCTCGACCTCGACCAGGCGTTCTTCATCGAGCGCGTCGGTGACGGGTATCGCGTCCAGTACGCGATCGCCGACGTGTCGGCGTTCGTCGAGCCCGGTGGCCCGATGGACGTCGAGGCGCACGAGCGTGGCAGGAGCCTCTACGCGCCCGACACAATCGTGCGCCTCTACCCGACCGTGCTCTCGGAGGACGCCGCCAGCCTGCTCCCCGAGCAGGTGCGACCTGCGCTCGTGTGGACGATGGACGTCGACGAGACCGGCGAGGGCACCCGGGTGCACGTCCACAAGGCGCGTGTGAAGAGCCGCGCGAAGCTCGACTACGTCACCGCCCAGCAGGCGCTCGACGGCGGCACCGCCCATGACCAGCTCCGCCTGCTCCGCGAGGTCGGGATCCTCCGTCGCCAGCGCGAGCTGCGGCGCGGCGGCGTCAGCCTCGCGCTCCCCGAGCAGGTCGTCACGCACGACGAGGGGCACTACGGGCTGCGCTTCCGCGCACCACTTCCCGTCGAGGAGTGGAACGCCCAGATCTCCCTGATGACCGGGATGGCGGCCGCAGACCTGATGCTCAACGCCCGGATCGGCCTCCTGCGCACCGTACCGCCGCCCGACGACGACCGGCTCCAGAAGCTGCGGCTGACGGCGAACGCGCTTCGCGTCGAGTGGCCGCAGGACGTCTCCTACCAGGACTTCGTCCGCTACCTCAGCCCGTTCGTCGCGCGCCAGGCGGCCCTGCTCGTCGAGTCGACGAGCCTGCTTCGCGGATCCGGCTACGTCGCGTTCGAGGGCGATCCCCCGAAGGACCCGGTGCACTCGCCGCTCGCCTCGACCTACACGCACACCACCGCACCGTTGCGGCGGCTCGTCGACCGCTACGTCGGCGAGACGTGCGTGACGCTCACGGCAGGCCAGGAGGTCCCCGAGTGGGTCCGGACGGAGCTCGAGGAGCTGCCCGGGACGATGGCCGCGGTCGCGGGCCGCGCGGGCCAGTACGAGGCGGGCACCGTCTCGATCATCGAGGCGGCGCTTCTTGAAGGACGGATCGGCGAGACGTTCGAGGCGATCGTCGTGGAGGTCGACGAGAACCGCGGACGCGCGCTGGTGTCGATCCGGCAACCCGCCGTGACCGCACGCTGCAAGGGCGACGACCTCCCGCTGGGCGGCCGCGTCCACGTCCGCCTCGTCGAGGCAGACGTGATGCAGCGCGTCGTCCGCTTCGAGCTCGCCGAGGCCATCTAGATGGTTGATCGGAAATTGGCGTGACGTCCGGGGGCGTCCCAGACCAAGCCGGGCGGCACGGTCGGGCTCGGCGCGTACCCAAAGGTACGTGTCGAGCCAGAGCGAGCCGATCCGGCGCCGTGTCTGGGGCGCCATCCGGTTCGCGCTGATTTCCGATCAACCATCTGGCGCCGGCGGCTCGTCTGCGGGCGTTGAGCTCCTTGTAGCGCTCGATCGCCGCGAGCAGGCGGCGGTCCAGATCCCGACTGCGCTCGAGCTCAGCGGCGCGCTCTTCAGGTGTCTTCTTCCTCTTCTTCCGCCGCGACGCGCTCGGCTAGAGCCAACGCCTTCTCGGCGAACAGCACGAGCCGCGCCTGGTCGACGGCCGTCGCCACGCCCTTGAGCGCGGTCAGCGCCTGGACCACTGCGTCCTCGAGCGGCCAGCCGAACGCACCGGAGGAGATCAGCGGGAACGCGATCGTCGTGGCGCCGAGCTCGTCCGCGACCTCGAGCGAGCGCGCGTAGCACGAGCGGAGCGTCGCGGCCCGCGCCTCGGCCTCGCGCGGGTCCCACATCGGTCCGACGGTGTGGATCACCCAACGCGCCGGCAGGTTCCCGGCGGTCGTGGCGACCGCCTCGCCCTCGGCGAGCCCGTCGGGGTAGCGATCCGCGCGCAGCGCGCGGCACTCCTCGAGGATCGCAGGGCCGCCCTTGCGGTGGATCGCGCCGTCGACACCGCCGCCGCCGAGGAGCGACGAGTTCGCCGCGTTGACGATCGCGTCGACCTCCTGCGCCGTGATGTCGCCCTGGAGCAGCTCGACCCGCACGCCGCAATCATGCCCCGCTGCCGGAGCACCCAGGTTGAACTTGGACAGGGGTGTGCAGTAAGTTCCCGCGCGGTGAGTTTCGACGACTGGATCCTCGCGTTCCACCTGATCTCCGCGGTCGCGCTGATCGCCGCCGTGACGATGTTCTCCGTGACGATCGCCGCCGTCTGGCGGTCGGACGACCCGGCCGCGGTCACGTCGTTCATGCGCGTCGGCCTCGTCGGGAACATCCTCGTGACGATCGGGTCGCTCGGGACGATCATCTTCGGCGTCTGGCTCGCGATCTCCCTCGACGCGTACCAGCTCTGGGACGGCTGGGTGATCGCCGCGATCATCCTCTGGTTCGTGGCGATCGGCGTCGGCAAGCAGGCCGGCGACGGCTATCGCGCGACGTCCGAGATGGCCGCGCAGCTCGACTCCTCCGGCTCGCCCCGGAGCCCCGAGCTCGCCGCGGCGATGGGCGTGACCCGCGCGTTCTGGATGCACTGCATCTCGACGCTGCTGATCTTCCTGATCCTCGTCGACATGATCTGGAAGCCGGGCGCATGATCGCGCTCCTCGCCTCGATCCGGCCCGACAGCTGGAACTTCCCGCTCTTCCTGCACGTCGGCGGTGCGGCCGTCTTCTTCGGCGCGGTGACGATCTCGGCGGTGACGCAGCTGACGGCGGCGAGGGTGCCCGAGCCGGACCTCCTCCGGCGCGTCGCTTTCCGCACGCTCCTGATCGTGGGGCTGCCCGCCTTCATCATCTTCCGCGGCGCCGCCGAGTGGATCCGCTCGAAGGAGTTCCCCGGCGACGCCGACGATCCGACGTGGCTCGGGATCGGCTACATCATCTCCGACCTCGGCGCCCTGATCTTCCTGATCGCGCTGATCCTCGCCGGCATCTCGGTGCGGAAGCGCAAGGGCTGGCTCACCCAGACGAGCGGCGTGCTCTCGGTGATCCTCCTCGTCGCCCTTCTCATCGCCACGTGGGCGATGGCCGCCAAGCCGACCTAGGGGCCGTGGCTGGCCGTCGAGCGCGGCTGACGCGGAGTCTCAGGCGAGCGGGTCGATCGTCCGCAGGCCGTCGAAGCGCCTGAATCCGGCATCGTGCGATGCGAGCGTGAGCCCATGCTCGATCGCGAGGGCCGCCAGCTCGACGTCGGTGACGTCCTCGCTCCTCAGTCCCGGCGTGACCGCCAGCCCGGCGGCGATGCGCTCGTGCTTCGCGCCGTGGCTCACCAGGACGACGTTCGGCTGCCCGAGGTAGCCCTCGATGGTTGCCCATCCCCGCTGCAGCGAGACGGCGCTCTGCGCGAAGACGCGGGGGCTCGTGATCAGGCGCACGAAGGCGTAGACGACGGGCCAGCACAGCGCGACGGGCGCGGCGTCGTCGCGGAGCTTCTCTTCGAGCCAGGCACGTGCACGCGGATGTTCCGGCGCCTCCTCGAAGGTGGCGTAGATCAGCAGGTTCGTGTCGACGAGCGTCACGCGCTCTCGCGCGGTTCACGCGGGTCGTCGAGCTGCGAAAGCACCACCGACACGTCCGCGACGTCCAACACGGGCCGACCGGGCAGCAAGGGAAGCGGCTCGGGCTTCGCCCCGAGCCTCCGAGCGCTCCGCCGCAGGAGCCGGTTGATCGCGTCGCGGAACGACTCGCCCGTCCGGGCGCGCTCGCTCTCGATCAGCGCCGCGACGTCGTCGTCGAGGGTGACTGTGGTGCGCATGATGCAAAGATCATAGCATCACGGGCATCTTCGTCATCAGTCGCCCGAGAGGAAGAGCACCCAGGTGCCGTCCGGCTCGATCCCTGCGCGCCAGCCCACGTAGCCCGTCCCCTCGACGAACACCGACGCGAGCGGTCCGAGCGGCGCGAGGAGCTCCCGCTCGTGGGCCGTCAGGTCGTGGATCGACGCGACGTCGTACGCGAAGGGCCAGTAGTAGACCCCGCGCGAGAGCGTGTACGGCATCTTCAGTACGTCGGCCAGCGCGTCGAGAGGCTCTTGGTCGGTCGTCTGCTCGAGGTTCTGCCAGTACGCGATCGGCCCACCCGGCACCGGGTCGCCGAACGTGTACGCGAACGCGGTCGAGCGGATGAACGGCTGGAGCGCGTCGAGGTCGCCGCTCTGCGCCGCTGCAAGGAGGTCGGCTCGGGTCTTGTCCACCTCGGCAGGCAGGCCCGGCGCGGGCTGCTCCGCGGTCGTCGTCACGGTCGAGGTCGTCGTCTCGACGACGGTCTCGGCGTCGCGTGTCTCCTGCTGCGCGAACCAGCCCCCCACGAGCCCGCCCGCAACGAGCACGACCGCGCCCAGAAGCAGCAGGATGCGTTTCGGAGACCTCACGCGGCCAGGCTACCGGGGCAATCTGTCTAGCGAACGACGACCACCTCGACGCCGACGTCCAGCCTCGTCCACGCCCGATCCGCCGTCACCGCGGGGATCCCGAGACGCGACGCGAGTGCAAGACATGCGCGATCGGCAAGTGAGAGGCCGTGCTCGCGCGTCCCCTCCAAGAGCCGGGCGGCGAGTGTCGCGTCGTCCACCGTGAAGTCGATCGTCCGGCAGCCGGCGTCGTCCAGGAGCGCGTGAAGCGCAGCGGGGTCGCGACCGACGGCGACGCTCACGCGGGCGACCTCCGACCAGTTCACCGTCGAGATGCATGCTCCGTCGACATGCGGCGCGACAGCGTCCGCGCCCGGCTCGCCGTGCGCAAGGGCGACGACCGCCGACGCGTCGAGCACAACGGTCGGGGTCATGCGTCGGCGGAGGCCTCGCGCCGTCGGTCGGCAAGCACTTCGTCGACGAGACTCGTCGCATCAGACACGCCGTCGAAGAAGGAACGGAGTCTCCGGAGGGCGGCTCCGCGCGGCTCCAGGACGATGCCGTCTCCCTCCACGCGCGCTAGCAGCTCGGCGCCCTCTTCCAGCCCCAACGCATGGCGAATCGGCGCGGGCAGCACGACACGCCCTTTTGCACCTAGGTGGACCGGAACAGGATTCACACGTCAATTGTGACACATAAAGCCGAAGTGTCACCGATGTCCCGAAGTGACACGACTCACTCACCGCCGCAGGTCTTCTCGACCTGCTTGCGGAGGCGGTCGATCTCCTTCCGCCTGCCCTGAAGCTCCTGCGAGCGATCGAGGAGCTCCGCGACGCCGTCGCAGCTTCCGGTCGCAAACCGCGCCCAGGCGAGGTTGTACGACGCGTACGCCTCGGCCGTCGACCCGGATCCCGCGAGGGCGGCAACCGCGGACTCGAGCAGCGGCAGCGCACCCTGCGGGTTGCCCTGCTGGAGGAGCTGGAAACCCTGGTCGTTGAGCGCGCTCCCGTCCGAGCTGTTCGCGGGCGGGGCACCCTGGTCTTTCCCTTCCCCATCGCCTTCGCCCTGCGACTCGACCGTCTGCGTCACCGTGTTCGCCTGGGTGACGGTGCGCTGGACGGTCCGCCCTTGGGCGGTCTCCGTGATCACGACCGTGTTGCCGGCGTCACCGCCGTTCAGGCTGGAGAGGCCCCAAGCGAGCAGCGCGCCGGCAACGAGGAGCCCGCCGACCAGGACGATCACCGCCGTCCGCCGTGGCGGCGTGGAGTGACGCGTCACCGGCACGTCTGCCGGTGGCAGGGCCGGCGGCGGCCCTGCGACGATCGTCGCGGCGGTGGCGGCTGCCGTCGCGGTCGCGGGCTCGAGCGCGTGTCGGAGGTCGTCGACGAACGCCGCGCAGCTCGGGTACCGCGCTGCGGGCTCCTTCGAGAGAGCGCGCGCGAACACGTCGTCGAGCGCCGCCGGAAGGGATGCGTCGAACGCGCGCGGCGAGGGCGGCTCCTCGGTCGCGTGGGCGTGCGCCTCGGCGGTCGGGTTGGCGCGCACGAACGGCCGCCGCCCGCAGAGCAGCTCGTACGCGACGCACGCGAGCGCGTAGCGGTCGCTCGCGGAGGTCGTCGCCTCGCCGCGCGCCTGCTCGGGTGCCATGTAGCCGGAGGAGCCGAGCACCGTCCCGGCGATCGTCAGCGTGTCGTTGCCGGCGGCGCGCGCAATCCCGAAGTCCGAGACGCGGATCGTGTCGTCCTCGGCGACGAGCAGGTTCGCAGGCTTGACGTCGCGGTGGACGATCCCGCGATCGTGCGCCCGGTCGAGCGCCGTGGCCGCCTGCCCGAGCCAACCCAGCGCCTGCTCGACCGGCACGCGTCCGTGGCGCAGCCGATCGGCGACCGTCCCGCCGGGGACGAGCTCCATCACGATGAACGGCAGGCTCTTGCGCGTCTCCCCGACGTCGTGGATGACGATGACGTTCGGCTCACCCGAGAGGCTCGCGGCGGTGCGCGCCTCGCGCAGAAAGCGTGCGTGGAGCTCGTCGTCGGACGCGTACCGCTCGGAGAGGACCTTGACCGCGACCTTCCGCCCGAGGCTCTCGTCGGTCGCCCGGTAGACCTCTGCCATGCCCCCGTACGCGAGCAGCTCCGGCTTCGCGTACCGGGACGGAAGCGCGGGCCTCGTCGCCGGCATCGGTCAGTCGTTCCCTGTCGGCACGGTCTCGAACCCCTGCGAGAGCATCCTCCGGCGAGGATACCCGGATATCTGATCTGATATCATTTGTCGATGACCGCCGGCGCGCTCCTGCGCACGACGAGACGCAGGCACGGCCTGACCCAGCGTCAGCTCGCGATCCGCGCCCGGACGTCACAGGCCGCGATCTCGCGCATCGAGCGGGACCTCGTGTCCCCCGCGGTCGCGACGCTCGCCGCGCTCCTGCGGCTGATGAACGAGGAGCTCGTGCTCGAGGCCCGCGAGGTCGACGGGGGACACGACGTCACGCTGATTCGCCGCAATCTCGAGCGACCGATCGAGGCGGGATCAGCCGCGGTCTTGCGTGATCCCGGCTAGTCGCGGCGATCCTCGGCATCGGTGCGCATCGCTTCGCTCGACCACCTGATCGCCATCAGGGAGGCAGCCGGCCGGCCACGCGACCTGCTCGCGGCGAGCGAGTACCGCGTGATCTCCGACGAGCTCCGCCGCCCGCAACCCGACGCCGGACTCTGAGCGACCTCCGAGGTCGGACAGCTCGGCGCCTCGGTGTCGGACTTCAGTCCGACACCTGCTCTTTCCGACCGCGACCGGGGGTTCGACTTCCCGAACCCCGAGACCCCGGCCGACCGCCCCATCGAAAGCCGGAACTCCGCCCTGCGCCAGACGACCCGTGGTGCGAGCCTGCGCGTATGAGCAGTGCACACGCGAGAGACTGGGAGGAAGGGGTCATGACGGGATCGAGCCATACGAGAGAGCTCGCCCACCGCGCGACCGACGGCGTCGAGGTGGCGTTGCTCTGGTATCCGAGCAACGACGTCGTCAGCGTCCAGGTCCACGACGCGAAGGCGGGCGAGGCGTTCGAGCTCGTGCTCGGCGAGGGCGATCGGCCACTGGACGTCTATCACCATCCCTACGCGTACGCGGCCCTGCGCGGCCTCGACGTCGGGCAGCAGACGCGGGACTCCGAGCTCGTGCCTAGCTCCTGAGGACGCCGCGACGGTCGTTCGCGCACGCGGCCACCGTGGCGACTCGCGTTACCGGCTGAGCGACTCGACGTCCAGGTCGGCGAGGTCGCGCCAACGCAATCCGCGGATGCCGTCGAACGACGTGTCCGCCGAGATCAGGGCGTCGGCCTTCGCCGAGATCGCGGTAGCGGCGAGAACGGCATCGAAGGGGCCGAGCCGTTCCTCCCGCTCGAACAGGCGCAGCCCTCTCTCCAGATCGTCCTCGGTCGGCTGGAGCAGGGGGCTGAGGAGCGTCGCATACGCCCGGCCGAGGCCGGCGGCATCCGCGCGATCGCGGCGCCGCGCCCGAACGTGGACGAACTCCTGGATCACCTCGATGGTCGTCGTCGCCTGAACGGCACCGGCCTCGACCGCCTCGATGATCGCGCGGGCCGGCTCCCGCAGCTCGTGGTCGTCGCCGACGGCGTAGACGAGCACCGTCGTGTCGAGAAGGATCACGTGCGCCGGGCGCGCAGCGCCTCGAGCTCACGCCGCAACGCCGACGGACGCGGGACGTCCATCGGCTGCGCCGAGAGGATCCGGCGCGCGGCGCTCCGCCGTTCGTCCCGCGAGGCGGGAATCGCTCGGTCGAGCGCATCCCGCACGGCCGCCCCGACCGAGACGTTCCTCTCAGCCGCGTACGCCGAGAGGCGCCTCCACCGCGCCTCGTCCAGCAGGACCTGCAGGCGCCTCTCCAACATGTGCATACATTAGCATGTGTATCTGACGATCAGCTTGTCAGCGCCGGGGCTCAACTCGCGTCCCAGGCCTCGACGTAGACCCAGTCGTCGTCGCTCACGAGCGAGGAAGGCGGCCGCTCGGGCAAGTCCCGCGCCCGGAGGACGTACGAACAGGGATAGCCGCCTTGGTCGTCCACGACGACCCAGGCACAGCCGCGCTCGAGGAGGTCGTCCAGGTGGTCCTTGGCCTCGAAGCCGCGAAGCGGTGCGCTCACGCGGTAGACGCGCTCTCCCAGGTCCCGAAGCGGATCGTCCCACCGCACCGACTGCCTCCGCTCGTAGCGCTCGCGTTCACGTCGGGCGACGTCGGCTCCATCGGCGGTGGCGGGCTCGTCGATTCGATAGGCGGAGATGAGCCAGCCGAAGGTCCCCGTCTCCGAGACGATCGTCGCCCCCTCCCCTTCGATCCACAGCGTGCCCTCCGACGCGCTGAGCTCAGCTTCGAGCTCGACATCCCACGCATCCCGTCGCCGTGCCAGGCGACTCCGGCCTCGGCCGATCACGAACCCGACAACGGCCGTGGTCACGAGCAGCGCCGTGAGCGCTGTGAGCATCCATTCCACATCGAGATGTCCGGTCGGCATCGCGTCGGGCTTACGCTCCACACCCTCGAACCCACGTCGACGAGGCCGACCGCGACTTTCAGCTGTCAGGCGACCGCGCTGGAGATGGCGGACACCGCGGCCCCAAGATCGAACGGGTGGTAGCCGCCGTTCTGGTTCGTTCGCGGGCCGAGCTCGAGCCCTCGACGGTGGTTCTCGCCGAAGATGTCGTCGGCGCCGCACGGCGGAGGTCGGGGTGGCGCGTGCGGGGAGAGGACGCCGTGGCGGTTTCGGAAACGAAGACCGCCGGCGTTGTCCTCCTCGACCGTGTAGCCGCCTTCGTGCACGAGCCGGTGGTGGTGGAAGCAGAGCAGCACGAGGTTCTCGAGGCTCGTCTCGCCACCGTGCGCCCAGTGCCGGCGATGGTGCGCCTGAAGGTGGCGAGTGCGCTCGCAGCCGGGGAAGCAGCACGTCTCGTCGTCGCGCGCCGCGAGCAGCCGGCGCATGGCGGGCGGCACCGTGCGCCGTTTGCGCCCGACGCTCGCGGGCAGTCCGTCGTGCTCGACCTGCACCACGACGTCCGCGTCGCAGCCCAGGCGCCGCGCCGTCTCGGGAGAGATGACGGGGCCGTCCTCGAGCTCGGAACGGCCCTGCCCGTCCGACACGAGCGCTGCCGCGTCGACATGGACGACGAGCCGCGCACGCTCGACCCCGGGCTCGTCGGATGCGGCAAGCGCCGCCTGGGCAACCTCGGCGAGCGCCTCCACGCGCACCGGTCGCTGCGGCGCGTCGACGCGCACGGAGGTGCCGCGTGCTTCCGCCTCGCGCTCGGCGGCCGCACGTTCCTGCCGCCGACGCTCGAACACGCGCTCCCGCGCCGCGTCCAGCGCCTTCACGAGCACCGTGCCGTCTTCGGCCGCAAGGCGGGCGCGCAGATAGAGAGAGCCGTCCTCCTCGAAGTGGTAGTCGAGGTACTCGAGCTCGTGCGTCCCGCGAGCATCGTCCGCCGTGATGCGCCGATAGACGCGGAGCGCGCGCTCGAGCTGCGACGCCGTGAGGGCTTCGGCGAGCTCGAGCAATCGTTCCTCCGACGTCGCGGTCGCGACCCGCGTCAGGGCACGCACCTTCGTAAAGGTGAGCTCACCACGCGA
>Ga0157369_10010822_pt1 | contig 10389 bp, 7 predicted proteins | sample C25metaG_FD_113461 | JGI IMG/M metagenome (GOLD analysis project Ga0157369, IMG submission 113461) | Corn rhizosphere microbial communities from Kellogg Biological Station, Michigan, USA - C2-5 metaG | ecosystem: Host-associated > Plants > Roots > Rhizosphere > Soil | place: USA: Michigan...
AAGAACCCGCGCTCGACCGTCGGCACGGTGACCGAGATCCACGACTATATGCGCCTGCTGTGGGCGCGGGTCGGCGTACCCTATTCACCCGCCACCGGCTTGCCCATCGAGAGCCAGACCGTCAGCCAGATGGTCGACAAGCTGGTCGCCCTTCCCGACGGCGAGCGCATCCTGCTGCTGGCCCCCGTCGTTCGGGGCAGGAAGGGCGAATACAAGAAGGAAATCGCCGAGTGGCAGCGTCAGGGCTTCCAGCGCCTGAAGATCGACGGCCAATTCTATCCGATCGACGAAGCGCCCACGCTGGACAAGAAGTTCAAGCACGACATCGACATCGTCGTGGACCGGATCGTCACCAAACCGGATCAGGAAGCGCGCTACGCCGACAGCCTGCAGACGGCGCTGGGTCTGGCCGACGGCATCGCCAACGCCGAATGGGCCGCGACGGCGGAAGGCGAGACGGCGCCGCGCTCCATCCTGTTTTCCGAACGGTTCGCCTGCCCGGTGTCAGGTTTCACGATCAGCGAGATCGAGCCGCGCCTGTTCTCGTTCAACAATCCGTTCGGCGCCTGCCCGGTCTGCGATGGCCTGGGCGTCAAACTGGCCTTTGACGCCGACCTGGTGATCCCGGACCGCGACAAGACCCTGCACAAGGGCGCCGTCGCGCCATGGGCGCGTGGACCGTCACCGCTCTACACCCAGACGCTGCAGTCGCTCAGCCGCCACTACGGCTTCTCGATGGACAAGCCGTGGCGCGACCTGTCCGCCCAGGCGCACAAGGCCATCCTGCACGGCACGGGATCCGAAAAGATCAAGTTCGTCTATGACGACAACGCCCGCAAATACGAGGTGTCCAAGCCGTTCGAGGGCGTGCTGCCGAACCTTGAGCGCCGCTGGCGCGAGACCGACAGCGCCTGGGTGCGCGAGGAACTGGCCCGCTATCAGTCCGAAACGCCTTGCGACGCGTGTCACGGCAAGCGGCTGAAGCCCGAGGCCCTGGCGGTCAAGGTCGGCGGCGAGGACATCGCCGACATCTCCACCCTGTCGATCTCCAAGGCCTATCTGTGGTTCTCGACGCTGGAAGAGAACCTGACCCAAAAGCAGATGGAGATCGCCCGGCGCATCCTGAAGGAGATTTGCGACCGGCTGCGCTTCCTGAACAATGTCGGCCTGGACTATTTGAACCTGTCGCGATCCTCCGGCACCCTATCGGGCGGCGAGAGCCAGCGCATCCGCCTGGCGTCGCAGATCGGCTCAGGCCTCACCGGCGTGCTGTATGTGCTGGACGAGCCGTCCATCGGCCTGCACCAGCGCGACAACACCCGCCTGCTGGAAAGCCTGAAAGGGCTGCGCGACCTGGGCAACTCCGTCCTGGTGGTCGAGCATGACGAGGAGGCGATCCTGACCGCCGACTATGTCATCGACATGGGACCGGCCGCCGGCGTTCATGGCGGCACGGTCTGCGCCGAGGGCACGCCGGAACAGGTCATGGCCAATCCCAACTCCCTGACCGGCAAATATCTGACCGGCGAGCGCGAGATCGAAATCCCGGCCGAGGGTCGCCGCCCCATCAACCGCAAGCGAATGCTCAAGATCAGCGGCGCCAGCGGCAACAATCTGAAAAGCGTCACCGGCGAGATCCCGGTCGGCGTCTTCACCTGCATCACCGGCGTCTCTGGCGGCGGCAAGTCCACCTTCACCATCGAGACCCTGTACAAGGCCGCCGCGCGTCGCCTGAACAATGCATCGGAGGCCCCCGCCCCCTTCGACCGGATCGAGGGGCTGGAGCATTTCGACAAGGTCATCGACATCGACCAGTCGCCCATCGGCCGCACCCCGCGCTCGAACCCGGCGACCTACACCGGCGCCTTCGGGCCCATCCGCGACTGGTACGCCGGCCTGCCGGAATCCAAGGCGCGCGGCTATGGCCCTGGCCGGTTCAGCTTTAACGTCAAGGGCGGGCGCTGCGAAGCCTGCCAAGGCGACGGCGTCATTAAGATCGAGATGCACTTCCTGCCCGACGTCTATGTCACCTGCGACGTCTGCAAGGGCAAACGCTACAATCGCGAGACGCTGGAGATCGTGTTCAAGGGCAAGTCCATCTCGGACGTGCTGGACATGACGGTCGAAGAGGCGGCCAGCTTCTTCAAGGCCGTGCCGCCGATACGCGACAAGATGCTGACGCTCGAACGCGTGGGCCTGGGCTACGTCAAGGTCGGCCAGCCGGCGACCACCCTGTCGGGCGGCGAGGCCCAGCGGGTCAAACTGTCCAAGGAGTTGTCCAAGCGCGCCACCGGCCGCACCCTGTATATCCTCGACGAGCCGACCACCGGCCTGCACTTCGAGGATACGCGCAAGCTGCTCGAGGTGCTGCAGGAACTGGTCGAGGCCGGCAACACCATTGTGGTGATCGAGCACAATCTCGATGTCATCAAGGTCGCCGACTATCTGCTGGACTTCGGTCCAGAAGGCGGCGATGGCGGCGGCGAGATCGTCGCGGTCGGCACGCCCGAACAGGTCGCGGACAACAAAGCCAGCTGGACCGGCAAATACCTCAAGGAGGTGCTTGATCGCCACGAGGACCGCCGTAAGGCGCGCGTGGCGGCCCTAGGCGGTCCCGTCGATGCCCCGGCTAAGAGGAAAAGGGTGAAGGCGTCGGCCTGATCGTTAGGAAAAGACGTCGGTCGACTGACCGCCTCGAAGCCCGTTCCAAGCCGCTGCGAACGGCGCATAAAGCACCGCGAGTTGCAGCGCCGCGAGGAAGGCGTTGACGATCGACGACACCAGGATCGCCGGCCAAGCCTGCACCAAGATCTGACCCAGCCCCTCGCCATCGAAGCGCGCCAGCGTCTGAATGCCGCCGGTGGCGAGGTCTGCCGCTGCGCTGATGATCATGCCCAGGATGCTGACGATCAGCGACATGATGATGGCGATCACGGCCATGCCCAGCAGCGACCAGAAATGCCCCTTGGTGGCGGCGAACGATTCCATGATTGTGATCTTGCGACGATCGACGGTCATAGGGACCGCGAGACTGAACTTGATCGCCAGCCAGACGATCAGCGCAAAGACGGCGAAGATCAGCAGCACGCCGGCCAAAATCAGCAACGCCTGACCCGACGCCGCGCCTACGCCGATGGCGGCCCCAACCACCATCATGCCGACTCCCGACGTCAGACCGACGACCAGGCTGATCACCAGACTGACCGCCAGGACACGGACCTCATCCATGCCGAACCGCAGATAGCCCCACGACGACTCCTCGGGTCGCAGAACCGAACGCGCCACCGCCGCGCTCAGCACCGCGCCGACTAAAAGGCCGATGGGCACGGCCCACATGAACGCCCCTGCATAGGTTTGACCCAAGGCCTGGAACTCCGCCATCGACGGATTGGCCGACTGTTCCAGAGCCTCGCCAGCCGCCATCAGGCTGGCCCACTTGTCTGCGCCCAAGCCGAACATGGCGACATAGACGGCCAGATAGACCAGGCCCCAGGCGACCGCGACGATCGGATGCCGGCGAACGACCCGAAAGCCTTCGAAGGCCGCGTCGGTGGCGGAGAAACTCATGACAACTCCGAGAGTAGATTCGCAGCGCACCCTAGCGCATACGCAAGCCTACGTCCCGCACCGCCACTGTCCAGCATGCCTTCGGTCGCCTCAGTTCGCGGAGGCGATCGTCCAGTCCGCGATCTGGGTGTTGATGTCGCGGGTCGCCGTGTCGAAGGCTGCAACGATGGCGGACACACGGTTGTCGCCAGCGGGCTGGGTCACGGTGAACACCCGCTCGACCGAGCGGCCTTCCTCGGGGCGAATGGTCCCGCCGCCAGCCCGTCGTTCAGGGGTCGAGCGCAGCTGAGCCCGTGCCGTCACGACGACATCCGGCACGGCGCCCGGCGCGGCGTAACGCGCCTCGAAGGTCGTGACGGTGACTTGCAGCACCAAAGGCGGCGTCCCTGGCTCGCGACGACCCAGGACGCGAATGCGATCGGCCCGGTTGGCGAAGGCGGCCTTCAGGCTGTCGTCGAACAGGGTCGAGGCCGGCGACACCCAGCGTGCGCCGCCGATATAGGCCGTCTCCAGACCCGTCACGCCCAGGATTCTGTCATCGCCGGCCGCCTGCGGAAACTCGATGCGGCGGATCGAGACCGTCAGAGGCGCGGGCGTGTCGCCAACCGCCGACGGCGCGGACATCGGCAGGCCGAACCGATAGTTTTGCACAGGGTCCGGCGACGACAGCAGGGCGCACCCGCTCAGCGCGGTCAGGACAGCGGCGGACGCCGCCAGTCGAAGGACAGGACGAAGGATCACGGCTGCACCTCCAGCTCTTTGGATTTGGGACGACCGATGAAGTCGCGCGGGCTGGCGCGGACGTCGTCGATCAGGGATTGCAGAGACCGGGTGGCGTCCTGCAGTTCTTCGATCGTGCCGGTCAGTTGCGGTAGGCTGGTCGTCGCAAAGTCTCCCAGCGGACGCTCCAGCCCCGTGATCGAACGGTTGGCCGAGGCGATGGCCGTGCGGGCCTCCGCCGTCGCCGCGTTGATATTGGCGATGGCTTCGCGGCCGTCGGTATTGATGATCTGGCGCGTATCGACAGCCAGGCCCTGATATTCCTTCACTGCGGCGTTCGCGTTGGTCACCGCCTCTTCCAACTGCTGGAAGATGGCCTTGCGGGCCTCAAGCTCGGTCGTCAGCGATTCCACGTTCTTCACGCTGGTCGAGAAGCTGCGGATATTGTCGTCAGACATGACCCGGTTGATCCGGTTCAGCGCATCCACCGTCTGAGCCAGCACCGTGCCGGAACCGCTCAGCAGTTCGGCGATCGGCGACGGCTGGCTCTGCAGCACCGGCACGACATTGTCCGGATACTGGTCCTTGAGCAGGGCGCTGTTGGGCGAACCAGCCGTGATTTGGATGTAGTTCAGCCCCGTAATGCCTTGCGGCTCCAGCTGGGCGCGCGAGGTGACGCGCACCGGCGTCGTGCCGTCCACGCGGACGCGGGCGATGACCTGATCGCCGCGCTTGGTGTCGATGTTCAGGTCCGTGACCTCGCCGACGCGGATGCCATTGAAATGCACCTCGCCGCCTTCCGACAGGCCGTTCACCGGCCCGTAAAAGACGATGTCGTACATGTCGTAATCGCTGTTGAACTGCAGCCTGGCCAGCCAGATGGTGAATATGGCCAGCGCCGCCAGAAGACAGACGGTGGCGATCCCGACCGCGGCGTAATGTGCGTCTCTTTCCATAGTCGGCTCTCCTCAGGCCGCCGTCTTGGTGGCTGCGCGACCGCGCGGCCCCAGGAAGTATTCCTTGATCCACGGATGGTCGGAGCGTTCCAGCTCCTGCACCGTGGCCTTTTCTACAACCCGCTTGTCCGCCAGCACCGCCACCTTGTCACAGATGGCGTACAACGTATCGAGGTCGTGGGTGATCATGAAGACGGATAGACCCAGGTCGTCCGCTAGTTGCCGGATCAGCTCATCGAACGCGGCCGCGCCGATAGGGTCCAGACCCGCCGTGGGTTCGTCCAGAAACACCAGTTCCGGATCTAGCGCCAACGCCCGCGCTAGGCCGGCGCGCTTCTTCATTCCGCCCGACAGTTCGGCCGGCTTCAGGTGATGATGCTCGGGCTTCAAGCCCACCATGGCGATCTTCAGCTCGGCCAACTCATAGATGACGGCCTTGGGCAATTTGGTGTGTTCCACCAGGGGCGAGGCCACATTCTCCAGCACGCTCAGCGACGAGAACAGCGCACCCTGCTGGAACAGGATGCCGGTGCGACGCTCGATGTCCGCCGACTGATCCTCGGTCAGGGTCGCGCGGTCGTAGCCCAGCACCTTGACCGAGCCGCCCTCGGGCTCCTTCAAGCCGATGATGGTGTTCAGAAGCACGGTCTTGCCCGCACCCGATCCGCCGACCACGCCCAGGACTTCGCCGCGCACAAGGTCTAGGTCGAGATTTTCGTGGATGGTGCGCTCGCCGAACTGGCTCAGCAGGCCGCGCACCTCGATCAGGTTTTCCGGTGCGTCGGTCATATGTTCAGCTCCAGGAAGATCAGGGCGAACACGGCGTCCAGGAAGATGATGGCGAAGATGGCCTGCACCACGGCGGCGGTCACCCGGCGCCCCAGGCTTTCGACATCGCCGGCGACCGACATCCCCTGACGACAACCGATCGCGGCGATCACCAGGGCGAAGACCGGCGCCTTCACCAGTCCGACCATCAGGTGCTGGGCCATGGTTCCGTCCTCGACCAAACGCTGGAAGAAGAAGGATGGACCGAGATTCAACGAGCTCCAACACACGACCAGGCCGCCGACCAGACCGCCGATCATCCCCATGAAGGTCAGAAGCGGCAGCATCAGCACCAGGGACGCGACACGCGGGATCACCAGCGCCTGGAACGGATTGACGCCCATGACCTGCATGGCGTCGACCTCCTGGTTCATCCGCATCGAGCCGATCTCAGCCGCGAACGCCGAGGCAGAGCGGCCGGCCAGCAGGACAGAGGCGATCACGACCGCGAACTCGCGGAACATAGCCACGCCGATCAGCTGAACGGCGAACACCTGGGCGCCGAAATCGGTCAGCAGATCCACGCCGATGAAGGCGATCACGGCGCCGATGAAGAAGTTGGTGATCATGACGATCGGGATGGCGTCCAGCCCGGCCCGCTCGGCCTGGCTGACCCAGGCGGGCCAACGAATGCCGCCGGGATGTTTGGCCGCCTCGACCACCGCCGCCATCAGCCGACCGAGGAAGGCCAGGGACAGCATCGCCTCGCCCCCGAAATCATAGACGCCTCGGCCGATCTTGGCGAAGGTGCGGACGAAGGCGCTGGGGCGTTTCGGGGCCGGGGCGCTCTCGCGCTCCAGCAATTCGATCATGTGATAGATGCGGCCCGCCTCCGGCCGATCCTTCCACTGGCTTTTCGACAGACGACCGCTGGACGCCTGCACCAGAGCCAGGGCGCCGGCCGTGTCGAACCGGCCCAGATCTGCGGTGTCGATGCCGGCGATCTCGCGGCCTTCCAGATCGCGGCTCAACTCGGTCGGCAGACGCCCCAGCGCCGTCGTCGTCCAATCGCCGGACAGGCGCAGATTGGCCCCGCCGTCTGCATCCACGATCTCATACTGAGGCTGGTTCATCTGGCCTCGAACGACCGGTCTGACATCGCGATTTTCCCCTGGCCGCCTGAATAGACAGCCGAAATCCCTGCCGCGCTAATGGTCAAGGCGGCACTTGATGTCAACGCGCGATGACATTCGCACGAATGTTTGTCGATCGACCGTGTCGAGATCGCCTCCCCCGATGAAACGCCAAACTGTCACGCTGGCGCTGATGCCAAACGCGGCCGAACGGGATTCGTTCTCGCTTCATCTCATACGACGTTGCACAGCCGCCAGATCCTCAATGAACAACCGTCTCGCCTCCGACTTCGCCGCCTCGTCCGGCAGACGCAGCAGATAGGAGGGGTGGACTGTCAGTACGGCGGTCGATCCATCGCTGAGGTCGATCGGCGCGCCGCGTTCCTGCATCACAGCCGGCTTACGACCCAGCAACGCCAGACCCGCCGTCGCGCCCAAGGCCAGAACGACTTGCGGCTTGATCAGCCGTCGCTCTGAATCCAGCCACCAGCGACAGGCCTGAACCTCTCCTGCGTTCGGCGTCTTGTGCAGGCGACGTTTGCCGCGCGGCTCGTGTTTGAAGTGTTTGACCGCGTTGGTGACATAGACGTCGGATCGATCAATACCGGCCTCGGCCAAGGCTGCGTTCAGCACCTGTCCCGCCGGCCCGATAAAGGCGCGACCCGCCAAATCCTCCTGATCGCCCGGCTGTTCACCGACGATCATCAGGCGCGCCGACTTCGGCCCCTCCCCGCACACACCCTGCGTCGCATCGCGATAAAGCGGGCAACGGCGGCAGGCCTGAACGCCGCCGGCGACATCGTCGAGATTTTCGGGCACGGCCTCGGCGTCGGGACGCGCCAGATGCAGGTCTGGCGCGACGGCGCGCGCGAAACGCGGATTGGGCTGAGGGGATGGCGTGGCGACCATGGTTTCGGTTCGAACCGACGACGCCGCGACCAGTTCCGGGATCAGGGCGGCTTCCGGCAGGTTCTTCCAGTAAGATTTAGCCATCTCACCCTGCATCGTCTTCACCTTCAGCCGAGCAGGGTTGAAGGTCGAGGCATAGTAGGTCTTCCAGAAGTCCTCGATCTCGTCTTCGGCCGGGGCCATGTCGCGCGTCGCCGTCGGCCCGAACCGCAGGGTTTCGCCATCCCAGAAGGCCGAGCCGTCCGGCGTCAGGATCGACCAGCGCATGGTCGTGAACCGACGCTGGAAGAAGGGCGCGGTCTTTTCCAGTACCCGGTGCGGCGGTTCGAACCAGGCCACCCAAGCCTCGCCGCGATCATCTTGAACCTGACGAAATCGCACGAAGGCCTTCATCTTATGCGACGCCCGACTGACGTTCTTGGCCCGCTCCAGGGCGTCGGCGACGTCCCGGTCGGAGATCACCTTGATCAGATCGGGCTCATCGCGCAGCCGCCACAGCAGCCGATACATCAGGTCGAACCGGTCGGCGGATCGGTGCAGGATCACTTCGCGAGCCAAGTCGACGAAGGCGGCGGGGACGGAGAATTGGCCCTCCTTGTGCTGATCCACGCGCTTGCCGGGATCGGCGCCGGGCGGCTCATCGAACAATCTCCCCTGCTCTTGGCCGCCGCGCACCACGAACCGCGCCGCCGCCGGCTCGACGCCCGCCAGCCGCAACGCCCGCGCCGCTTTCCGCCAGCCGTCGAAGTCCGTCTCGCCGTCCAGCATCGCCGTCGCCATCAGAACAGGCTCAACTGCTCGGGTGTGCGGCTGGTCACGCGCGCCTTGAGGTCCGCCGCGTCCGTCAGACCGCCCGGCGTCCAGTCCAGCGCCGTAATGAAGGGGCGGATCTTCGCCACCGATCGCGTCAGCCGTCCGACATCCTCCAGCCGCAGGGTCCGATAGCGGCGCACCGAGACGATCCGGTCCACCGCCTTCACGCCCAAACCGGGCACCCGCAGCAGCATTTCGCGCGGCGCACGGTTCACATCGACCGGAAACTGCTCTCGCTTCTTCAGCGCCCAGGCCAGCTTGGGATCGACTGCGAGGTCCAGCATCCCGTCCGCCGTCCCCTCGCCGATCTCCGGCGCGGAGAAGCCATAGAACCGCATTAGCCAATCGGCCTGATACAGCCGATGCTCGCGCATCAACGGCGGCTTGGACAGCGGCAGGATCGAACTGGAGTCCGGGATCGGGCTGAACGCCGAATAGTAGACGCGGCGCAGCCCGTAACCGCCGTAGAGCGAAGCGCTGCGATCCAGGATTTCCGTGTCTGGCGCGCCGTCGGCGCCGATGATCAACTGCGTGCTCTGGCCGCCCGGCGCGAACTTCGGCGGTTTGATCTTTTCACGTTTGGCCGGCTTGGCCGCCTCGACGCCCAGGCGCACCTGACTCATCGCCTTCTTGATGACCCCGACGTCCTTTTGCGGCGCCAGTCGCGCCAGCGCCTCGTCACGCGGAAGTTCGATATTGGCCGACAGGCGATCGGCATACAGCCCCGCCATCTCCACCAGCTTCGGATCCGCCTCCGGGATCAGCTTCAGATGAATATAGCCCCGGAAATCGTGGACTTCCCGCAGCGTCTTGGCCACCAAGACCAGTTGCTCCATCGTATAGTCGCCGGATCGAATAATGCCCGACGACAGGAACAGGCCCTCGATATAGTTGCGCTTGTAGAAGTTGAGCGTCAGGTCGACCACCTCGTCAACATCGAAGCGAGCGCGCTCCACATTCGATGACACGCGATTGATGCAGTAGGCGCAATCGTAGATGCAGAAGTTGGTCAGCAGGATTTTGAGCAGACTGATGCATCGACCGTCCGGCGTGTAGGCGTGACAGATGCCCATGCCTTCGGTCGAGCCGATCCCCTTGCCGCCGACAGAGTTTCGTTTCGACGTTCCGGACGACGAACACGAGGCGTCATACTTGGCGGCGTCAGCCAGAACGGAGAGTTTTCGACGCAGATCCAGACGAGCCATCGTTCATGATACGTTCCAGAACGATATTTGGTCCAGCGTTGCCGTTTTCTTTTTTGAAACGATGACTTAACGCAGCAGATTGAGCAGTGACGTGCTCTTCAGCGAATTGATGATCTGAGCTGAGGCCTCAATCGCCACCTGCGCCATCTGCAGATCGGTGATCGCCTGTGCGGGATCATAGCCGGACTTGTCCTGCATCATCTTCTGCAAGGCGGTCTTCTGATTTTCTTGGGCGTCCAGTGCGGTCTCGACGTGGTTCTGTAGCAGGCCGTTCTTAGCCGTCTGGTTCGTCAGGCCCGCATTCGCCTTGTCCAGTTC
>Ga0157369_10010825_pt1 | contig 10388 bp, 11 predicted proteins | sample C25metaG_FD_113461 | JGI IMG/M metagenome (GOLD analysis project Ga0157369, IMG submission 113461) | Corn rhizosphere microbial communities from Kellogg Biological Station, Michigan, USA - C2-5 metaG | ecosystem: Host-associated > Plants > Roots > Rhizosphere > Soil | place: USA: Michigan...
ACCGGAACTACCCCGACTTACCGACGGTGTGGCGGCGTACCCCATGCACCGGCGATCGCCGCGACGAGTTGCAGCCCTCGACCACTCTCGGCAAACGTCTCGGCAGTGGCCGCGACCAGGCTCGGGCGGGGTCGTCGTCGCGGACGCTGACGACGAGCTGGGTGTCGGGGCGGGTCGGGACCAAGGTGACCAGCGCCCGGAGTGTGCGATTGCATTCGCCATCTACTCCCACGAGCCTGGCCGTTGCCGCACCGTCGACGCCGTCCGGCGATAGTGGTCTGATTTGGCCCATGTCCATCGCGCGGACCCGGCCGGGACGTGAGCCGGCATGCCGGACGTTGACCGGTGGGGCGAGGTGCTGCGCGAAGTGGCACGTGAGCCGAGCTCACAACCGCGCCGGATCGCCGAGCTCTGCGTGCACTGCCTGGCAGTTGGCGGGGCGGATCGAGGAACTCCAGGCCACCCTCGGCGAGGGGCCGTGCGTGGACGCGATTGGCAGCGGCGGGCCAGTGCTCGTCAGCGACCTCACCGATCATCAGGACTTGGCGACCCAGCGATGGCCGACCTTCCTGGGCGCGGCGCGTGACGCAGGTGTGCGCGCTCGATCTCTACCGCACGACCGCTGGTGCGCTCACCGGTGCGGAGCTGACGATGGCTCTGATGGCAGCGGAGGCGGCGGGTATGGCGCTGTTCGCGCAGGACCTCGGTGACGAGGCCGCCCTCTTGGAGGACAGCCAGGGCAGCGCCTACCTCGCCCAGGTGCACCAGGCGACGGCCGACCGCTCCGAGATCTCGCCCGCGACGTCGTCGAACGACGCCTACGATTCAGTCCGGAGGACTCATGAGCGCAGATGACATCGCCCGGCGGGACCTGTCCGACGCCAATCGGGAGCAGGCTGTCGCCGCCCTGTTCGTCATGCTCGCCGACACCCTCGTTGACGACTACGACGTCGTCGACCTGCTCGACCAGCTCGTCGCAGCGAGCGTGCGCCTGCTCGGGGCGACCGCGGCCGGGCTCCTGCTCGACGACCAGCGCGGCCAGCTGGCACTGATCGCGTCCTCGAGCGAAGAGACCCGACTTCTCGAGATCTTCCAGCTGCAGAACAACGAAGGGCCGTGCCTCGACTGTGTCCGCGGCGGCGCTGCCGTGACCAGCGAGGACCTCGCTGTCGATGCCGCCCGTTGGCCGGTTTTCGTGCCCGAGGCCCTGAAGGCCGGTTTCCGATCCGTCACGGCCGTCCCGCTGCGTCTGCGCGCCGAGATCATCGGCGGGCTCAACCTGTTCGCCGATACGCCGGGGCCGGTCGATGATCGTGACCGCCAGCTGGCACAGGCCCTGGCGGACGTCGCGACGATCGGCATCTTGCAGCAGCGCGCCGCGCACCGCACCTCGGTCCTCGCGGAACAGTTGCAACATGCGCTCAACAGTCGGGTGGTGATTGAGCAGGCCAAGGGTGTTCTCGCCGAGCGCAACCAGATCGGCATGGACGCGGCGTTCGATGCGTTGCGCAAGCACGCCCGCGACCACAACCTGAAACTCGCCAACGTCGCCGAGGAGGTGGTCCGCGGCCGCATCGAACTCGCCCTTGCACCGCCGGAGGACCCAAGTTAAGAGTGTCGCCGGTTCGGTCAGCGGTTGAAGGGCACCTGGTCCGGACCCCGTGGACGCTGGCTGCTTAGCGCACTCCCCGAACTTCACCACCCTTCAACCTGACCCGCGGTGTACGTACGAACGGGCTGACCCAACCATAGACCTTGGGCTCCGCGTGCAGCGGTCAGCGCTGTGGTGTCCACGCCCGGCCCTGTCGGGCGTACAGTCCAAAGTTAGGACTCATCAACACGGTGAGGAGTTGCCGCTAGCGCGGCAGTTCGGCGCCCGGGCAGACCGGTCCAAAGGCGCTTCTCGGTCCCTTGGAACGCGAGCGGGACCCCCGTCGGTCAGCAGGGGCGTCAGTCGTGTCCAACGCCAGCACGTCGTCGACCCGCGCTGGCTCGCAACTGCCGTCGGGCACCGACGTCGAGCCGCATCGCGGCCCGGCTAATGACGGATCGAACGTACTTGGCGCACTCGTCGCCGTCGCGGACTTGCTGCTCACCGACCTCGAGACGCATGTGGTCATGCAACGGATGGCCGCCGTTCTCACGCGAGTCATCCCGAATGTGCTGTCGGTGAGCGTCACCATCGAGAACCAAGACCGGAACGGGCGCGAGGCGTATCGGCTTGTCGCAGCCTCCGACCCCGTCGCTGAACGCATCGACGCGGTTCAGTTCGGCACAGGGTCTGGCCCAGGCATTGACGCATTGACCGAAGGTCGGGAGCGGATCGTCCCGCGCCTCCCGGTGCCGACATGGCCCGAGTTCTCCGCTGCAGCCGCCGACTGCGGCGTCGATTGGTCGGTTTCCCTTCCGATGCGCAACGGCGAGCACCTCGGAGTGCTCAACGTCTATGCCGCAGGACCCGACGCCGCCGACGAGCAGCGTCATTTGGCACCAGCGCGGGTCTTCGCCCGGTACGCCGCAACCATTCTCGCCGCGCATACCCGCTACCTGGAGGCAACCGCCGAGGTGGCCCAGCTGCAACAGGCTATGGCTTCTCGCGCGACGATCGAGCAAGCGAAAGGCATGCTCATGTTGCGAGAACGCTGTACGGCCGACGAGGCATTTCACATCCTCGTGCACACGTCACAGCGAATGCACCTCAAGCTCCGCGATGTCGCAGCACAACTCATCGCGACCGCCACAACGAGAACGGAATAGACATGGCTGGGAAGAACAAGGGCGGACGCGAAGCGCGCAAGCCCAAGCAGGAACAGAACAAGAAACCGAAGGGCCAAACGCCACCACCGGGTGGCGTCGTGCCCGCCACGCGATCGCCGCGACCAAACCCCTCGCGTTGAGCGCCGAACGCCGGCCTCGGTCAACACGCCGCACCGAACTTGCGAACGACGGCGATAGGCGTGGAACCCCCCGGACCCGGACAGATGTCGAGGACGCTGCGATCGAGCGAATCGTGCAGCGCGCCGGCAGCCTCAGCGAGTTCAGCGAGGCTCAGATCCGTCAGATCGCCGCTATCGCGCTGATTGCCACCGCGGTCGATGACGTCGACCGACAGAAGCGGGACGACATCGCGCGGGACCACCGGCGGCGGTTGCGCGCGCTCGGGCGCGAGTAGGCAGCTCGTACGCGGGGTGGTGTAACTTCATCTCAGCCCGCTCGGGGCCGGCAGCACATACTTGATGAGCCCTGCTCCAGTTCTTCGGTAGCGCTCCTCTTTCTGGGGAACGGACCACATGGGAGCGCTTCCGCCAAGCCAACCCGGGCGTCGCGCTGACCGCACCCCGCTAAGCGGTCTGTTGCACGCAGTACGGCGTTTACTCAACCTGCACGGCAGTGCCGTCGATAACGCTGCCGCCTCCGTCCGCGCCGATGACGCTGCCCGCGACGATCGGGACGCTGCCGCGGATGCTGTCGCGATGTCCGCCGCGCGAGTCGCTCGAGAAATCACCACGACCGACTCGCGGCCAAGTAGGCAGAAGCGATGAGCGGGACCGCCTTGACGGAAAAGCCGATGGACGACAACGCAATTGGCACAGCGGGGAGCGAGGTCTGCGACGACTGGGCCGCGGACGACGGAGTGGATGCACTCGCCGATTCGCGAACAGCGTTGCGACCCCGCACAGGAGCGCGGTCGCCCCGAACGTGGACTGGATGAGCGTCGCCGGCAAGACGCCGAGGAGCGCGCTTCACTATGTAGCGTGTCGTCGTAGGTGCCAGCGGTGAGGGAGCCGATCGCCGGCGATTGCGTCCTGTTCAGAAGCGTCTGGCGATGGGTGAGTCACACGGCGAATCAGCCGGTAACGGTCGGCGCGAGCGATGAAGTCACGGTGACGCTCGCGCGCAATCTCGCTCGCGATCGCAGGGGGAATGAACACGGTGACTCCTTGTCCGGGTCGGCCGCGGTGCGTTGAAGGAGCGGTCAGCCGAAGGCCGGCCGCGCGTGGGTCTGGGTTTCGGCTATCGGCTCGGGAGCGATCGCGGTAGCCCGAACCACGGCAGCACGCTGGCCTCGAAGCGGGTGATGCCACAGATCCGGGCGCCCGCGAGGGTGAGCACGTAGAAGCCGGTCGCGTGGCGGATGCCGTCCGGGCCGCGCAGGTATGCCCCGAACGCGGGCTGGCCGTTGGCTCGCGCCGCCACGAGGGCGAACCTGCGGCCCGCGCCGAGTTGGCGAGCGCAGTAGCGGGCGACCAGATCACGGCCCTCGAATCCGAAGGGTTCCGGAGGCATGGCGATGAAGACGTCGTCGGTCAGCAGGGCCACCAGCGCGTCGACATCGGCCGCCTCCCACGCCCTCGTGAACGTGTCGACGATCGCGTTCTCGGCGGGCGAGCCGGCGGCGGGCGGCGGCTGGTGACCGGCGCCCGAATGCTGCCGCCGCTGCACGCTGGCGCGGGCTCGTTTGAGAGCGCTGTTGACCGATTCGATGGTCACGTCCAACATGCCGGCTACCTCGCTGGCACGGAATCCCAGGACGTCGCGCAAGATGAGGACGGCCACCTGGCGCGGCGTCAACAGTTGCAAGGCGGTGACGAAGGCCAGCGAGATGGCTTCGGTCTGCTCGTAGCGGGCCTCCGGCCCGTGCGGCTGGTCGACGGCACCCTCGAGGAACGAGTCCGGAAACGGCTGCAGCCAGACGGGCTCGTCGCGGGGCGTCGGCAGGGGCGCTTCGAACCGCGACATGTCCCACTCCTTGACTGGGCGACGGCTCGCCGCGCGGCGGGCGTTGAGGCACCGGTTGGTGGCGATCGTGTACAGCCAAGTGCGCAGCGACGCGCGTTCCTCAGTGAACCCGCCGATGCCCCGCCAGGCAGCCAGCATCGTCTCCTGTACGGCGTCCTCGGCGTCGGCCAAGGATCCGAGCATCCGGTAGCAGTGCACCTGCAGTTCCCGCCGATGGGACTCCGCCAGCTCCCGGAACGCCTCGCCGTCCCCGGCGCGCGCCCGTGAGAGCAGATCCGCCGTCACCATCGTGCGCTCCTTCCTTCGGGGACCACCACGTACCTCTGGCCGGTATATACACCGCCCGCTGCGCGAACTGGGCGGAGACTCACGCAGCCTCCGGCGCCGGCGCAAGACTCGACGGTGCTTGGGCTTGATTGAGCGTGTCGGGAATGCGGTCGCCGAGTTGCAGCAGGACCGCTCCGGCCAGGAGCGCGGCAAGCGCGCCACCCCACCAGATGGCGTCCGGAGACGTCTGTAGGAGGAGTCCACCAATCGCCGGTCCGATAGCCAGGGAGCCGGCGAAGGTCAGGCTGTAAAGAGAGAGGTAGCGGCCGAGGAGATGTTCTGGCGCCATGTCCGCGACCAGTGGCCCGAGAACGAGAATGTGCGCGATTTCGCCGATTGCCAAGACGATCGCGACTCCGCCGAGGACGACGGTCGCAGCCAGCACCGAATGCGTGAGGGTCGCCGGCAGCACCGCGAGCAGGGCAACCGCAAAGAGCGCACTCGTCGCCGCGAAAGCGTGGGTGCGACGCATCCGTGCCACCACCCGCACCGCAGGGATCTGCGCGATGACGATGAAGGCGGTGTTGACGAGAATGATGATCCCGATCTCCGCGGGGCCGACCGGCGTGTGTGCCTTCGCAAACGGCGGCAGGATGTTGGAGAAGAACGTGTGCCCGACCACGACCAGGACGACGTTGGCTGCGATCACAATGAGGAAAGGCCGGTCTCGGGCAACCGCGCGAAAGCCGGTTCCCTTGGCAGGTGCCGCGGTGCCCTTCTCCGCTCGCGGGCTCGGCACGGCAGCGAGCACAATCAGCGCGAATCCGGCGTAGGTGACGCCGTCGAAGAAATAGAGAAGTTGGAATGTGCTGAGTTGCTGCGCGGCCGCGACGACGAAGCCGGCGACGGTCGCGCCGGAACCAATCCCGAAGTTGCCAGCGACGCGGTTGAGCGCAAAGGCGGCCGGTCGCTGTTCCGGCGTGATCAACCTCACGACCAATGTCCGGTTGGCCGTCCCGGCTGCACCGAGACCGGCTCCGCTCACAATCGAGCAAGCAAAGCCCTGCCAAGGTCGGTTTACGAAGGCGAACCCGGCGTAACCGACGGCGCTCGCCAAACTTCCTGCGACCACGAGCACTTTGGCGGAGTACCGGTCGAGCAGCGCTCCCGTCGGCGGGGTGGCGACTGCGGACGTCCCCATGGTCGCCGCGAGAACCAATCCGGCAGTCGACGTTGAAAAGCCGCGGATCTGGTGCAGATAGATGATCTCGAAGGGAAGAACGAGCCCATATCCGAAGTAGTTGACGGCGTTGCCGGCCTGAAGGATGAGCACTGGCCGAGAGAGCCCGGTGCGCCAGCCCGCGATGAGATGTGAGACGCGGCGGTTCATCTGCGCTCCCTTCGTCGAAGTCCGTGTCGAAAGGACTGACACCGAAAGGACGCGAAACTGGGCGCTTCCCAACCGCCAAGTTTTCGAGGCCCTCGGTGTCTAGATGGGTGATGCGCGATGCGAGGATGGCCGGATGACGGGGGCTAGTGCCGGCTACTCGACGCGGTTCGCGTCGTTGACGACTGCGCATCTCGCTGACGCCTGCATGCGCGTCGATGTACCGGTGCGATGCGCCCCGGCCGGGCTGCGTCCGCTAGCGGCGGGGACTCGGGTCGCGGGCCGAGTGCTGCCCGCCCGTCATGCCGGCAGCGTCGACGTCTTTCTCGAGGCGTTCGAGCACGCGCGCGAAGGAGATGTGCTCGTCGTCGACAACGGTGGACGCACCGACCAAGCGTGCATCGGTGATCTTGTCGTCGCCGAAGCGAAAGCGGCGGGTATTGCAGGACTCCTCGTCTGGGGATTGCACCGAGACACCGCGGACATCCTCGCGATCGGTCTGCCGGTGTTCAGCTTGGGTGCGATCCCGACCGGACCGCTGGAGCTGGTGTCGCTGGACCCGCACGCGCTCACGTCTGCCCGCGTCGGCGAGCACACGGTCAGCAGTGGCGACGTTGTCGTGGCGGACGATGATGGAGCCGTCTTCCTTCCCGAAGACCGCGTCGCCGAAATCATCGACGTTGCCGAAGCCATCCGCGCCGCCGAGCGGCGGCAAGCTGACCGAATCCGGGGCGGGAACACCCTTCGACAGCAGGTCGAGTTCGCGTCGTTCCTCGAGATCAGAAAGCGGAACCCGAACCTGACCTTCCGTGAGCACCTGCGGGCCGTCGGCGGCGCGATCGAGGTATGACCGGACGCACTGTCGGCGTTGCGTCACGCGGGCGAGGCTGGCCGGGAGAAGGTGTCCAGCAGTTGCTCTCGCAATTCCGGTTGTGCGAGGACGAGGAGTTCGTCGTCCGGTAGTAGTTGAGTGTCGCCTGAGACCGGTATGAGCGATCCTTGACGTACGGCGAAAGAAACCCACGCGCCGTCAAGCGGGAGCTCGTCGAGCCGGCCGCCTGCGGCAAGCGAGTCAGATGCAACGGTGATCCGATGCACTCCCTGAGGCTCGTTTCGCAGACGCACGCCTAGTGCCCATGGCTCCTGTTCCACTGTGCGCATGGGCACTCGCAGCCACGCGGCCACCGTGGGCGTCAGCGTGCCCTGCACCAGGACAGAAAAGGCCACAACCAGCACAACGATTCCGTAGTAGCGGTGCGCATCCGGAATGTGGGACTGCAGCAGCAGGCTGCCGAGCAGGATCGGGACTGCACCCTTGAGTCCGGCGAAGAGAACGAATGCCTTCTCATTGCGTCTCAGGCCCGAGCCGGCGAGACAGATACCGACGACCAGCGGGCGCAGGATGACGAGGGCGGCTCCGATGACGAGGCCAGGTATGAGCACATCGCGGGTAGCCAACATTGAGAGGTCGACCGTCAGGCCGAGGATGACGAACGCAACGATCTCGGCCAACGACGCAAGTGCCCCGTGGAACCTTTCGATCTCACGCTTGTACGGCGCGTTCGCGTCGCCAACCATGACTCCCGCGACGAACACCGCCAGAAATCCCGAGCCGTGTGCCACGGCTGCGGCACCGTAGATGAGTAGGGCCGTTGCGAGCGTTCGGATCGCATAGAGACCCTCACTCGGCAGGGCGACCCGGCGCATCGTCAACAGCAGCAGTTGACCGCCGACCAAGCCCACAATGAAGCCCACGCCCATCTGAATCACGAATTGCACACCGACCTGCGCGAAGGCATGCAGGCTGAGGCCGCCAGCTGTGATCAGACTCGTCATCAGCGCGATGCCTACCGGGTCGTTCGCGCCGGACTCGCCCTCCAGAATCGTGCCAGCGGGCTCGGCCACTTCGCGCTTGCCCAGCACTGAGAAGACGACGGCCGGATCCGTCGGAGCTACCGCGGTCGCGACCAGCACCGCGATGTACCACTCAATACCGAACACCAAGTGCACCGCGACCGCTGTCGCTGCCACGGTGAGGACCGTTCCGACGGTGCCTGTCACAACGACGGGGCGGAGGGCGCGACGCAGCCGAGTACGGCCGATGTGCATTCCCCCGTCAAAGAGGATGATGACGAGGGCGACCGAGACCAGGCGTTCGACGGCCTGATGCGACGGGGCTTGTATCTGAGGTACGGCGGCCGCGACAGTCGCCGCGCCCGCGACGAAGATCGCGGGCGCTGGCACCTGCACATGCTCGCTCACACGGTTCGACAGCACCGCTACGAGCAGCGCGACAGCGACGACGACAAGGATGCCGCCGAAGTATGAGATGTCCTGCACGTCGAGCCTCCGGGCCAGCGGAAAATTCCACGCCGACCAGACTTCCCGGCACACCTTTTGCAGTTGACGCAACCCTACCCGGCGACTGCATGTTGAATGCCTCGGGCGAAGCTCAAGTAATCCGTCCTGCCACGCGATGTGCGCGGCCAAGTCTCCATCCGATGAGGTCGGCGCTCAGGCCCGAGCGGAAGTGGGGAAAGTGGCCTGGTTGCTCATCGTCGTGGCCGGCGTCTTCGAAACCGGCCCGACGTGAAAGTCAGTCGCAGCCGGGAATGCATACAATACGTCTCGAGCGGCCAAACAGCGGACCCGCGGAGGGCATCGTGACGCCTGCGCCTGTCAACGACTGGCGTCCAGAGATAGCGAGCGCCTCATCCGTGGAGCTAGGGTGCTATCTGAATTCGCTCGGCCTCGCCGGTGGCATCACGGCGATCTCCGAACTGGCCGGTGGGGTCTCCAGCACCGTGCTCGCTGTGGACATCGGAACCCGGCCGTTAGTGGTGAAACAGGCGCTGCCGCGCCTAAAGGTCGCGGCCCCATGGTTCGCATCACCCCTTCGGTCCCGCACTGAGACCGAGGTGCTGAACGCCGTAGCCCGGGTCTCGCCAACTTCGGTACCGGAGGTCGTGACTTCGGACCCCGACAACGCGGTCATCGTGATGACGCGCGCGCCCGCGTCGTGGCGATCGTGGCGCGATCGCTTGTTCGAGCAAGAGTTTGACCCCGCTGTCGGTGGCGCGCTCGGTAGGTTGCTGGCGGAATGGCACCGCATGAGCTTTCCCGACTCGGACGACACCCTCAGCCCTCGCGCGGCCTTCGAGGAGCTCCGGATTGAGCCCTTCTATCAGGCGATTGCGGCTCGCCATCCCGATGATGCGCGAGCCGTGCTCCGTTGCGCGGACATGCTCAATGCTGGCGGCCGCGGACTCGTGCATGGCGACTTCAGCCCCAAGAACTTCCTCGTCGGACGGGTCGCGGACGGACCCGGACTCTGGGTTCTCGACTGGGAGGTGGCACATCCCGGCGACGGAACCTTTGACGTCGCGTTCCTGCTGTCACACCTTCTCCTGAAGGCCATTGTGATGTCATCGAACGCCGGTCGGGTCCTCGGCATCGCCGATGCTTTCTGCGACGCCTATTCCCGCAGCCAGGGCGGGGACCTGTGCTGGACGAATGTGTTTGCGCACGTTGGTTGCCTGCTCATCGCTCGCGTCGATGGAAAGTCGCCGGCGCCGTACCTCGATGATGCGCAACGTGCGACCGCCCGCCGCCTCGGTCGTCGGCTGCTCTACGAGCCGGTGAAGGTTCCGGCGCAAGCCTGGCAGCTGCTCGATGCCGATTCTCTCGGGCGAGAGATCTGATGGCTGAGCACGACATCGCGGAAGTGTCGGCGTGGCAGGTGCTCGATTCGCGAGGCACTCCAACGGTCGCAGCCCGCGTGACAACAGTGGGTGGGGCGACCGGGCGAGCGATTGCCCCAGTCGGAGCATCGACCGGCTCACACGAAGCCGTTGAGCTTCGCGACCATGCACTCGCGCCTTACGAAGGGCGGGCCGTGGCGCGAGCCGTGTCAAATGTCCGTGGCGAGATCGCATCTGCCTTGATGGGCCTCAGTTGTCTGGACCAGCTGACGGTCGACGAGGCGCTTTGCGGC
>Ga0157369_10010827_pt1 | contig 10387 bp, 8 predicted proteins | sample C25metaG_FD_113461 | JGI IMG/M metagenome (GOLD analysis project Ga0157369, IMG submission 113461) | Corn rhizosphere microbial communities from Kellogg Biological Station, Michigan, USA - C2-5 metaG | ecosystem: Host-associated > Plants > Roots > Rhizosphere > Soil | place: USA: Michigan...
AGTTTGGCGTGTGTTAAGCTTTTATTAACCTTATCGCGGCAACATGGTGAAGTCTTCCCTTGAAGACACCCCACCATTACCCAACGCCTTGGGGCCGGGCTTATCACCCGGCCCTTTTTTCTTGGTTTTCAGCCGTTCCGCTGAGCCCGATTCCGCCGCCGGCGGCCCCACCAGCTATCGAATCGCCGCCGCGCACGGCGCAACAGATGGAAATCGACCGACAGGACCATGATTCCCAGAGGAAGCATCCAGAGACCAAGGATCGGCAGGAACGAGAGCAACCCGCCAAGAACCAGGCCAACTCCGAGCAGTATCCGTTTGAATTTGGATCGGGGCAGCCGAATCGAGCGGCGTCCAAAGCGGATGCGGTGACCTGCCGGCCGGGCGTCTGGCATCTGCCGGAAAAATCGCTTCCCTGACCTCGAAATTCATATAGCTATGGCGATCCGGACGCGCTAGACACCGCGTCCTCAAAGTGTTCCTCGGTAGCTCAGTGGTAGAGCAACCGGCTGTTAACCGGTTGGTCGCTGGTTCGAATCCGGCCCGGGGAGCCATTTTTACCCAACGCCACTATGCCGCCGGGTTATCAGCCTCGCTCTTCTCTTCAGCGACGGGGGGCGCATCGAGCGTCAGCCGGCCTTCCATGAGAAGAACGCCCAACGAGCGTTTGTCGGTGGATTCTCCGGACATCGCCGGCGAGTAGTCCTGATCGGACACCAGAAGCAGAGATACGCCCTGCCGCGATTGCGCGGTCTTGGGCAACGGAATGGCCCAGTTCTGCGGTCCGTCGTCTTTCAGTGTGATCGTCGCAAGCTCGGTGCGGTTGCTGTGAGCCACAATCCGGCGCTGCCCCGTGACTTTGGTTCCCACGACCCGCAGCCGAAGCGTGAGGGTCGCGCCTTTGCCGTTGACGCTTTCGGGCATCAAAAACCGGATGTCTGCCGTCCTCCCATTGCTCCAACGGCCTTGCGGCTCGCGGCGATGCCAATTCGTGCCGAGCAATGACTGGCGCGCGGGATCGTCCTCATTGAAATGGACCGATTCATCCACGGGCCAAACCGCCTGCGGCTTGGCTTGTGAACCAGGGTTCGCCGAAACGGCAATTTCTTCGCGCGCCCAGCTCTCGACGTTTGCCATGAAGTGGTCGGGAAAGGACCGCCGGTATTCCGGACTGGCAAGAAAATCGAGCAGCACCGAATGGATCGTCGCGCCTTCCGCTATTTTGCGGGTCCAGCTTTCGGCTTCTTTTGCATCGCAGCCACGCTCCAGCACACAAAGATAAAGAAGGCGAACGGCGGTACCGGCCTGCAGACGCGTTGCGATCTCCCAAAACTCGACGTCGCCGGCGCGGTTGGCATGTTCGGTCAGTTCTTCCTTCGAAATTCCGGATTTGTCGAAGAGCGACTGGTAGAAACGCAGCTTGGAAACGAGGAGATAGAATTTCCAGCGGTCCAGGCGCCAAAGGCAGTCCGCGACGACTGCCGAAAATTCGAGTGGCTTCGCCGGATGGAGGAAAACGCGCGCCACGATCGCCACGAGATCTTCGATTGGCCAGGTCAGAAAAATTTCCGGCGACAGGACCCAACGGTCGCGCTCCAGATTCAGAAATGCCCGGCGCGTGCGCGTGAGGTTTTCGAACCATTCGGCGTCCGCTGGCTCGACGTCGGCGGCCCTCCAGGCGAATTGATCTCGCACCGGCGACACCAGACGGCCACGGCGGCGCAACAGATCGCCATTGTCGCAGACGAACGCGCGCAGCCTTCTCGCGTATTCTTCGCTGCTACGCGGACGCATATAATCTATAGCCGCCTCGCCGATGGCGACGCGGCGCTCCGCATTCGTCATCAGGCCTTCCATGGCGTCGATGACGGCTTCCAATCCATCGGCGCGATCGATCAACAATGCCGAGTCCTTGGGAACTTCGGCATAGGCGCCGCTGGCATAAGCGATGACGGGCTTGCCGGCATTCATCATTTCCGTGAGGGAGCCGGACGCGCCTTCGGTATTTGGGAAGCGTAGATTCACAAAAACGTCGGTTTCATTTTTGATCGCCATCAGGCGTTCGTTGGTGACGTCGAATTCAAACGTCACCTGCTTCGCAAGGCCGTGTTTCGCGACCATCCCTTCTATTTCACGAACATAATCCCAGTCGCCCGGATGGCCGGCGATGACCAGATGCGCACGCGCCTTGAGCGATGGCGATTGGGCGATGGCCTGGATGAGCGTGTCCAGACACTTCGCGCGTCCAAGATGGCCGAAGGTCGCGAACTGGCACCGCTCCTTGGTTGTGGTTTCGCGCCGCCAGCGTGCGATATCGTCTGCAGACGGCGCATTTTTCTGGTCGCTCGGCAAAAACAGCTTGAGGATGGGACCTTTGAAGAACTTCGAGACGTGTTCTTCCATGAAGCCCGAATGGACGACGAGTGCGCCTGCCAGCAGGGCAAGCGGCCGCATGAGCGGATAGTCCGCTACGTTTTCGCCGTCCCACGGCGCATAGAGCGTGGCATCCCGCGTGATGACGCCCGACCGCAGTGCCATGCCGAATCCGGCGCTTCCACGATAGTCGTGGATCAGCCGTGCATAGGCTGGCGGTGATTGCAGTTCTTCGAAGCATTTGTAGGCGAAGAAATGATGGTAGGAGAAGTCGTGCAGAACGGCGATTCCCGGTACGCGTCGAAGGATTTTTACGATCTCTCCGTGATTTTCGACGTTGTTTCCCAGGTTCAGAACCGCCGCGTCGTAGCGGGTCATCAGCTCGGCAATCGAGCCACCTTGCGGAATGTCCACCGCCGGCGTTGGCGAATCGTAAGACGGTCCGCACTGATTGATGAAAAGGTCGCAATCGACGCGCAGCGCATCGTCCTTTGCAAAATGCGGCAGAATGCAGCGCGTGAACGCGCCGACGTCGGATCGCGGTCCGTACGGAGAAAGCCACGCGATACGGGGAACGTCACTCATAAAAGCATCTCGGCAAACAAAGCATCCCATTCTGCTGCGGGGTCTACGCGATGGCGGGCACCGCGTGCCACCGAGCGCGCGGGCAAGGAATCGGAAGATAGCTCTTTTAAGGCCCGGATCAGTTCTTCCATTGTCGGAAACAGCAAACCTGATTTGCCGTGCTCCACGAATGCATGCACGGCTTGATGATGACGGCGCCGATAAGCCTCCAGGCGCGCGGGATCGACACACTGCAGAACCGGCACTCCGCCCGACCACGCATCGGCCAATCGCGCACCCGGCCCGCGATCCCGTATCAGGCCCAGATGCAGAACCATCTTCCAGGGTTGCTCGAATACGGACCCGGCGTCGTACGCGACAAATTTTTCGGCAGGGAGTTCTCGCTCGAAAATGGCCATCACCTGCTTCATCGATTCCGGATCGTCGTTGCCGACGACCAGGACCCCGGCACCTGCCGCGTGGGAAGAGCGCAGTGGCGTGGCCGGAAAGTTTTTCTTTTCGGGCCTGTTCGGCAACAAGGGCACGATTGCATCAAAGGCGCGGTTGTTGAGCGCAATGACTTTTGCAGCCGACAACAGGGCATCGTGAAGCCGGACGCGCAGAACGTCGGCATCGATCCCAAGCATCCCGGCATAGGCCTCGGTGTGGGCGAACGGGTCAATCGTGAGCACGACGCGCCCGCGATATGGCGCGTAGGCGATCATGGCTCCCGCATCGAGCAGAATGAGGTTGTCATCGGGGGCCAGATATTCGTGGCCGCTCGGCAACTCCTGTAAACCCTGCCGCACGTCGCTTAGGGAAAGCTGTCTTCGAACGATCTGGAACTGCCCGGCCGACAGACTGTCTTTTGCAGCCGCTTCTATCGAATTCGCAACAGCGGAAGGCTGCGGTGAGACCGCAGGGTCGATGTCTGCGTAGACGATCGTACTCAACGCCAGCATCGAGTTCCCCGGTCGGGCCTGCACGCGCTTATTAGCCTGCTGGCCGCGCGATTGGGAAGAATAACTTCCGGATAAGTGATACATCAAAATTCACCGAAAAATGCAGCACGTGTGAAGCTAGTTGGCGGCCGAATCCAAGATATCGGTACCACAAGCAGACTGATTTTTGTTAGGGCGGCTGCGAGCCGGTCTCACGGAAGTTTGCCAAAGTTTCACGATCCTGGCGGCCCGGGGATCAGCAAATCGAGATTCTTCAGAAGCACACGTTCAAAGTTGAAACTGCGCGCCCTCGAGATCTCGAGCATCAAAGAAATGTCATCGCGCAGGGTGGCCATATCCGGCGATCTGTTTCCTGCGATACCCTCGCGAACGGGCGTGAAGACAATCCGATGCCGCTGCTTCAGGTCTTTGCGGTCCTGTGCGTGGCGATGCGTGACGCGCCTGGCATCCTGTTCCGAAACGAACATCTTGCCGCCGAATCTCGGCTCAAGCGTCGCCAGCGTGCTCAATTCGTGGACGATGGCCTTGTTGTCTGCTGGCGTCAGAAGATGGTTGAGCACCAATTTCAGAAACAGCAGGTTTCCCGAAATACTCGGGTTCCGGTCCTGAAAGTCGCGGATGATCGGCGGCGCCATATTGAACGCGGTCGCAAAAAAGTCGCTGACGATATCCCGATTGACGAGTTTGTCGCGTTCATACGGCCTGACATGAAGATTTTTGCCGTAGACCGCTCCCCAGCGATCGGCCATCTCGCTCATCGAGTAGCCGAAAATTTGCGCAAAATCGAAGAACGAGCAGGTGATGTCCCGGGCCTGGGCCGCTTCGCGATACCAGCTCGCCAGATAGGATAGATGCTCGCGCAGATATAGAACGACTGTTGTCCTGTCCGGCGGAAACAAGGCGGCGACGCTCTCGACATCGCGGATGGTATGAAACGCCTCGCTGCTGATGAGCGTGGTCGTTGTGCCCGGTGGCGCCGATTCCTCGCTTATGACGTCGCGCGAAATCCCATAAGCGTCAAAGTCGTTCTTCTTTATCGCATAAGCCAGATCATGATGGGCATACGGAAACGAGCCGATCGTCGGATACCAGATTCCAAGCGACTGAAACTCCGGCCGTTGCGTGCCCAGGTAATCTTGCAGCGTGGAGGTGCCGGTCTTGTTTGTACCGATGTGCAGCACATAGCGCATAAAAACGGTCGGTTCCTGTGAGGGGTGGGATGTTTCTGATGCGGCCCGCCGGGCGCGTCAAGTCGGACCGGCTTGAAGCATCGGCCGGGTCAAACTAGCTTCAACGGGCGCAACCTTCAAAGCCTGGTTTATGGACATACGGCACGACGTCCTCGCGGCGATTGGAAACACGCCGCTCATTCGCCTCAAACGGGCTTCTGCACTGACCGGCTGTGAAATTCTGGGAAAAGCGGAGTTCATGAATCCCGGCCAGTCGGTCAAGGACCGGGCCGGGCTCTATATCGTCAAGGACGCGATGGACCGCGGCCTGCTCGAACCCGGCGGCGTCATCGTCGAGGGCACGGCCGGCAACACGGGCATCGGATTGGCGGTGGTGGGCAATGCGCTCGGGTTTCGAACCGTCATCGTCATCCCCGAAACTCAGAGCGAAGAAAAGAAGGATGCCCTGCGCCTGTTGGGTGCGGAGCTCGTGCAGGTTCCAGCGGTGCCATACAAAAATCCGAACAATTATGTGAAAATTTCCGGCCGCATCGCCGAGCAATTGGCCAAGAGCGATCCCCACGGCGCGATCTGGGCCAATCAGTTCGACAATACCGCCAACCGCCGCGCCCACGTCGAGCAAACCGGTCCCGAAATCTGGCGGCAGACGGACAGCAAGATTGATGGATTTGTCTGCGCCGTTGGCACAGGCGGAACGCTCGCCGGCGTCGCGATGGCGCTCAAGGAGCGCAATCCGAAGATCCGCATTGCCGCTGCCGACCCGATGGGGGCTGCGATCTATTCCTGGATCAAGACTGGCGAACTTAAAGCAGAAGGCTCCTCGATCACCGAAGGGATCGGGCAAGGCCGCGTCACTGCCAATCTTGAAGGCGCGCCCATAGACGACGCTTACCAAATTCCCGATGAGGAGATGCTTCCCATCATCTTCGATTTGCTGGAACACGAAGGGCTGTGCATGGGCGGATCGACGGGCATCAACGTCGCCGGCGCGATCCGGTTGGCCAGAGATCTGGGGCCCGGACACACCATCGTCACCATCCTCGCCGATTACGGCACGCGCTATCAGAGCAAGTTATTCAATCCGGAGTTCTTGCGGTCAAAGAACCTGCCCACGCCGCCGTGGCTTGCGCAGCCGCGGAATCCCGTCGAGGTCCCGTTCGAGCCATGAACGCACGATCCCCGCTGGTTTCGACAGACTGGCTTGCGGAACATCTCGACGCGCCCGACGTTCGGGTCGCCGACGCGTCATGGTACCTGCCCCAGGCGAACCGCGATGCCAAAGCCGAATACGCCGCCGCCCATATTCCGGGCGCGGTGTTCTTCGACATTGACGACCTGTCCGATGAAACAAGCGCTCTGCCGCACATGCTTGCGCCTGCACCGAAATTCGCGTCGCGCCTGCGCAAGCTTGGACTCGGCGATGGCAATTTGATCGTCGTCTATGACGGCGCCGGGATCTATTCCAGCCCGCGCGCCTGGTGGATGCTGCGGTCCATGGGACATCGCGATGTTGCCGTGCTCGACGGCGGTCTCCCGAAATGGCGCCGCGAGGGGCGGCCGGTGGAGGACATGCTCGCGCACCCCTACCCACGCCATTTCACACCGCGGCAAAACCACGCGCTCTCGCGCAACCTCGGACAGATGCTGGATGTCCTGCGTGCGCGCTCGGCGCAGATCGTGGACGCGCGAAGCGCGCCGCGGTTTGCCGGCCGCGAGCAGGAACCGCGCCCCGGTGTCAGGCCGGGGCATATACCGGGAAGCGTCAATGTTCCGTACACTGATCTCACCGGTCCAGAGGGCACGCTGAAATCGGGCGCCGACCTGAAATCGTTGTTCGAGACGCGAGGGGTCGATCTTTCGAAACCCATCGTGACAACATGCGGCTCCGGAATTACGGCGGCGACCGAGATGCTGGCGCTGGAGGTTGCTGGGGCAAACGATGTGGCGCTTTATGACGGATCATGGGCAGAATGGGGCGCACGCCCCGATGCGCCCGTTGAATTGGGTTGAGACATAAATGACGCTTTCCCTAGGCAAGAAACGTGTTCCCATGACGGTCACGTTTCTGAAGATGGACGCCAGGCCGCCTGCGCTCCCGCCGCCCCAGCCCAAGGGAAAAATTGCGATACTCCGCGCGGAAAGCCCGCCGGTTCATTTCTACCGCTACCTCTACAATACCATCGGTGACGCCTATCTCTGGGTCGATCGCCGCAAATTGTCCGATGATGAACTGGCCGCGATCATTCACCATCCGCTGGTCGAGCTTTACCTGCTCTATGTGGACGGTTGCCCGGCCGGCATGGCCGAACTCGAGTTCCGCGAAGGCGTTGCGGGACAGGTCGCCTATTTCGGACTGATGCCCGATTATGTGGGCCGTCATCTCGGCTACTATTTTCTCTACCAGGCCGTCTCCATCGCCTGGTCCAAGCCGATCGCCACCCTTCTGATCAACACCTGCACGCTGGATCACCCGCGTGCCCTGCCCCTCTACCAACGGATCGGATTCATCCCCTACTCGCGCGAAGAGCGTTATATCGAATTGCCGTGAGGCCATTTCCTTCCGCGGCCGGACAGGGCAAAGTCCTGCCCGTCACAAGAATAAGCTAGGGAGTTCAGGGGGATGGTTACGGTGCAGGACAATGGTGCGACGGGCGCCGGACCGCAGATGTTCGGTCATCCGCGGGGCCTGACTTATCTGTTTACGACCGAAATGGCGGAGCGCTTTTCCTACTACGGAATGCGCGCCATTCTGGTGCTTTACCTGACAAACGTTCTCCTGCTGCATCCCGCCGTCGACGGCGTGCTCGGCTATTCCGCCATGAAGAGTTTCTTTGAAACGGTCTTCAACGGTGGTCAGCCGCTCGGCGTTCAGCCGATGTCGTCCATCATCTATGGCAACTACACCGCCTTCGTATATCTGACGCCGTTCTTCGGCGGCATGATCGCCGACCGCTGGCTGGGTCAACGCTACAGCGTCATCGTCGGCGGACTGATCATGGCCGCGGGAGAGTTCGCGCTGATGGCGCCGCAGCTCCTATTCGTCGGATTGCTGTTGCTGATCGTCGGTAACGGCTTCTTCAAGCCGAACATTTCGACCCAGGTGGGCAACCTCTACAAGCCCGGCGATGCGCGGATCGACCGCGCCTATTCGATCTTCTATGTCGGCATCAACGTGGGCGCATTCTTCTCGCCGCTGATCTGCGGCAGCCTCGCGGAGGATCCCGCGTTCGGTTACCGCTGGGGATTCTTCGCCGCGGGCGTCGGCATGGTCATCGGCCTGATCGTCTATCTCGTCGCGCTTCGGACGCTGCCCAAGGACCGGATCGCGCGTCTGCAAAACAAGACCGAAGAGAAAAAGCCGCTGACCGGGTCCGACTGGAAAGCCGTTATCGCGCTGATCCTGCTCTGCATCCCCACGACGTTGTTCTGGGCGGTCTACGAGCAGCAGGGCAACACGATCAGCCTGTGGGCCGAAAGTTTCACGAACCGGCACTTGATCCCGGGCATTATCGATTGGGAAATTCCGGTCACCTGGTTTCAGGCCTTCAACCCCTTCATGATTTTCGCCTTCACGCCCCTCGTCGTCATGTTCTGGACCCGTCAGGCCAAACGCGGCAAAGAACCCTCGACCGTCACCAAGATGGCGCTGGGTGATTTCTTTCTGGCGTTGTCCTATCTGATCATGGCGGCGGCGGCGTACCTCACCGGGCCCGCTGGCCAGGCGAGCTGGCTGTGGCTGCTTGGCTTTTTCGTGGTGATCACGCTGGGCGAGCTTTATCTGTCTCCGATCGGGCTCGCGCTCGTCGCGCGCGTCGCGCCGCCGCAAATCCTTTCGGCCATGATGGGGCTTTGGTTCATCACCAGCTTCACCGGCAATCAGCTGCAGGGTTTCATCGGCAGCTATTTTAGCCGCATGGACAAGGTGAGCTTCTTCCTGATGTGCGCGGGCATCGCATTCGTGGCGTCGGCGATTACTTGGGCATTCGACAGGCCATTGCGTTCGACGCTCGAAGGCGGCGCACAGAAAGAACCTACGCCTGTTCTTGAGCCGCAATTGTGAGCGTTTTGCGTGAAAGAGCGGGATAAGCCTGAAACCATCGCCGTCTCAGCAGGGCGGATGACGAAGGAGCATTACGGCGCGGTCAACACGCCGGTTTATCGCACGTCTACCATTCTTCATCCGAGCTACGAATCGCTGAAGACCGAAGCGCTACCCTACAAATACGGGCGGCGCGGGACGCCGACGAGCCGGAGCTTCGAAAGCGCGATCGAAGAACTCGAAGGCGGCGCGCGGACCGTTGCCGTGCCGTCAGGGCTGAATGCCATCACCACGGCCATTTTCTCGGTGTGCGGCAACGGCGATCACCTGCTCATGACCGACAGTTGCTACGGCCCGACGCGCCATTTCTGCGACAAGACGTTGCCGCGCTTCGGCGTTGAGACGACCTACTATGACCCGCTGATTGGTGCGGACATCGCCTCGTTCTTCCGGCCCAACACACGCGCGGTTTATTGCGAGAGCCCTGGCTCGCTGACGTTCGAGATTCAGGACGTTCCGGCCATCGCCGCCGTGGCACACGCACGCAATGCCTCGGTTCTGCTCGACAACACCTGGGCGACGCCGGTCTATTTTCGCGCGCTGGATCATGGTGTCGATCTCGCCATTCTCTCCGGCACGAAATATCTCGGCGGCCATGCCGATGTGATGGTGGGGACGGTAACCGCCAATGAGAGCCACAAGGCGCGGCTCGAAGCTTTCTACGGTGATACCGGACTGTTTCTCGGCGGCGATGATTGTTATCTCGCGCTGCGCGGCGTGCGCACGCTTCCCCTCCGGCTGAAGCAGCATCAGGAAAGCGCGCTCAGGATCACGCGCTGGCTCGAGACCCGGCCCGAAGTTACACGCGTGCTTTACCCGGCGCTCGAAAGCGATCCGGGGCACACACTGTGGAAGCGGGATTTCACAGGCTCCTCCGGGCTCTTCGGGGTGGAGCTGAAGCCGGTGGGCAACGCCGCGCTGAGCGCGTTCATGAACGGCTTCCATCATTTCGGCATGGGCTATTCCTGGGGTGGCTACGAGAGCCTGATCATCAAGGGCGATTTCAAACGCACTGCCGCGAAATTCGAGACACAAGGCCCGCTCGTCCGCATCCACGCCGGGCTCGAAGATCCGGACGATCTGATCGCCGATCTCAAAGCCGGCTTTGCGCGGATGAAAGCCGCGTCGTGAGCGAGCTTCTGACGCGCGAAGCTTTCGTCAATTCAGTTACCTTCAACGAAGACGGGCTCGTTCCCGTC
>Ga0157369_10010828_pt1 | contig 10387 bp, 7 predicted proteins | sample C25metaG_FD_113461 | JGI IMG/M metagenome (GOLD analysis project Ga0157369, IMG submission 113461) | Corn rhizosphere microbial communities from Kellogg Biological Station, Michigan, USA - C2-5 metaG | ecosystem: Host-associated > Plants > Roots > Rhizosphere > Soil | place: USA: Michigan...
CGTCCAGTCGAGATCGCCCGATGCACAGCTGATCGCCCACCTGTCGCGGTTGACGGCGTCCGCCCGAGGTGTGATCACCGGTGTGCATGATCCGTCGTGGCGTGACATCACGCGCTATTTGACGGTGACCTTTCCGGCGGCCGTCTACCGCAGCGCCCGGTGGTGGGTGCCAGTCGCGCTCGCCAACATCGCGGTGATGTTCGCCCTCGGTATCTGGATGGCGACGCACCCGCACGTGATCTCGAGCCTGGTGCCGTCCGGCGCGGTGCGGCAGCTTGTCGAGCACGACTTCAAGAACTACTACTCCGCGCACCCGGCGACCGACTTCGCCGCCCGCGTCTGGACCAATAACGCGCTCATCGCAGCAGGCAGCCTTGCGCTTGGGGTGTTCGTGGGAATCCCGACGCTCTACCTGCTCTGGGTCAACTGCGTGAACGTAGGAGTCTCCGGCGGAGTGCTTGCCGCCAATGGAAAACTCACTGAGTTCTTCGCCCTCATCCTCCCGCACGGCATGCTCGAGCTCACCGCCGTCTTCATCGCCGCGGGCACCGGACTCCGCCTCGGCTGGACCGTCATCGATCCGGGCCCGCGCAAACGCGCCGATGCCCTGGCGCAGGAGGGCCGGTCTGCCTTTGCAGTCGCGATCGGGCTGGTCGGTGTGTTGCTGGTGTCAGGGGTCATCGAGGCCTTCGTGACCCCCTCGCCGCTGCCTACATGGGCGCGCATAGCGATCGGCGCGATCGTCGAAATCGCCTTCCTGGCTTATGTTTTCGCGCTCGGACGACGGGCAGCGCTCGCCGGTGAGATGGGTGACATCAGTGAATGGCTGCGTGCCGATCCGGTGGAAGCGGCTGGCTGATCAAGTGCGGCGGCGCAAGTCCTGCCTCTTCACTCGGCGAGGAGCACGGGCCAGGCACCCGCTACAGGCGGCCCGCGGCTTTCAGCGACAGGTACGCATCGGCGACTTTGCTGCCGAACTCGTCGGGCGGCCCTTCGACCACATCGACCCCGAGCCGGCGCAGCAACGCGCCGACGCGTCGAGCCGATGCCATGGTTCGCTCAGCAGCGGCTGCGTCGTATACCGCTGCTGCGTCGCTGTAGTCGCCGGCCATCGCCAGCACTGCAGGGTCGGTGACCGAAGCAACCATCACCATGTGCCGGGCGGTCAACGATGGCAGCACCGGCAGGATGCCCTCCGTTATTGCCGCCTCGTCGAGCGTCGTGAACAGCACTACCAGTGCGCGATGCCGAGTGCGGCGCAAGACCTCGGCCGCCAGTCGGCGTCCGTCTGTTTCGACGAGCCGCGGCTGCAACTCGGCCATCGAGCCGAGCAGTTCCGGCAGCGCGTCGCCTCCGGTCGGGGAGCTGCGCATCAGCATCCGCGCACGATCGTCGACCGCGAGCAGATCGACGTGGTCTCCGGCCTTCGATGCGAGGGCGCCGAGCAACAATGCGGCGTCCAACGCGGAATCGAGCCGCGAGCCGGCGCCGAGCCGGGCTGCCGACGTGCGGCCGGTGTCGAGCACGAGCACCAGCCGACGGTCACGTTCCGGCCGCCAGGTGCGGACGACGACCGCTGACCGCCGAGCCGTCGCGCGCCAGTCGATCGACCGGGCGTCGTCTCCTTCGACGTACTCGCGCAGGGAGTCGAATTCCGTTCCGTGGCCGCGAATTCGGGCTGCGCTGCGGCCGTCGAGCAACCGCAACCGAGACAGTTTCTCGGGCAGGTACCTCCGGCTCGGAAAGGCGGGCAGCACTCGAAGACTCCAAGGCGCGTCGTGGTTTCCCTGACGCGCGGCGAGCCCCAACGGTCCGACGCTTCGCACGCTGACCCGGTCGGCATGCAATTGCTTGCGGTGCGTCGGATGCAGTGCGGCCGATAGCCGCCGCCGTTCGCCGGCCGGCAGGTCGATTCGCTGGCGCGAGGGCGAAACCCGAGCGCTCGGCGGCCACGCGTCACGCAACACCCCGCGCACCGGCCGGGTGCCACGGTTCACGACAACCACGCCCACCTGCGCGATGTCGTCGAGCCGGCCCGCAGTATCTCCATATCGAGACACCTGCAACCGCCGAACGCTCCCGGCAAGCAACAGGTCGAAGATGACGCCGATCAACAGCGCGCCCTCGGTGTAAACCACCATCCAGCCGCCCAGCGGCGCGACGAACACGACGAAGACGCCGACGAGCGCGACGATCCCCGCCCGTCGCGTCAGAGCCATCGAAGCGTCACCGCGGAACGGCTACCGACGAAAGCACGCTGTCGAGAACGGCGTCGGTGGTCGCGCCTTCGAGCTCCGCCTCGGGCCGAAGCGACAGCCGGTGCCGCAGGGTCGGGCGGGCGAGCGCTTTCACGTCGTCCGGTGTCACGTAGTCACGGCCCGACAGCCACGCCCACGCGCGTGCCGTGCGCAGCAGCGCGGTCGCGCCTCGCGGCGATGCACCGAGTGAGACGGACGGCGACGTGCGGGTGGCCCGGCACACGTCGACGATGTAGCCGAGCACCTCGGGAGCGACAGTGACGCGTGCCGCGGCGGCTCGCCCGGCTGCGAGGTCGCCCGGCCCGGCAACCGCGCGCAAACCGGCCGCCGCCAGGTTTCGAGGATCGAAGCCGCCTGCATGCCGGTTCAGCATGCCGACCTCGTCATCGCGCGCGGGCAGCGGCACGTTGAGCTTCACCAGGAACCGGTCCAGCTGCGCCTCGGGCAGCGGATACGTGCCTTCGTACTCGACCGGGTTCTGCGTAGCGATGACCATGAACGGCTCGGGCAACGGGTGCGGTGTGCCCTCGACCGAAACCTGCCGTTCCTCCATCGCCTCGAGCAATGCTGCTTGGGTCTTCGGCGGAGTTCGGTTGATCTCGTCGGCGAGCAGCAGGTTCGTGAAGACCGGGCCTTGCCGGAAAGCGAATTCCGCCGTGCGCGAGTCGTAGACGAGTGATCCGGTGACGTCGCCGGGCATCAGGTCGGGCGTGAACTGAATGCGTTTCGTGTCGAGCGATAGCGCCGCAGCGAGCGACCGCACGAGCAACGTCTTCGCGACGCCTGGCACGCCCTCGAGCAGCACGTGCCCGTCGGCGAGCAGCGCGATCACGACACCGGTGACGACGGAGTCCTGCCCGACGACGGCCTTCGCCACCTCTTCGCGGACAGCGACAAATGCCTGCCGTGACTGGTCGACCGTCGTCGCGCTCACCGACGCGCACCCTTCGTGAACCCGGAACTCATGAACGCAGAACCTCCCGCTCGAGAGCAGCCAACTGCTGTGCCAGCAACACGAGTTCATGGTCGTCGGCCGGTGCTGCACCGTACAGCAGCGCCGCGACGTCGGTTGAGGCGCGGCCGACGCGGGTCGACACGGCGTCGGTCAATGCGTCAGAACTCACGCCGGCCCCGAAACCCAGCCGCCGGGCGAGCCGGTCGCGCGCGCCCGACCGAAGGGCGGCACTCGCGCGGTCGAGCGCCCGGGCCCGCCGGTAGAGACGTGCCCGGCCGAGCACGGTTTCAGCTTGCCGGACGACGACGGGCAATGTTTCCGGAACCAGCCGCCCGAGCCGACGGCCGCGCCACAACGCAATGACCCCGACCGCAATCGCCAGTTGCAACACTGCCCACTTGAGCCGATCGGGCAGCAGGCTGGTCAGGGTTGCTTGTCCGGTCGAGCCCGACGACGGTCCGATGACGGGCGGCGCCAGCCACACGACGTCCGGGTTGGTGCTGAGCAGGCCGAGACCGAGTGCGGCGTTGCCGTCGTCCGCCAGCTGGTCATTGGTGAAGGGCCGCGCGTCGCCGACGAGCGTCACTTGCCGGCCGTCGCGGGCGAAGGTGACGACGGCGCTGCCGTCGGCGAGTGGATAGCAGCCGGTTCCGCCCGGCGGAGTTTGGTAGGCGTAGTTGCCGGTGCTGATCGAACCCGCCGTCGTCGCCGCGGGCAGGGAGCACGACGGCGTAACGGTTTCGTCGTCGAAGGCCTGGCCGCCGGGCACGACGCCAAGGCCGAGTGCGCCGAGCTCCAACGGCCCGGCTTCCATGACGACGAGATCGGCGTGCGTCGCCGCCAATGCCGAGAGCGCCGAATCGTCGAGGCGCGCAGGATTCACGACGACGAGCGTCGTACCCGAGATCGCGGCGGACTGCGCCGCCGCCGCGGTGGTCACGGTGTCGACGTGCACGCCACGTGCGTCGAGCAACGCGGCAAGCGCATGCGTGCCGTTCGGCTGATAGGAGCGCGGGTCGAGATCGCCGTTGTTGCCGCCCGAACCGAGCAGCCCGACCACGATCGCGACAACGATGCCGAACAACGCGACGGCGACCACGATCCGGTATCGCCGCCAGCGCTGAGAAAATGTGGCATCGGCGCTGGTGACTCGTGGTTGGTCAAGCTCCGCGACCGCAGTCATACGCTGCTCGCCAAGGCGCGGTGTGATCCGGCCACCCGTGCATCGAGCCGGCGCAGCAGCTCCTCGTCGTCCGGTGTCGCCGCGCGACCGCCGTACCAGATCGCGTCGAAGACGGACGTCGCGCGCCGCACATCATCAGCAATGCCAGGTAATTCTTGCGATGTCTCGGTGCACAGCTCGGCCGCTGTGCGCCCGGGCCGCGGATCGATGACCCCGCGCTGCTCGAGTTCGCGGGTGGTTGCACGCAGCCACTCACGAACCGCTTCGGCCCACCGGCTCTCGCGCGCGAAGGTCTCGGCCCGTGACCGATGATCGCTCGCCGTCGCAACGTCTGCTCCGAGGATGGGCTGCGGGGCGCGCGCCGACCGCCGCACCCGGCCGACCCGGACGGTGATCAGCACGATCGCCAGAGCAACGAGCACGACGATGACCAGCAGCCCGATTCCCTTGCCCGGCGAGTGTCGTGCCGCCGCCTCGAGGGCATCGGCGAACTTCCTCACCACCCATCGGATGACCCGCGAAGCGATCGACGGATCGCCTCGGTGGTAAGCCGCTTTCGACAGTTCGAGTTGTGCCGCCGAACGGGCGCCGTCGCGAGTGATCGGCGGGGGTGTCGGCGGTGCCGCCGCAATCGCCACCGAGGCGAGAAGGACGCCGATCACAGCGACGAGTTGGGGCCGCCGGTCGCCGCAGCGCCACCGCTACGAGCCGCTTGCGTGAGCTGGATGTCGAGACCTTCAGCTCGCATCCGCCGGTCGACGTAGATCAAGGTGAGGACGGCGGCGAACAGCGGCTGGGTCAGCATCCAGACGATGCCGCTGCCGATCGTCGCCAACGCCAGCGCGCCCGTCGATGGCGTATGTCCGTTGTTGAACGCGGAAAAGCTCGACAGCCCGAACGGCACCTCGAGTACCGCGGCGGCGATGCCCACGATGAGCGTCGCGAGTGCGCGCAGTCCCCACGTGCGCCAGAAGGCTCCACGCACTAGTCGCCACGACCGGCCGATCGCCCGCCCGGCTCCGATGCGCTCGAGCACGAATGCGGGCACCGCGAGCGCGAGTTTGCCCCACAAGTAGACCGCCACACCGATCATCGGGATGATGCCGAGCGGCCCGACGATCAAGAACAGCACCGGCACGTACGGCAGCACCCCGGCGAGCACGCTCACGACGAGCAGCGGCCACCAGCGCCGCCCGACCGCGGCCAGCGTCTCGCGGCCGTCGGCGCGCTGGCCGAGCACCGCCTTGCCGACGACATGGGTGACCACGCCCGCCAGCAGCGCCGTGAAGATCTGCCCGATCACGAAGGACAACACGAACGCCGCAACCCCGCCGCTCGTGATCACCAGGCGGGTGCCGTCTGAGCTTCGGGGTAGCGAGCTGCTGATGGTTCCCCCGACGTCCGACAAAGCCCACCCGAGAAGGAGCCGCACCAGCTGGACGAGCACCGCCAGCACGAACGCGAACCCGAAGACGATCTTCGGGTTGCGCCGGATCGTCGCGAAGCCGCCGTCGAGGATCTCGCCTACCGACAACGGCCGCAGCGGTACGACGCCAGGTTTGTAGTCGGCCTGTGGCGGGGCTCCCTGCCACGCACCCCAGGCGGAGGGCGGCGGCGCCGGCGGCGGGGGAGGTGCGGACGGCGGCGGCCAAGTCGAGGGTGGCGGAGCGGAGGGCGGGGGTGGAGCGGACGGTGGCGGCCAGCTCGGTGGCGGCCAGCTCGGGGGAGGAGGCGCGGACGGCGGCACCCAACCGGGTGTCTCATCCATTCGATTTCTCCCGCTCCGAGCAGATACCCAGCCCTGATTTCGCGCCCTTCATCGTGCCACGAACGCGCCCGCCGGCGCGGAGATCAGACGCAGATCAGGCGGAGATCACGCGCAGCCCCCACGAATGGCCTCGAGGTGAGAACATCAGGCTCATGAAGGGACGTGTCCTTGTCGTCGACGACGACACCGCGCTCGCAGAGATGCTCGGCATCGTGCTGCGGGGCGAAGGTATCGAGCCGTTCTTCGTCTTCGACGGCGACAAGGCGCTGGCCGCGTTCCACGAGACGAAGCCCGACCTCGTGTTGCTCGACTTGATGTTGCCCGGTACCGACGGCATCGACGTCTGCCGGCAAATTCGTGCCGAGTCGGGCGTGCCCATCGTGATGCTCACCGCCAAGAGCGACACCGTCGACGTCGTCGTCGGCCTTGAGTCGGGTGCTGACGACTACGTCGTCAAGCCGTTCAAGCCGAAGGAACTGGTGGCCCGGCTGCGGGCGAGGCTGCGTCGCAGCGACGAGCCGGCGCCCGAGGTGATCGCGATCGGCGACCTCACGATCGACGTCGCCGGTCACTCGGTGAGCCGCGACGGTCAGCAGATCCCGCTCACCCCGCTCGAGTTCGACCTCCTGGTGGCGCTCGCGAAGAAGCCGCGGCACGTGTTCTCGCGCGAGGTGCTGCTGGAGCAGGTGTGGGGCTACCGGCACGCGGCCGACACCAGGCTGGTCAACGTCCACGTGCAGCGGCTGCGCTCGAAGGTCGAGCGCGACCCCGAGCGACCAGAGATCGTCGTGACGGTTCGCGGCGTCGGTTACAAGGCGGGCCCGGCCTGAGTCAGGTGAGCAGTTCGAGCAACGCCCCGCAGGGCTCGGCGCAAGCGGAGTCGACGAGCACCGGGCCGGCGCCGGTCCCGTTCCACATCGTGCCGACCAGCATGGGACGCCGGATCCGCCGGATCCTGCGCCGCATCGTCACGCGCTGGCGGCGATCCATCCAGATCCGGGTGGTCAGCACCACCTTGGTGGTCTCGGCCATCGTGGTCGCGTTGCTGGGCTTCATCGTGCTCGAGCAGGTGAAGTCGGGATTGCTGGAGGCGAAGCTGCACTCGTCGTCCAACGAAGAATTGAGCGGGCGCGGCACGGCGCAGCAGATCCTCAGCCAGGGCAGTGGCCTGAACGCTTTGCAGACCACGGTGCAGAGCCTCATCTCGCAGCAATCCCGGCGCCAGGCAGGCAGCTATGAGGTGGTCGGTTTCGTCGAGATCGGCGGCAAGGTCTCGACGTCGCAGCCGGCGAAGAGCCCCGACTTCGAAGCGAGCAGCATCCCGGCCAACCTGATCGATGCGGTGACCAAGGGCAACCTGGAGTATTACTACGCCTACACGAAGATGTCGTTCACCACAGGTTCCGACGTGCCTGGCCTTGCGATCGGCAGCTCGATCACCGCGAACAACAACCGCTTCCAGATCTATTACGTTTTCTCGCTGCAGCAAGAAGAGCAGACGCTCGCGCTGGTGTGGCGCACGTTGCTTCTCAGCGGCTTCGCACTCGTCATCCTGCTCGCCGGCATCGCCTGGCTGGTGACCCGCCAGGTGGTGACGCCGGTACGCATGGCCGCCCGCATTGCCGAGCGCCTCGCCGACGGCCGGTTGCAGGAACGCATGCGGCCCAAGGGCGAGGACGATCTCGCGCGCCTGGCGGCGTCCTTCAACAAGATGGCCGAGAGTCTGCAGCGGCAGATCCGCCGCCTCGAAGACCTGTCGCGCATCCAGCGCCGGTTCGTCTCCGACGTCTCGCACGAACTGCGCACGCCGTTGACGACGGTGCGCATGGCGGCCGACGTCCTGCATGAGGCGAGGCACGATTTCGACCCGGCGAGCGCACGCTCCGCCGAGTTGTTGCAGACCCAGCTCGACCGATTCGAGTCGCTGCTCGCCGACCTGCTCGAAATCAGCCGGCACGACGCGGGCGCGGCATCACTCGAAGCCGACGCGATCGACCTGCGCGACCTCGTGCGGCACGTGGTCGACGCCACCGAGCCGCTGGCCGCGCGACGCGGCAGCTCGGTGCACCTGCACCTGCCCGAAGAACCGTGTATTTGCGAGGCCGACGGCCGCCGGGTCGAGCGCATCCTGCGCAACCTGCTCGTGAACGCCGCCGAACACGGCGAAGGCGAGCCCATCGACGTCTACGTGCTCGGAAACCGTGACGCGGTTGCGGTCGCGGTTCGCGACCACGGCATCGGCCTGCGGCCGGGCGAGGCCTCGCTTGTTTTCAACCGCTTCTGGCGAGCCGACCCGGCTCGTGCGCGCACGACGGGCGGCACCGGCCTCGGGTTGTCGATCGCATCGGAGGATGCGCGGCTGCACGGCGGGCGGCTGCAGGCATGGGGCGAACGAGGCAACGGGTCGCAGTTCGTGCTCACCCTGCCGCGACGGGTGGGCTCGTTGTTCTCGACCTCTCCGATCCCGCTCGAGCCCACCGACGCCGATGTCGAACCGGCACCGGCCACCGAACCCGAATCGGCCTCGGCCGCGCGTCGCACCGACATGAGCCCGCTTTCGCCGTTCAGCGCCGTGCGGGGGCGTCGTGACTAGGCGCCGGTTCGCGCAGCTGCGAGCAGGACTGCCGATTCTCGTCGCTGCCGGAGTGGCACTCGCCGGCTGCACAACAATCCCGACCAGCAGCGGCGTGCACGCAGCCGGCGCGGAAAACGCCGCCAACCAAGACCAGAACAAGGTCGTCGTGCTGCCGCAGGGGCCGGTCGAAGGGGAGACGCCGACCGACATCGTCGACGGTTTCCGGTTCGCCAGCGCCGACTCTGCCGACCTGAGCATCTCGCGCTCGTTCCTCGCCGACCCGACCTCGTGGCAGCCGAACCAGGGCGTTCGGGTCATCGACGAGCAGAGCAGCCCGGCGACCTTCACGCCGGCCGGTGACCAGGCGAAGGTGCGCTACGTCGACAAGTGGATCGGCACGATCTTCCCCGACGGCACGTATCAGCCGACCAACGGCGACCAGACTGTCGACTACACCTATGAGCTGGTCAAGGACGCGAAGTCCAAGGGCCAGTGGCGGATCACGAACCCGCCACCGTTTCTGATCCTTCCGCCGAGCCGCATCAACGGCAACTACAACCTCGGCTACGTGTACTTCTTGAGCCCGCGCAACGACCAGGTGCTGGTGCCGGTGCGGGTTTTCCTGCCCGTCAGCGGCACCGATCCGGCACGCGAGCTGGTGCTGCAGTTGCTGCAGGGGCCGCCGAAGTGGCTGAAGGACGCCGGTGTCACGAGCGCGATCCCGAGCAGCACCCAGCTGCTCGGGGTGACCCAGTCGTCGTCCGATCGCGTCGTCACAATCGACCTGTCGCCGGAGATCGCGAGCCTCAGTGCCGCCGATCGCGACGCGGCGTCCGCGCAACTCGTCTACACCTTGCAGGGCTACGGCAGCGGTGAGTTCAAGGTCGAGGCCGCCGGCCAGACCGTCGACAACAGTCATCACGTCACGCTTCAGTCGACGAAGACCTGGAGCGCGTTCGATCCCGACTCACTCGACGCGGGCTCGTTCTACTACGTCGGGTCTGACCACAAGCTGCGTTTTGCCAGCGGTTCGACGGTTCCGGGCGATGCGGGGAGCGGTGCGCTGAAGATGGTCTCGGCAGCCGTCGCGCCGAAGCTGCCGAACAGTCCCGGACCCGACCTGCTCGCCGGTATCGATTCCGACGGCTCGACCCAGCACCTCTACGTCGGCACGCTGTCCCAACCAAAGCGCATCGAGTTCGGCGCCTCGTTCACGACGCCGTCCTGGGACATGTTCGGCAACGTGTGGACCGTGCGCACCCAGACGGCGGCCAGCCCGCAAGAAGTCAGAGTGAGTCCGGTCACGCAGGCTGGCACGACGAAATTCATGACCGTCGGCGACAAGGAACTCGCTGCCTCGCAGGTGATCGAGACGCTGCGGGTTTCGCGTGACGGCACGCGGGTCGCCGTCATCGCGAAATCCACGGCCGGTACGCAGTTGTTCATCGGTCACGTGGTGAAGTCGGCGGCGGGCGAATCGATCGAGGGGTTCTATCCGGTCGCGCCGTCGCTGGTGCCGGTCACGGACGGCGTGGTGTGGGCGTCGTCGACGAAGCTCGAGGTGCTCGCAACGGCGTCCGGCGCGAGCAGCCCGTCGGTATGGAGCGTCGACGTCGACGGCTGGGCCCCGACTCTGACCCAGGTTCAG
>Ga0157369_10010829_pt1 | contig 10387 bp, 10 predicted proteins | sample C25metaG_FD_113461 | JGI IMG/M metagenome (GOLD analysis project Ga0157369, IMG submission 113461) | Corn rhizosphere microbial communities from Kellogg Biological Station, Michigan, USA - C2-5 metaG | ecosystem: Host-associated > Plants > Roots > Rhizosphere > Soil | place: USA: Michigan...
CGGCAGACCACACGCCGGCGCGGTGCGAAGCAGAACTTCGCAGAAAGAAGTGAAAATGAACCGTACCTACGAAATCATGTTCATCGTCCGCCCGGACGTTGAGGAAGCTGACCTCGACAAGCTCATCGAGGGCTTCACGCACAACATCACCGATGGCGGAGGAGAAATCAAAGGGGTCGAGAAGATGGGCCGCCGCCGCCTTGCCTACACCGTTCGCAAGTTCAACGACGGCTTCTACATCCTGCTCACTGTGATCGCCCCCGGCAGCCTGATCGGCGAGATCGAGCGCCGGCTGCGCGTTTCCGAGCCCGTCATCAAGTTCATCACGGTCCGCATGGACGAGGAAGAGAAGCGCCTCGCCAAGGTGAAGGCCCTGCGCGACTCCAAGGTCAAGCGCAGCGCACAGCCCGCTCCCGCGCCACCGGTAGCTGAGTCCGCTTCGGAAGCGCCGATCCCAGCCGCCGAGCCCGCCGAAGCGACCGCCTAAGGCCACCAAGTATAAGTGCCCCATTTCTTACGGCGAAGCCGGATGGGTGGGCCCGAAAAACCGACACCTCGCTGCTTCCGCTTCACTCCGCCCGGGCGGATGTTCCAAAGACCACATCGCGGGTCTGGAGCGCGAATCGGCACCAACCGAATGAGAGGAAATCGAAATGGCTGACGAAACCAGCACCCCACAAACTCCGGAAGCTCCAGCAGCTCGTCCGGCATCCTCAGGCCGCTCCTTCACTCCGGGTTCCCCGCGTCCTCCGCGTCCCGCCGGCGGACCTGGCGGTCCCGGTGGCCCTGGCGGTGGACCCGGCGGACGTAAGTTCTTCCGCCGCAAGAAGGTCTGCAAGTTCTGCACCGAGAAGATCGACGCCATCAGCTACCGCGACGTTCGCCTGCTTCAGGGCTTCGTCGCCGAGCGCGGCAAGATCGTGCCGCGCCGCCTTACTGGCGTCTGCACCCGCCACCAGCGCCGTCTCTCGCTTGCCATCAAGCAGTCGCGCAACATCGCCCTGCTGCCGTTCGCGTCGCGCTTCTAACTTTTCGCGCGGAAGGGCCGAGCGCCCTGCCGTTGCGCTTTGGAGATCATCATGGAAGTCATTCTGAAAGAAGACATCGAAAAGCTCGGACACCGCGGCGACGTCGTCAAAGTCGCCGATGGCTACGGGCGCAACTACCTGCTCCCCTCAAAGCTCGCCATCCAGGCTACTGCAGCCAACAAGGCTGTGGTCGAGCAGATGAAGCAGTCCGCCGTGCGCAAACTGGCCAAGGAGAAGGTCGTCGCCGATGAGCTATCGAAGCAGCTCGAGTCCGTCGAGCTCGTCTTCGAGCGCAAGGTCGGCGAGAACGAACACCTCTTCGGCTCCGTCACCTCGGCCGATATCGCCCAGCAGCTCGAGCAGAAGGGCTACCCGGTCGATCGCCGTAAGATCTCGCTCGAGGAGCCGCTCAAGTCACTCGGCGAGTTCCACGTGCCCATCAAGCTGCACCGCGAGGTCACCACGCACCTCAAGGTCACCATCAAGTCCGACCAGCCCGAGGAAGTCGCAGCGCCTACCGCATAACCTCAAAGTCAGACCAATCCAGCGCACTTTCGGCATTTATGCCGGGAGTGCGCTTTTGTTTGCCGACGTGAGAAATCCTTCGCCGGCCCACGATGCATGAGCCTCACCTTTCCACAGTTCACCGGGTCTTTTTGATTCAATGAGCAGCTTTTGGCAGATTTTTGTCCTTCTTCTGCAAAGACTTGCAGAAGTCCTGTGAATTCCGCGGGAATATTTCAGGAATGTGGATCGTTTGTTGATTCATCCGCCATTAGTTACTAAGTTGCCTGGGCAGAGTTACTCGTGGAGATTGAATTGCACTTACCACCGACATTCTCCCCTTTGACAGCGTCTGTCCCTCGGACCCTTACAGAGTCTGCCCGTTAGACCTTTTCAAGCATCGTCCCCGGCCCCTTTACAGTATCCGTCCCTCGGACCCTTTTACCGCATCCGTTCTCGGCCCCTTCTGCAAGCCCTCGGTCTCTTCGCCTGCAAGTGGGTTCAAAACCTGTTGCCCCATCCACTCAACTTGAGAACCCCCGGAAAGGAACAAGCATATGTTCAGAAAACTGGGAACAACTTTACTGATGGCCTCCTTCGTTCTACTGGCTGGACGAAGCGCCCTCGCAGACACCGTGACCTATAACTTAGGGGCAGGCAATCCGGCTATCACACCTGCAGCCTATGGACTGCCGTACGGTACTGTCTTAGTCAACCTCACTTCGTCAACCACCGCGACCATAACGTTCACGGCAGCATCCGGGTACCTGTTCCTGGACAGCAGCATCGCAGACGTCAACGTGAACGCCACAAGCTGGACGGTGAGCGGTCTGACCGGAACAAACTCGATTAGCGGGTTTGGCGGTCCAGCTTTGGCGAACGGTAGCTCGGGAAACGTGGATGGCTGGGGTATATTCAACCAGACATTCAATGAATCCGATGGATTCATGGATGCGCTGCAGACCGTCACGTTTACTCTGACCGATACCTCCGGTACATGGGCACATGCGACGAATGTTCTGACCGGAAATAACGATGGCAATCTCTTGGCAGCGCATGTCGGTGAATGCAATGTCAATCCGTGCACCTTCACCGGCGGATCTTTCGCCAATACCGGCTACGCATCCGAGACCGGCGCTATCAACATTCCCACTCCTGAGCCGTCGTCCCTCGCGCTCTTCGGCACTGGAATCCTCGGAATCGCTGGAATGGTTCGTCGCCGTGTCCGGGTTCCAACAGCTTAACTGTCTCCAGGAAGAAAGAGGTGTCCACAGCGGCACCAGCCAAGCAGACATGGGCGCACCAAAGGTGCGCCCGCTTTTTCCCCTGCCAGGTAACTATCGTAAGTTACTGAGAAATCAGAGTTCCCGGGCTTTTCCTATTCGTGTGCAAGTTTCTGCATATGCTACTTTGGTTGTACACGCTGAACAGGTTAGGGCCGCTGCAAGTCCAACGTTTTCAAGGTGATATTTTATCCACAGAACTGGAGAGGATTGGCATTTGGAGTGCTTCCCCTTATGGCACAGGAAAAGATTAGCTCCACCTATAAAGGGGAACCACCTCTATGTACAAGAAACTTGCCGGTTTTGCTTTTGTCGGTCTGCTTGCGTCCACTTTGTCTGCGCACGCTGCCACTATGACGTTCACAACCGCTTCAGGGGCCACCAATCCCTCGAGCGGCCAACCTGTAGACGCGTCAGCAACTGTCTCCACCAGTGCTGGCACGGTAACAATCACTCTGACAGATTTGCTCGTGAATCCGAACGACGTTTCGCAGCTGATCAGCGACTTCGACTTCAAGCTGAGCAATAACGCCACGACGGGCACTCTGACCTCAAGCTCTGGTCAGCAGATCACGATCGGTGCGGGCGGATCAACAACTCTGGGCAGCACCACCTCCACCGGATGGGGCGTGAACGACAACGTGAACGGGGGTATTCAGCTTGATGCTCTCGGATTCATCGGGCCGGCCGGCTTGATCATCGGACCGGGACCATATACCAACGCCAATGGCTCCATCGCTGGGAACGGTCCTCACAATCCATTCATCAATGGATCGGCCACGTTCGTTCTGGCTGTTTCGGGCGTGACTGCTGACACAACCATCACGAGCGCGATCTTCTCGTTCGGAACTACCGCTGGCGTCGACGTCCCGGGCACCCCCGGCAACCCGCCGCCTCCGGTTCCTGAGCCCTCGTCGCTCGCGCTTCTCGGTTCGGGCATCATCGGTGCTGCCGGCCTCATCCGCCGCCGCCTCGCAGCCTAAGCAACTTCCCCTTCGCCTCACAACTGGGGCGAGCAACACATAACAGCAACAACGGAAGGGCGCACGTTTACAACGTGCGCCCTTTTTGAATTTGACAAACTGACCACGTTTGAGGATTAATGCTGTCCTCATTGCTTCAGATTCGCAGAGACTGATCGAAATCCTCTGCATTGCCGAGCTTACTTCTTAGCCGGCTTTGAACGTTCGATCGCCCCTATTTCAACCCGCAGGTTGCCGTTCTGGCAACGCACGCTACGGCGTTTTCGGCCACCTTTCACCTGATCCGAAAGGACTGCTCCTATGTTCCGAAAAGCTAATCTTCTGAGTTCTCTCGCATGGATGGCTCTGGCGTCAGCCGCCACCATCGGCTCCGCCCACGCATCGACCTTCACTGTAAGTGGTTCGGGCTCGGACGGTGCACTCTCCGCCCAAGCGGACTTCACCATAACGAACGGACAGATTGTCGTCACCCTTACCAACACTCTCTCTGCATCCACCATCGTCAGCGTGGGGCAAGCCATCAGTGATCTCTCCTTCAACCTGAGCAACTTAGCGGGGACCCCGGGTACCGCAATGGCTTCGGGTCAGCAGGGCAATGTCAATTCGGGTGCGACTGTCACCTACACCACCGGATCGCCTGGCCGCTTCATTGGAGTTGGCGGCGGCAGTTACACCGTCTCGGGCGACACCGTCTCGCTGGAGGCAATCGGCGGCAGTCAGCCTACTGAGTTGATCCTGCCCTTCATCGCCAATGGCGGCACCTACGCCAGCGGTAACCCCGGCCTCGTTTCCCACAACCCGTACACCATCGGACCCGCAACGTTCACGTTGGCGCTTAGCGGAGTAACTTCGAGCACCACCATCACGGGCGTCACCTTCTCCTTTGGAACTGGCCCCGACACGTTCCTCCAAACGGGGTCCAACCCGCCGCCTCCGATTCCTGAGCCGGCGTCCATCGCTCTATTTGGAACCGGAATGGCAGGGCTTGCGGCGATGCTCCGCCGCCGTTTCCACATGCCAACAGCTTAGTCTCCAGGCAAAAAGAGGTGTCCGCAGTGACACCAACCGACGCAGACATGGGGCGCACCAAGAGTGCGCCCCGTTTTTCTTGAGAGATGCCTACTCGTACTTCAGCGTCTCCACCGGATCCAGCCCTGCCGCCCGATTCGCCGGGACGGTCCCGAACACGACGCCCACGACAACCGACGTTGCCAGCGCGATCACCGCCGCCAGCCACGGCACCGGGAGCTTGTACGGCGTCAGCAGGTGGACGGAAATGGGGATCCCCATGCCGATGATCGTGCCTACCAGCCCGCCGGCGAGCGATATGAACACGGACTCCGTGAGGAACTGAAGCCGAATCTCGCGGCGTGTCGCTCCAAGCGCCTTTCGGATGCCGATCTCCCGAATCCTGGCCGTCACGGTCGCCAGCATGCTGTTCATAATACCGACGCCGCTGACCACTAGCGTGATCGAAGCAGCCAGCAGCAGCACCCACGTCAGCGCTTTTGCAATCTTGTCCGCGGTCTCCAGAATGCCCGTCAGCGTCATCGCGTGATACACGCTGTTCGGCCGGTGACGGCTCGAGATCACCTGTGTGATCTCCTTAGCCGCGGGCTCCACCATCTTCGCGTCGCGGATCTTGAAGAAGATCTCCTTCAGCTCGTTGCTCCCGATGAAGTATCGTCCGACCTCGTACGGGATCAGCATGGTCTCATCCGTGCTGATCTCGGAAATCCCGTAGGTCGGAATGCTTTCCTTGAACACGCCGATCACCGTCATCGGGATCAGCTTCACCATGATGCTCTGCCCGATTGCGGCCTGGGCGCTGCCGTATAGTTCGATCGCAAATGGCAGGTTCAGCACCGCCACCTTGGCGTGGTTCTTCGCGTCCTGATCGTCGAAGAACCGCCCCGCCACGACGAGCAGTCCGCGCACATCCTTGTACTGCGGCGAGACCCCGAGCAGCATCGTGTCCTTGGTCTGGCCGCCGCCCATCGCCATCCGCTCGTGGTCCTCGACCATGGGCGAGGACGCCACGATACCGGGAACGGTATCCATTACCGCCTTCATGTCGTCGAGCGTCATGTTGTCCGGCGTGCTGGTGTTGTCCGGCCCGATGATGCTTCCACCCTGGTACTGCATCTCGACCTTGTTCGGCCCCAGGCTTGAGATTGCATCCAGCGCGTACTGCCGCCCAGTCATGCCCACGGTAACCGTCAGGATGATCGACGCAGAACCGATGACCATGCCCAGCATTGTCAGCAGGAATCGCGCCTTGCTGGCACGGAAGCTGTCGATCGCCAGCGAGACGATCTCGCTGAACAGCATGGTGCTGCGAGCGCTCGCCAGTGTGGTGTCGAACGTGCTTTGCTCGGGCTTGGAAACGCCGGTGGTGGTCGCCATGTGTGTCGGATCGTGAGCCGGCGCGCGACGCACGGTTCTCGTATTAGACGCCTTCCAGTATCGCAGCGGTTCGAAAACGAATCCAGCTAAGCTTCGGGCCGCTCCCACTGGCCGGATTTCGCGGACCGGAACAGCGCCTCGATCACTGCCATGTTAGCGATCGCGTCCTCCAGCGGTACCGGGACCTCGCCGCCGTCCAAAATCGCCCGGGAAAAAGCATCGCCCTGCAGCGTGTACTGGTCGCAGATGGGGAATGTCTCCTCCTCGATCCCGCCGCCGAACAGGTCCGCGCCCGAGTCCACCAGCAACTTCACCGCGCGATCCGGCGGAGCGTTCACCGGCACCAGCAGCTCGATGCGTCCCTTAGTCCCGACGAACTGCACCCGCTGGTACGGCACCAGTTGAGTGCTGCAGGTGAAGACCGCCTGGCCGGCCGGAAAGTCCAGCAGCGCTGAGGTGAGGCGATCCGTCCCCATCTGCGGGTCGCGCTCCATCAGCGCGACGGCCCGGGTGGGTTCCTGCCGGAATGCATAGCGCGCCCCATGGATCATGTAGCAGCCAATGTCCATCAGCCCTCCACCGCCGGCCTCAACGATGTTGCGGATGTTCGCTGGGTTCACGTTGTAGTAGCTGAAGAAGCCCATCACGGCCCGCAGCTCGCCGATGCGCCCGGCATCCAGCAACTCGCGGACGCGGATCCACTGCGGATGCGTGTTGACCATGAAGGCCTCGCCGATCTTCACGCCTGTGCGCTGACAGACGGGGAGCAGTTCCTTAGCCTCGGCCACCGTCATGCTGATCGGCTTCTCGCAGAGCACGTGCTTGCCCGCTTCGGCAGCCTTGATCGTCCACGGCACATGCATGTGGTTCGGCAGCGGATTGTAGATCGCATCGATCTCCGGGTCTGCCAGCAGATCCTCGTACGAGCCGTACGCCCGCGCGATGCCAAGACTTGCTGCCGCCTCGCGCGCTTTCCCCACATCGCGGGACGCGATCGCATCCACCGTCGCATGCTCGCACCGCTGCATGCCCGGAATCACCTTCTTCAGCCCAATGTTCGCGGTGCTGAGAACTCCCCAGCGGATCTTCTTAGTCATTGCTGCCCATCATAGCGGGCTAGCAACAGCTCGCGCGAACCGTGACAAGCCGCACCTAGACCTTCGGCTCCCAGCCCTTCTCGTAGGTTCGCCCCCACATCGCCTGTCCTTCCTTGTCGCCGACGATGTGCGCAGTCGCCGGATCCAGGTTCAACTTGCGGCCGGTGAAGTAGGCGACATTCGAAAGCTGCAGCATGGTCACGGCGACATTCCCCTGTGCAACCGGCTGGTTCAACTTGCCCGTGCCGCGGATCGCCGCGATCATGTTGCCGAAGTGCGCGTCGGTCATACTGTCCGCGCCGACCGTGTCGGCCGACGAGGTCGCCGCGTGCTTGGCCACGTGGAACTCGTCGATCTTCTTGTCGGCTCCATCGAAGACCTCGTAGCCTGCGCGGTCTACGATGACCGTGCCCTTGGTTCCATGGACGGCGACGCCGCGATCGCGGCCATACGTCGTCTTGCCGTTGCAGCAGTCGCCCTTCCAGGTGATCATCTGGTCCGGATACTCGAAGGTCGTATCCAGCGTGTCATAGAACTGCCAGTCGTCGTGCGCGGTGTAGCGGCCGCCGCTCGCGGTAACTGCTTTCGGGTACTCGGCTCCGAGCGCCCAGCGCGCCACGTCCACCTCGTGCGAGCCGTTGTTCAGCGTCTCGCCCGTGCCCCATATCTTGAACCAATGCCAGTTGTACGGGTGCACGTTGTCCTTGTACTCGGTCCGAGGCGCCGGGCCCTGCCACAGGTCCCAGTCGAGCGTCGCCGGCACGGGGATCGGCTTGCCAACACCAATCGGCTTGCGGCGGTTCGTGTACCAGGTCTCCGCCCAGTACGCCCGGCCGATCAGCCCATCATGAATCTTGCCGACGATTTCAATCGTGTGCGGCGAGGACCGCTGCTGCGAGCCCATCTGGCACAGCTTGCCGTACTTCTTCTGCGCAGCGATTAACAGTTCGCCCTCGCGCGGATTATGAGAGCAGGGCTTCTCCACGTACACGTGCTTGCCCGCCTCCAGGCCCAGGATCGCCATCGGCGCGTGCCAGTGGTCCGGCGTGGCAATCGTAAGGACGTCCACGTCCTTCGACTCGAGCGTCTTGCGAAAGTCCTTGTCGGCCTTGGGCGCAGTCCCCATTTCGCTCGTGGTCTTCCCGGCAAATTTTTCGAGAATAGTCGAGTCCACATCCACCACATGGCTGATGCACGCATCTTTGATGTTGGCCTTCAGAGCCGATAGGTGCGCTCCGCCGCGGCCGTTCAGCCCCGCGATAGCGAAGTTCACGCGCTCATTGGCGCCCATGATCTGCGCATAGCTCTTCGCGGTCGAATTGACCGCCATCCCTGCAACCCCTGCTGCAACCGAACCCACAAACTCACGCCTCGTAATCATGCCGTCTCCTTACCGCCGAACAATCTTAGAGGAAAACAAGGGCCGCGGTCTTGCCGCCGGTCGCATATTCGTCATTGCATGGTCTATGATTCTTCGGCCTTTGAAATCCCCCACGAGGATCACCCGTATGCGAAAGCTGCTCTCTCTCTGCGCCCTCCTGCTGTTCGCCCTCTCACCCGCCATCGCCCTGGGAGCCGACATCAACGGCACCTGGACCGGCGCCATGAAAGGCCCGGACGGCGACGCCAACTTCCAGCTCTCCTTCACCTTCAAGCAGGACGGCACCAAGTTCACCGGCACGGTTCAAGGACCGCAGGGCGATCCGCTTCCCATCACCGACGGCAAAATCGACGGCGACAAAATTACCTTCACCGTTTCCTTTAATGGCATGACCATCAACCATGAAGGCACGATAAATGGCGACGAGATGAAGATGACGACCAAGTCCGACCAGGGATTTGGCGGTGAGATGACATTGAAGCGTACGCCGGCACCGAAGCCTGCTCCCGCCGAAACTGCGCCAACCGAGACCGGCACGCCTCCGGCTGCCACGCAGCCATCCACCGCACCGCAGACTAAGTAAAGCTTCCCTCCCGGACTCCGCGCCGCCAGCGATGCTACACTCGCACCTGCTGGCGGCGTTCGTCGTCAACCCTGGAGCAGCTGGCTGAATGAAGATCATCGTAGCCATCAAACAGGTGCCGGAGCGCGACGCCCAGCTCGTTGTCTCGCCCGACGGCCGATGGATTGATGAAGACGGCCTGAACTACGTCATCAACGAGCCCGATGCGTACGCGCTCGAAGAAGCGCTGCAGTTGAAGGAGCAGCATGGCGGGGAGGTAATCGCGCTGTGCGCCGGCCCCGAGCGCGTCACCTCCACACTTCGCGAGGCGCTCGCCAAAGGCGCGGATCGCGCGATCCATATCGCATCCGATACGCTAGGCACACTCGATACGCTCGGGCTCGCGCATGTGCTGGCGGATGCCGTCCGAACCGAATCGCCTGATCTGTTGCTTACCGGGCTGCAGTCCGACGACCTCGGGCTCGGCCAGACCGGCGTCGTCGTCGCCGAGTTGCTCGGCATCCCGCACGCCACGCTCGTCCTTCACGTGGACAAAACCGGCTCCGGCATCCGCGTCAAACGCGAGCTGGAAGACGGCTGGTTTCAGCATGTCGACCTGCCGCTGCCGGCAGTCCTGACCATCCAGTCCGGCGGCAACAAGCTCCGCTACGCCACGCTCATGGGCATCAAGAAGGCGAAGACTAAGGAGACCCGCACCGTAGAGGTCGCAGTCCCCAGCACACCCAGCACCGCTGAGCTCACACGCGTCTTCCTGCCGGAGAAGCAGAAGCAGACACAGATGCTGAAGGGCACTCCGGCGGAGATCGCAGCGCAACTCGTCGAGAAGCTTCGCTCGGAGGTACGCGTTCTATGAGCACCGTCCTTGTCGTGCTGGAGCAGAAGAACGGTGCGCTAGGGCGCATCAGCCACGAGGCCCTCTCCGCGGGCCAGGCGCTCGCTGCCATGACCGGCGGCGATTGTGCCGCCGCACTGTTGGGCGAATCCATCGCCGCAACTGCGAACGAGCTGACCTCAAAGGCGCTCACCCGCGTCTACACGCTGGAACACGCGCTGCTCAAGCAGTACACGCCGGATGGCTACGCCACGGCGCTGCAGCAGCTCATCCAGAAGACCTCGCCCGCA